>Ga0209564_1000170_pt1 | contig 156293 bp, 146 predicted proteins | sample AraplaCol_mMF_r2_FD_184272 | JGI IMG/M metagenome (GOLD analysis project Ga0209564, IMG submission 184272) | Arabidopsis root microbial communities from North Carolina, USA - plate scrape MF_Col_mMF_r2 (SPAdes) (version 3) | ecosystem: Host-associated > Plants > Roots > Endosphere | place... | reverse complement strand
GCCTCAGGCCAGCGCGACCGCCCTACGCAAACGTCCACGAAAGGCATCCAGAAAGAAGAAAACCACTCTGCACTGACCGGACATCCTGATCTGGCCAGCGATAGGACATTCTGATTTAGCCAGAACAATGTATGTAGAGGCTAAATCAGGAAGTCCGCACCCCCATCTCCGATCCAGAAAGTCCGTTCCTTCAAAAACAGCCTTGGCGATCTCCCTTGGCGATCTCCCTTGGCAATAACCTTCCCTGTGCTAAGGTTTATATGACCTATTCGATGGCCCGCTCGGAGTGACGGCGGCACCGCAAAATGGGAGGGTGCGCGAAGCATGGTACGTCTGAACATAGAAGGACGGGAAATCGGGGCGCCGGCCAACTGCTCCATCCTGCAGGCGTTCATCCACGCGGGCGAGACGCTCGTCGAAGGGGTTGGCTGCATGGGCCAGGGCGTATGCGGGTCCTGCCGGGTCATGGTCCGGCGCCATGGCGAACCGGAGGTGACCACGGCGCTGGCCTGCGAGACGATGGTCGAGGACGGCATGCAGGTCGCCTTTCTCGATTACTTCACCTCTTCGTCGCGCCATGTCTATCGGATCGAGGACATCGGCGACAGCTGGCAGATCCTGCGCACGATTGCCGAGACCTTTCCGGAGGCCGCCCACTGCCGGCACTGTAGTGGCTGCGACCGGGCCTGCCCCAAGCACCTTGACGTCCAGCGCGGCGTCAATCTGGCCGTGGCGGGCGAATTGACCGAGTCGGCGGCAGTCTTCGACGAATGTGTCATGTGCAACCTGTGCACGCTGGCCTGTCCCGAACTGATCCAGCCGAACCACCTTGGCCTGTTCGTGCGACGGATGATCGCCGCCCTTTCCCTGCGTCCGGCAAACCTGATGCAGCGGCTGCAGCAGATCGAGCGTGGCGAGATGACGATCGACCTGGACGCGCCAGGCGCGCATCCCCCACAACAAGGTTGAGGCACGACAAACCATGCCGGCTAGCATCCCCTACGAGGTGGCATGCCAGCGCTACAAGCGCGGCGTGACGCCCCCCATGCGCGACGATGCAACGTCTGTCGACGCCCTTCTGAAGGCCTATCACCCCGATCACGGACCCAATGCCAGAGTCGCCCTGTCTGTCGGCCGAAACCGTGGCGATCCCTGCCAGCCAGATCTCGCACGCTGCCTGCAGGCCAATGCCCTGATCGACGACGTCGATATCGCCGGCGCGCAGCTCGTCACGACGGACGTCCTTGTCATTGGCGGCGGCGGTGGGGGTTGTGCCGCGGCGCTGACCGCTGCCGCGCAAGGTGCGCAGGTCATCCTCGCCACCAAGCTGCGGCTGGGCGACAGCAACACCGTGATGGCCGAAGGCGGCATCCAGGCGGCAATCGGCGAGGACGACAGCCTGCAGATGCATTTCGAGGACACCCTGCGCGCAGGCCATTTCTGTGCCGACCGCGAACTCGTCGCGCAAATGGTCTCGGATGGCCCCGACGTGATCCGTTGGCTGATTCGGCTCGGCATGATGTTCGACCAGACGGAAGACCGGCCAATCGGCGGCAACCTGCTGCGCAAGAAGCCCGGCGGCGCCTCTGCGGCACGCATCCTGTCCTATCGGGACTACACCGGGCTGGAAATGATGCGCGTACTGCGCGAAGCGGTAGACCTGGACCCCGGCGTCGCCGTCTGGAACCGCTGCCCGGTGGTGGAATTGCTGTCTGACGACCGCGGGCGCTGCGCCGGCGCCGTGATCTACAACCTCGAATGGGGTGCCTTCGTGCTGGTGCGTGCCCGGGCAGTGATCCTCGCCACAGGCGGCGCGGGCCGGCTGCATCTGAACGCGTTCCCGACGTCCAACCACTATGGCGCAACGGCCGATGGGCTGGTGCTGGCCTATCGCATGGGTGCCCGGCTGCGCGAGCTTGACTCGTTCCAGTACCATCCCACCGGCATCGCCTTTCCGCCCCATCTGGTCGGCGGCCTGATCTCGGAAGCCGCACGCTCCGCCGGGGCAAAGCTGATCAATGGCGTGGGCGAGCGATTCGTGGACGAACTCAAGCCGCGCGACGTGGTGGCTTCGGCGATTCTGCGCGAGTGCGCGGAGGGCCGCGGCATCAGCCGCGACGGACAGGTCGGCGTGTTTCTCGACACCCCCACACTTGAACTGGAACATCCCGGCATCCTCGCCAAACGCCTTGTCACCCTGACCCATCTTGCGCACAAGTGCGGGCACGATGCCGCGCAGGAGCCCTTCCTGGTCTACCCGACGCTGCACTACCAGAACGGGGGCGTAGCCATCGACAAGGACGGCGCCACCAACGTGGCGGGCCTCTACGGCGTTGGCGAAGTCACCGGGGGCATCCACGGGCGCAACCGGCTGATGGGCAATGCCCTGCTCGATATCCTGAGCATGGGGCGCCGGGCTGGCGCAAAGGCTGCGGAATCGGTACGCGGCGGGCTGCCCAGTCGCGCCGGCATCGGCCACGTGCATGCATGGCAGCGCGAATTGACGCTGGCGGGCCTGCCGTTGCATCTCCAGGCGCCACAGCTGTTTCCCGGTTACGCGCATTTCGATCTTCGTGTCGACGCCGGCCTGCGCGCCGGGACCCGAGGCCGTACGGTAGGCAGCCTGCGATGAGCGACGCCATGGAACACCCGAACAAGGTGCTGCTGAATAAAGACATCCAGGTCGGGGCCGACCTGGCCGCGTGGCTCGCACATGGCGGCGGCGAGGGGCTGGCCAGGGCGCTTGCCAATCCGGCCGCGATCATCGGCGAAATCGCCCAGGCGGAACTGCGCGGCATGGGTGGCGCCGGCTTCCTGACGCATCGGAAATGGGCGCCGGTCGCGGCAGCGCCCGCCGGCGACAAATACGTGATTTGCAACGGCAACGAGGATGAGCCGGGCACGTTCAAGGATCGTGTCCTGCTGGAGCACACGCCACACCAGGTGATCGAGGGAGCGCTGATCGCCGCAGCCGCGACCCGGGCCAACCATGTTGTCCTGTACGTCAACCCGCACCAGGCGCAATCCCTTGCGGTCACGCGCCTGGCGGTCCAGCAGTGGCAGGCACATCCGTTATTCGACCAATTGGCAAGCGTGGTCGGTGGTGCCGTATCGCTGTGCGTCATGCCAAGCTCGGGGCTGTATATCGGTGGCGAGGAAACGGCGGTGATCGCCAGCGTCGAGGGCGGATTTCCGTTTCCTCGCCGCAAGCCACCCTACCCGGCCGAACACGGCGTCCATGGCGCGCCAACCATCGTGAACAACACCGAGACGCTGGCCCATGTGCCAGGCATCCTGCGCCACGGCGCGCAGTGGTACCGCGACCTGGGCCTCGGCAAGGCCGTGGGCACGAAGCTCTATTCGCTTTCGGGTGACGTGCTGCGCCCGGGCCTCTACGAATTGCCCATGGGCACCAGTCTGGAATCGCTGGTATTCGGGCACGGCGGCGGCATGCTTCAGGGCAAGGAGTTCAAGGCCGTCTTTACGGGGGGGCCGTCCAACACCCTGCTGACCAAGCGCGATCTCGACGTGGCGCTGGACTTTGATTCGGTGCGCCAACGTCGTTCCAGCCTGGGCACCGGGGCGATGATCGTTGTCTCGGAAGGCACCAGCATCGTGCGCAAGGTTGCCGAGTATGTGAGCTTTTTCGCCCAGGGTTCATGCGGGCAGTGCCCATCCTGCAAGGGTGGCACCTTCCAGTTGATGCGGCTGCTCAACCGGATCGACACTGGCCGCGGGGTGCGGGCGGACCTGGATGCGTTGGAAAATCTGTGCCGCATCCTCCCGGGGAGCGGCCGCTGCGGACTGATCGACGGCGCCGTGACCGTGGTGGAAAGCTCCATGCACCAGTTCCGCGAAGAGTACGAAAGCCTGTTGACGGCCTGACGCGGCCGCCGGCATTGCCCCAACCATGGAGCCATGGGGCCTCACCAGAAGCCCAGCACCTTCCACCAGAGGCCGCCGACCACCGCGAAGACCAGTAATTCGAACACGCACATCACCGCGCCCGCCCGCCACCACTGCCCCAGCGTGACATAGCCGCTGCCGAAGATGATCGGCGAGGTGCCGGTCGCGTAGTGAGTCAACGTCATCATGATCGCCGATCCGGCCGTCATCATCAGCATGAACGGCGGAATGTACTCCGGCGGTATCAGATGCGCACCCACCGTCAGAAACGCCAGCATCATGGCGCTGATATGGGCGGTGGTACTGGCAAACAGGTAGTGCGAGAACACGAAAGCCAGCACCAGTACGGCGGCAATCCCTTTCCATTCCATGCCGCTGGCGGCGATGGCGTCGCGCATGTCGGCCGAGAACCAGGCGATCACGCCCAGCTTGTTGAGTTGCTCGGCCAGCATGACCAGGGCGCCGAACCAGATCAGCGTGTCCCAGGCGCTTTTTTCGGACAGCACATCGTCCCAGTCGATGGTCCCCGTGATGATCAGCGCAAACAGGCCCAGAAACGCCACCACGGTTGGATCAAGCGTGTAGGCGGGCCCGAAGATCATCGCAGGCAGGTTGGCCCACAAGACCAGCATCATGGCGAACACGCCCATCATCACGCGCTCCTTGCCGCTCAGCGGCCCCATGCGGGCAAGCTCGCCGCGCGCGTAGTCGACGGCGTTGGGCGTGACCTTCAGCTCCGGCGGAGACAGCAGATAGATGATCAGCGGCATCACGAACAGGCATAGCAGGCCGGGCAGCAGCATGCAGAGCGCCCAGGTGGTCCAGGTCAGGTGCAGCGCCTGCCCGCTGGCCTTGGCCACGTAGTCAACCACCAGCGGGTTCGGCGCCGTGGCGGTCAGGAACATGGCAGAGGTGATCGGATTGGCGTGGTAGTTCACCAGCGCCAGGTATGTCCCCACCTTGCCTTGCGTGCCCTTGGCCGGATCGGAGTCGAAGGCGCCGGCGATCGATCGCATGATCGGATGGACGATGCCCCCGCCGCGCGCCGTGTTGCTGGGCGTGAACGGTGCCAGCACCAGTTCGCAGATCGCCAGGCCGTACCCGATGCCCACGGTGCGCTTGCCCAGCGCCGCGATGAACATCAGCCCGATGCGGTTGCCCAGCCCCGTCTTCTTCAACCCGCGCGAGATCAGGATCGCCACAACGATCAGCCAGATCAGCGGATTCGAGAAGCTGCTCAGCGCATCGGCTATGGCGCCCTTCGAGGTGGGCGATGTCACCTGCGCGAGCGACACGATCACGATCGCCATCATTGCCATGACGCCAATCGGCATCACCTTGAGGATGATGGCAACAATCGTCGTCAGGAAGATGGCAACCAGATGCCAGGCTTCGGGCTTGAGCCCTTCTGGTGCCGGAAGCAGCAACAGGGTTACCAGGACAACCGTGGCAATGATGGCGGGAGTCAGCCGGAACGGCACGACTGACACGAAGTAGCGGTACATCGCTATCAGCTTGGACAGCATTGCTCTGGACCTCCCTCGCTCGGGATGCGGCGAATACCAGTTTCCGGATGACCGATTTTTCGGCTTTTTACCCGCTGAAATATGCCGCGTCAAGCGTTTTCAGACAAGATCGTTTCTGAGGGTTGCCGCTTCTAGGCCTTTGGGTCCATACCCAAGCCCGACTGCAGGGCACTAAGCTCGCCTTAGCGAATACGCGGAACCCGCAGTGGAGACGACCATGGAAAAAGCCGAACACGCAAAAAAGCCGCTTTATAGGTCTCTGTACTTCCAGGTCATCACCGCCATTATTCTCGGCGTCCTGCTGGGCCATTTCTATCCGCAGACCGGCGAGGCGATGAAACCGCTGGGCGATGGCTTTATCAAGCTGATCAAGATGATCATTGCCCCGATTATCTTCTGCACTGTCGTGGTGGGCATTGCCGGCATGGAGGATATGAAAAAGGTCGGCAAGACTGGCGGGCTGGCGCTGCTGTATTTCGAGATTGTCAGCAGCATTGCACTGCTGGTCGGCTTGCTGATTATCAATATCGTCAAGCCGGGGGCGGGCATGAACGTCGATCCGTCCACGCTCGACACAAAGGGAATCGCCGCCTATACCGGCCCGGGAAAGATGCAGGGAACGGTCGAATTCCTGATGAACGTGATTCCGAACACCGTCGTCGACGCGTTCGCCAAAGGCGAAATCCTGCAGGTCCTGCTATTTGCCGTCATGTTCGGCTTTGCGCTGCACAGGTTCGGCGGGCGCGGCACGCTGGTTTTCGACTTTATCGAGAAATTCTCGCACGTACTGTTCACGATCGTCGGCTACATCATGAAGGTCGCGCCGATTGGCGCCTTCGGTGCCATGGCATTCACCATCGGCAAATACGGCGTCAGCTCCCTGCTCCAGCTTGGCCAGTTAATGGCCACCTTCTACGCCACCTGCCTGCTTTTCATCTTTGTCGTGCTCGGTTCCATCGCACGGTTCCATGGGTTTTCGATCTGGAAGTTCATCAAGTACATCAAGGAGGAGCTCCTGATCGTGCTGGGCACATCGTCGTCGGAATCGGTACTGCCGCGCATGATGGCGAAGCTTGAGAATCTCGGTGCCCGCAAATCGGTGGTCGGCCTGGTCATCCCGACCGGATATTCGTTCAATCTGGACGGCACCTCGATTTACCTGACCATGGCCGCGGTGTTCATTGCCCAGGCCACCAATACCGACATGACCCTGACCCAGCAACTCACCTTGCTCGCGGTGCTGCTGCTGACCTCGAAGGGCGCAGCCGGCGTTACCGGCAGCGGCTTTATCGTGCTGGCAGCCACGCTTTCGGCGGTGGGGCATGTGCCGGTGGCGGGTCTGGCCCTGATTCTGGGCATCGACCGGTTCATGTCCGAGGCCCGTGCCTTGACCAACCTGATCGGCAACGGCGTTGCCACGGTCGTCGTGGCTAAGTGGACCGGCGATCTGGACATGGAACGGATGCACAGCAGGCTGAACGGCGAGACCGACATCGAGGCGGACGAGCCGGAAGTGGTACTCGATCAGGTTGCGTCGCATATGCCGGTCGCCGGCACCAGCGAGAAGCAATAGGCCGGACTTCGCGCTGCACGGCGGCAATCCGGCATGGGTGCCGCCAGCGTACTGTCATGTCCGGCCGCGCGGCGCCCCGCCGCTCCGGATCATTCCTGAGGATTCGGCTTTCGCAACGCGCGGGTGCGCTCCACCACCTCGAAGACGGTCATGCCGACCAGCATGGCCGCGACGAATCCCGCTGCCTTGGGATAGCCTGCGCCCAGCGCCACCAGTGCCGGGCCCGGACAAAAGCCTGCCAGCCCCCATCCCACACCAAAACACGCACTGCCCAGCACCAGCCGCGCCGTGACGCCGGTATTGGCCGGCCATTGAAGCGGCAATCCCAGAACCGACCGCCCGCGACGCCGGGCAATGAAAACCCCGGGCACCGTCAGCGCAATCGCCCCGATCATGACAAAGGCCAGCGAAGGGTCCCAGGCACCTGCCAGATCGAGAAAGCCGAGCACTTTGGATGGATTGGCCATCCCGGACACGATCAGCCCAACGCCGAACACCAGGCCGGCCAGCAACGCAAACACGAATGGCATGCTCAGGCTCCCAGGATGTGCCGCTGCACGAAGACGGTCAGGAACCCGGCCGCCATGAAAGTCAGGGTCGCCACGATGGATCTGACCGCGCCGCGAGACATCCCGCAGACGCCGTGGCCGCTGGTGCAGCCACTGGCATAGCGGGTGCCAAGCCCCACCAGAAAGCCGGCCACCAGGATTTCGGGCCAGCCTGCCTCGATCCTGGATATCGCGGGAAAGCCAAACGCCGCCATCACGACCGGGGCGCCAATCAGGCCGGCGACAAAGGCGATTCGCCATGCCACATCGTTGCGTGGCAAGGCGAGCAGTCCACCCAATATCCCGCTGATGCCGGCAATCCGGCCGTTGAAGAGCAACAGCACCGTTGCCGCAACACCGATAAGGATTCCGCCAGCCAGCGAAGCCCACGGCGTAAAACTGGAGAAGTCGACCAGCATTATCGTAGTTCCTCCAAGAAAACCGTGATCATGCCACGCGCCTTACCCGGTGCCGGAATCGTGCTCAAAAGTGGATCGTTGCCATGCGCAGATGATGAAGCAGCGCCACGCTGTGTTGCCCATAGAACCAGAGATCGTCGGACACGAAGAAGGCAATCAGCCATGAGGCCGCGACGACAAACAGGTCGCAGCGTCCGCTCTTCCACAAGTTCAGGGAATGACGCCCGGCAATCCACGGTACACCTAACGGATTGGGCCAGTCGGCCAACAGGTGCATCACGCCCCCGCAGGCGAAGCCGAATGCCGGTGCCGCCAGCACGTTGGTGCCAAGGGCGTAATAGGCCCACACCAGCAGGCCGACCCACGCAACGCCCCAATGCGTCCAGGATCGATGGGTAATCCAGAGGCGTCGCGACCTGGACCACCATGCCACTTCCAGCCAGTCTGGCGCGGTGCTGCCGAACAACGCCGCCACGAATCCGAGCACGCCTTCCCAATACCAGCCGTTGCCCGCATGCCTGGCGATAACGGCAACGGCGATAACGGCCGCCGCCCATCCGGTGGCGTGATGTGCCTTGTTTGAAGCCATGGTGACGCGATGCTGGTTCGGCTGCGGTAATCGAGGGGGCGCAATCTTGGCAGATGTGCACGCGAAATGCCAGCGATGCAGGCAAGGCCCGCATTGATTGTCTGGTCCAACGTGCAATGCGGGCGCCGCAACCATTGGCCCTTGGTCCAATGGAACACGCGAGATGATCGGACTACCGTGAGCGGACCTCACTCTGGAGCGAAAGCATGAAGCCCATCGTCATTCTGGCCAGCGCCGTACTTGCCTTGTCTGCCCTGCCCGCCATGGGTCAATCGGCAAGCGGCGCAAAGGCCCAGCCACCCAGCGACGAGATTGTCCATATGCGACAGGAAATCGCGGCGGCACGGAAGACATACGACACCAAGGTCGCCGAAGCAAAGAAGGTCTACAACGACGCGAAGGCCGCGGCGGCCAAGGAACGTGATGCGGCGATTGCCACCGCGCGCGCCAACGCGAATCAGAAAAGGTCGTAGCAGCCAGGCTCCCACGGTGACGCGCCAGCCCTGCGGCGGCGCGCCCGACACCACCGCATGGCCGTCGCCATTGACGGCCATGCCGATCCACGGCGATCCGGGCCGCAGCCCGCCCCAGACCTGACCAGGCCTGACCGGCCTGCCGCCGGAATCACCCCCAGCCGCCCCGACCGCCAACCAGAGTGCCGCCAACCGGTACAATCCGCCAGCGGTCATCGCAGTACAACTCCCCGTCAACGAGATCCACCCCTGCCCCGCTGGCTACTACAGGGCCAGCATCGTGCCGGCGCGCCGGTATTTCCATGAAAACAACCCGCATCGATGCCACCACGCTGTTCCTGCTGACGTTTCCGCCGCTGGCCTGGGCCGGGAATGCGATCGTGGGACGTCTGGCAGCCGGCAGCGTGCCGCCGATCACGCTGAATCTCGTACGCTGGCTCATTGCCGGACTGCTGCTGGTGCCCTACGCGTGGCCAGGCGTGGTTGCCCATCGGGCGGCATTGTGGCGGCACGCGGGCATGCTGGTTGCCATGGGCGTATTGTCGATCGCCAGCTATAACGCGTTCCAGTACCTGGCGCTGACCACCTCCACGCCGATCAATGTCACCCTGATTGGCGCCTCGACGCCCCTGTTCCTGCTGGTCATCGGCGCCTGCTTCTTCCGCGAACGGCTGCGCACGTGGCACTTGGCCGGCGCCCTGCTGTGCCTGGTGGGCGTGTCATTCGTATTGATGCGTGGCGAACCGGCCCGGCTGGCCCAGCTTGAGTTTGTCGCGGGCGACCTGTTCATGCTGGCGGCAACCATTGCCTGGAGCATCTACACCTGGCTGCTTCGCAAGCACCGGCCCGACCTGCCGCTGCAGGTGCTGCTGTTTGCGCAGATCGTGACCGGCGTGATCGCCAGCCTGCCGATTGCCGCCTGGGAAATCGGCACGCTGGCCCAGCCGCTGCACTGGAGCGGCAAGGTCGCGTGGATCCTGCTCTATGTGGGCACCGTGCCGTCGCTGCTGGCGTATTTCGCCTGGGATCGCGCCATCGCCCGTGCCGGCGCCCAGTTGCCGGTGTTCTTTATTACGCTGACGCCGCTGTTTGCTGCCGTGTTGTCGACCGTGCTGCTGGGCGACGCGCCACACTGGTACCACGCCGCCGGTCTGGTCTGCATCGGCGCAGGCATCTGGCTGGCCCAGCGCCGCTAGGCCCGCGCCAGACAAAAAAGCCCAGCCATGCGGCTGGGCCAAAAAGCGGGTCAAGTCCGGCGCAGGATCGCGTTACCGCACCGATTTGAACGCCGCACGGAGTTCCTCCGCAAACAGCTGAGGCTGTTCCCACGCCGCAAAATGCCCGCCCTTTGCCACCGCATGGTAGTAGTACAGCGACGGGTACGCCTGCTTGCTCCAGCTTTCCGGTGCCTGGTAGATCTCGTGCGGGAACACGCTGATAGCCACCGGCACCTTGATATCGCGCGTCTTCTGGGTCTCGGCACTGAAGTTGTTATTGTTGTTCTCCCAGTAAAAGCGCGATGACGAAGCCCCCGTGTTGGTCAGCCAGTAGAGCGTGATGTCGTTCAGGATGGCATCGCGCGACAGCACCCGCTCGGGCGCGCCGCCACTGTCGCTCCACTCGGCAATCTTCTCGTAGGTGAACGACGCCAGGCCCACCGGCGAATCCGACAGCGAATAGCCGATGGTCTGCGGACGCGTGACCATCATCGCGCCATAGGCGGCATTGCGCCCGAAAAAGCTGCTCAATGACTGATAGGCCTTGCGCTCCGGATCGGTCAGTTCCGAAGGCGCCGTATCGCCGGCCAGGATCGACTTCATCAGCGGCCCCGGCACCGTGGCCGGCATGTTCAGGTGGATGGCCTTGAGCCCCGGCGGTGCCTGGCGGGCCAGCGCATCGGAAATGACCGACCCATGGTCCCCACCCTGCGACACGTAGTGCGTATAGCCGAGCCGCTTCCTGAGGGTGTCCCACGCGCGCGCCGTGCGATCAGGGCCCCAGCCCAGTTCCGTCGGGCGGCCAGAGAACCCATATCCGGGAATCGATGGAATGATCACGTCGAACGCATCCTCTGCGCGGCCGCCATACGCGGTGGGATCAGTGAGCGGGCCGATGGTCCTGGTGAACTCGAACACCGAGCCCGGCCAGCCGTGCGTCAGGATCAGCGGCAACGCGTTGGGATGTCGCGACTTCACGTGGATGAAATGGATGTCCAGCCCGTCGATCTTCGTCACGAACTGCGGCAGCGCGTTGAGCTGGGCCTCGGCCTTGCGCCAGTCGTACTGCGTGCCCCAGTACTTGACCAGTTCCTGCACACGGGCGGTCTGGATGCCCTGGGATTCGTCGCTGACGGTCTCCTTGTCGGGCCATCGCGTGGCGGCAATGCGGCGGCGCAGGTCATCGAGCTGGGCCTGCGGCACATGCACGCGGAACGGCCGGATGCTTTCGTCGGCGTTGACCTGCGTGCCGGCGGCCTTTGCCTTGGGGGCGGCGTCCGCAGCCACGGCAGGCTGGAGGTAGCCGGCAAAGGCGATGGCCGCCAGGGTGGCAGCGGCGGCAACCGTCCGGCGCGCCGCCGGGAAATCTCGGTTCAAAGCATGGGACATGATGGTTCTCCTGGTTGGCTCCGGCCCATGCCATGCGGCAATGACCGGGAGCGGGCGTGAATGAACCATCGCAGTCTAGAAATCGAATGCACGCGTGAAATGTCGGCCCGGCCACGTTTTTGGATCGTCATGTATCACCTTGCCCGGGCGATACAGCGTGATACAGAGCGCGCCGCCATCCGGCGATCCGTAACACCTTGTACCAACGGGCGCCACAGATACATTGCGACACATAACGCGATAGATTGCCGGCCGGCGTACTGCTATAAGTTGCAGCGAAAGCCTGGGCCGGACATTCCCCTTGCCCTCCCTCGCCAGAACAAGCCTATCCAGGCAATCCCAAGAAAAGCGCCCAGATGAAATTCGAGTCCTTCGCCTCCCCCGCCTTCTTTGAAAACCCGTACCCGCTGTACGAGCAGGTCCGCAGCGCCGGCCCGCTGTTGCCGCTGGGCCCGAACATCTTTGTCACGGGCCGCTTCCACGTGATCGACGCCCTGCTGCGTGACCGCCGCATGGGCAAGACCTACCTGCAGAGCGTGCAGGCCCGCTACGGCGAGGCCGCCACGCAAGACCCGGTGTTCCAGGCGCTGAGCCGCACCTTCCTGATGATGAATCCGCCGGCCCACACCCGGCTGCGGGCCCTGCTGATGCAGGCGTTCAACCGCCGGCAGGTCGACGCGCTGGCGCAGATCGTCGAGACCACCACGCGCAGCCTGCTCGACAGGATCGGCAACAAGACCGAATTCGATCTGATTGCCGATTTCGCCTTGCCGCTGCCCGTAGAGATCATCTGCCGCCTGCTCGATATCCCGGTCGAAGACGGCGTGAAGCTTGGCACGGCGGCCAGCCGGCTGGCCAGCGCACTCGATCTGGCGCCGCTCGATGCCGGCCAGCTGACAGAGGCCAACGAGGCAGCGCTGACGCTGGAAGCCCATTTCCGCAACGTGGTGGCCCAACGGCGCGCACAACCGGGCGATGACCTGATTTCGAGCCTGCTGGCGGTCGAGGCGGACGGCGCGACGCTGACCGAGGCCGAGATCATCTCGAACGTGATCCTGCTGTTCGTGGCCGGCCACGAGACCACGTCGAACATGATCGGCAACACGATGATCGCGCTGTTCCGCGCGCCGGCCGAACTGCAGCGCCTGAAGGCGGGTCTGTCGGATCGGTCGCTGGTTGCCAGCGCCGTGGCGGAGTGCCTGCGCCACGACGGCGCCGTGCAGATGGTGGTGCGCACGGCCTTCGAAGACGTGGCACTGGACGATGTGAGCGTGCCGCGCGGCAGCATCGTCTTCATGCTGATCGGTGCCGCCAACCGCGATCCGGCCGTGTTCAGCAACCCCGACTGCCTGGACCTGTCCCGCGAAGACGCGCCGTCCTTGTCGTTCGGCGGCGGCATTCACTATTGCCTGGGGGCGCGGCTGGCTACGCTGGAACTGGAATCGGCGATTGCCGGGGTGCTTGGGCGCTTTCCCGCGTTGCAGCCGGTCGATCTGGCGCAGCTGTCATGGCACCGGCGCAATAACCTGCGCGGGGTGCAATCCCTGCGCGTCAGCACGCGCTGAAGTTGCCGGTCTGGCGGGCACAGCCAACCCGCCAGCAGGTCAGACGACGCCCTCGCCCGCCAAAGCCTGCATCATCCGGACCACCTCCACCACGGATCGCGCGTTCATCTTGCGCATGGCGTGGCCGCGATAGATCTTCGCGGTGATCTCGGCCACGCCCATGGCGGCGGCAATCTGCTTGTTCATCAGGCCGGTCACCAGGTGACGCAGCACTTCGCGCTCGCGCACCGTCAGCGTCTCCCAGCTGGCGCGCAGGCCGCGCAGCGCGTGCTCGGCCTCCAGCCGCTTCATGTCACGTTCCAGCGCGGCAATCACCGCATCGATCATTTCCTGGTCCCGAAACGGCTTCGCCAGGAAGTCGACCGCCCCGGCCTTCATGGCGGTGACGGTCATGCGGATATCGCCGTGGCCGCTCATGAATATGATGGGCATGTGCGGCAGGCCCTTTTCCACAACCGAGCGCTGGAATGCCAGGCCGCTCTGGCCGCGCAGCCGGACGTCCAGTACCAGACACGCCGGGCCTTCCGTTTCGGGCGCGCGCAGGAATTCCTCGACGGAGGTGAAGGACCGGACCTGCAGGTCTATCGATTCGAACAAGCCAACCAGCGCGCCGCGCACCAGTTCATCGTCGTCCACGATATGGACCGTGCCTTGCACGAAGTCCAGTACGTCCGGCTGGGGGCTGAGGTCAACGATGGACATGATCGGAACCCATGGCGCGTACGCCGTCAGTCATGCATCCGGCCAGCGCGTGACGCACCACGTCAGGCGTGGCGGGCGCCTGCCATATGCGTACGCCTGTGGCGTCGTGGATGGCGTTCAGGATTGCGGCTGCCGTCGGCACCAGCGCAGGTTCGCCGATGCCCTTGGCACCGTACGGCCCCAGCGCCGTGGGCGCCTCGATAAAGATCGCCCGCACCTCGGGCATGTCGTGCACGGTCGGAATCAGGTAGTCATGCAGGTTGTTGTGCTTGCCGGGATGGTATTTCTCCATCAGCGCCAGGCCCACACCCTGCGCCACCGCGCCTTCGACCTGGCCTTCCAGCAGCGTGGGATTGACCATGCGGCCCACGTCATGCGCGGCCACCACCTTCAACACCCGCACACGGCCGGTCTCGCAATCGACCAGCACTTCCGCGATCTGCGCGCCGAAGGCATAGGTGGCATAGGGCTTGCCCTGGCCTGCGCCGTCCAGCGCCGTAATCGGCGGGTCGAAGCTTTCCTCGGCTGCCACGGCGTAGCCGTGAGCGTCGACCGGCAGTGCCCGCAGGTCCAGCGGCCGGCCGTCGACGCGCAAGCCGTCAGCGTGGCCGGAAATCGTGGCATCTGCCGGCGCGTTCGCCAGCCGCAGCAACTGCTGCCGCAGCGCCGTGCCCGCCAGGAATGCGGCGCGGCCAGTGATAAATGTCTGCCGCGATGCCGAAGTGCGGCCGCAGTCCGGCGTCAGGTGCGTGTCCGGGCCCACGATCTGCAGACGGTCGACCGGCACGCCCAGCGCATCGGCTGCGATCTGCGGAATCACGGTGTTGGCGCCCTGCCCGGCATCCACCGCGCCCTGGTGCAGCACGATCACGCCGTCAGGCCGCACCCCGAATCGCACCGTCGACGGATTCGGCAATGCCGTGTTGCCACAGCCATAGAAGAACGCGGCAATGCCCACGCCATGGCGCTGCGGCCCCGGTGAGGCCGCATTGAGCGTGGCGATACGGTCGCGGGCCTCGCGCCATATCGGGCGCAGCGCATCCAGGCATTCGATCAGCCCGACGCTCTGGTCCAGCACCTGGCCCGTTGGCAACGAATCACCGGGGCGCAGCGCGTTCATCGCGCGGAACTCCAGCGGATCGATGCCGGCCCGGTGCGCCAGATCGTCGATCAACTGTTCCTGCGACATCATGGTCTGCGGTACGCCAAAGCCGCGAAACGCGCCGGCCGGCGTGATATGCGTATGCACCGCCCGTGAATGTGCACGGTAGTGCGGCACGACATAGGGGCCGCCAGCATGCACCGGCACCCGGTTCGCCACGGCGGTACCCCACGACGCAAATGCGCCGGTGTTGTAGTCGCCCTCGAATTCCACCGCGCACAGGCGCCCGTCGGCATCGGCAGCCATGGTCGACACGATCCGGGCCGGATGGCGCTTGGTGGAAGTCGCCATCGACTCCTCGCGCGAGAACACCATGCCGACCGGCCCGTCCACATGCCACGCAGCAAGCGCCAGCCAGGGCTGGACGGTCATGTCCAGCTTGCCGCCGAACCCACCGCCCACGGCAGTGGCCACCACGCGCACGCGTTCGGGCGCAACGCCGAGGATGCGCGCCAGATCCCCGCGATGCGGGTGCGGTGCCTGCGTGGAGGAATGGATTTCCACGATGTCGCCTACGCGCCGGGCCCAGCCGGCCTCCGGCTCCAGATAGGCATGCTCGACAAAGCTGGACGTGAACGTGGCGCTGGCAACGTAGCGCGCATCCCGCAGCGCGGCCGCCGGGTCGCCCCGGCGTACCAGCCCTTCGATCAGGATATTGCCGGGTCGTCCGGCGTGTAGTTGCGGGCAGTCGTCCTGCGTGGCCTCATCCACGGTCAGCACCGGCGTCAGCGGCTGCCACGTCACCGGGAAACCCTGCAGATCCAACGCAGCCACGGCCTCGCGCTCGCCCACGATCAAGGCAACGGCCTCAAGATAGTGGCGCGTTTCGTCAACCGCCAGCACGGGCTGGTCGGCGTAAGGCGTCGCCACGCCATGGAGATTCAGGCCCGGCACATCGGCATGCGTCAGCACGCGTTTCACGCCCGGGTGCGCCGCGAGCCAGGCATCGAGGTCGCCAAAGGCAAAGCGCGCCCGGTGATGCGGACTGCGAACGGCCCGCAGCACCAGGCTGCCCGCCGGCCAGCCGTCTGCGCCAAAACACTGGCTGCCATCCACCTTTTCCGGACCATCGAGCCGGGTCAGCGGCACGCCCACCGCAGGCCCCTGGCCTGGCGGCAAGGTACAGGGCCGGGCGGCGCCGCCACATCCCACCTCGGTCACCGCGTCGACGATCTTCTGATAGCCCGTGCAACGGCACAGTACGCCGTCAATGGCGGCACGCGCGCTGGCGCGATCCGTGACGCGGCCGGCGTCGATGGCGGCGGCGGATGCCAGCAGCATGCCCGGCGTGCAGAAGCCGCATTGCACGGCCTGGTGCCCAAGAAACGCCTGCTGAAGGCGCCCGCCGCATTGCGTGCCCCCGGCGATGCCCTCCACGGTCACCACGCTGCGGCCTGCCACCTGCCCCATCGGAACCAGGCACGCGTAGCGCGCTTCGCCATCCACCAGCACCGTACAGCTGCCGCAATCGCCCTGGCGGCAGCCTTCCTTGGTGCCGAATTGCCGCAGGTCGGCGCGCAGATGGTCGAGCAACCGCATCGACGGGTCGGCCGGCAATGCATGCCATGCGCCGTTGAGCGCGAACCCGTTGTCGTCTGCCGGAACGGCAGCCGCATCGGCAGCAACTGCATCGGCGCAGTTGTCCTCAAATACCGGAATCGTCATGCCCTGACTCCTCGATGCAATGGCCGACCGCCCGCGCAATGGCAAGACGGGCGAGATCGATGCGATGCGCAGCCGTGGCGCGGCAGTCGTCGATCGGTGACAACACCGCCAGCGATGCGTCTGCCACCACGGCCGCAAGCTCGCCCCGCGGCCGGCCGGCCAGCGAGGCCTCCAGCGACGCCATGCGCAGCGGCACCGCCGACGCCCCGCCGACGGCGATGGCGGCGCTTGCCAGCGTGCCGTCATCGGCCATGCGCAGACGCACCGCTGCCGAGACCACCGCCAGCGCCATCCCATCGCGATTGGTGTATTTCACGAATGCCGTGCGCTCCGTCACTGCCGGGAGCGCGAACGCAACCGCCACCAGCAGTTCATCGGCCGCGAGCACGGTACGGTGGCCGCCCAGCACAAAGTCGCGCAGCGGCAGGCGGCGCACGCCCCGTACGCTAGCCAGTTCGACTTCGGCATCCAGCGCCAGCAGCGGCGGCACGCCATCGGCCACCGGAGATCCATGGCACAGATTGCCGCCGACGGTGCCCTGCACGCGGATCTGCCGGGAACCGATGCTCGCCGCGGCATCGCGCAGGGCCACCGGCAGCCACGTTGCCTGCACGATGGCTTCCCAGGTGGTGGCCGCACCCATACGCACACCGCCGCCGTGCCGCGCAATGCCGCGCAGCGCGTCGATGCCGCTGATATCCACCCATTCGTGCCGGCCGGGCACCAGCGCCGGCGCCGCAAAGCAGTCCGTGGCGCCGCACAGCACGCGCCGCGGCCGCTCTGCGAGCCTGGTCAGCGCGGCATCGATGGTATGGGGGCGAAGGTAATGCATGGTCAGGCGGGCTGGCGGCTATCTGGCGCGTCCGCACGTACGGTGCGCAACACGCTGTCAATCACAAACGACTCCCAGTGTTGCACGGCCTCGGGAGTATCAAGTTCCTCGCCCAGAAACGCGGACAGCGTGTATCGGTTCGACGTATAGAAATACGCCGGCGAGGCGATCAGCAAAAAAACGTCGCGCGCATTGAGGTCCGGGCGAAACAGGCCTTTGGCAACGCCGCTGGCCAGGATCTGCTCGATGATCTGCATGGCATGGGACGAGTACTCGCCCCGACGCCCGGACTTGGATACGTGCCGGCCCTTGTGCAGATTTTCCGTATTGAGCAGGTTGACGAAATCGGGATTGCGCCGGTAGTAGTCCATCTTGAAACGGATCACGGTCTTCAGCGCTTCCACGGGATCCGACGCATCTGGCGCCACCTTCGCCTCGGCCTCGTCCATCCGCCGGTAGATGCCTTCCAGCACGGCAATGAACAGGCCCTCCTTGCTGCCGTAGTAATAGTAGATCATCCGGTCATAGGACTTCGCCAGACTGGAAATCTTTTCCACGCTGCCGCCCTCGTAACCGTAGCGCGCGAAAATCTTGGTCGCCGCGCGAAGAATCTTGTCACGGGTGGCCTGCGCCGCGGCCTCCCGGACGCCGGTGCCACGTACGGCCTTTTTTGCTGCTTGTGTCATATCGCTCCTAGGACAGCGACCCGTCGCCGCTGACTCATGAATCCGCACCGATGGATTCGCTCCGCGTCATTTCATACAGGGAACACTACATGAGTGAACGGATGATACCCGGCGCGCGGTCCAGTCGCAAGATGAATCAATAAATCCTTATGATTCAATACCTTGTTCAGATCTTTGCACGACAGGGGGGCAGCTTTTCGGCACCCGCGCAACGCTTTCGAATTTGTCATTTCCGAAAACAATGTGCTAAGGTTGATTTATGGAGCGTTCACTACATGAGGGGCGATTCGAAAGGGCCTGGCCGGATCGAACGGAACGCACGATCAGCGGGCAGGAGGTAAAAGAACATGAACCATGAACTCGACGATTTCCGCTGCACCGTTTCGGCGCATGCCACGCGGCCACCGGGCCACGACTTCGGCGCAGCAGAGATTGCGCCGCCCGACATGCAGGCCCTGCGCCAGATCTCGCACAGCCTTTCCACCGAAGTCATGCCTGCCAGGCGCATCGAAACGCTGTTGCAGGCGGCCTTGCAAAGCACCGACGCCTCCTGGGGCTGCCTGGCCGTGCTGCACGATGGCGGGTGGGACATCGCGGCCAGCGCCGTCGCCGCCGACCCGTTGCTGACACTTGCCGACCCGGACGCCTTCCTGCTGCCGGTCGCCATGGGCGTGCTGCCCATCGGCATCCTCGATGCGGCCGTGCGCCTGCGCAACGGGCTGGTGCTGCGCGATGCCCTGGATGCCCGCGATGCCCCCGCCTGGCAGGCCGACGACTATGTACGCCGCTTCCGGCCCCGCTCTGTGATCTGCGTGCCGATGCGCTGCAATGGCGGACTGGTCGGCGCCCTTTACCTGGAACACCTGCATACGCCGGGCGTCTTCACGCCGACCCGGACTGCCGTGGTGGAAATCATCGCGCTGCAGGCCGGGTTTGCGCTGGAGAATGCGCGGCTGCACGACGCGCTATCGGAACAGTGCGCGCGTCTGAGCAGCACCGAGGAGAAGATGCGCGACACGCTATCGGAACTGGCCCGCGCGAGCCGCTTCCAGGCGTATGGCGAACTGGTCGCGTCAATCGTGCACGAGGTGGCGCAGCCGGTCACGGCGCTGGACTCGTCGGCGCGGGCGGGACTGCGCTGGCTTGACCGCAGCAGCCCGAATATCGATGGCGCCCGCGAAATGCTCGCGCATATCTCGGCATGCGCGCTGCGTGCGCGCACCATCATCAACGGCCTGCGCGCCAAGGCCCGGCAGGCGCCCCCTGCGTTCGCCGTCTTCGATCTCGATGACGCCCTGCAGGAAGTGGCCGGCATGGTTTCCTGCACGCTCGATGCCATGCAGGTGGAACTTCGCGTGGATGGCCCGCCTGCCGCAACACCCTTGCGCGGCGACCGCGTGCCGCTGCAGCAGGCCATCATCAACCTGCTGATGAACGGCGCCGACTCGATGCTGGGCATTCCCACGGACAAGCGGTTGCTGACGCTGGCCTGCGAGCCCGCGCAGGACGTGTTGCATATCCATATCGACGACCATGGCGAAGGCGTCGCGCCCGAACTGGCCGACCGCATCTTCGAACCACTGTTCACCACCAAGCCCAATGGCATGGGCATGGGCCTGGGAATCTGCCGATCGATCGTCGACGCCCATCACGGCCGGCTCGACCTGACGCGGCGCGCCACGGGCGGCACACGGGCCACCATCACGTTGCCGCGCCTTGCCAGCTAGGCCAGCCGCTTGGCAACCGGCTATTTCCCACCGGCCGTCTCCATTGGCCCGCAGCACGTTTTCAAGTCGATCTTCCGGTCGCGGCATGCCGGAAGCGCTGGCGGGTTCCTGCATAGCAGCGAGGACGCTGGCCGTGCAAAGCGGAATTGCCGGTCGATCATGCACAACTGCGCCGCTGCAATGTCGTTCAGCTTCATGAAGTCGGCAGGTTGGATCAGCGTGGTATATCCACACGCCGTCATGGCCTGCCTGACACCTGCGATATCGGTGCCGGGCCGGCTCCATTGCGTGTAGGCCGGGGGCAGCCTGGGACGGTGGTCGAGCAAGGCGGGATCGAAATCGGCATCGGTGCCGAAGGTCTTGCCACGCGGCACGTTGGCGCAGGCGGGCAGTTCCGGCGCGTGGGCGCACACAATGCTTCGGTCGGTATAGGTGAAGCCATGATCGAGCATGCACAGTTGGGCACGGGCATAGTCGTTGCGCGCCATCTCCACCGGCGTGACATGCGCCGCATCGGGAAAGCCGCATTCGAGCAGCGCGCTGCGCACCACCTGCTGGCTTGCGCCCGGCTTGGCCCACGTCTCGAACAGTGGCGGTGGCGGCTGCATCGGCCGTGTCGTGCAGGCGCCAAGGCCGACACAAAGCAGCAAGGGAATCAGTCTGGCAGGACGGAAAAGCATATTGATTTTCTTTTTGGCATTTTTGCCGACATTCTATGGCATGCCCCGATGCCGGCGCGCCGGCCTGCCACCGGGCGCGCACCGTGCCGGACGTCGCCGACTACTTGCCCTCGACGTGCCGCCTGAAGTTGTCGAGGATGCTCTGCCAGCCCTGCTGCTGTTGCTCCACCGGGTATTCCGATTCCGGGTCGAAGCTCACGCGCACCGTCACGCCCTGGGGCGTCTCCGCAAAATCGACTTCCGCGTGCCGGTCGCCGAAGGCGTACACGATGCGCCGGTTCGGCACGATCTCGGTGTAGGTGCCCGCAAAGTCGAAACCCATGCTGCCGTCCTTGGCTTCCATCCGCGACGAGAACGCCCCGCCCACACGCAGATCGACTGACGCGGCCGTGGTGTGCCAGTCGTCGGACGCGGCATTCCATTGCTTGATGTCCTCGGGCGTCGTGTAGGCGCGCCACACATTGGCGATCGGGGCGGCAACCGTGGTGTGTACGGTGATCTTCATCGTGGCGTCTCCTTGATAGTTAGCCGGATGGATAACTATATGTCGCAAGGAGGCCAAACGCAATCTCAATCTTCCCGGGCATCGCGCACCCTGGCGGCCTGACCTGCCACATTTCCGAACGACAGCCGATTCTTTGGCAATGAACAATATTGGCAGCACAACATGCTGCCACATCGCACTTCTGCCGCGCAATCCGAAACGTTCTGTTTCGGTTCGACACTTAGAATCGATGACATCACAAGGGCATTCGTATCAGGAGACAGGTCATGGGCCGCGCCGAACCGCTTCAGCCGTTGCAGATCGATGGCGATATCGATCCACTGGAAACCCGGGAATGGATGGATGCCCTGAGCGGCATCGTGGCGGCGGCGGGGCCGCAGCGCGCGGGGTTCCTGCTGGATCGGCTCGGCGAGCATGCCAGCCATCTGGGCCTGGACAAGCGCACGCATCCCTACTCCGCCTACCAGAACACGATTGCGCCGCAGGCGCAGCCACCCTACCCCGGCAACCTGGCGATCGAGCAACGGCTGACGGCCATCCTGCGCTGGAATGCGCTGGCGATGGTGGTCCGCGCCAACAAGGCCTACGGCGAACTGGGCGGCCACCTTGCCAGCTACGCGTCGGCCGCCGAGATCTTCGAGGTCGGGTTTCAGCATTTCTTCCGCGCCGACACGCCGGAGCGCAAGGGCGACCTGGTCTTCTTCCAGCCGCATTCGGCGCCGGGCGTCTATGCGCGCGCCTTCCTGGAGGGGCGTCTTTCCGAGACACAGCTGGGCCGCTACCGGCAGGAAGTCGATGGCGGCGGCCTGTGCTCGTACCCGCATCCATGGCTGATGCCCGATTTCTGGCAGTTCCCGACCGGCTCGATGGGCATTGGCCCCATCAGCGCCATCTACCAGGCGCGTTTCCTGCGCTATATCGAGCATCGCGGCATCGCCACCACGGCTGGCCGGCGCGTCTGGGGCGTGTTCGGCGATGGCGAGATGGACGAGCCCGAATCGCTCGCTGCCCTGTCACTGGCCGCCCGCGAGGGCCTGGACAACCTGACGTTCGTGATCAACTGCAACCTGCAACGGCTTGATGGTCCGGTGCGCGGCAACGGTCAGGTCATCAACGAGCTTGAGGCGCTGTTCAGCGGCGCGGGCTGGAACGTCATCAAGGTGATCTGGGGTTCCGAATGGGACGCGCTGTTCGCGCGCGATACCCAGCACGCCCTGCTGAAGCGCTTTGCGGCCATGGTCGACGGCGAGTACCAGAACCTGGGCGCCAAGGACGGCGACTACAACCTGCTGCACTTCTTCCACCAGGACCCCGAGCTGAAGGCGCTGGTGGCGGGGATGAGCGCGGCCGATATCAACGGCCTGCGCCGTGGCGGCCACGACCTGCGCAAGCTCCATGCGGCCTACCTTGCCGCCGCCCGGCACCCTGGCCAGCCCACCGTGATCCTGGCCAAGACCAAGAAGGGCTACGGCATGGGCAATGCGGGCGAGTCGCGCATGACCGCCCATCAGCAGAAAAAGCTCGACCTCGATGCGCTGCACGCATTTCGCCAGCGCTTTGCGCTGCCCATCGACGATGCTGCGCTGGAATCGATGCAGTTCTACAAGCCGGCCGACAACAGCCCCGAGATGACCTACCTGCGCGAGCGCCGTGCCGCGTTGGGCGGGCACCTGCCGCGCCGCACCGACGCCGCACCGGTCTTGCCCGTGCCGCCGCTCGACAGCTATGCCAGCTTCGCGCTGGCACCCGACGGGCGCGAGGTGTCGACCACCACGGGCGTGGTGCGCCTGTTTACGAACCTGATCAAGGACCGCACGCTGGGCCGGCGCATCGTGCCGATCGTGGCCGACGAGGCGCGCACGTTCGGCATGGCCAACCTGTTCCGCCAGATCGGCATCTATGCGCCGCAGGGGCAGCTCTACGAGCCCGAGGATGCCGGCTCGATGCTCTATTACAAGGAAAGCCGCGACGGCCAGCTGCTGGAAGAGGGCATCACCGAGGCCGGCGCGATGGCGTCCTGGACTGCAGCTGCCACGTCCTACAGCGTCAGCGGCGAACCGATGCTGCCGTTCTATATCTATTACTCGATGTTCGGCTTCCAGCGCGTGGGCGACATGATCTGGGCCGCCGCGGACCAGCGCGCCCGCGGCTTCCTGATTGGCGCCACTGCCGGCCGTACCACGCTCTCCGGCGAGGGCCTGCAGCACCAGGACGGCAGCAGCCAGCTGGTGGCGGCCACGGTGCCCAACTGCCGCGCCTACGATCCGGCCTTCATCGGCGAGGCCGCCGTCATCATCGACCATGGCGCCCGCGCAATGCTGGAACAGCAGCGCGACGAGTTCTACTACATCACGGTCAACAACGAGAACTACGCGCATCCGCCCTTGCCGTCCTCGGCGCATGCCGACGTGGTGCGTGGGATGTACCGCTTCGGTACGCGCGGCGACGGCGCCGCCCGGGTGCGGCTGCTGGGATCGGGCCCGATCCTGCGCGAAGTGATTGCCGCCGCCGACCTGCTGGCGCAGGACTGGAATATCGCCAGCGAAATCTGGAGCGTGACGAGCTTTCCGGAACTGGCCCGCGAGGCGCGCGAGTGCGAGCGGCAGCAAATGTTCGGCGCCCATGCGACCAACGCCGATACCACCAGCCATGTCGCGCGCTGCCTGGCCGGCACGGCCCCCGTGATCGCCGCCACCGACTACGTCCGCGCCTACGCCCAGCTGATCGCGCCCTATGTTCGGGCGCGCTATATCGCCCTGGGTACCGACGGCTTCGGCCGCAGCGATACGCGGGGCGCGCTGCGGCGCTTCTTCGAAATCCACCGCCACCATATTGTCACCAGCGCATTGCATGCGATCGACGCCACGCTGCATGCGCAGGCGCTGGCGCGTTACGGGCTCGCTACGGGCGCCGCGCCCTGGGACCGCTGATCGGCAGAAGATCGCCGCAAACTTGACCGACGACACATCGATTTGTGGCGAACGCGGCACGGCGACACTGGACGCCGCGTCGTCGTTTGCCTAAAATGCTGCATCGCAGCGATCCACGCGTCTGCGCGCGCTGACATCGCGCAATACCCCAAGCCCCCGCACCGAGATCCCGATGTAACGCCACCGCGCAACCTCCCCTCGTTACCGTCCCATCGACAGAAGCCGATGGTCCCAACCGAACGGAGGTTCGTGGAGCACGTTTACCCAGCGCATCGCAGTGCGCCGGAACATCGTGGCATCGCAGCATCGCCAATCCCCTCTTTTTCCGTCGTCGCCGGCCTGGCCGAAGTCGACGTCCCAGCAGGTTTTTCTCATGCATTCGCGTACCTTCGCGCAAGCCTTCCGCGAGGAATGGTTCTCCAACGTCCGGGGCGACATGCTCGCGGGCATCGTCGTGGCGCTCGCACTGATTCCCGAAGCGCTCGCCTTTTCCATCATTGCCGGCGTCGATCCGAAAGTGGGCCTGTATGCCGCCTTCAGCATCGCGGTTGTCTCGGCCATCGCGGGCGGCCGCCCCGGCATGATCTCGGCCGCCACCGGCGCCGTGGCGCTGGTCATCGCGTCGCTGGTCAAGGCGCACGGCGTGGAGTACGTGTTGGCGGCGGGCATCCTGGCCGGCCTGCTCCAGATCGGCGCCGGCTACCTGCGGCTTGGTGCGCTGATGCGCTTTGTCTCGCGGTCGGTTGTCACCGGCTTTGTCAATGCACTGGCGATCCTGATCTTCCTGGCCCAGCTGCCGCAGCTGCAGGGCGGTGCCTGGTACGCATATGCGATGGTCGCGGGCGGCCTGGGCATCATCTACCTGCTGCCGCGCCTGACCCGCGCCGTGCCCTCCCCGCTGGTCTGCATCGTGGTGATGACGGCGATCTCGATGGCCCTGCAGCTCGACCTGCGCACTGTGGGCGACATGGGATCGTTCCCGGACGAACTGCCGGGCTTTGCGCTGCCGCAGGTGCCGCTGTCGCTGGACACGCTGCGCATCATCTTCCCGTACTCGGTCAGCATTGCCGTGGTGGGCCTGCTGGAATCGCTGATGACGGCCAGCATCGTCGATGACTTCACCGATACCGCCAGCGACAAGAACCGCGAATGCCGCGGCCAGGGCTGCGCCAATATCGTGGCGGGCTTCCTGGGCGGCATGCCTGGCTGCGCCATGATCGGCCAGACCGTCATCAACCTGAAGTCCGGCGGGCGCGGCCGCCTGTCTACCTTCGTTGCGGGGGCCTTCCTGCTGGTGCTGGTGGTGTTCCTGGCGCCATGGGTGCGGCAGATCCCGATGGCGGCACTGGTGGCCGTGATGGTGATGGTGTCGATCAGCACGTTCGACTGGCGTTCGGTCGCCAGGCTCCGGACGAACCCGAAAAGCTCGTCCGTGGTCATGGTCGCGACAGTCATCGCCGTGGTGTCGACCCACAACCTTGCCATCGGCGTCGGACTGGGCGTGCTGCTGAGCGCGGTCTTCTTCACGGAAAAGGCGCGCCGCATCCTGACCGTGTCTTCGACGCTCGATGCCGCCACGCAGGCGCGCCACTACGTGGTGCGCGGCCAGGTGTTCTTTGCGTCGTCGGAAGCATTCGTCGCCGAATTCGATTTCCGGGAGCCGATCCAGGCGGTCAGGCTCGACCTGTCACACGCCCATTTCTGGGACATCACCGCCATCGAGGCGCTGGACCGCATCGTCCACAAGTTCCGCCGCAACGGCATCGCCGTCGATATCTCGGGCCTGAACCGCGCCAGCGCGACGATGATCGAGAAGTACGCCACGCACGACAAGGCGGCCGGGGGAGCCGGAGCGGCCGGCGCCGAACTCTCGCACTAACCGCACCAAACCACATTAAATCGCGCGCCGGGGCGCCAGCAGGCACCCGACGCGCTGCCCACGTCAGGTCAGCTGCTGGATACGAAGCATGTTGCCCGCGGGGTCGCGCACGCCCATGTCGCGCACGCCGTAGGGCTGGTCGGCAGGCTCCTGGACGATCTCGGCGTCACAGTCCTGCAGCCGCTGGAACGTGGCATGCAGATCCTTCGCGCCCAGCAGCAGCATCGCGAACGTGCCCTTGGCCATCATTTCGGCGATCGTGCGCTTCTCGTCGTCGGTGACGCCGGGCGTGGCGTTGGGCGGATACAGGACGATCGATGTCTCCGGCCGGCCCTTCGGTCCAATGGTGATCCAGCGGTTGCCGCCGAACTCCACGTCCTTGCGGACCTCGAAATCCAGCGCGTCGCGGTAGAACGCCAGCGAGACTTCCGGGTCGCTGTGCGGCAGGAAGGTCGAATGAATGGTGATGTCCAAGATCGGTCTCCGTGTTGGGAATTGTCAGCAGTAGGCCCGGCCGGAGGCGCTGGCCGCTATGGCTGCTCCCGTGTCCGGACCCTGGAAGCCAGTCTAGCCGGGCGGCTACTCCTGCGCTTCTCGATTCCTGATCGGTCGTGTGACCTGCTTGGCGACGCAGGACGGCAGCCCCTCGGTCTGAAGCGCGCACGCGCGCCGGTAGGCACTGGGCGACATCCCGACCAGCTCGGCAAATCGCGTACTGAAGGTACCCAGCGATGCGCAGCCCACCTCGAAACAGACCTCTGTCACGCTCAGGTCGCCGCGGCGCAGCAACGCCATGGCGCGCTCGATGCGCCGCGTCATCAGGTACGCATACACGGACTCGCCGTAGGCCAGCCGGAACTGGCGGCTGAGGTGACCGGCCGACATATGGACACCCCGGGCCAGCGCCTCGACGTCGAGCGGCTGGGCATATTCGCGGTCGATGCGATCCCGCACGCGGCGCAGGCGGGCAAGATCGCGCAAGGTGGTGTCGGGGGCGGTGGCGGACATCGGCCTATTCTGTCATCGGCATCCGCCATCGATCAAGACGCTGCCCCGTACCGCCGATCCGGCATCATCAGGCCTGGATGGCCCGCTGCGCCTGGCAGCATTCTCGCGGCAGCGTCACCGTGAATACCGTGGTGCGTTGCCCGGGGGACGATTCGGCCACCACGGTGCCGCCGTGGAGCATAGCCAGTTCCCGGGCGATGTAGAGACCCAGTCCCAGCCCTTCGGAACTGCTGGCGCCAGTTGCAGCGGCCGTCGCGCCCATGCCCGAATGGAAGGCATCGAAGATATGCGGCAGCATGCGGGCATCGATCGCACCGCCGTTCGATATCGTCACCGTCACGCTGTCCCGGGCCGTGCCGTCCACGCGCACGGTCACCGGCGCACCGGCATCCCCATGCTGCAACGCATTGCCCACCAGGTTCTGCACGACCTGGGCGACCAGGTCCGGATCGATCGTCACGCGGGTATCGCCCACTTGCTCCAGCACCAGTTCCAGCGCCCCCCGCGACACCTGGCATTCATCCACGATGGCCGCGCAGATGGCGCCCAGGTCCGCCGGCTGCGGCATCAGGCTGACGCGCCCGCCATGCAGCCGGGCCACGTGCAGCAGCTGGTCCACCATGCGCGCCATGCGCTGGCTGCTGCGGGCAATCCGGTCGGTGGCGGGCCTGAGCTTTTCCTCTCCGCCAAAGCGGCCCAGGAACGACGCCGAGGCGATGATGGCCGACAGCGGCGTGCGCAGATCATGCGCCAGCACGGCCATCAGCATTTCGTTGGTCTTCAACAGTTGCTGGGCGGTTTCCAGCTGCTCGGCCAGCAGTTGCTTCTGTTGGGCCAGTTGCACGAACACATCGACCTTGGCCGACAGCACGCGCGCGTCCACAGGCTTGAACAGGAAATCGACCGCGCCCGACGCATAGCCGCGAAACGCGCGCTGGCTGTCCTGCCCCGCTGCCGTCAGGAACAGGATCGGGATCTGGCTGGTGCGCTTGCTGCCGCGCATCAGTTCGGCCAGTTCGAAGCCGTCCATTTCGGGCATGTGCACGTCCAGGATGGCCAGGCCGAAATCATGGTCCAGCAGCAGTTCCAGCGCCTGGGCGCCGGAGTTGGCGTGGACGATCTCCACGCCCGGCCTTGCCAGCACGGCATCGAGCGCGGTCAGGTTCGCGGCAATGTCGTCGACGGCGAGGATTTTCACGGGAGCTTGCATGGTAGGCATCATTCAATCAGGCGGGCCAGCCCGTGGCCAATCGCTTCCAGGTTCAATATGCGGTCGGCCGCGCCACGCGCGATGGCTTCTTGCGGCATGGTCTCCACCGTGGCGGATTCGGGCGACTGCACCCACGCCTGGCCGCCCGCCGCGCGAATCACGGCCAGGCCGCGCGCGCCGTCGTCGTTTGCGCCCGACAGCAGCACGCCCAGCACGCCTGCCCGCCAGGCCACGGCCGCCGATTCGAACAGCACATCGATCGACGGCCGCGAAAACCGCACGGGCGGCGCCACCGACAGGGCCAGCCGCGCGCCTGCCGGCGCTTCGGGGTCCTGTTCGAGCAGCAGGTGGTAATCCGGCGGCGCCAGGTAGAGATGGCCCGGCTGCACGGGCAGCTTGTCTTCGGCCTCGTGCACGGGCATCGCACAACGCAGGGCAAACAGTCCCGGCAGCAGGCTCGGGCCCGAAGACAGCTGGTGCATGACGACGATGACTGGCGGCATGAAACGCGCCGGCAGCATGGGCAGCACGGCGTTCAGCGCTTCCAGCGCGCCGGCCGACCCGCCGATCACCACCCCGCTGCATGGTTGCGTCATGGCTTTCATGATCGCATCTCAGAGCTTGCGGTACAGCCGCTCGCGCGACGACACCGCCTCGAAATCCTGCACATGGGCACTGAAATGCAGGCTTTCCTTGCTACCCAGCCCCAGGAAACCGCGCCGCGCCAGTGCATCGCGAAACAGGCCGATGGCACGGTCCTGCAGCGGCCGGTCGAAGTAGATCAGCACATTGCGGCACGAGATCAGCTGGGCCTCCTGGAACACGCTGTCGGTTGCCAGGCTGTGATCCGCAAACACCGATTGCCGGATCAGCTGCCCGTTGAACTTGGCCTTGCCGTAGGCAGCGTGATAGTAATCCGACAACGACGCCCGCCCGCCGGCGGCCAGGTAGTTGTCACCGAAGCCGCGCAGGCGCCCGGCGTCGTACACGCCCGCGCGTGCGGCCGCCAGCGCTTCCGGGTTGATATCGGTGGCATAGAACACGGTGCGCGACGCAAGCCCCTCTTCCTCGAACAGGATAGCCAGCGACCATAGTTCCTCGCCGCTGCTGCAGCCTGCCACCCAGACATTGACCGACGGATAGGTCTGCAGCACCGGCACCACATGCTCGCGGATGGCCCGATAGTACGAAGGATCGCGGAACATCTCGCTGACCTGCACCGTCAGGTATTGCAGCAGCCGGCCAAACAGCACGGCGTCGCGCAGCATGCGGTCCTGCAACTGGGACAGCGTGACCAGGCCCAGGTCCCGCAATGCCTGTTCCAGCCTCCGCCGCAGCGACGCCCGCGAATAGCGCCGGAAATCGTGCTGGTACTTGCGGAAGATGGCCTCCAGCAACAGTTCCAGTTCGATGTCGAAATTGACGTCGAGCAGCACCGTGTCGTCGTCCGTCCGTGCGTCGACCAGGGGCTCCCCGCTCCTGGGTTTCAGTTTGCGTGTAGCCATACGCGACACAGCGAAAGCAGTTTGTCCACATCGATCGGCTTGGCGATGTAGTCGTTGGCGCCGGCCTGCAGGCAGGCCTCGCGGTCGGACTGCATGGCCTTGGCCGTCAGCGCAATGATCGGCAGCCGCGCGTACTGGGGCATCTGACGGATATGCCGCATGGCCGTAATGCCATCCATCTCGGGCATCATGATGTCCATCAGCACCAGGTGGATGTCGTCCACCCGGTTCAGCAGATCCAGCGCCTCGCGCCCGCTGCGGGCAATTTCCACCGTGGCGCCCAGCGGCTCGATGACCTTGGACAGCGCGAAGATATTGCGCGCGTCGTCCTCCACCAGCAGCAGTTTGCGGCCGTCGAACGTGTCGTCGCGGCTGCGGGCGGCGCGCAGCATGCGCTGGTGTTCGGGCGGCAGCGACGACTCCACGCTGTGCAGGAACAGCGTCACCTCGTCGAGCAGCCGGTCTGGCGAGCGCGCGCCCTTGATGATGATCGACTTGGAATAGCGGCGCAGCTTCTGTTCGTCCTCGGCGGACAACTGCCGGCCGGTATAGATGATCACGGGCGGCATCGCGCCGGCATTGGCCTGCGCCCGCTGTGCCATATGGGCCAGCAGGTCGTGACCGGAGCCGTCGGGCAGCACCATGTCCATCACCACGCAGTCGAACGGCGTGCCGTCCAGCGCCGCCGTCGCCCCGGCCACGCTGTCGGCGGTCACGATCTCAGCCTCCAGCGACCTCAGCAGCGCGCGAATGCTCTCGCGCAGCGCCGGGTCATCCTCGATCACCAGCACCCGGCGCTGGCCGGCCGCCATACGCGCCTCCAGGCCGCGGATTGCCGCAGCCAGCTTGTCGCGCTCGCTGGGCTTGAACGTGTAGCCCACCGCGCCCAGGTGCAACGCCGCTTCGGCATGGTCGCTGACCGATACCAGGTGCGTGGGGATATGGCGCGTGGCGGGGTCGCGCTTGAGCCAGTCCAGCAGCGTCAGCCCAGACTGGTCGGGCAGCGCCACGTCCAGCAGGATGCCGCACGGCTGGTGCTGGCGCGCCAGTTCCAGGCCCTGTGCCGACGTGGTGGCGTGGATGCAGTCGAAATCGAGTTCGTGGGCCAGGTCGTAGAGAATGCCCGCGAAGTCGATATCGTCCTCGACCACCAGGATCAGCCGGTTGCCACGCGTGCGGTGGTCGCGGTCGTCGGGAATCGGTGCCGGATAGCCCGGCTGCACCCGTTCCAGCGCCTCCTGCGCCGGTGCGGGTGCCGGAGCGGGCGGCACGGCGCGGGGCGGCGGCGCCATCACCAGTTGAGCCGGCGCGCCGGCCTGCTGCGTCATCAGGCCGGCCTGCGTGGCCGGGTCGCCCGCCAGCAGGCGCGGCACCGTAAAGGCAAACACGCTGCCCTGGCCTGGCTCGCTGGCGACCGAGATCACGCCGCCCAGCAGGCGGCCCAGTTCGCGCGAGATCGACAGGCCCAGCCCCGTGCCGCCATAGCGGCGGCTGGTGGTGCCGTCGGCCTGCTGGAACGCATCGAAGATCACCTGCTGCTTGTCCTTCGGGATGCCGATGCCCGTATCGCGCACCTCGAAGCGCACCGCGTCGTCGCCCTGCGCGGCCAGCGCCAGCGTGACCGCGCCCGACTCCGTGAACTTGAATGCGTTGGACAGCAGGTTCTTGAGCACCTGCTGCAGACGCTGGTTGTCAGACACGATGGCGTCGGGCACGCCGGGCAGGAATTCGATCCGGAATGGCACGCCCTTCTGCCCCGCAATCGGCCCGAACATGCCCTGCAGCGTTTCGGTCAGCGCCTTCAGTTCGACCGTTTCGTGCTCGATCACCAGATGGCCGGCCTCGATCTTGGACAGGTCGAGGATGTCATTGATCAGGTTCAGCAGGTCGGTGTTGGCCGCGTGGATGGTGGCGGCGTAACGCACCTGCTCCGTGGTCAGCGTGCCTTCCTTGTTCTCCTGCAGCAACTTGGCAAGGATCAGCGCACTGTTCAGCGGCGTGCGCAGTTCGTGCGACATATTTGCCAGGAATTCGCTCTTGTACTGGTTGGAACGCTCCAGCGCGCGGGCGTTGGCGGCCAGTTCGGCCTGGAAGGTCAGCATCTCGCGCTTCTGGCCTTCCAGCCGTTGCGAGTGTTCTTCCAGCTGGACGTTGGTCTGTTCCAGCTCGGCCTGCTGGGCTTCGAGCCGCGCCTGCGAATCCATCAGGGCGCGGCCACGCTCTTCGAGCTCCTCGTTCGATACGCGCAGCTCTTCCTGCTGGACCTGCAGTTCCTCGCTCTGGCGCTGGGTTTCGCCCAGCAGCTTTTCCAGGCGGCCCCGGTAGGCGGCGGCCCGCAGCGTCATGCCGATCGAGTCGCCGATGCGCTCCAGCAGTTCCACGATGTCGGCGGTATCGCGCTGCATGGCGACGAAGCCCAGTTCCACCACGCCCACCACCTCGCCCTCGGCCGTCAGCGGGGCGGCCACGATCTCGTTGGGCGACGTGCGGCCCAGCGCCGACGACACCTGCAGGTAGTTGGCCGGCAGGCCGCCGACCGCGATCACGCGGTTTTCGGCTGCCGCCTGACCGGCCAGCGTCTGGCCCGACGCCAGCGTCTGCGGCAGGTCGTCGGCATTGGCCAGCGCCCAGGTGGCTACGCGGCGCATCTGGTCGCCATCCACCTGATACACCACGCCCACGTGCGCCTGGAAGGCCTGCGCCAGCACGCGCACCAGCGCATCGGCCACGTTGCCGGCCGACTGCGGATTGCGTACCGCCTGATGCACCCGCACCTGCGCCTGCTGTAGCCACGCCGCGCGCTGCATGGCCACCTGCGACACGATATAGCGATAGACCACCGCCGCCAGGAACCACAGCATCACCACGCCCGCGCCACGATTGACGATGGCGTAAATCGGCCGGACGGTGCTGGCCGGCGACACCGCGTAGCCAACGCCGATCAGCACCGTACCGACGGCCGCAGTCATCAGCGGCAGCTTCGGGTCATTGCCGTACAGGGTCAGGCAGACCGGCACCAGGTAGAACAGCCACGCCGCCAGGCCCAAGGGTGTCAATGCATCGATGCCAAACACCACGGCCATCGAGACCGGAACAAGGATCGCGCCAAACAGGAAGCGTTGCAGGGAAGACGGTTGCATACCGGCCGGGTAGAAGGAAGTCGCGGCTGCACGCGCCGAACGACCGCACGGCGCGCAACAACAAGCCAAAGCGACTTATGCTACCCCGCGGCAGCCGAAATGGATGTCAGTGTCGCGCCGACATCGGGCGGGCCCCCGCCGGGCCCGGCAACCCTTCCGGATCAGGCCTTGGCCTTGGCTTTCGGCTTGCCCGACTGGTTCAGCGCCACCGCCGCGCGGATCAGCGCCTTCAGGGCGGTCTTGTTGATGGCCTCGCCTTCGCGGAAGTCGATGGCACGGCGCACGTTACCGTCCAGGCTCGAATTGAACAGCCCCTTGGGATCTTCCAGCGACGCGCCCTTGGCGAACGTCATCTTGACGGCGGCCTTGTAGACCTCGCCGGTACAGAGGATGCCGTCGTGCGACCACACCGGCACGCTCCATTTCCATTCCTCGACCACATCGGCATCGGCTTCCCTGACGATGGCCCGCAGTTGGGCAAGCATCTCGCCGCGCCAGTCGCCAAGCTCCGCAATCCTCGCATCGATCAACTCGGCGGCCGGCACGCCAGCCTGCGGTTCTGCCTTCTTCATATCACTGTCTCCGGTGAGTTGTTATCGCCATGCAGCTTCCCCTGGCGGTAGGGCGCCGAGCCAGCCCGATGCCCGCCATGCGTTAGGGCGCCGCTGGCCGGGCATCACTATAAATCACAGGTCAGAGGTTAGGCCGGCAGCTGTGACCGTGGCGATCCTGGCCGCCGCCCGGTCCTTCCCGCCTTGACAAAACATTCTCCAATCACAATACTAGTTGCACTTTAATTCTCAATTGGAGAACGACACCATTGTGTCGTGGCACAGCGTGGAACTGGCAGAACTGGAGATTTTTCGCGCGGTAGCACGCGAACAGAGCATCACACGCGCCGCCAAATCGCTGGATCGCGTGCAATCGAACGTCACCACGCGCGTGAAACAGCTGGAAGAAAGCCTTGGCGTGGACCTGTTCCTGCGCGCAAACAAGCAGATGATCCTGACCCCTGCCGGGCAGCGCCTGCTGGGCTATGCCGACCAGTTGCTGGCCCTGGCCGAAGAGGCGCGCCAGTCCATGCGTGCCGATGCCCCGAGCGGCCGGCTGCGCGTGGGATCGATGGAAAGCACGGCGGCCACATTGCTGCCCCGGCCGCTCGGCCGCTTCCATGCCGCGTGGCCCGATGTCGAACTGGACCTGACCACCGGCACCTCGCAGGCACTGGCCGGCGCCGTGCTGGAACGCCGGCTCGACTGCGCGATCGTGGCCCACCCCGGCACAGGCAGCCCCCACGACATCGCCGTATCGGATATGGGCGACGGCCTGGAAGGCGTCTATCTGACCACCGAGGAGCTGGTGCTGGTGCTGCCGGCGACCCATCCGAAGGTACGGCGCCCCGAAGACGTAACGCTGCGCCAGCTGGCCGCCTTCTCGCGCGGCTGCACCTATCGCCGCTGCGCCGAAGACTGGCTCGAACAGGCCGGCGACGATGTGCGCCGCCATCTCACCGTGCTGGAACTCCCCTCGTACCACGCCATCCTGGCCCAGGTCACGGCAGGCTCGGCGGTAGCCATCGTGCCGCGCTCGCTGCTTGCCATGCAGGGCGATGCGGGCGCGCTGCAGACCGTTCCTGTCCGGAAAGTGCATACGTACCTGATTCGCCGTTCCGGCTTCACGACTTCCGCCTACGACGCGTTCGAACAGGAACTGCGCCGTAGCCAGCCCGCATGACAAGGATCTTCGCCATGGAACCCATCCGTCAGAACCCGTCCCGCAACCTGTTGTCGCGCCTGGGCATTCGCCTGCCCATCATCCAGGCCCCGATGGCGGGCGTCAGTACCCCCGCCATGGCTGCCGCCGTATCCAATGCCGGCGGCCTGGGCTCGCTCGGCGTAGGCGCCATGGATGCGGACGGCGCGCGCAAGGTGATTCGCGAAACCCGCGCGCTGACCGCTCGGCCGTTCAACATCAACCTGTTCTGCCATGTGCCGGCCACACCCGACGCCGAACGCGAATCCGCATGGCTGGGATACCTGGCATCGGCGTTCGCCGAGTTCGGTGCCACGCCGCCTGCTGCGCTGCGCGAGATCTACAAGAGCTTTGTGGTCGACGACGCGATGTACCAGATGCTGCTGGAAGAAAAGCCGGCCGTGGTGAGCTTTCATTTCGGCCTGCCGGCACAGGAATGGATCGATGCGCTGAAGGCAGCCGGCATCGTGCTGCTGGCCAGCGCCACGTCGCTGCAGGAAGCGCGGCGGATCGAAGCCGCAGGTGTCGACGCCATCGTCGCGCAAGGCATCGAGGCAGGCGGCCATCGCGGCGCCTTTGACACCGAAGCCGAGGACGAAGGCCTGGGCACGTTCGCCCTGACGCGCGTACTGGTGGCCCGCACCCGCCTGCCCGTGATCGCCGCCGGCGGCATCATGGATGGCGCCGGCATTGCCGCCGTGCTGGCACTGGGCGCCGCCGCCGCACAGCTTGGTACGGCCTTTGTCGCCACCGACGAATCGGCCGCCGACGCCGCCTATCGCACCGCGCTGACCGCCGCTGAAACCCGCCCGACCACACTGACCCGCGCCATCTCGGGCCGAGCCGCACGCGGCTTCACCAGCCGCTTCACGCGCCTGGGCACCGACGCAGGCGCACCCGCCATCCCCGACTATCCCGTGACGTACGACGCCGGCAAGGCCCTGCACGCCGCCGCCAAGGCCAAGGGCGTCAGCGAGTTCGCCGCCCAGTGGGCCGGCCAGGCCGTGCCGCTGGCCCGCTCGATGCCTTCGGCCGCGCTTGTTGCCGTGCTGGAGCAGGAGTTGCGCGAGGCGCTGGACCAGTTGAGCGGCGTGCGGGCAGCGCTGGGCTGACCCCCCCAGGTTGGCACCCCGGCCCCTCTCCCGCATTTTGCGGGCGAGGGGCACAAACCGTTCTGGAGAGATTGTGGTGGGGGCGAAGCGAGCGAAGCTCCGGCGGTTTGATTCCCTCCCCATTTCATGGGCGACGGGAGCACATTGCGCCGGAGGCACTATCTCGCCAGATGCCCCTTCAACAGCCCGTTCACCTCCCCGGCCTTTTCCATCTGGCTCATATGGCCGGCGTCGTCGAACACCGTCACGGTGGCGCCTGCCGGGGCGTTTTCCGCGTGGGCGGGCGGGACGACCTGGTCCCTGGCACCCCAGATCACCAGCGTGCGCTTGCCGGACCCGGCCAGGCGGCGGCCCGGCTGTTCGCGCTGGCGGCCTTCGGCGAACAGGCTGGCGCCCAATGCGGCCAGCGCTTCGGGCACGCCATCAAGCCGCTTGTAGCGCAGCAGGTCGTCCAGCATCTGCCGGCTGACCAGATCGGGGTTGGCGAACAGCAGTTCGATGACCGGCTTCAGTTCGCGGCGCGACTGCGCGTTGACAAAGCCTTCCGTGTAGCCGTTGTTGATCTCGTCGCCAAAGCCCACCGGCGACACCAGCGCCACGGACAGCACGCGCTGCGGCGCGTCCACGGCCAGTTGCGCGGCGATGCCGCCGCCCATCGAATGACCCACCACGTGCGCCTGCCCGATGTCCACGGCATCGAGAAAGCGCGTCACGAACCCGGCCATCTCCGCCAGCGTCGTGCCAGCCAGGCGGGGCGTGGTCTGTCCGTGCCCGGGCAGATCCAGCGCCACCACGGTGTACGTGTCCGCCAGCGGGTCGAGGTTGAACAGCCAGTTGTCCAGATCGCCGCCAAAGCCGTGGAGGAAGAGCACCGCTTCGGCGCCGTGGCCCCGGCGGGCGTAGCGGACGCGGAGCCCGTCGACCTCCACGAACTGGTAGGCGGGGCCGGCTTCGTCTTCGTCCTCGTCATCGGCCGGCGCCTCATAGCCGGCGACATACGCGTCGATTTCCGCATCGCTGACCTCATCGGGTGCCAAGACGCCAAGCAGCGCCTTCACGGGCAGCACGTCGCCCGCTTCGGCCACCTTGCGCCGCAGCGTGCCGGCGTCGGGCGCCTCCACGGCGTTGGCGATCTTGTCGGTTTCCACATCAAGGATCGGCATGCCCACCGAAATCTCGGCGCCGGTGTCGACCAGCCAGGCATTGATGGTGCCTTCCTTCATCGACAGGCCCCATTTGGGCATCACGATCGGGGTGATTGCTGCGGCCATCAGTGCTTGCCTCCCTTCATGGTCTTGCGCACGGCTTCCACGATGCGGGCCGCGCTGGGGATATACAGGTCTTCAAGCGTGGGCGAGAACGGTACCGGCGTATGTGGCGGGCAGACCATCTCGATGCCCGCCTTGAGCGCGCCAAAGGCCTGCTGCGCGGTCTGGGCGGCGATGTCGGTGGCGATATTGCAGCGCGGGCTGGCTTCGTCCACCACCACCAGGCGTCCGGTGTTCTCCACCGATTCGAGCACGGTGTCCATGTCCAGCGGCGACAGCGTGCGCAGGTCGATCACCTCGGCCTCGATGCCGTCCTTTGCCAGCGTGGCCGCTGCCTCCAGCGCGCGATGCACCATCAGGCCGTAGGCAACGATGGTCACGTCCTTGCCGTCGCGCGCGATATTGGCCTCGCCGAACGGGATCGCGTAAGCGCCCTCGGGCACGTCGCCCTCCAGTCCGTACAGGTTCTTGTGCTCGCAGAAGATCACCGGATCGTTGTCGCGGATGGCCTGGATCAGCAGGCCCTTGGTGTCATACGGCGTGGATGGGCACACCACCTTGAGCCCTGGGATATGCGTGAAGATCGGCGTCAGCATCTGGCTGTGCTGGGCGGCCGCACGGAAGCCGGCGCCGACCATGGCGCGGATCACCACCGGCGTTTCGGCCTTGCCGCCAAACATGTAGCGGAACTTGGCGGCCTGATTGAAGATCTGGTCAAAGCAGACGCCCATGAAATCGATGAACATCAGTTCGGCGATCGGGCGCATGCCGCACGCGGCGGCGCCGATGGCAGCCCCCACATAGGCCGATTCGGACAGCGGCGTGTCCAGCAGCCGGTCGCCGTGCTTGGCATAGAGCCCCTTGGTCACGCCGAGTACACCGCCCCAGGCGTCTTTCTCTCCATCGGCGCCTGCGCCGCCGACGATATCCTCGCCGAGCATGATCACGCTCGGATCGCGGGTCATTTCCTGGTCGATCGCTTCATTGATCGCCAGCTTGATGCTGAGTTTGCGGGCCATGTTGATGTCTCCTTTTATCGGGATGGCTTGGATGCCTGGACGCTTGCGTCCGGCCGCTCAATCAGTAGCTCACATAGACATCGGTCAGCAGGTCTTCGGGCCCGGGCAATGGGGCGGCCTTGGCTTCCTGCACGGCATGGTCGATCAGCGCGGCCACCTCGCGGTCGATGGCATCGAACTCGTCGCGCGTCACCACGCCTGCCTGGGTCACGGCACGCGTGAACAGCTTCAGGCAGTCCTTGTTGGCGCGGATATCGTCCAGTTCTCCGGCGCCCCGATAGGTCTGGGCATCGCCCTCGAAGTGCCCGTAGAAGCGAACCATCTTGCATTCCAGCAGCGACGGGCCGCCGCCCTCGCGCGCACGCCGGATAACCTCGCCCGCCGCCTCATGCACGGCGAAGAAGTCGGTACCGTCCACGGTCACGCCCGGGATGCCGAAGCCTGCTGCGCGGTCGACATAGCTGTCGACGGCGGTGCCATAGTCGCGCGAAGTGGATTCCGCATAGCCGTTGTTCTCGATGACGAAGATCACCGGCAGGTTCCACACGGCCGCCAAGTTCAGGCTTTCCAGAAAGGTGCCCTGGTTGGACGCCCCGTCGCCGCAGAACGTGATGCCGACCTCGCCCTTGCCACGGAACTTGGCCGCCAGCGCCGCGCCGCAGACCAGCGGCGCCCCGGCGCCCAGGATGCCGTTGGCGCCCATCATCCCCCTGGACAGGTCGGCGATATGCATCGACCCGCCCTTGCCATTGCACGAGCCGCCCTTCTTGCCGTAGATCTCCTTCATCATCGCCACCGGGTCCACCCCCTTGGCAATGCAGTGGCCATGGCCCCGGTGCGTGCTGGCAATGCGGTCGCCATCGTGCAGATGGTGCAGGATGCCCACGCCCGCCGCCTCCTCGCCGGCGTAGAGGTGCACGAAGCCGGGAATGTCCCCCCGGCCAAAATCCACATGCAGGCGTTCCTCGAAATCGCGGATCGTCCGCATCTTGCGGTACACGGTCAGCAATGTCTCCTTGTCGAGGGGCATCTGCGCTGACTGCGAAGTGCTGGCGCTCATGGTCGTCTCCTTTGGTGGTGGTACTGCCTTGTAATGGGTGGGATAAAGGATTCAGGTCAGCGCCGGCACGCTGCGCATCAGGTGCTCGCACGCGGCATGGCGCATGCAGGCGGCCACGTCGATGCTGCGAAACGCGTGGTCGTGCAGCGTGACGGTGACTTCGTCGCGCGGCCCGAACGCCAGCTCGCGTTCGCCGTCCAGTGCAACGATGCCGGCGTGCTGGCGCACGCGATGGGGCCGCGCATGGGCGATGCGGTGCCAGCCCGCAATCGGCACGTTGCAGAGCAGCCCCGGGGCAATCGGTGCCAGCAGGTCGAAGGCGCCCTCGCCGGCCGGTGCCAGCTCGATCGCCAGGCCGCCCGGCTCGCGCCGGCCTACCGGTTCCAGCAGCCCGGCGATGGCGGACAGGCCAATCGCCTGAGGATCGGCATAGGCTACGTAGACGGCGGCCAGCGTGTCGGCGCGCCATAGCGCGCGGGCACCGATGAACTGCTCGTGCGCGATCACGGCGTCGACCAGCGCAATATCGCGGCGGAAGCCGCCATCGGCATCGCGAATCACGATATCGAGCCGCTTGTTCGATGCCAGCGCCCGGCTGGCCGGGATCTGCCCGGTGGCATAGAGGCCTGCGGCCAGCCCGGTGATGGTGGGCTCGCGCATTTCGGGAAACGCGTTGTTGGTGCCGGTGGAGAGCCCGGCAATGGGCACCGCGCCGCATTCGCGCACCACCGCGCGGTGCGTGCCGTCGCCCCCCAGCACGATGATGACGGACACGCCGGCGTCGGCCATATGGCGGGCGGCGTGCAGCGTATCGTCGACGCGCGCCGTCACCGGCATGTCGATGAACTCCACGGCCGGCAGACCGGCATCGGGGCCCTGATGACGATCCAGATGGCGGGTCAGCATGACGCGCAGGCCCTCGCGGTCGGGCATCATCATCACGCGGCCGATGCCGCAGGCGGACAGCGCCGCCAGCAGCCGCAGCACGATATTGACGCGATCAGCCAGCTGCAGGCTGTTGGCGTTGGCGATCACGCGGCGAATATCGCGCGCCGATACGGGATTGGCGATGATGCCGACCAGCGGTACCCCCATGGCCTGTCTCCTGTCGCTCTTGTCGTGACAGGGTCATTGCAATGGGTGTGCCAAGGGATTGCGGACGGCGCCAGCCGTCAAAACGGTGGAAAACCGGGTCCGATCCGCGGGATAACCCGCAGACGGCACGCCGTTCAGGCGTGCCAGGGTGTGACAGGTGTCACAGTACAGCTGTCCAGCGGTGGACAGTCGTCACGGCTCGCCGCCATCGCGCCGGTTGGGCGACGCGATGCCATACCGCTCCATGCGCCGGTACAGGGTCATGCGGCTGATTCCGATCTGCCTCGCCACGGCGCTCAGGTTCCAGCCCGATGCGCGCAGGTACTGCATCAGCAGCATGGCATCGGGAGATAGCGCCTGGGGCGAGTTGCCGGCAGCGGCAGCGGCAGCGGCAGCGGCAGCGGCGTCCGGCCCGACCTGGGCCGCAGGCAGGGCCCGCGCCGTGGTGGCGCCGGCGCCAAGACCGTCGGGCAGGTCCTCAGGCGTCACCACGCCACCATGACAAATCGCGCAAGCGTATTCGATGACGTTGCGCAGTTCGCGCAGGTTGCCCGGCCAGCGGTGGGCATGCAGCCGCTGGCGGGCCGTGTCGGCCAGCGTCACGCTGCGCTGACCACCATCGCCATCGGCCAGCATCTTGTCGATCAGCCAGTCCAGGTCCTGCCGCTCGCGCAGCGGGGGCAGTTCGAAGCGCGCCCCGTTCAGGCGGTAGTAGAGGTCCTCGCGGAACTGCCCGGCCTCCACAAGCTTGTCCAGCCGGTGATGGGTGGCCGAAATCACGCGCACATTGACCGGCACCGGCCGCGTGGCGCCGATGGGCAGCACCTCGCCCTCGGCCAGCACGCGCAGCAGCCGCGACTGCAGGTCGCGCGGCATGTCGCCGATCTCGTCCAGAAACAGCGTGCCGCCATCGGCCTCCTGGATCAGGCCGCGCTTGCCGCGCGCCCCGGCCCCGGAGAAGCTGTTGGGCAGGTGCCCGAACAGTTCGCTTTCGATCAACGTCTCGGGAATTGCCGCGCAGTTGAACGCCACGAAAGGCTGCGCGCGCCGGCCGCTGGCCTGGTGCAGCGCCTTGGCAAAGTACTCCTTGCCGCTGCCGGTTTCGCCGTGGATCAGCAGATGGATGCGCGCATCCACCAGCCTTGCCGCGCGCTGCAGCTGCTGCTGCATGGCGGCGTCGCCACCGCTCAACGCCGCCAGCGCGGCCGGCAGCGGCGCTGCGGGCTGGGCTTGGGTACGGGACTGCCAGCGCAGCGCTGGCGGCATCACGCTCAGGTACAGCAGGCCGCCGCTACGGTGCAGGGCCACCAGCCGCTGTTCGCTGGGCCGGGAATACACAAAGCGCCCCAGATCGTTGATCCGGGCGTCGAACAGTGCTTCGAACGACTGCCCCAGCACAGGCGCGCCCGGGATTTCGCCCTCCAGCATCCGCCGCGCGCGATTGTTGCAGCCGACGATGCGGCCGCCTTCATCCAGCGCCAGCAGGTATTCGGGGCTGACGTCGACGAACTCGGGCGCCACGTTCAGCTTCAGGATCCAGTCCCGATGGTGGACGCGCAGGAAATTGGCGTTTTCGATATGGGCCGCGTAGATGCGCACCATCTGCAGGGCCAGGCCCTGGCTGGCCTTGGCGTCGGGCGACGTCAGCGCGGAGATGTCCAGGATCGCGTTGAGCCGGCCCTGCGTGTCGAACAGCGGCGCGGCGGTACAGGTCAGCGGGATATGCGTGGCATCGAAATGGTCGGCCTGATGCACGGTCAGCGCCTCGCCCGTGACCAGGGCCGTGCCGACGGCACAGGTGCCCGCCCCGGCCTCGCTCCATTCCGATCCCAGGTACAGGCCGGCATGGCGCAATGCGGCGTCGGTGTTGGCATCGCCGATATAGTCGACAGTCACGCCCTGGGCATCGGTCAGCAGGACGACGTATCCAAGACCGGCCACGTGGCCATACAGCGATTCCAGGCCGTGCCGGGCGATGCGCGCAAAGTCGTCGATGCGCTGCTGGTGCTCGCGCAGGCAGGACTGTTCCACGATCCGCGCCTCCTGCATGCGCGATGGGTCCAGGCCGTATTGATGGACGCAACGCCGCCACGAATTCTGGATCATGGCGTCGTGCCCGATCGGCGTGGCGGATTCGGCAGGCAGGGGCAGCCAGGTGGTGGCATGCACCACGGTCTCGATGTGCTCGCGCTGCCGCAGATCCATCGCTGTCTCCTTATCGGTCTGCGGGGTACTGTATCCCACCGCCTTGCTGGCGCAAACGCGGCGCTGCAGCAAAGCGCTGCGCAATGCCTATGGCAGCGCGTCTTGGCGGTTAATCGCATTTTTTAAATGCAGATCTGCCTGCTGAGGCCAGGCGACCGGAGTGGCGACAACGCCAACGACCAGTGCCCGGGCCCGCTGTTTTGGCCCCTCGCTGGCAGTTAATGGCGTTTTGTTGTCCGATCATCAAAACAGCGTTTCCAGTGCCGATACTTCACTTGCCTCCCCGTACGCGCCATCATCTGGGGTTGCCCATAAACCGAAAGAGTCCCTTATATGTTCGAGCGTCGTTATGGCGCCGTGGCCCTGTCGGCCTGCGGCCTGATCGTCCTGACCGCGCTGGCGGCCACGCGTGCCGTGTCGTGGTGGTGGGTGGTGCTGCCGCTGGCGCTATGCCTGGTGGGTGTCCACGACCTGCTCCAGCAGCGCCACGCCATCCTGCGTAACTATCCGATCTGGGGCCACGCGCGCTTCTTCCTGGAGTTCATCCGGCCGGAGATCCGCCAATACTTCATCGAGGACGACACGTCCGAGGCGCCCTTCTCGCGTGCCCAGCGCAGTCTGGTGTACCAGCGCGCCAAGAACGAGGTGGACAGCCGCCCGTTCGGCACCGAATCCGACGTCAAGCGCCCTGGCTACGAATGGATCAGCCATTCGCTGGCTCCGACAAGGATCGCATCGGCCGATTTCCGCATGACGGTGGGTGCCGACCGCGCCCAGCCCTACGACATCTCGGTCTTCAACGTGTCGGCCATGAGCTTCGGCGCGCTGTCGGCCAATGCCATCCGCGCGCTCAATCGTGGCGCGAAAATCGGCGGGTTCGCGCACGACACCGGCGAGGGTTCGATCTCGCCCTATCACCGCGCCGAAGGCGGCGACCTGATCTGGGAACTCGGCTCGGGCTACTTCGGCTGCCGCCGCCCCGATGGCGGTTTCGATCCCGACCTGTTCGCCAAACAGGCGGCGGACCCGCAAGTGAAGATGATCGAGGTCAAGCTCTCGCAAGGCGCCAAGCCGGGCCATGGCGGGGTGCTGCCGGCGGCGAAAATCACGCCGGAAATCGCGGCCACGCGCGGGGTGCCGATGGGTATCGATTGCGTGTCGCCCGCCGCCCATAGCGAATTCTCCACGCCGCTGGAGCTGCTCCAATTCGTCGATCGGCTACGCAACCTGTCAGACGGCAAGCCCACCGGCTTCAAGCTGTGCATTGGTCATCCGTGGGATTTCTTTGGCGTGGTCAAGGCGATGCTGGAATCGGGCATCCTGCCGGACTTTATCGTGGTCGATGGCGCCGAAGGCGGCACCGGTGCGGCACCGCTGGAATTTGTCGACCATATCGGCGTGCCGCTGCAGGAAGGGCTGCTGCTGGTACACAACACGCTGGTCGGCGCCAACCTGCGCGACAAGATCCGCGTGGGCGCCAGCGGCAAGCTGATCAGTGCCTTCGATATCGCGCGCACGCTGGCGATGGGCGCCGACTGGTGCAATGCCGCCCGGGGCTTCATGTTCGCGCTGGGTTGCGTGCAGGCGCAGAAATGCCATACCGACCGTTGCCCGGTGGGCGTCGCCACGCAGGACCCGGTGCGCCAGCGCGCCATCGTGGTGCCGGACAAGGCCGAGCGCGTGGCCAACTTCCATCGTCATACCGTGCATGCGCTGCAGGAACTGCTGCAGGCCGCCGGGCTGCATTCGCCTGCCGAACTGACGCCGCACCATATCGTGCGGCGCCTGTCGCCCAGCGAGGTCAAGCCGATGTCCGAGCTGTTCGATTTCCTCCAGCCGGGCGATCTGGTCAACGGCAACCTGCGCTTCAGCCTGTGGGAGAAATACTGGCCGATGGCCCGCGCGGACCATTTCGGCATGCCGGGCTGATCAGTACTCGCCGAGCATCCATCCGCTGATATAGGCGAAGTACTCGCGCAGCCAGGCGTTGTAGCGCACGTAGAGCGGGGTGGGCGCGGCCACACCCGACACGGCGCCGAATCCGGCCTTGCGCGCGATGCGCCCGGCGCGCAGCAGGTGGAAGTCGCTGGTGACCATGACCAGTGCCGCGTCCGCGCCGATGCCATGCTGTTCCAGCACCCGGCGCGAGAACCGCATGTTCTCGTCGGTGCTGGTGCTGCGGTCTTCGCGCAGGACGCGCTGCGGCGGCAGGCCCTGGCTGGTCAGGTAGTCAGCCATCAGCCCGGCTTCGGTGCAATCGAGCCCCCCGAAGTCACGTCCACCGCTCACCACGACCGGCGCCGCCGGCCACTGGCGAGCCAGCGCAAGCCCCACGTCGAGGCGAGCTTTCAGCGTGGGCGAGACTTCGCAATTGGGGGATCCGGACCCCAGAACCAGAATGGCCGCCGGCGGCTGCGTGGCCGCTTCGGGCGTGATGGGCGCGTGTGCGCCCTGACTCAGAAAGCGGAAGAAGATGGCAACGCTGATCAGCCAGACGATCAGCAACGCCCAGCCGGCGCACCACAGCCAGGCCACGCCGGGATGCGTACGGCGCCAGCGCGCGACGGTGTCCCAGCGTGCCGCCAGGGCAAGCGCGGCCAGTCCGAGCATGCCCGGCACGACCACGCCAAAGTTCATCACGCCGCGTATCGCCAGCATCACGGCATCGCCAAGCAGCAAGCTGCCCGGCAACGCCATTGCGATACGCCAACCCTTCGATTTGTTCGCCATCCTGATCCCGCAATCTGTACCAGGCGGCGATGCTACATCCGAATGGCGGCCCCGCGATTGTCAGCCGGCAAGAAACTTGACCACTGCCTCGGTGAACCCATCCACCTGTTGCAGGTTGGAAAGGTGCGCGGCGTACAGTTCGACGTACTGCGCGCCGGGGATGGTCTCGGCCAGGTAGCGGCCATCGGCGGGCGGCGTCGGGATATCGCCCGAACCGGCGATAACCAGCGTGGGCGTCGTAATACGGCCGATTTCGGCACGCAGGTCCGAATCGCGCACGGCCAGGCAATTGGCGGCGTAGCCACGCGCATCGGTGGCGCCCAGCATGGCGCGCAGCTGCTGCACCAGTTCCGGCTGCTGAGCCGCGAAATCGGGCGTCAGCCATTTGTCGACCACGGCGGCGGCAATCGATGCCACGCCATCGCGCTCCACGGCGGCGGCGCGATTGGTCCAGTTCTCGGGCGGGCCGATATAGGCGGCCGTATTGCAGAGCACCAGCTTCTGCAGGCGGTCAGCGTGGTTCAGCGCCAGCCACATGCCCGTGATGCCGCCCATCGACAGGCCGCAGAAATGCACGCGCTGCAGGCCCAGGTGATCGAGCAGCGCGATCACGTCGCCGCCCAGCTGGGCAATGCGGTACGGGCCCTCGGTCACGGCCGACTGGCCATGGCCACGCGTGTCGTAGCGCAGCACCCGGAAGTGCTTCGTCAGTGCAGCCACCTGCGGCTGCCACATGTCGAAGTTCGTACCCAGCGAGTTGGACAGCACCAGCACCGGCAGACTGGCATCGCCATCCAGCTGGTAATGGATCTTCACATCGGACGGCGCGGACAGTTCGGCGAACGGCATGATCGGGCTCCCGCTCAGTTCTGGGCGATGGCCGAACCGTGCTGCGCCAGCGCGGTGACCTTCATTTCCATGTACGGATACAGCGGCAGCGCCGTCAGCATCGTGTGCAGCTCGTCGGCATCCTTGACGTCGAAGATGCTCACGTTGGCGTACTGGCCAGCCACGCGCCACAGATGGCGCCACTTGCCGTCGCGCTGCAGTTGCTGCGAGTACGCCTTCTCTTCAGCCTTGATCTTGTCCGCCACCTGCGGATCGAGCGAATGGGGGATACGGACAGTCATTTCGACCATGAACAGCATGGTGGCTCCTTTGGATTGAACGGGATGACAGGATCAGACAGTGGCAACGGGCGTCACTGGCGAGCCCATGGCGCCGGGCAGCCGCAGCGGCGGCGCCGACAGGAAAAAACGATGGCGGCCTTCGGCACGCAGACAGGCGGCCAGGTCGCGCAGGTGCCACAGTTCGCCCAGGGGCAAACCCAGCTTGAACAGGCAATGGTGATGCAGCGGCAGCATCGGCACCGGGCCGGCGCTGTCGGGTACCGGCCGCGCCGGATAGCGCTCCACCGCATAGTTGTCGGCGGCAATCGCGGCAATGCCGGAGTCGGTGATCCACTGCAGCAGGCGGTCGTCGCGCCCGTCGAGCGCGCAGCAGCTACGGTGCAGCAGGTCGGCGTCGGGCTGGCCGGCCATCTCGACCAGCATCTCGGCAAACCCGGTGCGCAGCACCAGGATGTCGCCGCTGCCCACTTCGACGCGGTCGGCGTCGATCACGCGCATCAGGTCATCGTAGCCCACCGTGCGGCATTCGCGGCCGTAATGATGGGCCAGGTCGACCAGCACGCCGCGCGCCTGGATACCATGGGCGGCAAACGTTTCGATGCCAAGCGCTTCGGCGTGGCTGTGGTCGTGACCGCAGGCGTGCGCCGCGAAATGGTCGGCTTCGGCGTAGTCCACCGGGCCGACGATATCGGTATTGGGCCGGAACCCGTTGTAGTAGACCCGCTCGGCCACGCCGTCGCCGTCGGCATCGAACAGCGCGCCCACGTGCGCCAGCGAATCCCATTGGGTGGAGTACTGCATCGACAGCAGCACCTGGTCGTCGCTGAGCACGTCCAGCGCGCGCGGGTCGACCTTCGCCAGCGGAAAGTTGACGTAGGCCACGTCGTCGCGGAACGTGGGACGCAGCACCGGCGGATGCCGCCGCGGGTTCAGCACGTTGCCGCCGGGCAGGTCCAGCGGCAGCGACAGGCAGAACGTGCGGCCGGTGCGGATTTCCTGGGCGGCGGCCCGCACGCAGGCCGGGGTGATCAGGTTCAGGCGGCCAAGCTGGTCGTCATCGCCGAAGTCGCCCCAGTTGGCACCTTCGGGCCGTTGCTTCCATCGTTTCATGTGGACTGCTCGGATATCTGCTCAGATATGGCGGACGCCATCCAGGTACGCCTTGCGCCAGCGCACGATCTTGACTTCGGCAAACAGGTCCGCCTGGTGGAACGGGTCGGCCTCGATAAAGGCCTGGGCCGCCTCGCGCGTGTCGACGTCGAGGATGTAGATCCCGCCGCCGCCATCGCTGCCGTCGTCATTGAGCTTCGCGCCACAAGCCAGCAGCAGTTGCTTGTTGGCTTCCAGGTAGTCCAGGTGCGTGGGCCGGTTGGCCTGGCGCACGTGCTGGTGGTTGGGCTTGTCGAAGGTTTCGATCAGGTACGGCATGCGAGGTCTCCTGTTTGTACTGCGTTGTACTGCGCAATGACTTCAGTGGGTGGCCATGCCCCAGGCCAGCAGCGCCACGATGTAGATCGCGCCGACCCAGAACATCATGATCACGGTGTAGCCCATCACGTCCTTGAGCTTGAGCTTCGAGAGCGCCAGCGCCGGCAGGATCCAGAACGGCTGCACCAGGTCGTTCCACGCGTTGCCCAGCATCACCGACATCGACGTCTGCGCCACCGAGCTGCCGATGGCCTTGGCCGCATCGATCATGAACGGACCCTGGATCACCCAGTGGCCGCCACCCGACGGGGCAAAGAAGTTGATGACGAAGCTGCTGACCAGGCCCCAGAACGGCAGGGTCTGCGGCGTGGCGATATCGACGAACACGCGCGAGATGGTATCCACCAGCCCCGAGCCCGCCATCACCGCCATGATGCCTGCGTAGAACGGATACTGCAGGATGATGCCTGAAATCGTCTTGATGCCTTCGTTCAGCTTGGCGACGTAGTTGGCCGGGGTGCCCAGCAGCAGCACGCCGATAAACAGGATCAGGAAGTTGATCAGGTTCAGGTCCAGCGTGCCGCCCTGCACGAAGTACAGCGCCGCATAGGCCAGGCCGCACAGGCCGATCAGCAGGCTCAGCAGGCGGCTGTTGTTCATGCGCGCGGCCAGCGTGTTCTCGATGCCCATGCTGTGGCCGCCGGCAGCAGATTCCTTCGTCTCCGGTTCTTCCTTGATCTCGACCACGTCCTTGGCGTCACGCGGATGCAGCATCGCGTTGAGCAGCGGCAGCGTGACGATCACGGCCAGGCTGGTCAGGAGCATCGGCACCGAGAAGATGGTGTCCTTGAGCGCGATCACGCCCATCAGCTTTTCCATCGGGTGTCCCGGCGTGGAGATCAGCACCGGGATGCTGGCGGACAGGCCCAGGCCGTACATCGTGAAGCCGCTGTAGGCCGAGGCAATGATCAGGGGGTAGTGCACGCCCTTGACCTTCACGGCCAGCTTGCGGGCGATGATGCCGCCGATCACCAGACCGAAGCCCCAGTTCAGGTAGCTGCCGATGCCGCCGACCAGCGTCGCCACAATGATGGCGCCACGCGGCGTTGCCACGCGCGCCACGATGCTGTTCAGGAAGCGGTCGACCAGCGGGGCGGTAGCCAGCACATAGCCCATGGCCAGGATCACGGCCATCTGCGTGGTGAACGAGAGCAGGTTCCAGAAACCCTTGCCCCAGTTCATGATGATGGCGTTGGCACCCTGCCCCTCCACCACCATCGCCATCACCATGCTGAGCAGCGTCAGGCCGATGGCAAATACGAAGGGGTCCGGCAAGTACCGGCGCATCAGTTCGGTAAAGAACCCGGCAACCTTGTTCAAGGCTTGTCTCCTGAGAGTCGAAATGACCGCATATCGAACCAGCGTTCTATATGCGAACGTCTTTTGTACATGGCCGGGAGCGTAAGACTTTGGATCACGCAAAGTCAAGGCAATGAATTGCCTGATTCATTCTGCAGGGCGCAACAATTCGATGTTGCAGCGCAGCGCAACATGACCCCGGCCGAATGGCAGGAAGTCTGGTCTGATTCAGGGGGAAATGAGGATTTTGCGCTGCAGCATCAACCTTTCAGGCCAGAAAGGCTGGTGACCGGTATCCGCACAGAACGCGCGGCCCGAAATGCGGGTATCAGGGCCCGATTCGCCAGCCAGGAAGGCCCGGGGCGCGGCCGGGCCCTCGACATCAACCGGCGTGGAGGATCGATCAACCGATTCGCCGATCCTTCGTATCAACGAATGCGCAGTTCGTTGTGGACGTCCTTCACGCCCATGACATGGTCGGCAATGTCCTCGATGCGATGCTTGTCACTGCGGTCGTGGGCCGCGCCTCGCAGGGTGACCACACCGTCGGCAACATCGACCTCTACTTCGCGCAGATCGACATGGCCGTCGTGGGCCAGGCGCATGCAGACATCGTCGCGAATGCGCGCGTCCGAGCGGACGTAGCCCTTGGGCCAGACTGGCTCGGATCGATGAACCGGCTCGCCATAGCCTCCGCCGTAGCTTCCTCCATGGCCGTCACCGTACCCGCGCTCTGCCTCGCGGGGCACACCGGCGACGCGGCCGCCTGCCCCGGCCCGATGGCGCAGCGCGCCGTCCTCGTGCCGGTCCTGCCAGTTCACGTCCGCTGCGCGGTGCCAGCGGGCGCGGCCCGGCGCCGTGCGCAGGCCGTCGTCGTCGGCAATGCCATAGGCGGCGGGGTCGACATGCGATGTTTCGTAGGCGCTTGCGTCGGGGCGCGGCCCTCGTGCCCATGGCCGCGGATACGAATCCGGTCCACCGAAATCCTCGGTCTGGTCGTGCACGGCCCAGTCGCTGCCTTCACCGAGCACACCGGGGCGGAACCAGGGGTTTTTCTGCTGCGTCTTCTGTGTCATCTGGGTCTCCTTAGCGCGTCTGCCGCAATCTTCGGAATCCACGCAAGTTCTGTACCGCTGCGAATGGGCCGGAACTACCGCTGAAATCCCGCCATATTGGGGATACGCGAGGGCCACCCGTGTAGACCTGCCCCCCGCGATGGAAGATTTACCGCACGGTGCCTCAGTCCGTATCCAGCCTTGCGCGCAGGAAATCCACAAAGGCACGCACCTTGGGCGATGCCACGGCACCGCGCGGGAATACCGCGTTGAAGTCCTGCGCCGGGCCGGTCCAGTCGGGCAGCACGCGCCGCAGCCGGCCGGCCTTGACGTCGGCGGCCATGCTCCGGTGCATCGCCAGTGAAATCCCCTGCCCGGCGCACAGCGCATCGTGCAGCAACGCCGGATCGCTGGCGACGATGACCGGATCCACGCTGAAGTACTGGGTTCGCCCCCCTTCCTTGCGCAGCGGCCACGCATAGCCTCGCTCGCGGCGCGCCTGGTGCAGCGTCAGCGTGGCATGGCCTTCGAGTTCGGATGGGTGCGCCGGCGTGCCCGCGCGCTTCAGATAGGCAGGGCTGGCATAAACGCCCGTGGCAAAGCTGCCAAGCCGGCGCGCCACCAGGTCGGAATCGGGCAATACGCCCAGGCGCAGCGCGACGTCGATGTCATCGGCCACCAGATCCAGCGGCACGTGCGACGCCAGGATTTCGAGCCTGACGTCGGGACAGGCCGTGCGGAAATCGGCCAGCAGCGGCGCAATCCACGCCGCGCCGAACGAATACGGCAGCGTGACACGCAGCCAGCCACGCGGGCCGGCCTGCAGCTGCTGGACAGCCGCCTCGGCGTCGTCGATCTGGCGTACCAGATCGCGTGCATGCGCGTAGTACAGCCCACCCGCCTCGGTCAGCCCGAGCCAGCGCGTGGTCCGATGCAGCAGTTGGGCGCCCAGTTGCGCCTCCAGTGCCATCACGCGGCGGCTGACGGTGGTCTTCGGCATCTTCAGCAGCCGTGCACCAGCCGTGAAGCTGCCCGCCTGCACCACGCGTACAAAGATCAGCGTGTCGTTGAGATCCGCAGCCATGGCGGTTCACTCCAGAATCGAAACTGCGCCGATTGTCCCACCAATGGGCCAATGATGCCCATCTCGGACGGCTAATCAGCAGCCCGGGCCATCCGTACGATGAGCGCATTCCCACTGCATACCGGAGCAAACATGAAACTGAACGAATACGTCGGCCATGACGCGCTGGGCCTTGCCGCCCTGGTCGCCCGCAAGGAAGTCACGCCTCGGGAACTGGCCGGACTGGCGCGCCAGGCCATCGTCGCCGTCAACCCTGCCATCGGCGCGGTGGTCGAGCACTGGCCCTTGGCCGATGCCGGGCACGCTTCGCCCGATGGCCCCTTTGCGGGCGTACCGTTCCTGATCAAGGACCTGGCGATTGCCATGGCCGGCAAGCGGCTGGAACTGGGGTCGCGGATTGCGGCCAGGCTGGTGGCACGGGCCGATTCCACCCTGATGCAGCGGCTGCGCGCCGCGGGGCTGGTGACGCTGGGCCGCACGACAACGCCCGAAATGGCGTTCAGCACGGCCACCGAATCGGTCCAGCAGGGCCAGACCCGCAATCCGTGGGACACGCAGCGCAGCGCGGGCGGATCGAGCGGCGGCGCTGCCGCAGCCGTGGCGGCCGGCATCGTGCCGATGGCGCACGCCACCGATGCGGCGGGGTCGATCCGCGTGCCGGCATCCTTTACAGGCCTGTTCGGCCTCAAATCCACGCGCGGGCGGGTCTCGAACGGCCCCGCGCTCGATGAGGTATTCGCCGGGCTCGGCGTGCAGGGTGGCCTGAGCCGCACCGTGCGCGACAGCGCAGCGCTGCTCGATGCCATCCATGGCACCGCAGCGGGCGAGCCGTATCACACCGCGGCCCCCGCGCAGCCATTCCTGGCCGAAGTGGGCCGCGACCCGGGACGCCTGCGTATCGGGCTGATGCTGGCGCCCTGGAACCATGGCACCGTGTCACAAGTTGTGGCGGACGCCACCACCAATGCCGCCCGCAAGCTCGAGGCGCTGGGCCACCACGTCGATCTGCTGCAACCGGGCCTGGGCGTGTCATGGGAAGCCTTTGTCCATGCCAATGCGCAAATCTGGTGTGCCACGCTGGTGAACTGGACCGACGCCATCGCTGCCCAGACTGGCCGCCGCGTGGATGCCGATACGCTGGAGCCCGCCACGCTGGCCGCCTACCGCTACGGCCAGCGCGTTACCGGCCCGGCCTTCGCCGCGGCGCTGGACGTGCGAAATGCCGTCACGCGCGCCACGGCCGGCTGGTTCGAGAACGCCGATATCATCATGACGCCCACTATGCCGGACCTGCCCGAACCGGTGGGCACCTACGCCGTGGACGCCGGTCAGATGGATGGGTTGGCGTGGACCGACCGCGTGTTCCGGCACTCGCCCTTCACCCCGGCCTTCAACGTGGCCGGCCTGCCCGCGATGTCCGTGCCGATGGCCGCCGCGCCGGCCGGGCCGCATGCCGGCCTGCCGATCGGGATCCAGTTCGGCGCCGCCTTTGCGCAGGAAGCCACGCTGCTGCGCCTGGCCGGACAGATCGAACAGGCCCACCCGTGGGCGAACCGCCGCCCGGCGGTATGGGCAGGGGCTGCCGACGCATTAGAATGACGCGCCGGTCCTGGCCCTGTCCTAGTCATCTCTGCACCCATGATTCCGTCCGTCTCCGCCCTGCACAACCGCCTGAAGATGCAGCACCTGCGCCTGCTGGTGGCCATCGAGGAACGCGGATCGCTGCGCCAGGCGGCCGAGGCGCTGACACTCTCGCAGCCGGCCGTCAGCAAGATGCTGCAGGACATGGAAGACCTGCTGGGCGTGGCGCTCTTCGAACGGCACGCGCGCGGCCTGCGGCCCACGCGCTTTGGCGGCGCGGCCACGCGTTACGCCAAGCTCGTGTTTGCCGACATGGCCGGGTTGCGCGATGAACTGGTGGCGCTGGAGTCGGGCAAGATCGGCCGGGTACGCGTTGGCGCGGTGATGGCCCCCACGCCGGGGCTGCTCGCCAGCGCGATCCGGCAGCTCAACCGCGATCATCCGCAGCTTGAGATCGCCGTGCAGGTAGACACCAGTGATGTGCTGATGCCCCAACTGGAGCGCGACCAGCTGGATGTGGTACTGGGCCGCGTGCCCGAGGGCTGGGACAGCGGCGCGCTGGATTTCGAGCAGCTTGGCGACGAAGGCCTGGCCATCGTGGTGGGGCCGCAGCATCCGCTGGCGCGCCAGCGCACCCCGGCCTTTGCCGAGCTGACCCGCTATCCGTGGATCATGCAGCCCCGCCCCAGCCCGATGCGGGCGCTGCTCGACCGTTCATTCGAGGACGCCGGCGTGCCCGCACCGCCGTCGACCATCGAGACGGCCGCCGTGCTGATGACCACTTCGCTGCTGATCGACAGCGAACTTGTCGCCGTGCTGCCCGAATCGGTGGCCGCGTACTACGCACAGCTGGGCGCGCTGGCCGTGCTGCCGCTGCCCCTGCCGATCAAGCTCGGGCCCTACGGCATCGTTACCCGGCGCGGCCGCCCGGTATCGGCATCGATGAGCCTGCTGATCGATACGCTGCGCGCCCACGCCGCCTAGCCCCGCTGGCCGGCTCAGCGTCCCCAGCGCAGCACCAGCGGATCGAGCCGACGGGCCACCTTCAGCAAACCCTCGCGCGTGGCCGGATGCATGGGCTGCAGCGGATGACGCACGGCATCCGAACGGATCACGCCGCCCTCCTGCATCAGCACCTTGGCCGTGGCCAGCCAGCCCTGGCGGTTTTCGTAGTTGATCAGCGGCAGCCATTGCTGGTAACGGTCTGCCGCCGCTTCGGCATCGCCGGCCTGCCAGGCGTCCAGGATCTGGCGGATGCCGTCCGGATAGCCAGCACCGGTCATGGCGCCCGTGGCCCCGGCCTCCAGGTCGGCCATCAGCGTAATGGCCTCCTCGCCGTCCCAGGGCCCCACGATGGCATCGCCGCCCAGCGCGATCAGTTCCCGCAGCTTGGCGGCCGCCTGGGGCACCTCGATCTTGAAATACGACACATTGGCAAGTTCGCGGGCCATGCGCGCCAGGAACGGCGCCGACAGCGTGGTGCCGCTGACCGGCGCATCCTGGATCATGATCGGGATGTCGATGGCTGCCGATACCGTGGCAAAGAACTCGTAGATGCTGCGTTCCGGCACACGGATCGTGGCGCCGTGGTAAGGCGGCATGACCATCACCATGGCGGCGCCGGCGTCCTGCGCGGCACGGCTGCGCTCGGCACAGATGCGCGAGCTGAAATGCGTGGTGGTGACGATCACGGGCACGCGGCCGGCCACGTGGTCGAGCACGGTCGTCATCAGCAGCTGGCGCTCGTCGTCGGTCAGCACGAACTGCTCCGAGAAATTCGCCAGGATGCAGATGCCGTGCGACCCGGCATCGATCATGAAGTCGATGCAGCGGCGCTGGCCGTCCAGATCCAGTCCGCCCTGGGCATCGAAAATGGTCGGTGCCACCGGAAACACGCCACGATACTGGGCCGGGGTGGGCACCGGGGCCGGGGTCACGGTCATGCTGGTCTCCTTGTTGTCATGTGCGGCCAACTATACGGGCCGCCGGGGCGGCCTGCCTATTGAATCCTGCGCATACGGTGATCGCCTGTGGTGATCGCTCGCCGGCTTGGCCGTCCGGGCCGCATGCCGGCCGTGCCGCGTTAACCCGGATATCAGCGCCACTTATCGCCGCTTCAGAAATGCTCAGTTTTCGGAGGGTACTCATCTCCGTATAGTGGACGTCACGCAGCGCAGACTGCCTACGACGGAGACAGACATGAAGACATGGATGGCCGGCACCCTGGCCGGCATCGCGGTGTTTGGCATGGCGGCGCCATGCGCCTGGGCCGACGACGCCCGCCCGATCCGCATGATGGTGGGGGCGGCCCCCGGCGGCGGCACCGACATCATGGCGCGCATCGTTTCAGACAAGCTGTCCGCCATCCTGAAGCAGCCCGTGGTGGTGGACAACCGCCCCGGCGCCTCGAACACCATCGCCGCCGACATCACGGCCAAGGCGCAGCCCGATGGCAACACGCTGCTGATGGGCGTATCGACATCGCAGGCCATTGCGCCGCACCTGCTCAAGCTGCAGTTCAACCCGTTGAAAGACCTGGTGCCCGTGGCGCTGGTGGCCCAGGTGCCCAACGTACTGGTGGTGAACACCCAGTTGCCGATACAGGACGCGAAGACGCTGGTGGCGCAGATCCAGGCCAACCCGGACAAGTATCGCTACAGCTCGTCCGGCGTCGGCAGCACGCAGCACCTTGCGGCGGCGGCCTTTGTACACCAGATCCACGGCAAGATGCTCCACGTTCCCTACAAGAGCAGCGCCAGCGGTCTGGTGGACCTGATGGGCGGCCAGGTGGACATGAGCTTCGAGACCATGCCGTCGGTCATCAACCATATCAAGGCCGGCAAGCTGCGCGCACTGGCGGTGACCTCCGACAAGCGCTCGGCGCTGCTGCCCAACGTGCCCACGCTCAAGGAAGCCGGCGTGCCCGATATCCAGGCCAACACCTGGTACGGCGTCTACGCCACCGGCGGCACGCCGCCGGCCACGTTGCAGAAGATCAGCGCAGCCATGGCCCAGGTCATGAAGGACCCCGACACGATCCGCCGCCTGGCCGACGTGGGTGCCGTGCCCGGCGCGATGGACCCCGCCCAATTCGACGCCTTCTCGCGCAGCGAATACGCGCGCTACGGCAAGCTGATCGCCGAACTCGGCGTGAAACTCGACTGAATGGACCAAGACATGCCCCAACGTCCCCGTATTGCCATGGTGCTCGGCGATCCCGCCGGCATCGGCCCCGAACTGATTGCCCGGTTGCTGGCCGACCCCGTTGCCGCGCAGGCGCGCATCCTGCTGATCGCCGACCGCGACGAATGGCGGCGCGGCATGGAAGTGGCCGGTGTGAGCCTGTCGCTGCCCGAAGTCGATCGGCCCGACTTCCAGGGCACCGAGCAGGGCCCGCGCCTGTATCACTGGAATCTGGACGACAAACCCGCCTACCCGCGTGGCGAGGCCAGCGCGGCCGGTGGCCGCTACTGCCTGGGTACGCTGCAGCTGGCCGTGACGCTGGCCCAGGCGGGCCAGGCCGATGCCATCCTGTTCGGCCCGCTCAACAAGAGTTCGATGCACGCGGCCGGCATGGGCCACAACGACGAACTGCACTGGTTTGCCGAGAAGCTGGGCTACCGTGGCCCGTTCTGCGAATTCAATGTGCTGGACGGCCTGTGGACATCGCGCGTGACGTCGCACGTCGCCATCAAGGAAGTGCCTGCGCTGATTACCCCGGCCGGCGTGCGCGACGCCATCGACCTGATCGACAACGCGCTGCGCCGCGCCGGCGTGACCACCCCGCGCATTGCCGTATGCGGCCTGAACCCGCATAACGGCGACAACGGCGCCTTCGGCCGCGAGGAAATCGACGTGATCGGCCCGGCCGTGGCCGAGGCGCAGTCGCGCGGTGTGGCGGCGCAAGGCCCATTCCCGGCCGACACGATTTTCCTGAAGGTACAGGGCGGCCCGGACCAGCGCCAGTTCGACGCCATCGTCACGATGTACCACGACCAGGGCCAGATCGGCATCAAGCTGATGGGTTTCTCGCGCGGCGTGACGGTTCAGGGCGGCCTGCCCGTGCCGATCACCACGCCGGCCCACGGCACCGCATTCGACATCACGCAGCAGGGCCGCGCCAATCCGGGCGCCACGCTGCAAGCGTTCCACCTGGCCTGCCAGATGGGTGCCCGCCGGCTGGCGGACGCCCGCGCCGCCTGACTCCAACGCCACCAGGACTCCACCATGAAAATCACCAGCGTCCGCGCCCGCGTCTTCGAATGGAAAGGCAAGACGGTGCCGCCACAGGCGCATTTCTGCACCAACGCCACCGACATCCTGTACGACCGCGGCGACGCCATGGGGTCGTTCCGCTTCCACGGCTGGCTTGTCGTCGAGGTGGAAACCGATGACGGCCATGTGGGCATCGGCAACTGCGCGCTGGCGCCGCGCGTGGCCAAGCAGATCGTGGACCAGTACCTGGCGCCGATCGTGATCGGGCAGGACCCGTTCGACAACGAATACCTGTGGCAGAAGATGTATCGGCGCACCCATGCCTGGGGCCGCAAGGGCATCGGCATGGCGGCCATCTCCGCCGTCGATATCGCGCTGTGGGACCTGATGGGCAAGGCCACCGGCCGCCCCGTGTTCAAGCTGCTGGGCGGACGCACCAAGGAAAAGATCTGGTGCTACGCGTCGAAGCTCTACAACAACGACGACCGCGACGCGTTCCTGGGCGAGGCCCAGCGCTACCTGGACCAGGGTTTCACGGCCATGAAGATGCGCTTCGGCTACGGCCCCAAGGACGGCCCGGCCGGCATGCTGAAGAACCTGGAACAGGTGCGCCTGCTGCGCGAACTGGTGGGCGACGGCGTGGACATCATGCTCGAATGCTATATGGGCTGGACGCTCGAATACGCGCGCCGCATGGTCCCGCGCCTGGCCGAATTCAACCCGCGCTGGCTGGAGGAACCGGTCATTGCCGACGATATCGAGGGCTATGCCGAGTTGAAGAAGATGAGCCCGTTCCCGATCTCGGGCGGCGAACACGAATTCACGTCATACGGCTTCAAGGACCTGCTGGAGCGCCGCGCCGTGGACGTGATCCAGTACGACACCAACCGCGTGGGTGGCATTACCGCCGCGCAGAAGATCAATGCGATGGCCGAAGCGTGGTCGGTGCCCGTGATCCCCCACGCCGGCCAGATGCATAACTACCACCTGACCATGGCGTCCACGGCGTCGCCGATGTCGGAATTCTTCCCGGTCCACGACGTGGAGGTGGGCAACGAGTTGTTCTACTACATCTTCAAGGGCGAACCGGCGCCGGACAACGGCTACCTTCAGCTGGACGACAACCTGCCGGGCCTGGGCCTGACGCTCAACGAGGCCTATTTCGACCAGTTCGACATTATCGGGTGATTGCCGGGAGGCCCCACACCATCGTCACCTGTCGCCATAGTGATAGCGGCAGCTGACGATGGACACCGCCGCGTCGTCGGCCTTGTAGACAAGGCGGTTTGTGTCATCAATGCGCCGTGACCAAAAGCCTGTCAGGTTTCCTTTCAGGGGTTCGGGCTTGCCGATGCCTTCAAATGGAGACCGCCGCGCGTCTTCGACCAGTTGATTGATCCGTTTCAACGTCTTGCGGTCCTGGCCCTGCCAGAACAGGTACTGCTCCCACGCATCGGCCGTGAACAGGATGTTGCGCGTCATTCGGCCGCATTGTCCGGGTCGACGAGTTTCCGCTGCTGCATCTCGCCTGCGCGCAACTGTTCCATGGAACGGGCAAGGTGAGCGGCGTTCGCCGGAGAGTTCAGCAAGTAAATCGTTTCCGCCCAACTATCGTATTGCTCCTGCGACATGATCACTGCGTTCGGCGCATCCCGGCGCGTGATCAGCACGGCGTCGTGGTCTTCAATCGCCTGATCGATGACTGCCTTGAGATTGTTGCGGGCGTCTGAAAAATGAACTGTGCGCATTTCATCACTCCGAATACATGTCCAATTAGCTGTACAAGTATAGCGGCATTGGCCCGGTCCAACAGTCAACCTTGCTGAAGTTGCACTGCACAACAAATAATAGAGCGGCTTGTACCTCACGTGAGTCACCTTCGGGAGTGCTGGATGAACGAGGAAGGCAAGACCGCCGCGGCGCGCCAGCCGCTGCTGATCGACCTGGCGCTGCAGGGCGGTGGGGCCCATGGCGCCTTTACCTGGGGGGTGCTGGACCGGCTGCTGGAAGAACCGTGGCTTGATATCGACGGGATATCGGGTACGCCGGCCGCGCAGTTCCTGGCGATGCACGGCGATGCGCTGGGCAACTGCTCCTCGTTCGATCTCGACGCACTGCTGCAGGAGGTCTGACCCATGGCCTTGCCAGGCATCGTCATCGCCCTGGCGGCGATGATCTGGATGGCATTCCGTGGCTGGAGCATCCTTCTTATTGCCCCGGCCGCCGCCCTGCTGGCTGCCGCCACGGCGGGCGAGCCTCTGCTGGCACACTGGACGCAAACCTTCATGGGCACGGCGGCGGGCTTCGTGGCCCAGTTCTTTCCGCTGTTCCTGCTTGGCGCGCTGTTTGGCAAGCTGATGGACGACAGTGGATCGGTGAGCGCGATTGCCGACTGGATGACACGCACGCTGGGCCCGCGGCGCGCGATGCTGGCCGTGGTGCTGGCCGGCGCACTGCTCACCTATGGCGGGGTCAGCCTGTTCGTGGCGTTCTTCGTGCTGGCGCCGATGGCCCATGCGCTGTTTCGCGCGGCCGACATCCCGCACCGGCTGATGCCGGCGGCCATCGTGCTGGGCACTTCGACCTTCACGATGTCGGCGCTGCCCGGCACGCCGGCCATCCAGAATGCGATCCCGATGCCGTTCTTCAGCACCACGCCGTTCGCGGCGCCAGGGCTGGGCATCATCGCCAGCCTGCTGATGCTGGCGTTCGGCATGTGGTGGCTGACGCGTTGCGAAGGCGCCGCGCGGCGCAAGGGCGAAGGCTATGGCGACAGGGTGTCTGCCGGCGTGAACGGGGCGGCGGAAGTGGCCGAGGTGGCAGAACGGCCGCTGATCCGCGAGCGCGCCAGCACCGCGCACGAATTCGATCCGGCCGAAGCGCGTCACGGCCAGCGCAGTGCCGAGCCGCCCGGCGCGCTGGTGGCGCTGCTGCCGCTGATCGTGGTGATTGCCGTGAACCTGACCATGAGCCTGGTCGTGTTGCCGCGCCTTGACGCGGACTATCTGGCCCTGCCCGAATGGGGCGCCACCACCTTGCAGGCCGTGGGCGGCGTGTGGTCGGTGATCGTGGCGTTGGCGGCGGCCATCCTCTGCCTGGTGCTGCTGAACTGGCGGCGCCTGACCGCGCTGCGCGAAACCATGGGCGCAGGCGCGCACGCGGCAGCCTTGCCGGTGCTCAGCGTTGCCAGCCTGGTCGGATTTGGCGCCGTGGTGGCCGCGCTGCCGGGCTTTGCCGTGGTACGGGACTGGGTATTGTCGATCGAGGGCGGCCCGCTGGTATCGCTGGCCGTCGCCACGAACGTACTATCGGCGCTGACCGGCTCGGCATCGGGCGGGCTGACCATCGCGCTCGACGCGCTGGGCGGCACCTATCTGGCACGTGCGCTCGAAATCGGGCTCGATCCGGCTGTACTGCACCGCGTGGCCGTGATGAGCGCCGGTACGCTCGACACGCTGCCGCACAACGGCGCCGTGGTCACGCTGCTGGCCGTCTGCGGCACCACGCACAAGCAAAGCTACGGCGGCATCGTGATGGTCGGCATCGTCGGGCCGCTGCTGGCGCTGGTGGCTGTGATCGTGCTGGGTACGCTGGTCGGGTCGTTCTGACCCGGCCAGCGCTGGCTCAGGCTCAGGCCGACTGCACGCGGTAGCGTTCCAGCCAGTGGGCGTACGGCGCGGGCAGCACCCACGACGGACGCTCCACGCCCAGCTTCATCGCGGTCTGGTACGGCCAGTGCGGGTTGCCCAGCAGCGCGCGCCCCACCATTACCAGGTCCATCTGGCCTTCCTCGACCACGCGGTTTGCCACCACGGGGTCGTCGATGCCCCACGACGATGCCACCGGCAGGCCGGCCTCGCGGTGTACGCGCTCGGCGATCGGCGCCAGGAAGGCCGGACCCCAGGGAATCTTCGCATCGGGCGTCGAGAAGCCGACGCTGACGTTGAGCATGTCCAGGCCGCCTTCACGCATGGCGCGCACCAGTTCGATCGATTCCTTGAGCGTCTGCTCGTCGTTGCCGTCGTACTCGATCACCCCGAACCGGGCGGTCAGCGGCAGGTTCTGCGGCCAGACCTCGCGCACGGCGGCCAGCGTTTCCAGCAGGAAGCGGCCCCGGCCGATGGCGTCCTTGCCATATTCGTCGGTGCGTTCGTTGCCGTGGACCGAGAAGAAGCTCTGCGCCAGGTAGCCGTGCGCGAAGTGCAGCTCCAGCCATTGGAATCCGGCGTCCAGGGCGCGCTTGGCGGCGGCCACGAAATCGGCCTGCACGCGGGCGATGTCGTCGTGCGTCATCGCTTCGGGCATCTTCGACAGATTCGCGCCAAACGGCTTGGCCGACGGCGAGATCGTTTTCCAGCCACGGGCGTCGCCTTCGGGAATATGGTCGTCACCTTCCCACGGGCGGTTGGCGCTGGCCTTGCGTCCGGCGTGGGCGATCTGGATGCCGGGAACCGCACCGCCGGCCTTGATGGCCTCGGCAATGCGCGCCATGCCGACGGCCTGCTCGTCATTCCACAAACCCGTGCATCCCGGGGAGATGCGGCCTTCCGGCGACACCGCCGTGGCCTCGACGATCACCAGTCCCGCGCCGCCACGGGCCAGGCCGGCGTAATGGGACAGGTGCCAGTCGTTGGTGAAGCCATCGATGGCGCTGTACTGGCACATCGGCGGCACCGCGATGCGGTTGCGCAGCGTAACGTCTTTCAGCGTAAACGGGGTGAAAAGTGCAGGCGTAGTCATGTGTGGTCTCTGCATGTTGCAATGCAGCGATCTTAGCGATCCGTCGCTATAATGAAAACCGTCTCCGCGTTATCGCTTCAATAAGAGTTCATTATGCTTAACCCCCAATGGCTGCGCTCGTTCGCGATGCTGGCGCAAACCGGCAGCTTTACCAGCGCGGCCGACGAGCTTGGCCTGACACAGGCGGCCGTCAGCCAGCACATCCGCCATCTGGAAGACGCGCTGGGTCCGCTGCTGATCCGGCGCCCGCGCGCCCTGGAACTGACGCCGGCCGGCCGCGCGCTGCTGGAATACTGCGCCGACATGGAACTGGCGAACGACCGCCTGCGCGCCCGGCTGGTCGACGATGGCGAAAGCGGCGTGGTCGGGCTGATCACGCCCGGCAGCATTGGCCTGTTCCTGTATCCGCGCCTGCTAGACCTGCAAGCCAAGACGCCGGGCCTGATCATCCGCCACCGCTTTGCCCCCGACGCCGAAGTGCTGGAAGGCGTGCTGCAGAACCGCTTTGATGTGGGACTGGTATCGCTCAAGCCCGATGACCCCCGGCTGACCGCGACCCCGTTCAGCGAAGAGCCGCTGGAGCTGGTCTATCCGGCGGCGGAACAGGTGCAGGGCTGGGACGATCTGCAGCGCATCGGCTTTGTCGACCATCCCGACGGCAAGACCATGGCAAACCGCCTGCTAAGCCGCCATTACCCGGGCAATCCGGGCGTGCATACGCTGCCGTGCCGGGGCTTCAGCAACCAGGTGAGCCTGATGCTGGAACCGGTGGCGCGCGGCTTTGGCTTTACTGTGATCCCGCGCTATGCGCGCCAGGCTTTTGTCCAGAAGGACCAGATCCGCGTGCTGGACTGTCATGCCCCGGTGATCGACAAGCTCTGGCTGATCCACCGCTCGGAGTGGTCGCTGGCGCCGCGCGTGGGGCGTGTGGTGGACTACCTGCGCACGCAGGTGAAAGTCGCGCCGTAGGGGCCGGGGAGGCTGACTCGCAGCCGCTCAGCCCGGGCGCGGCAGGCAGCCCAGCCGGCCAATCACATCGGCATGGGCCGGGTGCGACGCCGCCAGTGGCACGGGGTCGGCCAGCTCGAATTCGCTGAACTCGAACCCCGGCGCCACGGTGCAACCAGCCAGTGCATAACCTGCGGGGCTTGCATCGGCCGTCCCGGCGGGCGGCACGCGCTCGGCGGCGAACCAGCAGCCAGCCGGCACCACGGCCTGGAACACGGTGCCGGGATGCACCAGGGGATTGCCGAGCCGATGCGTGACCAGCGCACCCTCGGGCGTCAGCCAGTGCACGTGGATCGGGTCTCCGGCATAGAAGTGCCAGGCCTCGTCGGCGCGAATCCGGTGCCAGGCGGAAAACGCGGTATCGCACAGCAGGTAGTAGATGGCCGTCGATGCCGAGCGCTCGGCGCCGTCGGGCACGCGCCTCACGCGGGCTGCGTCGCGGAACGTCTCGCGGTAGTAGCCGCCCTCGGGGTGCGGAATCAGGCCAAGATCGTCGATCAGGCGTTGCTGGGGCGTATCGGGCATGGCGGAACGTTGGCGCGGCAGGCGGGCCGCCACCATACCATGGGCGCCCCACCCCCCTCGCCCGTACCCCTCGCCCGCCATCCCCCCCCCGATGCAGGATTTGCCAAGACATCCCCGGCGCGCTGCGCTAGTCTGCCGGGCAACTTCCGGAAATCCGCCCGCGATCCGCCAACTGGTGACGATCCGGGCCTGCAATCTGCCCACTACCCACACGATGTCGCGCCCCATTCCCGCCTGGCTGCCCGCCATGGCCTTTGTCCTGATCTGGTCCACCGGTTTTATCGTCGGCAAGGCCGTGGTGCCGGTGGCCGACACCAGCCTGTTCCTGCTGGCGCGCTTTGCGCTGGCCGCGCTGATGTTCGCCCTGGTGGCTGCCGCCGGGCGCGCCGCGTGGCCGCCGCTGGCCCAGGTGCCGCGTCATCTGCTGGCTGGTGCGCTGATGCAGGGCATCTACCTGTGCGCTGGCTATGGCGCGGTGGCGCACGGCCTGTCGCCGTCGATCATGGCGCTGCTGGGCGCCCTGCAGCCGTTGCTGACCGCCCTGCTTGCCATCCCGCTGCTGGGCGAGCAACCGTCCGCGCGCACCTGGCGCGGACTGGCTCTGGGCGCGCTGGGCGTGGGTCTGGTAGTCTTGCCAGCCATGCAGGCTGGCGCGCCGCACGCGGTTTCCCCGTGGATCGTGCTGGTCGGCGTGCTTGCGATAGTGTCGATCACGATGGGAACCCTCCTCCAGAAAACCTCGATCAGCCGCGCGGATATCCGCGCCAGCTCGGCCTGGCAGAACGCCGGGGCGCTGCTGGTGGCCGGCGTGGTCGTGAGTGCTTCCGGCGGCATCGGCGCCTTGCGCTGGGAAGGCGGCCCCACGCTGTGGATGTCGCTGGCCTGGGCCGCCGTGGTGCTGTCCGGCCTTGGCACGTGGCTATTGCTGGGCCTGGTCCGGCGCGGCCAGGCCGCCAATGCCGCCGCGCTGATGTTCCTGGCGCCGCCGCTGGCCGCGGTGCAGGCCGCGCTGCTGTTTGGCGACCGCCTTGGTCCCGTGCAGTGGCTGGGCATGGCCATCGCCGGGGTTGGCGTCTGGCTCTGCCAGACGCAGGGCAAGCCGCGTCATGCCGAAGCTCGTTGAGCATGCCTCGCCCCTGGTCGAACCGCGCCGGTATCAGCCCCGGCCGTTCGGTCACGCGCATGATTATCACCAGCTGCTGTTTGGCGTAGACGGCCAGACCGAACTGGAAATCGACGGACATGCGTACCGGGTGGATGGCACGCACGGCCTGGTCATTCCAGCCGGCATGCACCACCTGTGCAGCGGCCTGACCGACAACCTGCAACTGGTGGCCGACTTCCCGTCCAGCTCCGTGGCCCTGCCCGCGCGGCTGATGGCAACGCCACGCATGTTCGCCATGGATGCCGCGTTCGCCACCCGGGTCCGCAGGCTCGCCACCGCACAGCAGGCATCGGACAATGTCCCGGCCCAGCACGCCTGGCAACAGGCGGCGGCGCTGGCGGGCGGCCTGTCCGCCATGCTCGGTCTCGACGACCGGCAGGCCGATGCGGCGCGGTTTCCTGTCGGCGCCATCGATCACTACCTGCGCGCGCATCTGTCCACGCCGTTACGGGTTGACCAGCTCGCTGCGCGCATCGGCTGGGGACCGAGGCGCTTTCACACGCTGTTCTGCGAGGCGTTCGGTGACACCCCCCACGGCTACCAGACACGCCTGCGGCTGGACCAGGCCGTGCAGTGGCTGATGGCCGGCGCGATGCCGCTGGCCGATATCGCGTCCGCTGTCGGCTATCCCGACCAGACCACGTTCACGCGCGCGTTCGCGCGCCGCTTTGGCATGCCGCCGGCCGCCTGGCGCATGGCCGCAGCGGCCTGACGCGCAAGTTTTACAAAGCCGGGCAAGCGGCACACGAGACGCATCGACCCGATCGGCCCCAGCCCTTGAAAGCCACGGGCTTACGCGACCGGTACGGAACTTGCGAAGCGTATCGTTCGCCATGACGATCGATGCCGAACCCTCCCTGCTACGCCCGGGCCACAATTGCTGGCGCGTGGCCCCCTGCACGCGACTGGCAATGCTTGTCGATGCCGATGCGTACTTCCCGGCGCTGCGCCAGGCACTGACGCGCGCAGAGCACAGCATCTTTATCCTCGGCTGGGACATCGACAGCCGCATGCGGCTGCAGCCGGACAACCCGGACGACCCAACGCCATCCGACGGCCTGCCCGCCGAACTGCGCGACTTCCTCAATGCCCTGTGCCGCCGCCGAAGGGGCCTGCGCGTCTACGTGCTGAGCTGGGACTACGCGATGGTGTTCGCGCTGGAGCGCGAATTCCTGCCGGCCGCCAAAGAGCACTGGCAAACGCACCGGCGACTGTCTTTCTGCCTGGACGGCAACCATCCGGTGGGCGCCTCGCATCACCAGAAGGTGGTGGTCGTCGATCATCGGCTGGCGTTTGTGGGCGGACTGGACCTGACCATCCGGCGCTGGGATACCCGCCACCACCTGCCCGACGATCCGCGCCGCGTGGACCCGGATGGCAAGCCCTATGCGCCCTTTCACGACGTGCAGTGCATGGTGGACGGCGCGGCCGCCCAGGCGCTGGGCGAACTGGCCGCCGAGCGATGGCTGCGTGCGACCGGCCGGCATCCGCGCGTGCCGACTGCGGCCAGTGTATCGGCCTCCACCGACCCATGGCCCGAACAGATCGCGCCCGATATCACCAACGTGCCGGTGGGCATCAGCCGCACCTTTCCCGCGCGCGACGACGAACCGGGCATCGGCGAGATCCGCACGCTGTACACCGATGCGATTGCCGCCGCCCGCGACAGCATCTATCTCGAAAACCAGTACTTCAGTTCCGGGCTGATCGCCGACGCGTTTGCCGGCCGGTTGCGCGAGCCCGACGGGCCCGATATCGCACTGGTGTCGCGCCGAACCGAAAGCGGCTGGCTCGAAGAAGCCAGCATGGGCGTGCTGCGCGCGCGCCTGTATCGCGGGCTTCGCCAGGCTGACCCGGATGGGCGCTTCCAGCTGTATTGTCCGCACATACCGGGGCTGGGCGATGCCTGCGTCAACGTGCATAGCAAGGTCATGGCCGTGGACGACCGCCTGCTGACCATCGGCTCCGCCAACCTGAGCAACCGGTCTTTCGGGCTCGATACCGAGTGCAACCTGGTGATCGAATCCCGGGGCGACCCGCGCGCTGCCGCAGCCATCCGCGCCATGCGCGACCGCCTGCTGTGCGAACACCTGGCCGTGACGCCCGCAGCGCTGCACCAGGCCATGTCCGCGCACCCGCGTCTGAACGCCGCGCTGGCTGCGCTGCATCGGCCCGATGGGCGCACGCTGCAGCCGTTTGCGCCGGCCGTGCCCGACGACTTGGATGCCGCGCTGCCCGATGCCACCCTGCTCGATCCGATGGAACCCATCGACGCCGAACAGGTGATGACCGAATTCGTCAGCCACGAGGCCCGCCCTCATGTCGCCAGCCGCGTGGCGCTGCTGGTGGCCTTCGTGCTGGTGCTGGCCGGCGTGGTCTTTGCCTGGCGCTATACGCCGCTGCGCGAATGGGCCGACTTCCGGCATGTGCTGGCGCTGATGCACCGCGTGGACGACATGCCGCTGGCGCCGCTGGCGATGATGGGCGCATTCGTGGCTGGCGGGCTGGCGCTGTTCCCGGTCACCGTGCTGATCGTGGTGACCGTGGTGGTATTCGGCCCCCTGCACGGAGGCGCGATCGCGCTGGCGGGCACCGTACTGAGCACGGCGGCCGGCTACACCGTGGGACGCCTGCTGGGACGCAACGCCGTGCAGCGTTTTGGCGGCAGGCGCCTGAATCGCCTGAGCCAGCAGGTAAGCCAGCACGGGCTGCTGGCCATGGTGGTGCTGCGGCTGGTGCCCGTGGCGCCGTTTACGCTGGTCAACCTGGTGGTGGGCGCGTCGCGCATCCGCTTGCGCGATTGCCTGCTGGGCACGGCCATCGGCATGTCGCCGGGCATCATCGTCTCTGCGTCGCTGGTGGATCGCATCGCCGCCTTCGCCCGCAATCCCGACCCCATGACGTTTGCGCTGCTGGCGCTTGTACTGCTGATTCCCGCCGCACTATGGTGGGTGTTGCGGCGCCGGCGCCAGCGGCGCGGCCGGGCGGCGCATGGGCATGGGCGTGCTGGCGCCGGTTCGCAATCGCCGCATTGCTGCCGTCCGCCGTCAGGCGAGGGAGCCCGATGACTGCCCGCGATCCAGACCACGCGCCGCCAGCCGCGCTGCAGGCCGATATCGCGGTGGCAAGCTACAACATCCATGGCGGCGTTGGCACCGACGGGCACTTCGTGCCCAAGCGCATCTGCGAGGTCATCCACGAACTGCGGGCCGACATGATCGCCCTGCAGGAAGTGGAGACGCGTGGCACGGGCTTCGACATGCTGCGCTTCCTGTCCCAGCACACCGGCCTGCACGCGATTCCCGGGCCGACGCTGGTGCGCGACGATGGCGACTACGGCAACGCGCTGCTGACGCGCTATGCGCCGGTGCGGGTGCGCCAGATCGACCTGAGCGTAAAGGGGTGCGAACCGCGTGGCGCCATCGACGCACTGCTGGAATGCAATGCCATCGGGTCCGGCACGTTCCTGCTGCGCGTGATCGCCACGCACCTGGGCCTGCGGCCCGGCGAACGCCGCTGGCAGGTACGGCGCCTGCTGACCGCGCTGGCCGAGGCCCCGGCGCAGCCGACCATCCTGCTTGGCGACGTCAACGAGTGGTTCCTGTGGGGGCGCCCGCTGCGCTGGCTGCACGCGTACTTCGAGCGCACGCCGCATGTGTCGACATTTCCGTCGCGGCTGCCGTTCCTGGCGCTGGATCGCATCTGGACCTCGCCACGCGCGCACCTGGTGGCGGTGTCCAGCCATCGCACGCCGCTGGCGCGGCTGGCGTCCGATCACCTGCCGCTGCTGGCGCAGATGCGGCTCACTTCAGGATAGCAATCGTTGCAGTATGATCGCCCGTGCTCATACAACACCAAGGGAGACAACGATGCACGAGAAGGCAGCAACGGCCATGAAGATGCTGGCCGCCACGGCGGCGCTGGGATGGAGCCTGGCCTACGCACAACCCGCGCAACCCACGCAACCCGCGCAGCCGCTGCAGGCGAAGGAAGGCGATGTGGAAGTGCGCGACTTCCGCTTCCAGAACGGCCAGACGCTGCCGGCCGTGAAGCTGCACTACGCCACACTGGGCACGCCCACGCGCGGGGCCGACGGCAAGGTCAACAATGCGGTACTGCTGCTGCACGGCACCACCGGCACCGGGCGCGCCTTCCTGACGCCGCTGATGCAGAAGGAACTGTTCGCGCCGGGCCAGCCGCTGGACGCGTCGCGCTACTACATCATCATGCCGGACGGCCTGGGCCGTGGCGGATCGAGCAAACCCAGCGACGGCCAGCGCACCGGTTTTCCGCGCTATGGCTACACCGACGTGGTGGAAGGCCACTACCGGCTGCTGACCGAAGGCCTGAAGGTTGACCACCTGCGGCTGGTGCTGGGCACGTCGATGGGCGGCATGCAGACCTGGATCTGGGGCGAGCGCCATCCCGACATGATGGACGCGCTGATGCCCGTTGCCAGCCAGCCCGTCGCCATGTCCGGCCGCAACTGGCTGTGGCGCCGCACGCTGATCGAGGCCATCCGCAACGACCCCGACTGGAACGGCGGCAACTACACCCGCCAGCCCACCCGCTGGACCACCGCGGTGCCGGTCTTCGCACTGATGACGCAAAGCGCCGCCACGCTGCAGAAGGCCGCGCCCACCCGCGACCAGGTGAACCAGTACTTCGACAAGGCTGTGGCCGATAGCCGCAGCCTCGATGCCAACGACTACCTGTACTGGTTCGAGTCGTCATGGGACTACAACCCCGAGCCCGACCTGGGCAAGATCCGCGCGCCGCTGTACGCCGTGAACTTTGCCGACGACATGATCAACGCGGTGGACCTTGGCGTCATGCAGCGCACCGTGCCCAGGGTGCCGCGCGGCCGCTTCGTCGAGATGCCAGAAAGTGAACATACGTTCGGCCACCAGACGCTGCAGCACCCCGAGGTATGGAAGCCTTACCTGGTGGAACTGCTGCAGGGATTACCCGCAGCGAAGTAACGGGGCAACGCAGCGGACGAACAGAAGTCACCCGCTGCACTGCAATGCCGGCACGCGCGTCAGGGCGCGTCCGGCATGGCCTGCATCCGTTGCCGCAGGGCCGCAATACGGGTATTTCGCTAGGCAGGCGCGCTAGATTGGGGCCATGCCGGTGCCTATACTGACTTGCACACCGTGCATGTCATCGAGCGTGGACGTGTGCTTCCGATAATTACGGGCGGGTGAATGGTGGCCCCGGGAGGACGCCGCCGAAGGTCATGTCGATACGGCCTGCCCATGAACAGGAAAAGTGGAGATGGGCATGCCCAGCGAACAGTTCCTTGCAACCCAGGAAACCCGCCGCTCGGGGCTGCGTGCCTTGCGGGCGGCATTGCTCCAGGTCCACAAGGAGGTCATCGGCTATGACCGCGGCCAGTATGAAAGATTGCATGGCCCGATTCCCGCAGGACAGTTCGTGCAGCTGGTGACGGAAGAATCGTTCTTCCGCTGGCTCGATCCGTTGTCGCGCCTGATCATCGAGATCGATGAGGAACTCGACGGCGACGAGCACCATGACGAAACGTGCCGCGCCGTGGCGGGCGCCACGCAGAAGCTGTTCAGCGAGCACGGCGACCAGGCATTCCGCCGGCGCTACCAGGAAGCCCTGCAGGACGAGGCTTCCGTCACTGTGGCACACGGGCGGCTGATGTCTGTGATCGGCCAGTTGCGCCAGTTGCCATAACTTCACGCATTGCCCCACGCGTTGCCCCGCACATTGCCCGGACGGGCCGCCAGCTAGCGGCCCCTGCCGCCACCGCGGTAGCCACCCCGGTATCCGCCGCCATACCCGCCCCTGTATCCGCCGCCGTAGCCTCCGCCGTAGCCGTGGTATCCACCGTAGTAGCCACCGCGGTATCCACCGTGGTAGCCGCCGTGGTAGCCATACCCGCCACGGTAGCCATAGCCCCTGTATCCGTAGTAACCCCGATATCCGCAGCAGCCATAGCCGAACCAGACGCTGCCATACACGGGCCAGCCCGCGTAGCCATATGGATATCCGTAGGGATAGCCGGCGTAATAGCCCCCGTAGCCTCCGTAATAGTTGCCGTAGTAATACGGATAGGCGGGGTACCCGCTGTAGAACGTGCCGTAGGCGTTGACCGGATAGCTGCCCGAATCGCCCGTGCCGGAATAGCTGCTGTAGCTGCCGGCATAGCTGCCGTAGCCGCCATAGCCGCCATAGGCCGGGTCATAGCCCGGATAGGCCACGCACCCACCCAGCACCAGGGCAACTCCAGCCACGATTCCCGCCAGCTTGCCGCGTTTGGCAACCATTTCCCGTCTCCCGACTGCCCTTCGGGGCGCGCCCGCCCGCGCGTGCGCCCAGCTACTTGATTCTATTGCTTATTCGTCGGCAGACAAGGTTGCCCCGGGCCGGGCGCTCAGGCCCCCGCCTGCCCCAGGGCGCCACCAAAGCGGTAGCGCTTTCCCGGATGCCATAGCACCACCACCGATGCCACCGCGCCGCGCGAGAAGGTGCGCCGGCGCAGCACCAGCGCGGGCTCGGCGGTCTCGATCAGCAGCATCTCCGCCACATCGGCACCGGGCAGCAGCGCTTCGATCTGGTACTCGGCGCGCTGCAGCGGCGCCACACGCATCAGGTGTTCGTTCGGTGTGATGGCGCTGAAATCGGCGTCCATGTAGTCCGGCGCCACGGCGGGGTTGACCCAGCGATCCTCGACCTGGATCGGCGCATCGTTCTCGAAGTGAAGGATGACCGAGTGGAACAGCGTGCTGCGCTCCGCCACGCCGAACTGGCTCGCCAGGCTGCGCGTGGCGCGTTGCCGTTCCAGCCGGTACAGGCTGCTGCGGTGGCGGTGCCCCCGGGCGCGAATTTCCTCGGCGATGCTGCGGATCTCCACCACCGTGGCCTGGTAGCGTTGCTCCGCGACGAACGTACCCGCGCCCTTGCGCCGCACCAGGATCTGCTCGGCCTCCAGTTCGTTGAGCGCCCGGTTGACCGTCATGCGCGATACCGCGAAGGTTTCCGCCAGCCGCAGTTCCGGCGGTATGGCCTCGCCCTCGCGCCATACCCCGGCGGCAATCTGTTCCTGCACGTAGTCCTTGATGCGCTGGAATGCCGGCGTGGCCGCATCGCTGGGTCGGACGTTCGGACTGGTTGGCATGAGGCTCCCCTGCGCTCGACACAGGCGTTGGTGAATGGGGTGACGCGACGCGGGCGGCGTGACCCGCAACAGTGAAATGTGCCGCGCGTCTCACGCACGGCCCGCACGCTCGCGCACAGCCCCGGTGCCACCGGCACCAGGCGCGTGCGGTTTCGCATCTTATGAGAAATCCGCTTTCCCATATGCGAAAAGTTGTCTATACAGTATCAGACAGCTTCGCTACGATCAGTCTATACAAGTCGATCCACAGTACAAGGGTCGCGACAGGATCGGCAGGGTCAAAATTGCAATCGAACTGGAAATACGGGGAGTCTCGCGTGAACCGTTACGTACTCAGGCCGGCATCGTGGCGGCTGCCGCTGCTGGCCGTCACCGCCATCCCGGCACTCATCTCCGCGCTCGCGGTCATGCCACGGACAGCGCAGGCACAGCCCGACGACTACCCGACACGCCCGGTGCGAATCGTGGTGCCGTTCGCCGCCGGCGGCGTGGCCGACGCGCTGCCCCGGCTGGTGGGACAGAAGCTGTCCGAGCAATGGGGCAAGCCCGTGCTGGTGGACAACAAGCCCGGCGCGGCCGGCAACATCGGCATGGAGACCGTCGCCCGTGCCGCGCCTGACGGATATACGCTGGGCCTGGCGCCGGCGGGCAACCTGACCGTCAATCCGATCCTGTTCCGCAAGCTCGGCTTCGAGACCCGCGACTTCGTACCCGTGACGATGCTGGCCGCATCGCCCAATGTGCTGGTGGTCAACCCATCCGTGCCGGCGCGCTCGCTCAAGGAGCTTGTCACGTATGCGAAAGCCCATCCGGGGCAGTTGAACTTTGCATCGCCGGGCAATGGCAGCGGCGCGCATCTGGCTGGCGAACTGCTCAACCTCGAAGCGGGCGTGAAGACCGTCCACGTGCCCTACAACGGCATGGCGACGGCGCTGAACGACGTGCTGGGCGGACAGGTGCAGATGATGTTCGGCGGCATATCCACCGTCCTCCAGCATGTACGCACCGGCAAGCTTGTGGCCCTGGCCGTAGCGGGCCCACACCGGCTGCCGCAGTTGCCCAACGTGCCGACCGTGGCGGAATCGGGCTATCCGGGCTTTGACGTAACGTCCTGGTACGGCCTGGTGGCCCCCAAGGGCACGCCCGACAGCGTGGTCCGCAAATGGCAGAAGGATGTCGCCGCCGTGCTGCGCGACCCCGACGTGAAGCAGAAGCTGGACGGCCTGGGGCTGGAACCCGTGGGCAGCACCAGCCAGGCCTTCGGCGAGACCATCGCCACCGAAACCACGAAATGGCGCGCCATCGTCCATCGCGCGAACATTCCCCCGCTGCAGTAAGGAGACCCCCGTGAACGAGTTGTACCTGACCTACCTGAACGGCCCCGACGTGGCCGAACTGGCGCTGACCGACGCCGAGATCCTTGCCGCCGTGGAGGCCGCGCTGGCCGCGCAGGGCCGTGGCGAGACCGTGATCGAGCCGCGCGTGCATCTGGTACCGGAATCGTCGGACAAGGGGCACTTCAACGTGCTGCGCGGCTTTATCAAACCGCTGCACGTGGCGGGCGTGAAGGTCGTCTCCGACTACGTCGACAACTACAGGCAGGGGCTGCCGTCCGAGATGGCCCTGCTGAACCTGTTCGATCCCGACAATGGCACCCCGCTGGCCGTGATCGACGCCACCGCCATCACCGACATGCGCACCGGTGCCGTGACCGCGCTGGGCGCCAGGCACCTGGCGCGCAAGGACAGCAAGGTGCTGGGCCACATTGGCGCACGGGGCACGTCGTACTGGAACGTGCGGCTGCTCGATTCGCTGTTCGACTTCGACGAGATCCGCGTGCATTCGCGCCGGCCCGAAAGCCGCGATGCCTTTGCCGCCCGGCTGACGCGCGACCTGGGCAAGCCGGTGATCGTGACCGATGACTGGGAATCTTGCGTGCGCGACGCCGATATCGTGGTGGAAGCCTCGCGGCTGCCCGAGCCCACGCCGATGCTGCTGACCGAATGGATCAAGCCGGGCGCGCTGGTGATTCCCTACGGCACCATGAGCGCGGTGGAACTGTCGCTGACCGACATCATGTGCAAGATGGTGGTGGACGACTGGGGCCAGTGCCGCAAGGGCCTGCCATTCGGCGCGCTGCGCCAGCACGTGGACAGCGGCCGGCTGAACGAGGAAAACCTGCACGCCGAACTGGGCCAGATCGTGGCCGGCCTGAAGCCGGGCCGCGAGCGCGACGACGAGACGATCCTGTTCTGGCATCGCGGCCTGTCCACCACCGACATCGCACTCGGCCACGCCATGCTGACCAAGGCCCGCGCCATGGGCCTGGGGCAGACGCTGCGCTTTGCCTGAGATGGCCGCCGGCATTGCCTCGTTCCGCATGTACAACGCCACGCCCGCCGTCACCGAGGCGTGGCACGCGCTGTTCTCGCGCGTGTTCGCCGACCTGTCGTGGCCGGTGGACGTGGTGCCATTCGCCTGGCCCGCGCCGCTGCCATCACTGTGGCAACGGCCCGATCTGGTCTGCGGCTTCATGTGCGGACTGCCGTTCGCGCAGGGCATGGCACCGGTGGTGCCGCTGGTGGTGCCGGTGCCCTCTCCCCCCGCCTATGACGGCCTGCCGCGCTATCGCAGCGAACTGCTGGTGCGTGCCGGCAGCGGCTGGCAAACGGTGGAAGACACCTTCGGCCACCGCTTCGGCTGGATGGCCCGGCACTCCCAGTCGGGCTACCACGCCGCCCGGCAACTGCTGGCGCCGTTTGCCAGCGAGCGAGGTGCACTGTTTTCAGAATCGATCGGCCCGCTGGACACGCCCATGCGCGCACTGACCGCCCTGCGCGAGCGGCAAATCGATATCACGGCGCTGGACAGCTATTTTCTGGATCTGGTCCGGCGGCATGAGCCGGGGCTGCTCGACGGACTGCAGACCATCGCGTGGACGCCCTGGACGCCGAATCCGTTGCTGGTGGCGTCTGGTCATCTGGCGGCGACGGAACGCGAATTACTGATCGAGCGGTTGTGTGGGTTGCATGAGGACGACATCTACGCGCCGCTGCTTGATGCGGTGCTGGTGGGGCGATTTGTGCGGCCGGTGGTGGAAGCGTATGGGGCGCTGGCGGACAGGGCCAGCGGCGCCGACGAGGATATGGAGATTCGGTAAACGCGCGCAAGTTCGGGCATCAATGCACACCGGACTGAACCTATAATCCGCAACCACCGGCACCGCCCTCGACGGCGAAGCCGAAGCCCAACAAACATTCACCTGCCCACTCGCCCTGCCATGCGCCCCATTCGCCAGCGTACCGCCCGCGCCGTTCTCTCGTTCGCACTGACCACCAGCCTTGCCGTCGCAGTGCCCGCGCTGATTGCGCCCATCGCCCTTGCGCAACCGGCGCCGGTAGCGTGGCAGATGGCTACCGAGTATCCGGCCACGTCGATGCCTGGCGAGGGATTGAGCACGTTTGCACAGGAGGTAGCCGCCCGCACGCAGGGCGCGCTGGCTCCGCATGCAACCTTTGATGCGGCGGCGGGATACAAATCGGCGCAGATGCCGGCCGCGATTCGCGATGGCAAGCTGCAGGTCGGCGACGCATTCGGCGGGGCCCTGGGTGAAGTCGATCCGATCTTCCTGCTGTCGTCGCTGCCGTTTGTCGCCACGTCAGTCGACCAAGCCCATCGACTGGCCGATCTGGCGCGCGCCGATTACGCCAGGGCCTTCGAAAAGCAGGGGCAGCGCCTGCTCTACATCACGCCGTGGCCGCCCACCGGGCTTTGGTCGCGCAATGCAGTGGGGTCGCTCGACGCGCTACTCGCCTTGTCGGTGCGTGCCTACGACGAGACGTCGGCCGAAGTCATGCGCGCAGCTGGCGCCAAGGCGCAGAGCCTGTCGTTTGCCGATGCCATGCCGCGCCTGAAGGACGGCTCGGTCAATGCCGTGCTGTCGTCGGGCGATGGTGGCGCGGGCCGCAAGCTTTGGGATTACCTGCCCCACTTCACGGCCATCGGCTATGCCATGCCGCTATCGTTCACGACGATCAACCTCGCTGCGTGGCAGGCCCTGACGCCCGCCCAGCGCGACGCCGTCGCGGCGGCGGGCAAGGCGACCGAAGACCGCCAGTGGGCCAGGCTGAACACGCGACTGGCGGAGAACACCGCTCGCATGCATGCCAATGGCGTCACGATCGAAGACCATCCGGCACCGGCCGTGCAGCAGGCCCTGCGCGACGCCGGCACGAGCGCGATCGGGCTCTGGCAATCCCGCGTCGGTGAACGCGGCGCGGCCTTGCTGAAAACGTACCTCAGTACCGAGGCTGGCTTGCGCTAGTTCGGTCTGGGTATCCCCGGCACGGTATCGCACGCAACGGCCGCCGTCTCCTCAGATGGCGGGACGCACCGCCACCCACCCTTCCACTTCGCTGGCGGCGGCAACTTGCTGGCCGATCGAATCGCCCAGGCGCGTGGCATCGGCATGGATCGAGTCGTGCCTGACTTCAGATACGCCATGCACGCCCGATCCCGCTGCGGCGGCTACCGCCACGTGTCCGGCCACGGCGCCGGCACCGGCCGTTTCGGCAACACCGGGCATATGGCCGCTATCGGCATCGGCGTTGAAAGTCTGCAGCGGCACGGCCACGCCGTTGGCCGGCTTGTACGAAATCCGCACCTGCGTCACCACCTGGCTCTTGCCGGCACCCAGGCCAATCAGCAGGCGGCGACGGCCGCTGCCTTCGTCGATCTTGCGAAAATCGCCGTCGACAATCACGGCGTTGACGCCGGCCGGTGCCGGTGCATCGGACCGCACCGCGTTCAGTCCCTTGGCCCGCAGCGTACGAACGATCTCGTCAGCCACCTGCTCGCGCGCCTCGGCTGCAGCCTCCGACTGTTCGCTGGCAGCCGAACCACCGGTAGCCATCGTCTTCACCTTCTGCATCATGCCGCCGTCAAGCTGCACCTGGCCGGCGTCGGCATGAAAAGCGTGTACGTAGATCACGTCCGCCTGCACCGATTCCATCAGGCCAGGCTGGTTGAGGCCGGTCACGCCGGCGTTGGCGTAGCCGGCAGCCAGCATCGCGCCGGTGGCGAATGCTGCGATGGTCAGGCGCTTGGTCTGGGCGGCGATGGTCTGGAAAGTGGTTTGCATCTCGACATCCTTCGTGGGGTTGGTCATCGCGCCTGACTTCTGCGGGGTGTGCATGGCGGCGCGGTGACCAGAGTATGGAAAACACGCGCGCCAATCGCCAGGCAGCAATTATTTCGCCGGATGTCACGGGAGATGCGTACCGGCATGGCATGGGACAGACAGCGGGCTGGCAAGTGGCGGACCTTTCCGCGCCGCCACGAAAATGTGCCGCATACGCCTTGCAAACTTATGTCGCCCGGGCCAGCCGGCAGCGTTCGAAATTGCCCGCAAACCGTTGCCCGGCGCGGATCTCCGGACCATGACATGGGGCGACATACTTCCCACATGGCGTGTTGTCCGATCGCCCCCTACAGTTGGCTCACCGACGCCGCGACTGCCAAGCCAGGCGTCACCGCCAAACCGAAAGGACGATCATGCAACTCCATAAAATCACCCTCCTGGTCACCGGCTTTGTCGTGACCGCGTCGATGGTCGAGGCCGCGTTCCTGGCCCGCAAGGCCCGCCAGCAAGGCAAGACCTATCCGTGGCACGAAATGGGCCTGTCGCTGGTCGACATGATCGGCCGCAAGCTGATGGCATTCCTGCCGCTGTCACTGGCCACGCCGATCTTCGCGCTGGCCTGGCAGCACCGCATCTTCACCGTGGAAATCAACAGCGCGCTGGCCGTGCTGCTGCTCTTCCTCGGCCAGGAATTCTGCTACTACTGGTACCACCGCGCGTCGCACCGCATCCGCTTCTTCTGGGCCACGCACGCCGTGCACCACTCGCCCAATGAACTGACGCTGGGCACCGCGTATCGCCTGGGCTGGACCGGCAAGATCACCGGCACCGCCATCTTCTTCGCCCCGCTGGTGTTCCTGGGCGTGCGCCCCGAAGTGGTACTCGCCACGCTGAGCCTGAACCTGCTCTACCAGTTCTGGCTGCACACCACCTGGATTCCCAAGCTCGGCTGGCTCGAATACGTGTTCAACACCCCCTCGGCCCACCGTGTGCACCATGCCTCGAACGTTGACTATCTCGATGCCAACTACGGCGGCGTGCTGATCATCTTCGACCGCCTGTTCGGTACCTACGTGGCAGAGCGCGATGACGAACCGTGCCGCTTCGGCCTGGTACACCCGACCACCACGCACAACCCGCTGGTCAACCAATTCGAACACTGGATCAGCCTGGGCAAGGACATGCTGGCATCGGGCAACGTGCTGAACGCCGTGGGCTACCTGTTGATGCCTCCGGGCTGGGCACCGAACGGCCAGGGCACCACGACCGAAGCACTGCGCCAGCAGCAGAAGCTGCAACAGAGGCAGCAAGGACAGCAGGTCGACACGGCAATGGAGGGCAAGGTGGCAGTCGCGCAGTAACGGGGAGGCGCAGCGGCGGGAAAACGGGCAGCGAGTGCTGCCCGTTCTGCTTTTCGCAGGCCACCAATGCCCGCAGACTGGCGGCCGTACACCGCTTGCCGGATACCTCCTACCGCGCCGCCCAATACTCCCGGAACGCCCCGCGCGGATCGTCCTGCGCGCGCGTGGCCGACGCATCGCCGTCGAACACCAGCGTGGTGCGGCGCGCCGCCGTATAGGCGGGCCATGCCGGGGTACGCGGATTGGTGGGGTCGCCCGTCGCCGCGAAGCTGATCCAGGCGCTGGCCAGCTGGTCGGCCAGTCGCAGGCTGGCATCGCTGGGCCCGTTGAGCCCCAGGCGGATATCGTGCAGGCTCGGCCCGATATCCACGCCATGCGGCGCGCCGTAGCGGCCGCCATATGCCGGGCTGGGTGTCTTCCACAGGTACGTCCAGACCGGCGCCCCCTTGCCGGTGGCGTGCGCGGCCGCCTTGCGGTCACTCTGCAACTGGGCGCCGCGCCGGAACGTCATGTCGGTATCGATGCGAGCCTGCAGCACGAATGGCGTGGCGCGCGGGTCTTCGTCGCGATACATCGCCACCAGCTTCGCGGCATCGTCTCCGACACGGTCCTGGGCAAAACGCAGCAGCCCCGCTTCATCGAGATCGAAATTCACCTGGCGATATGCGCGCTCGTCGAGCGTGGTACTGACAATCATCGGCACCTGGGCCGACATGGGCGGGGCATCGGGATCAAATGGATGGCGCGGGATCGCCACGCCGTCCACCACCGGCGCAAACGCGCGCGGCGCCTCGCCCTTTACGCGGTCGGCGTATTCGAACCGCATCTGCACCGCCAGCAACTGCTCGAACGGCATCGTGTGCAGGCGGTCGAGCGAACCCTTGCCGGCTTGCAGCGCCGCCAGGTACTTGCCGGCCACCTCGGTGGACTGCGCCGCCGTCATGACACGGATACCCGACCCGCTCATCACACCGGCACGATGAAACAGCCCCTGTGCCGATGGCATTGCCATCAGCGTGCTGGTCTTCAGCCCGCCGCCGGACTGGCCGAAGACCAGCACGCGCGACGGATCGCCGCCAAACGACTCCGCGTTCTCGCGCACCCAGCGCAGCGCCGCGACGATATCGAGCATGCCCACCGCCCCCGACTGCGCATAGCGCTCGCCGCCAATTTCGGCCAGGTTGAGGTAGCCGAACGCGCCCAGCCGATGGTTGATGGTGATGAACACGACATCGCCGAAGCGCGCCATCATCTCGCCGTCGAACTGCGGCGAGTTGCCCGATCCCGCATAGAACCCGCCGCCGTGCAGGTGCACCAGCACCGGACGCTTCGCCCCTTTGGCGGGCGACGGCGTCCACAAATTCAACACCAGGCAGTCTTCGCCCATGCCGCCGGGCTGCAGGTCGTAGGCGATCAGGTCGGCATACGCACGCCGCCGGTCTGCCGGCAGCTGGGGCGCATAGTTGCCGTAGGCGGTGGCATCGCGCACGCCGCTCCACTTCTGCACGGGTTGCGGCGGCAGGAACCGATTGGCGCCACTGGTATCGGCACCGTAGCGCAGGCCCTTGAACACGTGCACGCCGCCCGATTTGAGTCCGCGCACCTTGCCGTTGGCCGTCTCGACCACCGAGAACACCGGATCTTCGGTCATCGCCCGCGCCCCATCCGCCACCGTGCTGCCCGCCGCCAGCGCGGCCGCCGACTTCAGCCACTGCCGCCGCGACATTCCCCTCTGTCCCATTGCTGCCCCCTTTATGGTTTCGCTCTGTCTTTTTGTCGTGAGTTGTCCTGCTCCAGCCTGTGCCGCTGTCAGCGGCCGGTGAATGCCGGGCGGCGCTTCTCCTTCCAGGCCAGCGCCCCTTCCCGGATATCGTCCGACTGCGTGGCGCGGCGAATGTCGTCGGCCAGCGCTTGCGCATCCAGGTCCCCTCGCGCAATGGCATTCAGGTGCTGCTTCATGCCTTGCACGGCAATCGGTGCCAGGCCCGCGACCGTCTCGGCCAGCTGGCTGCTGCGCTCGCGTAGCCGGTCGGCTGGCAGCAGTTCGGTCAGGAAGCCGCACGACAGCATCTCGGGCGCCTGGATCTTCTCTGCCGTCAGGAACAGGCGCTTGGCCTGGTTCAGGCCCAGCCGCGTGACGTAGCGGCGCATGCCGCGTTCATAGAAATGCAGGCCCAGCCGCGCGGCCGGCATGAACATCTCCACGGCATCGGTGCCCAGCCTGAAGTCGCAGGCCAGCGACAGGTCGGTGCCGCCTCCGTAGACCCCGCCCTGGATCTCGGCGATGGTCACGGCACGGCAATCCTCCAGGGCGTTGACCAGCGGCTCGAACCCCGCGCCGCGCTGGCCGGCGGCCAGCTTGCCGATATCGAAGCCACTGCAGAAGTACTTGCCCGTGCTGCGCAGGATCACCGCGCGGACGTCACTGGCATTGATGGTGTCGATGTGCTGCAGCAATGCCTGCAGGTCGTCGGGGCCCAGCCGGTTGGCCACGTCGGGACGCTGCAGCGTCAGCGTGGCGACATGGGCGGAAATATCAAGGGTGGGAAGCGAACCTTCGGATGCCATGCGTGGGGTCTCCAGTATGAAAGGCGTATCAGGTGTCAGGTGTCAGGTGTCAGGTGTCAGGTGTCAGGTGTCAGGTGTCAGGCAGCAGGCGTGGCCGCCCCGTGGGTCTGCCGGATCGACCGCCGGTGCCTCAGCGCGTCATCGAAGCGTTCGATGCGGGCCTGGGCGAAAGCCGGGCGCTGCTGCACACGTTGCCACCAATCCGCCACCGCCGGCGCAACTTCGCCAGCCAAGGCCTCGGGTGCCAGTTCGGCGAGCCGGGCAATAAAGGGGATGGCCGCGATATCGGCCAGCGTATAGCACGCACCCAGCAGCCACGGGCCCGTGCCGAGCATCGCTTCCATCCTGGGTATCAATGCGAGCAGCGCGCGGAGCGCCTCGGCCTTTTCCTGGTCCGAGTAAGGCTGCCGCGCGATACGGCGCCACGCCTCGCGCCGTTCCGCCGTGGGAACGCGTGCGAGCCGCGCAGCCAGATCGGCGTCGTTCCATTGCGCCGCCACCGGTTGCAACGCGATGCTCCAGTTCAGCACCAGCAGGTTCGGCAGCAGCCTTTCGTCCGTCCAGCGAATGAAGTTGCGCATCGAGGCCCGCGCGTACGGATCGTCCGGACGCAGTGGCGGCGCTGGCGCGATATCGTCCAGGTATTCGCAGATGGTGGCGCTTTCGTGCAGGAAGCGGCCATCGTCGAGCACCAGCGCGGGCACCACGCCGTTCGGGTTCATCGCCAGGAATGCCGGGGAATGGTGCTCCTGCGCAGCCATGTCGACGGGCACGCTCTCGTAGCCGAGAGCCTTTTCGGCCAGGCACAGGCGTACCCGGCGCGACGCGCTCGACAGCCAGCCGTGGAACAGTTTCATGGGCCGGGACTCCGGTCAGGGAATCAGTACGGTGGCGCCCGTCGTGGCGCGCCCTTCGAGCATGCGATGGGCGTGGCGCACGTCCGCCAGCGCAAAGGTCTGCCCCACTTCCAGTTTCAGCTGACCGGCCGCCACCGCCGCGAATAGCACGCTTGCGGCACCGCGCAGCGACGCGGCATCGGCAATGAATGTGCGCAGCGTGGGACGCGAAACGATCAGCGACCGTGCATGCAACAGTTGCAGATCGAATGCCTCCACATCGCCTGACGCCGTACCGTAGTTGATCGCCATGCCGCATGGCTTCAGGCATTGCAGCGACGGCACGAACACGTCCTTGCCGACGGCGTCGTAGACCACGGACACGCCCTTGCCCTGCGTAAGCGCCATGACCTCGGACACGAAGTCGGTCTGGCGATAGTCGATTACGTGGTGGCAGCCATTGTGCAGGGCGACGGCGCGCTTGGCCTCGCTGCCCACCGTGCCGATCACCGTTGCGCCCAGCGCGCGCGCCCATTGCGACAGCAGCACACCCATGCCGCCGGCGGCCGCGTGCACAAGCACCACGTCTGCGGGCTGCACCACGTAGAGCCGCCGCAACAGGTACTCGGCGGTCAGCCCGCGCAACAGCGTCGCGCCGGCCACCTGCTCGGAAATGGTTGCCGGTAACGGCACGACGCGATCGGCCGGCACGTTGCGCGTGACCTGATAGGCGCCGGGGTGCATGCAGGCCACGCGCTGGCCCACGGCGATACCCGCCACGTCGGGCCCCGTGGCCGTGACCACACCCGCGCCCACCGATCCCGGTGTGATGGGAAATGGCGCGGCCCCATGCGGGCCATGGGCGCCCTTGCGCTGGTAGATGTCCGCGAAGTTCAGGCCAATGGCCGACTGCCGGATCTGCACCTCCGTACCAGAGGGTGCATCAACAGACACTTCATCGAGATCGAGCACATCGGCGTCGCCGTGGCTCTTTATACGGACTGAGATCGTATGCATACGGTCAGATGTCTCCGGGCGGGCGGGATCGCAATCCCCAGCGATTCCCGCTTATTCTTCGCGGCGTCCTTGGCAGGCCACAACGGGCCGGTGAAGCGTAGCGCATGCAGGACGCCGCCGCATCATGGTAAATCCGTATACGTATATTTATGAATGCTATCCGTATACTTTTGCACCCATACCCTGCACGCCAACGAAGTCCGGAAAAGCACCCATGACCCAAGACGCATCACTCCCACTGGCCGGCTATACCGTCCTGGACCTTTCGATTGCCCGGGCCGGGCCCGTTGCCGTGCGGCTGCTGGCTGACTGGGGTGCCGACGTCATCCGCATCGAGCCGCCGCCGCCACGCGACCGCGGATCGGTCACCGGGCGCCGGCGCGGATCGGACGAACAGAACCTGCATCGCAACAAGCGCAGCCTCTGCCTGGATCTCAAGACGCCGGAGGGCGCCGACATCCTGGCCACGCTGGTGCGCAAGGCCGACGTGGTGGTCGAGAATTTCCGCTCCGTCGTGAAAGAGCGGCTGGGCCTGACGTACGAGCGGCTGAGTGCCCTGAACCCCCGCATCGTGCTTGCCAGCATCTCGGGCTTCGGTCAGGACGGCCCCTATTGCGAGCGCCCCGGGCTCGACCAGATCGTGCAAGGCATGTGCGGGCTCAGTTCGGTGACCGGCATGCCGGGCGACGGCCCGCTGCGCGTCGGCATTGCCATCTCGGACACCACCGCCGGCATGTTCCTTGGGCAGGGCATCCTGCTGGCGCTGCTGCAGCGCGAACGCACGGGGCGCGGCCAATGGGTGCACACGTCGCTGATCGAGGCGATGCTCAACAAGCTCGATTTCCAGGGCGCACGCTATACGGTGGACGGCGTGGTGCCCACGCAGCAGGGCAATGCCCACCCCACGCTTGCGCCGATGGGCACCTACCGGTGCCGTGATGGCGTGGTCAACATCGCCGCCAGCACCGACCGCATGTGGATGAACTTCTGTCAGGCGCTGGGGGCCGACGCGCTGGGCGCCGATACGTCCCTGCACAGTGCGGCCGGCCGCAACAGCCAGCGCGAGCGCCTCGAAGCGGCCATCAATGCCTGTACCGAAGCGTTCACCGCCGCCGAACTGACCGAGCGGCTCAACGCCGTTGGCGTGCCATGCGGCCCGGTCTTCGATATCGGCCAGGCCTTCGAGGACGCACAGGTCCGGCATCTACGCATGACGCGCCCTGCCGAGCATCCCGTGCTGGGCTCGCTGGCGTTGCTGCGTTCGCCGATCAACCTGTCGGCGGCGCCACACCCGGAGCGGTTTGACAGTGCCGCCCCCGATCCCGGCGCCCATACCGACGCCATCCTGCGCGATCTGGGCTATGACGACGCCCGCATCGCGGCACTGCGGGACGCCCACATCGCGGCCTAGCGGACAGCGCAGCCACCCGGGGCCACACGATGCCCCACACCAGAACGACAACACGGAGACAACCGATGAACCCTCGACGCCCGCGCGCCTGGTGCGCGTTTGCCGCCGCTGGCCTGGCGGTATCGTTCGCACAGCCGGCGCTCGCCGCCGACGACTATCCCAGCCGCCCCATCCGCATACTGGTCGGCTATACGCCTGCGGGCGCCGCCGATTACGTGGCGCGCATCTTTGGCGAAGCGCTGTCCAGGCAACTGGGCCAGACGGTCGTGATCGACAACAAGCCTGGCGCGGGCAGCACGCTCGCCTCGGCAGCACTCTCCAGCGCCCCGCCCGACGGATATACGCTGGCGCTCGCCACGGCCACGCTGTATGGCATCGACCAGCGTCTCTACAAGGCGCGCTACAAGGGCGAAGACTTCACCCCCATCACACGGCTGACGGTGTCGCCGCTGATTCTGGCCGTCAACAAGAACCTTGGCGTGTCCGATGTCAAGGCGCTCGTGACCAAGGCCAAGGCCGATCCGGGCAAGTTCAACTATTCGTCGTCAGGTGTTGGCGGTTCGCCGCATGTGGCCGGGCTGCTGTTCGAGAAAGCCACCGGCGTGCGCATGACCCACGTGCCCTACAAGGGTGGCGCGCCGGCCCTGCAGGCCGTGGCCGCCGGCGAGGTGCAGATGTCGTTTGGCACGGCAGCGTCCGTATTGCCGATGGGCTCGCAGGGGATTGTCAGGATGATCGGGGTGACCACGCCCAGGCCGTCGGAAGTGGCGCCGGGCCTGCCTTCGCTGGCCGAAACGGGGTTGCCGGGATTCAACTTCACGTTCTGGTTCGGCCTGTATGGCCCGGCGGGACTGCCGCCGGAAATCCGCGACCGGATCTTTGCCGCCGCAAGCAAGGCGATGGCGGACCCGCAGATCCGCGCCAGGCTGGCCTCGAATGGCAGCGAAGTGTCGCTGTCGGAATCGCCCGCGGCATTTGGGGCATGGGCCCAGGCCGATGGCCGCAACGCTCTCGACCGTATCGTCCAGGCAGGTGTGAAGATCGACTGAGCCCCGACCGGCAGGGGTCGGCCGGGGGATGCGTCGCCCCCGGCGCGGTTCAGCGGAGCGGTTCAGCGGCGCGCCCGGGTGCGCCCGGCGCCATCGCCGGGCATCGACGCAATCATGTCCGCATAGACATCGCCGCCGGTGGCGATATGCCGCACCATGGCGGCGGCGGCATCGTCCTCGCTGCCGCGCAGGATCGCCTCCAGCACCTGCTCGTGCTCGGCCAGCGAGGCGAGGATGCGGGCCGGTTTCTCGAAGCGCAGGTCGCGCATGCCGCGCATCCGCGCACGCATCGTCCGGATCTGGCGCGACAGGATGTCATTGCAGCTGGCTTCGTAGATCAGATGGTGGAAGGCGTCGTTGGCCCGGCGATAGGCATCGCCATCGGCCTGCTCCGCCGCTGCCCGGCACGCATCCAGCGCGGCCTCCATCGCCTTGCGCTGGGGCGGCGAGATACGCCGGGCCGCCAGCCGCGCCGACAGCGACTCCAGTTGCACGAGGATTTCGCTCATGGCCACGTACTCGCGCAGCGAGATCGACGCCACGATGGCCCCCTGGCGCGGCACGAGATCCACCAGCCCGGCGGACTCCAGCTGGATCAGCGCTTCACGCACCGGCGTGCGCGACACATTGAAGCGTGCCAGCAACTGCTGCTCCTCCAGCTGCGTGCCACTGGGCAGCTTGCCGCTCAGAATGTCTTGCTCGATCGCAGCGCGGATCGTATCGGACAAGCTCTTCTTATCTTCGGGCATGAAAACAGGGCGAATGCGGAGTGGAGATGGCGCGATTCTACCCCCGCCGGGACGTTCGTATGCACAATCCCGCGCTATGTGCACAAATGCGCCCCCGCCGTGTGTTTTCCGGGTGCCACTTCGGACCATCGACTTGATGCGCCCTGCCTTCTTCGGCAAGCAATCAGGTCCCGCTCCACGCGCAGAACCGGCTCGTCACGCTACTTCTGGTCGGTCTCCGAATACCAGTAGATACGCTTGCGCTTGCCCACGCCCGTCAGCGCCACCTTCTGCACGCCCAGCGCCGACTTGTCGTCGCCCCCGGCGCTGCTGGTCTGGTTGCCCACGCCGAACACCACCGGCACCACCACGCGTTGTCCATCCTTGTCGACGCTGATCACGCCGAACACCGGCGACGGCGGGAACCCGCCGCCATCCAGGATGATGGAGCGATCGGGATTCTGCCCCGCGCTGGTCAGGAAGCTGTATGCATAGCTGCGCGCCGTGCCAAGATTGGGGTAGCACACGCCGGCCTTGGGCATCGAAGGCGTATTCGTCCCGATGTTGGTCGTGCCGGCGACGGTCAGCGGCGCGTTCACGGCCTTTTCGCCCGGATTCACCAGCGTGATGTAGAAGCCCGAGCGCGAGCCGTCGTAGCCGGCCGTGGTGGCATCGACCAGGCTGGCTTCCGTCAACGGCGTCCAGAGCGCCGGCATGCGCGACGTGTTCGTATCGCGGATCATGTAGAGCCGGTTGACCACGTTGTAGGCCGTGCCCGGCGTGGAGGACGCCGAGTAAAGCGGATGTTCGCGATCGCCCGAGCCCAGCGACACCGCATCGTAGCCCCGCGTGGAAATCACGTCGGGCGCATAGAAGAACTTGCGCGCATTGTTGGTGTTCGCCGCGCCGCCCAGTGCCGCGAGCTTGTTCATCGCCCAGTTGGCCGGGGCATTGCCGCCAGCGGTCTCGAAATCGGCGCGCCAGACGTTGCCGCCCAGGTCGCCGACGTAGATCCGCTCCACATAGCCATCGCTGTCGCGGTCAACCGTGGTCACGTCCGACGGAATGGCGCGGGTCAGCCCCGGCACCGCCGTGCAGGCCCCGGAGACACCCGCGCACGACGGCTGGGCGGCCCACACCAGGTTGCCCGTATAGGCATCCAGGACCAGTAGGCCACGGCCCATGGTGTCGACGCCCGGCGCCGGGTCGCTGTCCTCGGCCGGATCGTAGCCCGCGCCCATGATGATGACCGGATTCGTATTGCCGCGCACACGCGCCACCTTCGGCTGCGACCACGTCTGCCCCAGTTCCGGGATATCCGCATTGGTGCGCTTCCACACAAAACGCGGGCTCGTCGGGTTGGTGACGTCGATCGCATAGACCAGGCGGCCGCCGCGTCGCGCGGTCAGGTACAGCAGCACACGCGGGTTGGCCGGATCACGCTGGTCCTGCATCACCGTGGTGCTGCCGTCAAAGAAATAATCGCGCGGCTTGGGCTCCGGCGAAATGCCGGCCGGGGTGGTCGACAGCTTGACCTCGGGCGCGTTCGTGTAGAGCCGGCTCAGCCTGTCCAGGAATTCCGGTGCGACAAAGCCCCACAACTCGCCGCCGGGCCGTACCGTGCCGATGCCCTGCGTCTGGTTGCCGTTCACCGCATGGAACACGCCGTCGTTGGTGCCGTAGAACACGACGACGCCCGTGGTACCGCCGTAGTTGACCACCGCCGGGCGCGAATGCAGCACATCGGCGTGGATCGACGAGCGTACCGTGACGGGCGACCCCGGACCAGCCTCGGATTCGATGCCCGCGATGCTCTTGTTGTCGACCGCTGCCTCGTCCTGGCCGCGCATCCAGGCGATCAGCTTTGGCAATTCGGTCGCCGTAATCGTGGCGCCGCCGTTGGTGCCGCCGTTGAACGCTGCCAGCCCCGACGATCCAGTCAGCCAGCTGTTCGACGTATCGAAGCTCGGGAATGCGGCCGACGCCGAACAATTGCCCACGCCATTGCACGTCAGCAGCGTGCGCGAATCCTGGCTGGTCAGCCATTGCACGCGCATCATCTCGCCAGCCCCGCCCTTTTCGACGATTTGTCCATCGGGCGAGTCGAGCTTCCATCCGGTGCCCGACGGGCTGTTTTGCCAATAGCCTGAACCCGGCCAGTTCTTGACGGTACCGCCATAGGCGCCGCCCGAGAACGACAGCGGCGCGTCGGCGGTCCAGAAACTCACCGCGTTGGCAGAAAGGAACCCCGTCTGGGCGTTGCTGATGGCCGCAGCGCCAAGCGAATCCTGCATCACGAGCTTGCCGGTCGGGTCGTAGCCCACCTTGTACTGCTTGAGGTTGCCCATCCAGCGCGGGGCGGCCGATGCGTCCGGCCGGAACATGCCGATATACACCTGGTTCAGGAACTGCCCCTGCGCATTGACCGAAGCCGGCAGGCTGACCGACGCAAACACGCTGTTCACGGCCTGCACTTCGTTGAAGATGGACAGCAGATCGGCCGCCAGGGTATTGGTATCACCCAGCTGGACCGTATACGACTTGCCGCCGCCGTTCGTGCCCATGCTTTGCGCCAGTTGCACGTAGTCGGGGTTCTTGCCATCGGTCACCGCAATCGTGTACGTCGTCACGTTCTGGCGGTTGTCCATGTTGCCCAGCACATCGGTCTGGTTCAGGAAGCGCGCCCATTCGTCGCCCCAGCTGCTCTGGTACTTGGCATTCGTCGCCAGCACGATTTCCTGCTGCTGCGCCTTGGTGGCGCCGGCGCTGACCAGCGAATCGAAGGCGTTCTGTCCGGTGTCCTGCGGCTTGCCGTTATTGACCGCGTTGCCGATGTAGATGATGAAGTTGTGCTGGCACGCGTTGTCGATCGTCGACGTGTACTTGGTGCCGGACAGGCCGGTGTTGCCCGAAAAGAAGGCCCAGGCCTCCTGCATGGCGCCACCTACCTGCGAATTGTTCGAGTTGTCGGCCTGGCGGTCGATCGTTTTCAGGTAGTCCAGGAATGCGTCGATGCCATTGCCGTCCATCACCGGCAGCTTGTACGGCGCGGCCGCCGGATAGCGCATCTTGCCGCCCACATTGTTGCCGGTGCCGAACATCATCAACCCGACGTTGATATTGCCGTAGAGCGTGGGAGACGTCTTGATCGAGTTGATCGCGTTATAGATGGCGCACTGCAGCGCCCCGACGTCCTTGCCCGCGTTGTTGCTGCTGACCACCCCGCCCGTGGAGCACGTGAAGCTGGCCGAAGCATCCCATGTCGACGCGTTGTCGAGGATGATCAGCACGTTTGGCTTGCCCGATTCCGGCTGCAGCCCCGTGTAGAGATCGATGTCCTCCGCCAGGCTCGGAGACGCCGCAGTGGCCAGGCTCAGGGCAAGGGCGATACAAAGCGAAGAGATGCGCATAGGTGCTGATGTCGGAAAAGCGGCGCGCTTGCACGCGGAGTGGCGATCGGCCAGGTAACCCTTCAGCCGATCGGCCCAGGTCTTGGTTCAGGACGGACACGCAGTGCCATACGGCACGCGTACGGCAACCCCCTGATGCAGGGCCGCACGGGTGGCGGTGCCGGCGGTGTCGCTGACCGTCGCGGAGACATCCCATTGCGTACCGTTGCACAGCGAATTGCCGCCACCGCCGGTGGTGGAAACGATGCCCGTGTTGTTGTTGCCGTTACCCACGAAGCACGACACGTCGTCGGCATTGCTGGTGTCGAGTTCCACGTTCTTGACCGGCTTGCTGGTTGTACAAACCGGGGCGGCCACCTGCGCCGTGTAGTCGGCATTGCCGTCGCCGGTCACGTCGACCGGCACGGTCCTGGCCACCGGCGCCGCCGTGAAGTCCTGGCTGATGACCTGCTCGATCGCCTGTTGCCCGGCGTGGCGAGCCTCCACCGTGTACTGCTGGTTGGCGGCCACCTTGGTATTGACCACGCCGGATCCCACCAGCGAGATGGTCAGCATCAGGAACACGACCAGGAAAACCAGCGTGATCAGCAGCGTGACCCCTTTCTGGCGTTTATGGATCGGACTCATTGGGACTCCCGGGGACCCGCCACGTTGGCAACGCGGGCCAGCTGCGCATAGACGTGGCGCTTGTATCCGTCACGGAACGGGCCACTTGCCTGCGCCCGGCCCAGATCGTAGGTGCGCTGGTCGGTCCAGCCATCGGTCACCTTGGCGGTGCGGGCCAGCAGTTGCACCCTCACTGCGGTGACGTTGTGCCAGTTGGTCAGTGCCACGGACCAGTCGTAGGCCGCCACGCCGGTGCAAATGGCCGAATTGTCGGTTCCGGGATCAGCGATGTAGCAGTCCGGCGCGCCGTTGCCATCCAGATCGATGCCATACGACAGGTGCATGTCCTCGATGCCTTCCGCCACGGCCTGCACGCGGAAGCCGCCATTGAACAGCTCCGCCATCTTCAGTGTCGGCTTGCCGTCGCCAGTGCCGTTGCACTGGTCGCAGCCGGCCAGGTAGAAGATGCGTACCACCGCGGCACGCAGCTCTGCCGGCACCGTGCTGTCGCACGTCTTGGTGCGCAGCTTGAACGCTGGCGCGCTGGCATCGAAAACCAGCGGCACGGTGTCGTCCGCACAGCGCGAAGTCTGCAGGTACGGCGTGCCGACTGCCGCCGCGGACACCGGCGTGGTGCTCACGCGCCGTACGGCCAGGATCTCGGACCCGGGAAGCAGGTTGGGCAGGCATGGCGCCACGGTGCCCGGCGCAAAACCCTGCACGGCAAGCGGCACGGTGGCGGGCGATCCCGAAAAGCCGAGCGACGCGGGGTCGGTGGCGCAAAGGTCGGGCGCCGAAACCACTGCACTGCTTTCCAGGTTGGAGAGACCGAAGAAGCCGGCCAGCTCCACCTCGCGACTCATGACGTCGAGCGAATACCGGCCGTTCTCGATCTGCTCGCCGCTGTTGGCAAAGGCATTGCGCGCACGGCTGGTATTGAAGTACAGCGTCGCCAACGCCGTGAGCAGCAACAGGCTCAGGGTCATCGACACCATCAGCTCCACCAGCGACAGACCTTGCTGGCGGCGCAAGGACCTGACATGCCGCACAGGAATTCGCCGCATCATGACAGCATCCCGATGCGTACCTGTACGCTGACGGCACGGCGGTTCGCATCATTGCCGAACTGGTTCTGGCCGCACGGCAAGGCCGGCGCCGCGGTCTTGGCCAGGCCTTGCCAGGCCACCGTGACACGATACGTCTGCGTGGCCGGGTCGATCGCCTCGATACAGCCCAGCGCCCCGATCATCGCCCCCACCTTGTTGGACCCATCGGCCTCCGCACTGCCCTGCAGGGCGGCGCCCCACGACGCCAGGTCGGCGGCGGCCACCGCGCGTTGCGCGTCGGTCCCCGCAGTGCATGCGGCCGGCGGCACCGTCGTGCTGCCGGCCACGGTGGCGTTCGCCCCGTTTGCGTAGCAGCCGATGACCTGGCGGTTGGCATTGAGCCGCGCCACCATGTCCTGCAGCAGCGTCAGCGCCTGGCCGCGCTGGTACGACTCCATTTCAGTCTGGCCCGAGCGCGCGATCATCCCGGCCGTGCCGAGCAGCGCCACCAGCACGATCACGACCGAGACCAGCACCTCGATCAGCGTTGCGCCGCGCTGCGACGCACGCGTGCCGCTGCCGGGACGTGGACGGCAGCGAGGACGGACAGATGCGCTCATGAGCAGGCTCCGCTGACGGTGGCCACGCGGCCGGTGCCATTGATCTGGACGCAGACGACGTTCGATGTGCCGGTGTTCGTCATCGACACCTGGAATGTCTGGCTGCCGTTCCCAGGCCGGCCATCGTTGCCGACCCACAGCGAATTGCCGCCACTGGTGCTGACGGTGATATCCGTGTAGGGGCCATAGCCGCGCACGCGTTCGGTGCCTGAGGTGACCACCCAGCCGGCCGACCATGTTCCATCGGCGGACAGCGTCGTGATGCCATTGCGCTTGACCGCCTCGCTGCGCATCAGCGTGAACGCAGACGCCAGGTCGCTCGCGGCATTGCGCACGCGCTGCCCGGCGATGAACTGCGAGAACGAAGGCGCTGCCATGGTGGCCATGACGGCCAGCACCAGCATCGTGACAACCAGTTCGGTCAGCGTGAAGCCCCTTGCCGCCGCCTTCGCGGCCGCCCGGCGGCGCGGCCGGGACGTCGTCATGTTTAGCGTCGTCCGCATGCGCTTATTTCCAGCAGCCGGCTTGCGCCGACCCGGTGGCAGTCTTGTCGCCCGCCTGATTGAGACTCAGCGTGCCACAGCTTGTATCGCGCGAAGCCTGGTTACCAGTGGGCGTGGCAGTGATCGTGTAGGCAGGCGGCGTGGCGGCAGCGATCGCGGTCAGCGTGACCTGGTAGTTCGCCGACACGCTGGCCGGCGTGGCCGGGGCGTTCAGCGCGCCCAGGTTGGCGGCATACGCGCGGTTGTCCACCATGAACCGTTCCTGCAGACTCGCCAGTTCCAGCATGTAGGACTCGGCGGCCGCGCGGTTACCGCGGACGACATAGCTTGTGTAGGATGGAAAAACGAATGCGGCGATGATGCCGATGATGGCAACCGTCACCATCAGTTCGACCAGCGTGAAGCCGCAAGACGATGCACGGGCGCGCGAGATGCCGCCCAAGCCAGACCCGATGATCCCGTTTGGCGCAGGCGCGGACATGCATCCGCAAACCGGCTGCCTTGTGGGGCTATGTTTGCCCATTTTTTTTGCTCCCGTTCTTTCCGGCCGACCCTTAGCCGCGAGGAACTCTTGCCGGCGAGTGTAGAAGGAGCCCTCTAAATGAGTCAACGCCTTTTGAGTATCTTTTATGTACGGCGTTGCCGATTTGCAAATCGGCGTGAATTGCGCAGCCAGACACGCCGGCTGCCGCGCGGTTTAATGCGCGATTAATGTTCGGCCGGTAGCGTGATCCGGCCATGACTTTCCGTTCCGGCACATGAGGCTGCTTCCTTCCCCATTAGGAAGCGGCCTGTTTTTTTGGCAGAGATCAGGCAGGTCCTGTCTGCACCGGCTGCATTGCCGGCCGGTCGCCATCCCCCTCGATCCGCAGCCTCGGCAGGAATTGCGGATACTCGCGCTGCATGAAGTCGATCAGCGCTTCGCGCACTGCGCAGCGCAAATCCCAGGCCAGTCCAGACGACGACGCCGTGCAAAGCACGCGCAACTGCATCGTCTTGTCGGTGGTATCGCTGACCACGAGATTAAAGAATCTGCCATCCCACTCGGGACGCGCATGCACGATGCGTGTCAGCGCTTCGCGCAACGGCGCCAGCGGCATGCCGTAGTCCACATGGAAAAAGACCGAACCCATGATCTGCGCACTGTTGCGGGTCCAGTTCTGGAATGGCTTCTCGATGAAATACTGCAGCGGAATGATCAGACGGCGTTCGTCCCAGATCTGCAGTACCACGTAGGTGCTGGTGATTTCCTCCACGCGCCCCCATTCGCCCTCCACGATCAGCACATCGTCAAGCCGCAAGGGCTGCGTCAGCGCCAGCTGCAACCCGGCGATCATGTTGCTGAACACGGGCTTGGCCGCGAAGCCGGCGATCAGGCCCACCACGCCGGCCGACGCCAGCAGGCTCGCACCTACCTGCCGGGCGCCCGGAAATGTCATCAGCAGCATCGCCGCACCCACCACGATGACCAGCGTCATGGCGATGCGCGAGATGACGCGCGTCTGGGTATGGATGCGGCGCGCGCCCATGTTGTCGGCCACATTGACCGGATGCTGGTCCAGGATGCCCTGCGCAAACCCGGCGATGATGCGCACCAGCAGCCAGGTCATCGACACGATCATCAGCAGTCCGTTCAGGTGCCGGATGCTGTTGATCCAGACCAGGTCGTCGGGCGCCGCCTGCCATGTGGTCTGCAGCAGGACAGCGGCACCACGAACCTGGCCGGCACACGCGCCTTGACCACCATTGCGTTGAGCACGGGCGTGTGCCGGGTCATCCGCAGCAGCAGCAGGCCGCCCAGCCGATGGACAAGCAGCCCGAGAAGAATGGCGGCAACGGCACCCATTGCCGTGCCAAACCAGGGATGACCCACCACGATTGCCATATTCATGTATCGGAGCCTCTGCGCTGTGGCATCAGGAATATGCAGATAGCGACGCCTGAGGCGCCCGAAAGTTTCCCGGAAGGCAGTTTTCGATATCAGACAAATGCCGACACGTCGAGATGGCGCATCGGGCATAGGCGTATCGGGCATCTGGCGCCTAGACTCGTATCTGGTACGACGTGGAGTATCGCCTACGTACCGTGCATCTCAGACGCACCAGCAGGCGCTCATCCCGTGAGCAGGCCTTTGGTGCATTCCACGATCGGATATGGAGTCAATAATATGAAGTATCCCTTCATCGTCGTACTGGCGGCGGCCACGCTTGCAGGCTGCGCCGTCCCCTCTCCCTACACCCCGCCACCTACCCCCGCTACGCGCGCCGTTGGCGAAAGCAAGCTCGCGCCGAAGGACGCGGCGCAATGCATCGGGCAGAAATGGGCGGATGCCACGAAACAGCAGGTGTGGATGCAATACATGCTTGCCAATAACCAGGCATTCGACGTCTACGTGCCCGGCCAGCAGCCGCCTGCCGGTTCCGCAGCCGTCGTGCGCAAATCTGCCAACGGACCTGGCTCGTGGCTTGGCTTCCGAGGCGACGACAGCAACGCGGCCGGCGCGCTCAGCCAGTGCCAGTAAGGGCACGGCTGGCCTGAATGGCGTGTGGCACGCCTTGCCGGCGTGCCTGGTTCACGTCCTGGTTTGCGACGCAGCCGGCGCCCGCGCGCCGCGACCTCGCGTCGCAAGCCAGCACAGGATCGACCCGGCACACACCATGGCCGCACCCTTCCAGAACGCAAGGGAAAGCGGCGCGTGCAGCAGCACGGCGGCCACCGCGGCCGAAATCACGGGAATAAAGTACGACGCGCCCGCCAGCACGGTGACGTTGCCGTGCAGAATGCCCACGTTCCAGGCGGCATAACCAAAACCCATTGCGCAGGCGGCCAGCACCAGATAGGTGATGCCCTTGAGGCCGAACACCATCGTTTCGCCATCGGTGAACTGGTATTTGCCCCACAGCGCCAGCGCCGTCAGCATGAAGAACAACGTGACGGCGTTCTTGCCCTGGGCAATGCGGCTCGTCACGGTGCAATACGCAGCCCAGATCAGGGCGCCCGCAAACGCCAGGCCGTAGCTGAGCGGATTGTCCCGCACGTTGCCCGCCATACCGGCCAGATCCAGCCCCTGATCGCCGCCCAGCACCGAGGCAATCCCGAGGATGGCCACCAGGAAACCCGGCACCACCAGCCAGTTGGCCCGCTGCCCGTTGAAGGCGATGGCCGCCAGCATCGTGAAGCTCGGCCACAGGTAATTGACCATGCCCACCTCGATGGCCTGCCTGCCGGTGTTTGCATAGCCAATGGACAGCGACAGGCACAGTTCGTAGGTCACGAACAGCACGCTGCCCCAGATCAGATAGGCGCGCGGCAACGCACGCGTACGGGGCGGGCCCACCGTCAGCCAGAGTAGCGCGGCAGCCACCGTATACATCAGCGCTGCGCCACCCGTGGCGCCAAAGCTCTCGCTGACGCCCCGGATCAACCCGATGATCGAACTCCACAGGAGAACGGCGGCAAGCCCGATCAGCGTTGCCTGCCTTTTACTGCGCGTGACTGCCATTTTCGTGAGAAATACGATGGATGCGGGAGGACCGGCATTCTACCCGCTACCCGGCTCGCCCAGCCGCCAGGCCCCGCCAGAGGCCACTGGCCGGGTAGAATGCCGGCGATTGACAGACAACCTCCTCCGGGATGTACCGCCTCAAAACCATCCAGATAATGCTGGCCACCGCCCTGGCCACACTTCTGCTAGCGGGATGCTCGCGCGAAGCGCAGGCCCCTGCTGCACCATCTTCACAGGCCGACGTGCGCAGCGAACTTGAAGTGTCCGCCGGGCTGGTGCCCCTGATGGACGAAGCCGTGCTGCACAACACGGTGGAGTTCTGCATCGAACATGCGCCCCAGGCGCGCAAGACCGTCGAAGCGGCATGGTCGCTCTGGCATGACCGCAACGCGGGGCGGCTGGCCGTGGCCCAAAATTATCGCCAGCGCCTGGAAGATTCGGCCGCGAACGCCCCGACCGAGAGCGAGCGGCAGGCCAGCCAGGCGCTGCTGGACCAGAATGCGACGCTGATCGAGAGCTTTACCAACCAGCAACTCGACGTGATGCGCGTGGCCCTGGATCACGAGCAACCCGAAGCAGTGGAGCAGCTTTGCACCGAGCAGTTCGCGAAGGTCAACGCCGGCGAATGGGACATCGGGCAGCGCGACCCCGAGATCGCCGCATTGCTTGACGCCGGGCCGCCGAAGCCGCACGTGCCGGCATCCGCCCCGGTGCCAGCGGAATCCAGCCAGCGCTGATCACCTGCGCTTCACCCTTGCCCTTTGCCCGTCGGGACGGCCGGCGGGACGGCGCTATCGGCACAAAGCCTTGCCAGATAGTTGAATCTTTAGGTTCAAACGTCTTCACTTTGATCAAAGACAAATTGACGCACTTCAGGCTCTTGCAAACTTGCAGTTATGAATTCGAACTCTACTTCGTCCCCACTGGCTTCATCGCCTTCGTCTTCGCCCTCATCGTCCACTGCATCCAAGCCAATCGAAGAGCCCGGCCGGCCCCGGCCCAATGCCAGGCCGCGCCGCATGGCATGGCTGACCGGCCTGCTTAGCGCCACGCTGCTGGCACTCAACACGCTGGCATGCTTCGTACCGATCCTGCCGCTTGCGCTGCTCAAGCTGGCCGTGCCAACACCGGGGGTGCGCCGCCGCGTGGATCCCTGGCTGAACGCCATTGCAACGGGCTGGATATCGCGCAATTCCCGCTGGATCACACGGCTCCAGCCGGAAATCTGGGATGTCCAGGTCAATTCCGATCTGCGCCTGGACGACTGGTACCTGGTCAATTGCAACCATCAGTCGTGGGTGGACATTTTCGTGCTCCAGCGGGTGCTGAACAAACGCATTCCATTGCTGAAGTTCTTCCTGAAGCAGCAATTGCTCTATGTGCCCGTGATCGGACTGGCCTGGTGGGCGCTCGATTTTCCGTTCATGAAGCGCTACAGCAAAGCCCAGCTGCGCCGCAATCCGGCGCTGGGGCGCAAGGACCAGGAGACCGCACGACGCGCCTGCGAGAAATTCAAGCTGGTACCGACCAGCGTGATGGTGTTTGCCGAAGGCACGCGCTTCTCGCCCGCGCGGCGGCAGACGCAGTCGTCGCCGTACCGCAACCTGCTCAAGCCCCGCGCCGGCGCGCTCGCCACCACGCTGAACGCCATGGGCACGCAGTTCCGCTCGATGATCGATGCCACGATCATCTACCCTGACGGCGTGCCGAGCTTCTGGCACCTGGCCTCGGGCCGCGCGGGACGGATCGTCGTCAGAATTCGGCAAATTACGATCCCCGACAACTTCTGTGGCGCCGACTACGCCAGCGACAAGGCATTCCGGTCGGCGTTTCATCACTGGCTGGCCGATCAATGGAAAGCCAAGGACGATGAAATCGATGCGGTGATGCAGGACCAACGGCCCTGAGCGCTGCCGCCACTGAGACAAATTCGACGGGCATTTCGGAAGATTCCGATTTTCGTATGAGAAACGTCTCCATACACTGCAGTCGCCCGTGCAATGCGGGTGACCCAACGGAGTTCAGGGTTGACCCCTCCCCTGCTCTCTTCACTTCAGATGCCACGCGGTTCCCCGCCGCGTGGCATTTTTTTCGTCCTTTGCCGATGGCAACAGGCGCGTCGGCAGCCGGCTAATCCGGCATCCGCAACGACTGCAGCAGGGTCGGCACCAGTTCGGACACCGTGGGATGGATATGCATGGCACGGCTGACTGTCGTATAGGGTGCCTTGGCGTACATGATGTCGAGCAGTGTGTGCACGACCTCGTCCCCGGCCAGGCCGAGTATCGCGGCCCCAAGGATCATCTGTGTGTCGGCATCGACCACCACCTTCATGAAGCCCAGGCTTTCGCCTTTCTCGACAGCGCGCCCGACCCGGTTCATTGGCCGGGTGCCGATCAGCACCCTGTGTCCCGATTGCCGCGCCTCGCGCTCGGTCATGCCCACGCGCCCAAGCGGCGGATCGATAAACAGCGCATAGGCCGGAATGCGATCCGCCACCGAGCGCGGATCGTTGTCGAACAGGTTGGCAGCAACAATCTCATAGTCGTTGTACGAGGTATGCGTGAAGGCGCCACGGCCGTTGCAGTCGCCCAGCGCCCAGATGCCCGGGACACTGGTACGTAGCTGTTCGTCCACCTTGATATAGCCCCGCGCATCGGTATCGACGCCCGCCCTGTCGAGTCCCAGGTCGTCGGTATTGGGCACCCGCCCAACCGCCATCAGCAGGTGCGAGCCCAGGACCTGGGGCGACCCCGCTGCACAATCGAGGCCCACAGCCACCCCATCTCCCTCCATGCGCGCGCTCAGGCAGTTGGCATCGACACGGATATCGATGTCCTCGGCCTCCAGTATTTCCTGCACGGCTCGCGACACGTCCTCGTCTTCACGCTGGATCAGGCGCAGCCCTTTCTCGACGATGGTCACCTTTGCGCCAAAGCGCCGGTACATCTGACCAAACTCCAGACCGATATAGCTGCCGCCGACGATGACCAGGTGTTCGGGCAGGAAGTCGACGTCCATCATCCCCGCGTTGGTCAGGAACGGCACTTGGTCCAACCCGGGCATCGGTGGAACCAGGGCCCGGCCGCCGACGTTCACGAAAATCCGCTCGGCCTCCAGCAGTTCGCCGCCGACCCGCACCGTCCGCGCGCTTTCGAAGCGGGCGTGCCCCGCGAAGACCGTGGCGCTCTCCAGGCCGCGCATCCACTGCTCCACCCCGCTTTCGGACTGGCCCGAGATATGGTCCTTGCGCGCCTTGACCTGCTTCATGTCGACCGCGACAGGCCCGCCGATCGTCACTCCGAACCCGGCCGCGCGCCGGGCCAGATGCGCGGCATAGGCGCTGGCGATCAGGGTCTTCGTGGGAATGCAGCCGGTATTGACACAAGTGCCACCAAAGCGCCCCCGCTCGACCACGGCCACCGTCATACCCTCGCCCGCGAGCCGCGCGGCCAGCGCGGGCCCGGCTTGCCCGGTGCCGATGATGATTGCGTCAAACCGTCGCGTCTTCCCGCCTTGAGTCATCGCAGCTCCCTGACTTGAAATGGCCTCGCCTGCCCCCACACCAGAATATGTCATCGGCGCCAGCGTCATCTGCCCGTTACTTGTGTTGTAATGCGTCTTAAACAGCATATTTACAACGAAAAACGGGCCGCCGGTTATTGCACCGCACAACCTCGTGAAGTATGATGTGCGGTTCCTCATTTTGCGCACACTGGATTCTGCGGGAGGCCTCAGCCTCGACGTTCCGTGCGCCATTCCACGATTTCGTTCGCGCCCGCAGGCTTGACCAACAGTCATGTCCGCGACGATCGTCGGCCACCAGTCCAGGAGAATGTATTGGCAAATACGGTTCGTGACGATTCCGCATCCCGCATGACGACGGCTATTTCGAAGACCGCCCGCCGCAAGCCGGCCGGCAAGGCTCAGGCAGCGGCCACGCCACTGGACCTCACGTCCCTGGCGCGCCAGGACGAAGAGCGCCAGCGTCAGATGCGCGCGCTGATTGCGCTTGGCCGGGAGCGTGGCTACCTCACCCACGCGGACATCAACGATCACCTTCCCGACAATGTGACGCAGACGGCTGCGATGGAAACCATCGTCAGCACGTTCAACGACATGGGGGTGTCCGTCTACGAGCAGGCGCCGGACGCCGAAACGCTGCTGTTGAGCGATGCCGCCCCGGCTGCCACCTCGGACGAACAGGCGTATGAGGAAGCCGAAGCCGCGCTGTCGACCGTCGACTCCGAATTCGGCCGCACGACCGATCCTGTGCGCCTGTACATGCGCGAAATGGGCGCCAGCGAACTGCTGACCCGTGCCGGCGAGATCGAAATCGCCAAGCGCATCGAAAGCGGCCTGCAGGACATGATCCAGACCGTGGCCGCGTGCCCGTCCATCGTCTCGGCACTGCTGGCCGACGTCGACCGCATCGTCGCCGGCGAACTGCGCATCGACGAACTGGTCGACGGCATCAACGATGGCGCGGAAGACGTCGACATGGCCGCTGCGGCCGATGACGCATCCGCGGACGTGGACGCCGATGAAGACAACGCAGACTCCGATGACGAATCGGAAGATGACGACGACGGCGACACCCCGAACCCCGAAAAAGCGAATGCCGCCCGCCTGGAGCAGCTGACTGCCGACAGTCTGGCGATTTTCGCGCGCGTGCGCGCCCTGTACGAACAGCTGCCCGGCACTCCGGTGACGGGCAAGGCTCGCGCGGCGGCCGTGGCACGGCTGCTTGCCGAAATCCAGCGTGAACTGGCCCCGATCCGCTTCGCAGCCAAGATGATTGATCGCCTGTGCGCCAGCATGCGCGAACAGGTCGACGCCGTGCGCGCCATCGAGCGCAGCATCCTGGAGATCGCCGTCGACCGCTGCGGCATGCCGCGCGAGGCATTCGTGGCGTCGTTCCCGGGCCGCGAAACCGACCTCGGCTGGACCAGCCAGATGGCCGCCACGTCCCAGAAGTTCGGCCCGGCGCTGGAGCGTCACCTGCCGGCCATCCAGGCCTGCCAGCGCAAGCTCGTCGATATCGAGACCGCCGTCTCGGTGCCGCTGCAGCAGCTCAAGCAGATCAACCGCCAGATGAGCGCCGCCGAGCAGAAGATGCGCCAGGCCAAGCGCGAACTGACCGAGGCCAACCTGCGTCTGGTGATTTCGATCGCCAAGAAGTACGTGAACCGCGGCATGCAGTTCCTGGACCTGATCCAGGAAGGCAACATCGGCCTGATGAAGGCGGTGGACAAGTTCGAATACCGGCGCGGCTGGAAGTTTTCGACGTACGCCACGTGGTGGGTGCGTCAGGCCGTCACGCGTGCGTTGGCCGATCAGGCCCGCACCATCCGCGTGCCGGTGCACATGATCGAGACGATCAACAAGCTGAATCGCATTTCACGCGAAATCCTGCAGCAGACCGGCCAGGAGGCCCATCCTGCGGTGCTGGCAGAGCGCATGGAAATGACTGAGGAAAAGGTACGCGGCATCCTGCGCATCGCGCGGCAGCCGGTTTCGCTGGAAACGCCGGTGGGTGACGATGCCGATGCAACGCTGGGCGACATGATCGAGGACGTTTCGGCAAGTTCGCCGGCCGAAGCCGCGATTCAGGCCAACCTGCGCGCCGCGATCGATGAAGCGCTCGACGCGCTCACGCCGCGCGAGGCCAAGGTGTTGCGCATGCGATTCGGCCTGGACATGGTGTCCGATCACACGCTGGAAGAGGTCGGCAAGCAGTTCGACGTGACCCGCGAGCGGATCCGCCAGATCGAGACCAAGGCGATGCGCAAGCTGCAGCATCCCAGCCGCGCCGACAAGCTGAAGCTGTTCCTGGAGCGGTAAGCGGGATTCGAGCGGCAGAAATGATACGGCGCCCCGTTTTAAGGCGGGGCGCCGCAGATCACGCAATCAATGCGCGATAATTTACAGCGGCTTGATTGCGCCTGCCTGCTTGCCCTTCGGGCCTTGCTTCACTTCGAAGCTGACCTTCTGGCCTTCTTGCAGAGACTTGAAGCCGTTGCCTTGAATTTCGGAGAAGTGCGCGAACAGGTCTTCACCGCCATCATCCGGCGAGATGAAACCAAAACCCTTCGCATCGTTAAACCACTTCACGGTACCAGTTGCCATTTTCTGAATATTCCAACAAAAACGAGATAAAGACGACGCCGCCGGAACGGCGAGCGTGCAGCTACCTTGTATCACACCCCGGGCCTTGACCACAATCCGGATTGTTCTGATGTCCGCCGTTTATCCCCTGTCCGGCATCACACCGACATAGCGGCCCCTCGGGCGGATCACCTGCCCAACCCCCAGCTGTTCCAGACTGTGCGCCAAAAGGCCGATGCTGCGCGCCGTGGCGAACATCGCGAATGCCGAGTCTTCGGGAAGTCCGCAATCGATCATCAGTGCCGCCAGCGCCACATCGATATTGGGCTGCAGCCCGGTCAGGCGCGTGGCCTGCTCGATAAACCGGGCGATTCCCGGGGGTGGCGCGAACCGGCTCAGCAGCGCCACCGCGCGGGGGTCGCCGTCGGGGTACAGGTGATGGCCGAAGCCGGGCAGCGGCTGCCCCGTCGACAGGTAGTGCGTGATGACCTGGTCTTCGCCCTGCCGCTCCACTTCGTTGAACAGCGCCTTGACCCGCCCCGAGGCGTCGCCGTGCAGCGGCCCCGACAGCGTGGACAGTCCCGAGAGCAGGCACGCCGGCAAAGACGCCCCGTTTGACGCCGCGATACGGGCCGCAAACGCCGAACTGGTCAGCTCGTGATCGACCAGCAGCACCATCGCCACGCGCAGCAGTTCGGCCACTTTCGGCCCTTGCCCCCATCCCTGCGCAAACCGGATATGCAGCGGCTGCCCGCCCGGCTGCGCGCCGAACGCATTCGCCAGCTGCCCCACCAGACCCTGCCCCTCCCCGTGCAGCACGCGCGTCATGCGGCCGTGCGTGGAATGCCCGCGGGCGGCCAGTTCGGCCAGCGCCATGAAGGCCGCCACGCGCCCCGGCTTGTCCACCTGTACCGCTGAGGACAGATCCACCGTCTGCGCCGAATCCCACAGCAATTGCGCGGCCTCTTCCAGCGTGGCCGTCTCGGCCAGGGCCACCGCATCGCGGCCGCGGTAGTAGAGCCGCTCGCGGACAAAGGTCGAGATCGATGTCGGAATGCTGGGCTCGGCGCCAAACAGCGTGTTGGCGGCCAGCGTCTCGTGCTTGCGGCCCGCCTGCTTGCGCCGGGCCAGCGCCGCCACATCCTCGGCCCGATACAGGCTGCGGCGCGTATCGGCCGGGTCGGACGTCACTTCGATCTTGCCCCGGCTCACGTACGCATAGACCGTCTGCGGCCGCACGCCAAGGCGCGAGCACGCCTCGTCCATCGATATCCAGGCTCCCATCTGCAACTCCCGCACACGCTGCGAAATTTATTTATGTTGATTTTATATATCAATATTGCGCATCGAATCAACATTTAACTACCATGGGTTCCACCTTCCAGCCGACAACGACAGCCCATGAAGCCCCAGATCCTGCAACTGAATCCCATCCTGATTCCCGCCGCCAATGACGAACTGGCTTCGTTGTACCAAGTACACAAGCTGTTCGAGATCGAGGACCAGGACGCCTGGTTTGCGCAGCACGGCGCGTCGATCCAGGCCGTCATCACGGGCGGCCACACCGGCATTTCGCGCGCCATGCTCGACCGCCTGCCGGCCCTGAAGGTGGTGGCCGTGAACGGCGTGGGCACCGACGCGGTCGACCTGGCCTACTGCCGCGAGCGCAAGTTGCCCGTCACCGCCACGATCGGGGCGCTGACCGAAGACGTGGCCGACCTGGCGATCGGGCTGCTGATTGCCGCCTGCCGCAATATCGCCGCCGGCGACCGCTTTGTCCGCGATGGCCAGTGGGAACGCTTTCCGCAGCCGTCGGCCATCCCGCTGGCGCGCCGTTTCAGCGGCATGCGCGTGGGCATTGTCGGCATGGGCCGCGTGGGCCGCGCGGTCGCCACGCGCGCTGCGGCGTTTGGCTGCCCGATCCGCTATACGGACCTGCGCGCCATGGACGACCTGCCGCATGAATTCGTGCCCGACCTGGTCGATCTGGCACGCAACAGCGACGCGCTGGTGCTGTGTGCCGCCGCCGACAAGGCCGAAGGCATCGTCAATGCCGCCGTGCTCGATGCCCTGGGCCCGCGCGGTTTCCTCGTCAACGTGGCACGCGGGCGCCTGGTCAACGAAGACGACCTGACGCAGGCCATCGAGGCAGGCCGCATCGCCGGCGCGGGCCTGGATGTCTTCGTGGACGAACCGCGCGTGCCGCTGGCGCTGCGCCAGTCCGACCGCACCACGCTGCAGGCGCATCGCGCCAGCGCCACATGGGAAACGCGTGCCGCGATGATCCGCATGGTGCTCGACAGCGTGGCCGACGGCGTGGCCGGCAAGCGCCCCGCCATGAGCCTGACCACCTGATACGGCCAACGAACCCCGAACTGGAACTGGAACGTCGAGATGGAATTCGTCCTGCCCGCACCGGCGCCATGCGCGCTACCCGTGGCTCACAGCAATGCGCATTTTCCGGTTGGCAGGGTCTTCTGCATCGGACGCAACTACCGCTGGAGCGCGAACGAACCGGCACCGGCCGACATGCCCGCATGGTTCATGAAGCCGGCCACCGCCGTGGCACCGGCCAGCGGCACGCTGCCCTACCCTCCCGGCACCGAGGATTTCTGCCACGAAGTGGAACTGGTGGTCGCCATCGGCCGCGACGGGCGCGATATCGCCCCCGCGCAGGCGCACGCGCATATCTGGGGCTACGCCGTGGGCCTCGATATGACGCGCCGCGACCTGCAGCAGCAGGCCAAGCGCGCCGGTGGCCCCTGGGAGCCGGCCAAGGCCTTCGATCATTCGGCGCCGTGCAGCCCGATCGTTCCGGCGGCCACGATCGATCATCCGCGCGATGGCGAGATCCGGCTGGCAGTCAACGGCACCGTGCGCCAGCGCGCCACGCTTGCCGACCTGATCTGGCCCGTGGCCGACCTGATCGCCATGCTGTCGCGCTCGGTGACACTGCGGGCCGGCGACCTGGTCTTTACCGGCACGCCCGCCGGCGTTGGCCCGCTGCAGCGCGGCGATGTCGTCGACGCCAGCGTGGCCGGCATCGGCGCCATCTCGCTGACCGTTACCTGATGCCCGGCGACGGCTACCCGCCCGTCCGCCACGAACAAAACACCGAACAGACATCCTGGAGACCGCAATGAGCACTTCCAAAAAAATCGCGCTTGTCACGGGTGCCGGCAGCGGCGTCGGCCGGCTGACCGCATTGGCCCTTCTGGACGATGGTTGGACCGTCGTGCTGGCCGGTCGCCGTGCCGACCCGCTGCAAACGCTGGCGGCAGAAGCCGCGGCGCGCGGCCAGACCGCCCTGGCCGTGCCGACCGACGTCACCGATCCGGCCAGCGTGCAGGCCCTGTTCGACACCATCGAGCAGGAATTCGGCCGGCTCGACATGCTGTTCAACAACGCCGGCGTCAACGCGCCTGCCGTGCCAATGGACGAACTGCCATTGGAGAAGTGGTTCAACGCGATCAACACCAACGTGACCGGCGTATTCCTGTGCGCGCGGGCCGCATTCGGCCTGATGCGCCGGCAGTCGCCACAGGGCGGCCGGATCATCAACAACGGCTCGGTGTCGTCGCAAACCCCGCGCCCGTTCACCGCGCCATACACGGCCAGCAAGCATGCCGTCAGCGGACTGACCAAGGCGCTGGCGCTCGATGGCCGCGCGTTCAACATCGCCGCAGGCCAGATCGACATCGGCAACGCGCTGACCGAACTGTCCGAACGCATGACGCGGGGCGTGTTGCAGGCCAACGGCACGACGGCCCCGGAGCCGATGATGGAAGCCCGCCACGTCGCCAATGCCGTGCGTCATATGGCATCGCTGCCGCTCGACGCCAACGTGCTGAACATGACGGTCATGGCCAGCGCCATGCCGTTCGTCGGCCGCGGCTGACAACCGATCGAGCGCCCCGGGGCCTCGCATCCCCGGCGGTGCCACCCAGAGTTGACTCAAGTTAACCAGCATCCCAAAGGAGACCCCTCATGCAATTCACCTCACGGAAGTTCACCGCGCTTGTCGGCACCCTGGCTGGCTGCGCCACGCTGCTGGCGGCGCCAGGCGTCGCCTCGGCACAGAATTACCCGACCCGCCCGGTCACGATCATCGTCCCCGCGCCGGCCGGCGGCGGCATCGACCTGATTGCACGCGTGGTTGGCGAAAAGCTGTCGGTCAAGCTCGGCCAGCCGTTTATCGTCGAGAATCGCCCGGGCGCCTCGAACAATCTCGGCACGGCCGTGCTGGCAAACGCCAAGCCCGACGGCTATACGATCGGCATCGTCGGCGGCAGCCATAACATCAACAAGTTCCTGTTCAAGAACCTGGGTTGGGACCCGGAAAAGAGCTTCGAGCCGATCGTGTACACGCATGAGATCCCGCTGGTGTTCGCGGCCTATCCCAAGCTGCCGGTCAAGACCGTGCCCGAACTCGTAACGTGGATGAAGGCCAACCCGGCCGAGGCCAAGGTAGCCACCTCTGGCCGCGGCAGTGCCCAGGAGATGGCTGCCGAGATGTTTCGCATGGTCAGCGGCGCGCCGGTGCTGCTGGTGCCCTACAAGGGCTCGTCCGCGGCACATCCCGACCTGATTGCCGGCCGCACCGCCCTGTACATCGACACGATCAGCGCCATCCAGGAACAGGTGAAGTCCGGCAATGTCCGTGCGCTGGCGGTATCCACCCGCAAGCGTTCGAAAGCGCTGCCCAACGTGCCGACCGCCGATGAGCAAGGCCTGAAGGGCTACGACGCCAGCACCAACGGCGGCTTCCTGGCCCCGGCCGGTACGCCCAAGGACATCGTCGCGAAGCTGAATACCGAGATCAACGCCGCGCTGAAGCTGCCGGAAGTGCGCGCCAAGCTGGAGACCGCGGGCATCGAGATCCAGGGCGGTACGCCGCAGGAGTACGCCGCCGTGATCAAGTCGGACCTGGTCAAGTGGGGCAAGGTCGTCAAGGAGGCCAATATCCAGGCCGAATAATTCCAGGCCGGGCAATAACAGGACGTGCCCGGGTGGCATGGGGCTGGCTCGCGACTCGGCTAGAATGCCAGCCTTTCGGCCCCACCCGCTCCCGGGCGCGCTTGCAGCGGTGGCGGTGGCCGTCCCCATGCACCGTTTTTCCGCGTTATGCCTCAGTCCCACACCGACACCACCGCTTCCGAAAGCGATTTCGACCCGATTCACGAGCCGCGGCTCTGGCGGGACAAGGGCTGGACTGCACGGGTCATCAAGAACGAGGATGGCGACGGCTGGGCCGTCGAGATGATTCGCGCGGGCAGTGTCGAACCCGCGCTGGTCGGCCCGTGGACCATGGGCAGAAACAAGGTCGATCCCAAGCCGCTCGATGCCACCGCGCACCAGACCCTGGTGAAGACCGCCTCCGAGGTGATCCGCCGCCACGAGCAGCAGTTGCACGCGCAACTTAACAAGCAGATTACGATTGAAGTCGACGATCAGGTGATCAGCGTCAGGCTGGCCATCACGCCGGACGAATTCGAGCCCTTTGGCACGCTGACGGCCACCAGCCCGTTCGGTGACCTGCTTGCAAGCACCCATGTGCGGCCCGATTTCCGACTGAACCGCGACAGCGCGTCGCGCTGGGCCGCCGACGGATTCGGCAAGATCCGCTGACAGAATTCCACGCCCCCTGGTGACGCCGGGGCGGCAATTTCCGACGCACATCCGGCCTTGCCGGTATCCACGCTATAATCCCGCGTCGTTTGACTGAGCTAGAGCAATGGGTTTCGAACAACTGGCAGGACTGAGGGCAAAACTGGCCGAGCAGGCAAAGAAAGAGGCGCGCGAGAAAGCCCCGCGCCGCCCTGCGCCTGCCGCCAAGCCGGGAACGCCGTCCGCAAAGCCGGCCAAACCGGCTAATCCGGCTAAACAGGCCAGGCCGGCAAAATCGGGCAAACCGGCCAGGCCGGATGCTCCGGCCGCCCGGCAGCAGACCGCGCCTGTCGATCCGGTGGTGCGCAATATCGGCAAGCTGCAAAAGAAATTCCCGCTGGCGTTCCCCAAGAACCCGGCGCCCAAGGTACCGCTCAAGATCGGCGTCTTCGACGATCTGCTGACGCACGCCACCGAGCTGGGCCTGTCCGAAGCCGAATTGCGCGAGGCGATCCGCACCTGGTGTCGCGGTGCCCGCTACTGGGCCTGCCTGACCCAGGGTGCTGCGCGACTGGACCTGGCCGGGCAGCCTGCCGGTGAGGTGACCGAGGCCGATGCGGCCCGTGGCCGTCAACTGCGCTCCGCCCGTCCGAAGCAGAAGTCCGCGCAGCAAAAGCCGGCCGGGCAAGGGGCACAGCAAGCGGCCCAACCGGCGGCACCTCAAGCCGGGGCGCAAGCGGCTCCCCAGCAGGAGGCCGCACCGGCCGACACGCCTGCGATTGCCGGGACACCCGCCGGGACACCCACCGAGACGCCAGCCGCCACGCCCGCCGCACCCGACACGCCTGCCCAGCCCGAATAAGGCGCACAGGCACACCAGCAGCCCGTCGCACGCATCCGCGTACGAACGGGCTGTTTTTCTGGACGAATCGCCGTCCCATGGAGTTTTCGCCGCCGCATACTGCCGCAGTCATGCAGCCGGAGATCCCCCACCATGAGCGAAATTCGTCCACAGCCCGCACCCGCCTGGGCCGTCCAGCAGTGGTTCAACACTGACCGCCCCCTGTCGATCGAGTCCTTGCGCGGCAAGGTCATCGTGCTGGAAGCCTTCCAGATGCTGTGCCCGGGCTGCGTCTCGCACGGCCTGCCCCAGGCGCTGCGGGTGCACCAGACCTTTCCGTCGTCCGAAGTGGCCGTCATCGGCCTGCATACCGTATTCGAGCACCACGACGCCATGACGCCCACGGCGCTGCGCGCGTTCCTGCACGAGTACCGGATTCCGTTTCCGGTGGGCGTGGACACGCCCGATGGACACGGTGGCGTTCCGCTGACGATGCATGCCTATGCCATGCGCGGCACGCCGACGCTGATCGTGATCGACGCTCGCGGCCGGCTGCGCCGACAGTACTTCGGCTCGGTCAGCGATCTGACGCTGGGTGCCGTGATCGGCGAGCTGATCCTGGAAGCCCGTGCGGAAAATGGGGCCGCTGCCGCGCTATCCCCGGGCATAGCAGCCGACATATTGACCAACGATTGCGCGTCGGGCGCCTGTCCGGCCGATACGAAATAACCCTGCGAAACCTTATGGCAGACACCGGGCCCGGCCCTCATGTTGACGATACCGAGCGCGCCGCGCTCTACCGCATCCTGGCGCTGCGGCGCGATTGCCGGCACTTCACGCCGGGGCCCCGCCTGCCCGATGACCAGCTGGAACGCCTGCTGCACGCCGCCCATCAGGCGCCCTCGGTTGGCCTGATGCAGCCGTGGCGGTTCATGCGCCTGAGCACCCCTGACTGGCGCGCGCGCCTGGCGCCGCTGGTGGAAGCGGAGCGACAGGCCACGGCCCATGAACTGGGCGAACGCGGCGCGGAATTCCTGCGGCTCAAGGTGGAGGGCATCCGCGACTGCGCCGAATTGCTGGCAGTCATCCTGGCGCCCGACGACGGCACGGTCTTCGGACGCCGCAGCATGCCGGCCGAAATGGCCTGGGCTTCGGCCGCGTGTGCGGTACAAAACCTGTGGCTGGCCGCGCGCGCGGAGAATCTCGGGCTGGGCTGGGTATCGATGTTCGATCCCGCGGCCCTGGCCAGCGAACTGGGCCTGCCAACCGGTGCAAAGCCGTTCGGACTGCTATGCCTTGGGCCGGTGCCCGCGTTCTACGAGGCGCCCATGCTCGAACAGGAAGGCTGGCGCAAGCGCGCCCCATTGCAGGACATTCTCTGGGAGCCTTCGGCGCCACCCGAGCCGCCTGCCCGCTAGCAACCCATACCGCAAGATCGGATTCCAGGGGTCGGGCATACGGATTTGCTATACCATCGCCGCAGCTATCCCCCAGAGGCCCCTGGCATGAAGTTCAAGGAAATCCACGCGTTCCAGGCCGTGATGCGTTCCGGCTCGATGACCGCGGCAGCCACCGAGCTCTATACGTCACAGCCGAACGTCAGCCGGCTCATCGCGCAACTCGAATACTCCACCGGCCTGACGCTGTTCACGCGCACCGCTGGCCGCCTGCATCCCACCGAGGAAGGGCTGGCCTTCGTGCGCGAGGTGGAACGCGCTTTCGTCGGCCTTGACGCGCTCAAGGACGCCGCGCGCAATATCCGCCAGTTCGGCAAGGGGCGGCTGCGCATTGCCACGGTGCCGTCGCTGGCGATGACCGTGCTGCCGCTGGTGCTGCAGCGGTTCCATGCCGAGTACCCCGACGTCAATGTCGCCATGGAAACGGGCAGCACCCAGCTGGTGGCGGACCAGGTCGGCAGCCGTTATTGCGACCTGGGGCTGGTTTCTTTCCTGCCGCCCGCCGCCGTGACCGAGGCCCAGCCCGTGGCCGAACTCGCAGGATGTTGCGTGCTGCCGCCCGGGCACCGGCTTGCCGGGCTTGACGCCATCACGCCCGCCGACCTGGCCGGCGAATCCTTTATTTCGATGAGCCATGGCGACGGCCTGCGCGCGGCCGTGGATGCCGCCTTTGCCGGCGACGACCGGCGCGTGATGCATTTCGAAACCCCCTACGGCGCCACCATCTGCAAGATGGTCGGCCTGGGCCTGGGGGTTGGCATCGTCAATCCGCTGGTCGCCCGCATGCATGCCGCCGAAGTGGTGATCCGGCCATTCCGGCCGCAAATTCCGTTTGTCAGCTACCTGCTGCTGGCCCGCAACCGGCCCGCCAATGTGCTGGTGGATCGATTTACCGAACGGATGATCGAGGTTATCGCTACCGAAACCGCATCGCTACCAGCCGCCCTATCAGGTTTTGGTATGGACGCCTGACAGACTCGTATTTGCGCGCGGGGTGCTGGCTCCGCAATACTCGACCGGACAGACACATCGGCCAGATCGCGCCAGACGGGCCGATGTTGTCACGATTCTTGCGAGTACCCGACATGATTTCCAGCAGGGCCCAAGGCCCGCACATCCCTCACGGGAGGCCCCGCTGATGGTGACCTCCAGTTCCCGATTCCCCGTGTTCGACGTTGCCGTGGTCGGCGGCGGCCTGGTCGGCTCCGCCGTGGCCTATGGCCTGCGCAATGGCGCCGCCTCCATCGCCGTGCTGGACGAAGGCGATATCGCGCTGCGCGCCTCGCGCGGCAATTTCGGCCTGGTCTGGCTGCAGAGCAAGGGCTACGGCATGGGCGCCTACAGCCGCTGGACGCTGAACTCCACGCGCCTGTGGCCGCAACTGGCGGCCGACCTGCTCAAGGAAACCGGCATCGACGTGGCGCTGGAGCAGCAAGGCGGCCTGACGCCGCTGATGGGCGACTACGAGGTGGAAGCGCGCCTGGCCTGGGTCAATACGCTGATGTCCCAGCCCGGCGTGGAACCCTATGAGTGGAAGCTGCTCGATCACCACCAGGCCGCCTCGCTGGTGCCCGGCCTGGGCCCGGACGTAACGGGCGCGATCTGGACTCCGCACGACGGCATCGTCAATCCGCTCAAGCTGCTGCGCGCATTCCATACCGCGTTCAGCACCAGCGGCGTCGAATACCTGCCGCACCACGGCGTGACCAATATCGTGCAGCAACCCGGCGGCGAGTTCTTGCTGACCACGGGCAATGGCAAGGTGCGGGCGCGCAAGATCGTGCTGGCCGGCGGCCTGCGCAATGGCGACCTGGGCGCCATGGTGGGCATCGACATGCCGATGGCGCCGCAGCGCGGCCAGATCCTGGTGCTGGAGCGCACGCGCCGGCTGCTGGACACGCCCATGGTCACGCTGCGCCAGAACGACGAAGGCAGCTGGCTCGTTGGCGATTCGCAGGAAGACGCCGGGTATGCCGACCAGGTGACCACGCTGCCCGTGCTGGCGACGCTGGCCGACCGCGCCGTGCGTACGCTGCCCGCGCTGCGCGACGTGCGCGCCGTGCGCGCGTGGTCTGCCCTGCGCGTGCGCGCCAAGGACGGTTTTCCGGTCTACGAGCAATCGGCCACCCATCCGGGCGCATTCATCGTGACCTGCCATAGCGGCGTGACGCTGGCCGCCACGCACGCGATGCACCTGGCCCCGATGATTGCCGCGGGCGCACTGCCGCCCGAACTGGACACCTTTTCGACCCGGAGATTCCATGTTCAGAAGAATTGATGCGGCTGTCCTGCAAGGGACGGCGCGCAGCGTGCGGGTCACCGTGGATGGCACCGCCCTGGAATGCCGCGAGGGCGACAGCGTCGCCGCGGCGCTGTTTGCCGCAGGCGTGCTTGCATGCCGCGACACCGCCGTATCGGGCGCCGCTCGCGGGCCGTACTGCATGATGGGCGTCTGCTACGACTGCCTGGTCAGCATCGACGGCCGCCCCAACCAGCAGGCCTGCATGACCCGCGTGCAGGACGGCATGAAAGTGGAGCGCCAGCTTGGCGCGCGCGAGGTGGCAGCATGACGGCCGATATCACGACGTGCGACCTGCTGGTGATCGGCGCAGGCCCGGCCGGGCTGGCCGCCGCCACCCAGGCAGCCCAACTGGGCCTGTCGACGGTGCTGATCGACGAGCAGCCCGCGCCGGGCGGCCAGATCTACCGCGCCATCGGCAATACGCCGGTACAGAACCGCGCCATCCTGGGCCAGGACTACTGGCATGGCCTGAGCCTGCTCGAACCGTTCGCCCGCAGCGGCGCACGCCATCTTCCGGCCGCCACTGTCTGGTCGATCAATGCGCGCGAAGCCCAGCCCGGTGTCGCCGATAACGGCCAGTCCGCCGGCTACGAGGTGGCCTACTCGGTGGCCCGCGCCGGTCAGGACCCGCAGGCCGCACTGCTGCACTGCCGCCATATCATCCTGGCAACCGGTGCCCAGGAACGGCCCTTCCCGATCCCCGGCTGGACCCTGCCGGGCGTGATCACGGCCGGTGCCGCGCAGATCCTGCTGAAGACTTCGGGCGTGGTGCCCGAGGGCCGTACCGTGCTGGCTGGCGGCGGCCCGCTGCTGTACCTGCTGGCCTGGCAATACCTGAATGCCGGCGTGAAGCTGGAGGCCATCCTGGAAACCACGGCCAGCGGCCAATGGCGCCAGGCGCTGCCGCATGCATGGGGCTTCCTGCGTTCGCCCTATGTGGGCAAGGGCCTGAAGCTGCTGCGCGCGGTGCGCAGGGCCGTCCCCATCATCAGCGGCGTAACCGCGCTGGAGGCCGTGGCAGGAGCCAGTGGCCAGGTTGCAGAACTGCACTACGAGGCAGCCGGCCAGCGCCGCACCATTGCCATCGACCAGTTGCTGCTGCATCAGGGCGTGGTGCCCAACACCAACCTGTCGCGCGCCGTGGGCGCCGAGCATGTCTGGAACGAACGCCAGGACTGCTGGGAACCGCAGGTCGATGACTGGGGGGCCACGTCGGTGCCAAACATCAGCATTGCCGGCGACGGGGCCGGCATCGCGGGCGCCGTGGCAGCCGAGCATCGGGGCCGGATTGCCGCCGCGCATGCCGCCGCCGCCCTGGGCCGCATCAGCACCGCCACGCGCGACCGCACCGCGTCGCAGCCACGCGCCGAACTGGCCCGTGCCACGCGCGGCCGCGAGTTTTTCGAGGTGCTTTACCGCCCGCTGCCGCAGTTCCGCCGCCCTGTGGGCGACACCATCGTCTGCCGCTGCGAGGAGGCCACCGCCGAACAGGTGCGCCATGCCGCGCGCATCGGGTGCCAGGGTCCGAACCAGCTCAAGGCGTTCCTGCGCTGCGGCATGGGCCCCTGCCAGGGCCGCTTCTGCGGGCTGACCGTGACCGAACTGATCGCCGACGAGCAGCAACGCCATCCCCGCGACGTGGGCTATTACCGGCTGCGATTCCCCACCAAGCCCGTAACGCTTGGCGAAATTGCCACGCTGCCGCAGACCCAGGCATCGCGCGAAGCGGTGGTGCGATTCAAGAAATAAGCCACGACATGGCCGAACGCGTGGCCGGATTGCAGTGCAGGCCGGCCACGCAGCAGTCCAGAACACGAACACACAAAATGAGCGGGAGCCGGGATACACCGCGCCTCGCCAGTTGGACCAGCACAGCGAGTACATCCTGAGAGCACTTATCAATCCATCTATTCGAGAATCAACCATGGTGTTTTCCAAGATCGTCCCCGCTCTCGCGCTCGCCCTGGCGGCCACCTCGGCCGCCACCCCTGCCCTGGCCCAGGAACTGCCCCCGGGCCCGCTCCGCATGCTGGTCGGCTTTGCCCCGGGCGGCGGCAACGACGTCATTGCCCGCACGGTTGCCACGCAATTCCAGCTGAACACCAAGACGACGATCGTGGTGGAAAACAAGCCTGGCGGCGGCAGCACGCTGGCAACGGCCGAGATGGCGCGCTCGAAGCCCGATGGCTCAGTACTGCTGCTGGGTTCCGTTGGCGGCCAGGCCATCGCGCCGTCGATCTACAGCAAGCTGCCCTACGATCCGGTCAAGGGCGTGCAGCCGGTGTCGCTGGTGGCAAAGTCGGCCAACGCACTGGTGGTGAACAACGACCTGCCGGTCAGGAACGTGCAGGAGCTGCTGGCCTATGCCAAGGCCCATCCGGGCAAGCTCAACGTGACGTCGCCCGGCAATGGCACGATCTCGCACCTGTCGGCCGAACTGTTCAAGAGCATGGCCGGCGTATCGATCACGCATATTCCGTATCGCGGCGACGCACCGGCCATGCAGGATGTGATGGCCGGACAGGCCCAGATGACGTTTGCAAGCCTGCCGTCGGCCAAGGCCGGCGCCGATTCGGGCAAGGTCCGCATTCTGGCCGTGACCAGCACCCGGCGCGTGGAAACGATGCCGAACGTGCCGACCATCGCCGAATCGGGCGTGCCGGGCTATGAAGTGGTGTCCTGGTATGGCGTTTTCACGACCGGCGGCACGCCGATGCCGACGGTCAACCGCCTGGCCCAGGAAATCGCCGCCGTGGTGGCCCAGCCTTCGATCCGCGAATCGATTGCCAAGCAGGGCATGGAGCCCAGCGCGCTGGGCCCGGTCGAGTTCACGCAACTGGTGAACCGCGACACCCAGAAGTGGGACAAGGTGGTGAAGAGCGTTGGCATCAAGCTGGACTGAGCGCGCCCCGATCCCGCTGGTCCGCTTCCTGCCCCTCTCCCATTTGCCGGAGCATCGCAGACACTGAGGATAAAATCCGCGGCTGAGTCACCTTTGGCGCAACACTGACACAGGAAATGGCACACTCAAGCCGCGCTCTGCACTGGTCCGCCCTCATCGTCGGTACGCTCGGGCTGAGCTATCTGCTGCAACCCGTGATATCGACGGCCAGCGTGCTGGTGGCCGCGATGGCGTGCGCCATGGTGGCCGGCTTCCTGGACGTAAAGCTGCGCATCCGCCCCCCGCTGACGGCATTCGCGCAAGCCATGACCGGAACGGCCATCGCCAGCACGCTGCATCTTGCCGAATTGCTCGAAGCCGCGTCGGACGGGCTGGTGGTGCTCGGCGTGGCCCTGACCATCGGCAGCGCCGTGGCGGTGGGCTGGCTGCTGGTGCGTTTTTCGTCATTGCCTGGCACAACGGGCGCCTGGGGCAGCCTGCCCGGCGCAGCATCGATCATGGGCGCGCTGGCAACCGAGAACGGCGGCGACGGCATCCTGGTTTCGCTGATGCAGTACCTGCGCGTCGTGCTGGTCGTCGTTACCGGGCCGCTGGTGGCCCATGCCATCGTGGATGCCCAGATGGCAACTGCCCCGGCATCGGCGGCGGTCGGCCAGGCCTTGAAGCACTTCTCGCCAGTCGGCACGCCGGTTGCCATTGGCATCGCCGCGCTGGGCTGCTGGATCGGCGTACGCTTCCGCATCCTGGCCGGTGCATTCCTGGTGCCGCTGGCGCTGGGCGCCGTGTGGGTGACGGTGGTGCCGGTCCCGGTGGCGGTGCCCACGCCGCTGCTGGCCTGCGGCTTCGCGGTGCTGGGCTGGACCATCGGCCTGCAGTTCCGGCGCGACCTGCTGGGGCCGCTGGTGGCATCGTTGCCGATCATGCTGGCCGCCATCGTGGCGATGATCGCGATGTGCGCGGCCTCTGCCTGGCTGATCTCGGCCAGCCGCAAGGTCAGCTTCCTGACCGCCTATCTGGCAACGTCGCCGGGTGGCGTGGAATCGATCGTCGCCATTGCGCTGGGCACCAACGCGGACATGAATTTCGTGGTGGCCACGCAGACGCTGCGGTTGTTTTCGGTCGTGCTGATCGGGCCGTGGCTGGCAAAACGGATCAGCCGGTTGCCCGGCTAGAGCACCGATCGTCCAGACATTGCGCCTTCCGGGCCGTCAGGCCTGCAGATACGCGGCGGCACCCGCACCGGCCACGCGACCGCTGGCAAAGCACGCCGTCAGCAGATAACCGCCGGTCGGCGCCTCCCAGTCAAGCATCTCGCCGGCGCAGAACACGCCCGGCATCGCGTTCAGCATCAGCTGGGCGTCCATCGCCTCGAAACGGACGCCGCCAGCCGTGCTGATGACTTCATCGATGGGCCGCGCGCGCACCAGCCGCAGCGGCAGCGCCTTGATGGCCGCAGCCAGCGCCACGGGGTCGTGCATCGCTTCCCTGGGCAGGACTTCGCGCAACAGCCGCGCCTTGACGCCGGTAATGCCCAGCCGGCTCTGCAGATGGCTGGACACCGACCGCGAACCGCGCGGACGCCCGACTTCTGCGGCAACGTGCTCGGCGGACCGCCCCGGCGCCAGGTCCAGCGTGATGGTGGCGCTTCCGTGCGCATCGATCAGATCGCGAATCGGCGCGGACAGCGCGTAGACCAGACTGCCCTCGATACCTGACTCGCTGATCACGAACTCGCCTTGCCGGTAGAGCGCCGTGCCATCCGCCGTGGTCACGCCGATGGCGACCGATTTTACGGGCTCGCCAGCGTGCTGAGACCGGAAGACATCGCTCCAGTCGATATCGAAGCCACAGTTGGCAGGCCGCAGCGGTGCCACATCGACACCGCGCGCTGCCAGCATCGGCAGCCACGCGCCATCGGACCCCAGGCGCGCCCAGCTGCCACCGCCCAGCGCCAGCACCACGGCGCGCGCCGCCACGTCGACCTCGACTTCCTTGTCGCCCTGGCGGGTCGCAAAGCGCAACACATGCCAGCCGTCGACAGGTTGCCCGAAACCAATCCAGCGATGCCGGACATGCAGCCGCATCCCGGCCTCGCGCAGCCGATGGAGCCAGGCGCGCAGCAGCGGTGCAGCCTTCATGTCGGTGGGAAACACCCGGCCGGAACTGCCGACAAAGGTATCGATGCCCAGCGCATGTACCCAGGCACGCAGCCGGGGGGCGTCGAAGGTGTCGAGCAGCGGGCCGATCCGCTCTGCACGCGCCCCGTAGCGGCCCAGGAAGGCGTCGGCTGGCTCCGAATGCGTGATATTCATGCCACCCTTGCCGGCCATCAGGAACTTGCGCCCGACCGACGGCATGGCGTCGTAGACATCCACCGGCACACCCTGCGCGGCGAGCATCTCGGCCGCCATCAGGCCAGCCGGCCCCCCGCCAACAACAATGGCGCCGGCGTGGCGGACGGGTTCGGCGGCAGTAACGGCGGGCATGGAATCGATAATGGGGCGATGGCGGAAAGCCGGCGAATTATAAGGGTAGCCAACGGGCAGCCATGGCGAGCGACCGGGGCGGGTCATTCGGGAATACCGTTGCCACGGCGTTGGTGACTTCGTCGGCAAAGGCGTTCTCCTCGATGGCTGGCGGGCCCGTCAACGCTGTCTGGTGACCATTGCCGTCCGGCCTGCCTTAGAATCCCTCACCATCGACATCCTCCGGATGCCGCCGCGCGGGCCCGGCTGGCCGCTGCGGCAGGCGCCCGGCAGGTGTCCTTTTCCAGATTCGCAGGAGTTCGCCATGCAAGACCCACAGAAATCGCCGCCCAACGTTGCCGAGGGCTGGCAGGCCCCGCCCGATCGCACGAGCGTGACCGATGACGCGCATGTGGACGACATCATCCCCCTGCCCCCGCCGGAACACCTGATCCGCTTCTTCCCGATCCGTGGCACGCCGGTCGAATCGCTGGTCACCCAGACGCGCCACCGCATCTCGCGCATCCTGCACGGCCAGGACGACCGCCTACTGGTGATCATGGGCCCCTGCTCGATTCACGACCCGCAGGCCGCCCTCGAATATGCGCGCCGGCTGATGGCGCAGCGCGAGCACTACGCGGATTCGCTGGAAATCGTCATGCGGGTGTATTTCGAGAAGCCGCGTACCACGGTGGGCTGGAAGGGCCTGATCAACGACCCGTACCTGGACGAGAGCTACCGCATCGACGAAGGCCTGCGCATCGCGCGCAGCCTGCTGCTGGACATCAACCGGCTGGGCCTGCCGGCCGCCGGCGAATTCCTGGATGTGATTTCGCCGCAGTACATCGGCGACCTGATCTGCTGGGGGGCGATTGGCGCGCGTACCACCGAAAGCCAGGTCCACCGGGAACTGGCGTCGGGCATCTCTGCGCCGATCGGTTTCAAGAACGGCACCGACGGCAATATCAAGATCGCCATCGACGCCATTCAGGCCGCATCGCGCCCGCATCACTTCCTGGGGGTGCACAAGAACGGCCAGGTGGCCACGGTCCATACCAAGGGCAACCCGGACTGCCACGTCATCCTGCGCGGCGGCAAGGTGCCCAATTACGATGCCGATTCCGTGGCGACCGCGTGCCGCGAACTGGAAGCGGCCGGGCTGCGCAATTCCCTGATGGTCGATTGCAGCCACGCCAACAGCAGCAAGCAGCACCAGCGGCAGATCGACGTGGCGGCCGACCTGGCAAAGCAGGTCAGCGGCGGCAGCGGCGCGATCTTCGGCGTCATGGTGGAGAGCCACCTGCTGCCTGGGGCCCAGAAATTCACGCCGGGCGAACACCAGACTTGCAACCTGACCTACGGCCAGAGCATCACGGATGCGTGCATCGGGTGGGACGATTCGGTGGCCGTGCTGGAAACGCTAAGCCAGGCGGTGCAGGCGCGCCGCGGGCTGTCGAAGCCGTAGCGCGCGGCGACACCAGCGACTCCGCCAGCCCCTACTGAAACCCATCTCCCAAAACACACCAAGGCATTCCACAGGGCCACACGGGACCGGCGTGAGGCCGACGTGAGCCCGGCATGAGGCCGACATGAGACCGGCATGAGGCCGGGTAGAATCCCGCCTCATGTCGAGTCTCATTCATTACCTTCGCGGCGCAGTGGTCGCCGTTGCCGCCATCGTTGCCTGCGCGGCCCATGCCAGCGATATCGCCTGCGAGGCGCCCGCCACGCGTGCCAGCCAGATCATCTGCGAGACCGCGCTGTTCTCGATGGGGTACCAGCGCATCTATGCCGACCAGCAGCGGCTGCTCAAGGCCGGCGTGATCTCGCAGGCGGACATCGACGCCTTCCGGCGCCAGCGCGACGCCTGCGATTCAGCCAGTTGCCTGGATACCGTGTTTTCCGCCTGGCGGCAGCATCTGACGGATATCGGCGCACCGCGATCGCGCCAGGGTAGATAACGGACCCCTACCCGTCCCGCTACCTGCCCGTTACCCGGCTAGGCAGCGGTGCCGCTCCGCAACCGGCCCAGCACCTCCGGGTTGGCCAGGTTTGCCGGCGCGCCTGCAAGGAAACTGTTGATATTGTCGAACGCGCCCCCGAAATACGCCTCGTAGTTGTCTTTCTCGACAAAGCCGATATGGGGCGTGCATAGCGCGTTGTCGAGCCGCAGCAGCGGGTCGTCGGCACCCAGCACCGGCTCGCGCTCATAGGCGTCCACGGCAGCAAACCCGGGCCGGCCGGCCCGCAGTGCATCGACCAGTGCTCCCGGCGCAACCAGTTCGGCCCGGCTTGTATTCACGAGCAACGCCGTGGGCTTCATGCAGGCCAGATCGGCAGCCGTGACGATGCCTTCGGTGGCCGGGCCAAGCCGGACATGCAGGCTGACCACATCGCTCTGCGCAAAAAACGCCTCGCGCGACGGCGCCACCTCGAATCCATCGTTGCGGGCATCGGCGGTGGAACCCTCCCGCCCCCAGACCCATACCTTCATGCCGAACGCCTGGCCGAAGCCTGCCACCTGCCGGCCAATGCGGCCATAGCTCCAGACGCCAAGCCGCTGGCCGCGCAACTGCTGCCCCAGATGGCCCTGCCACTGTCCCGCTCGCAGCCGGTTGGCCTCGGCCACCAGATGGCGCCGGCTGGCAAGCATCAGCGCCCAGGTCAGTTCGGCCGTCGCCGCGCCGGAGCCGCTGCCTTCGGTCACCGCAATCCCGCGTGCCGTGCAGGCAGCCAGGTCGATATGCCCCGCCACCTTGCCGGTCTGGCTGATCAGCCGCAGCCGGGGCAGGCGGTCGAGCAACGCAGCCGTGATGACCGTGCGCTCGCGCGTCAGCACGATGGCGTCGGCATCGGCCAGGCGCGCCGCCAGCGCGTCGATGTCCTTCACGTTGTCGTGGAAGACGGTCACGTCGTGGCCAGCCAGCCGGCCGAAACAGTGGAGGCTGCGCACGCAGTCCTGGTAGTCGTCGGGAATCGCAATTCGCATGGGAAATCGGGCAGAGACGGCGCCGGCCGGTAGTGGAGTGCCAAAAGTGTAGGAAGAAAACCACGACGGGGAAGCATCCATTTCCATTCACCGGAAACAGACTGCCTGCAACGCTGTTCGGCGCGGGCTGGCTGGCCTAGATTTGAGGCTGCGTCCCGACAGCGCCGCCCCGGACCCGCCGGTCGGCGACGGACGCATCCCACGATAACAACGACAAGCAAGACAAAGGAGCGCCCCATGCCCACCTACCAGTTGCAGGTCAACGGCAAACAGCATGCCGTCGACGTCGATAGCGATACGCCCCTGCTCTACGTGCTGCGCGACAACCTGGCCCTGCACGGCCCCAAGTTCGGCTGCGGGCTGGGGCAGTGCGGCGCCTGCACGGTGCTGTTCAACGGGGCGGCCACGCGATCCTGCGTTCTGCCGGTGGCGTCGGTCGGCGATGCGCGCATCACCACGCTGGAGGGGCTTGGCACCGCCGACAAGCCCCATCCCGTGCAACAGGCCTTTATCGACGAGCAGGCCGCGCAGTGCGGCTACTGCATCAATGGCATGGTGATGACCTCGGTCGGCCTGCTCGCGCAGACGCCGAAGCCGTCGGAAGACCAGATCCGCAACACGCTGGCCGGCAACCTGTGCCGCTGCGGCACGCACACCCGCATCATCAAGGCCGTGCAGCGCGCGGCCCAAACCACCGCGACGGAGGCCTGACATGGATCGTCGCGCATTCCTCAAGGGCAGCGGCGGGCTGCTGGTCTCGTTCACGCTGCCGGGGCTGCTGCCGGCCGCCCACGCGCAGGCCGCAGCGGGTGTCGACGCCGCGGGACAGAGCGTCAGGAAGGCCTCGACAGCCAAGGGCGACGTCGATGCCTGGCTGGCCATCGCGCCGGACGGCCGCGTCACGGTGTACAGCGGCAAGGTGGACCTGGGCACCGGCGCGCGTACCGCGCTGGCGCAGATGGTGGCCGACGAACTCGATGTCGGCTTCCAGCAGGTGGACCTGATCATGGGCGACACGCTGCTGACGCTGGACCAGGGCCAGACCGCCGGCAGCCTGACCATCCAGGACGGCGGCGGCACGCTGCGCCGCGCGGCCGCCTGTGCGCGCCGCGCGCTGGTGACCCGGGCGGCTGCGCAATGGTCGGTCGACGCCGCCACGCTCGCCGTGACTGACGGCGTGATTGCCACCCCGGGCGGCGAGCGCAGGATCGGTTACGGCGAACTGGTTGCAGGCAAGCCGCTGCAGGTGGCGCTCGATCCCAATGTCCCGCTGAAAGCCCCGGCGCAGCACAAGCTCGTCGGCAAGAACGTTCCCCGCGTGGACATCCCGGCCAAGGTCACCGGCCGGTTCACGTTCATGCAGGATTTCCGCCTCCCGGGCATGCTGCACGCCCGCGTGATCCGCCCGGCCGGCCCCGGCGCCAGGCTGGTCAGCATCGACGAGGCGTCGATCCGCGACCTGCCCGGGGTACGCATCGTCCGCAAGCAGGATTTCCTGGCGGTGCTGAGCCCGAGCGAATGGGGCGCCGTCAAGGCCGCGCGCCTGCTGCAGGTGAAATGGGACGATCCGCCCCACTTCCCGGACCAGGCCGAGCTTTACGCCTGGTGGCGCAAATTGCCGGTCAGCAACGTCGAAACGCCAGCCAGCAAGGGCGACGCCGCCACCGCGCTGGCGGGCGCGGCCCGTCGCATCGAAGCCACCTACGAGTTTCCGCCGCATACGCATGGCTCCATCGGCCCGGCCTGTGCCGTGGCCGACTTCCGCGACGGCCAGTGCACGATCTGGTCGGCCGCGCAGTCCACGCATTCGCTGCAGGGCGAGATCGCGCTGACCCTGGGCGTCGACAAATCGAAGGTGCGCCTGATCTACCTGGACGGCGCCGGCTGCTACGGCCGCAACGGTCACGAGGATTGCTCGGCCGACGCGGCGCTGGTGTCGCAGCTCGCGGGCGCCCCCGTGCGCGTGCAGTGGATGCGTGCCGACGAGCACGGCTGGGACCCGAAAAGCCCGCCCACGGCCATCGACCTCAAGGGCGGCCTGGACGCGCAGAAGCGCCCCGTCGCCTGGCAATCGGAGTTCTACGTGGCCGCCCAGAAGGGCTCCATCGCCGAATTTCCGCTGCTGGCGACCGTCACCTCCGGCATCAAGCGGCCGGCCTATGTCACCGGCAATATCTCGAAGAATGCCGACGTGCTGTACGCGCTGCCGAACGTCAGCACCAAGGTCTACCGGCTGACCGACAGCGCCTTCCGCACCGCGCACCTGCGCTCGCCGGGCCGGCTGCAGAACGCGTTTGCCAACGAGGCGTTTTTCGATGAACTGGCGATGGCCGCCGGCGCCGACCCGCTGCAATGGCGGCTGGATTACCTGCCCGATCCGCGTGCGCGTGCCGTGCTGGAGGACGTGGCAAAGCTCTCGGGCTGGAATCACAAAACCGCCAGGTCGATCCGCCGCAAGGGCGATCCGCGCGACGTGGTCCGCGGCCGGGGCCTGGCCTTCGTGCGCTACGACAACGACCGCACCTACGTCGCCACCGTGCTCGAAGTGGCAGTCAACCGCAACGACGGCCATATCCGCGTGACCGATGTCTGGTGCAGCCACGACTGCGGCCAGATCATCAGCCCGGACGGCACGCGCAACCAGATCGAAGGGGGCATCGTGCAGACCATCAGCCGTGTGTTGATGGAGGAACTACGATTCGATGCGCATCGCATCACGTCGGTGGACTGGGCCAGCTATCCGATCCTGCGCTTCCCCGATGTGCCCAACATCCATATCAGCCTGATCGACCGGCCTGAAGCACCCCCCTGGGGTGCCGGCGAAATGGCGCCTGCCACCGTTCCGGCTGCGATTTCGAATGCGGTGTTTGCGGCAACGGGCGTGCGGCTGCGGTCGGCGCCGTTCCTGCCCGGGAAAATGCTGGCGGGGCTGAAAGGCGCGGCGGGCGGGAAAGCAAAAGCCGGGAAGGTGACGATGGAGAAACCGGCCACGGAAAAAGCCGTCGCCTGACAGCCTGCGGCGGATGGCTCAATGAACAAGGCCCCCGATGGCGAAACGTCGGGGGCCTTTGGCCTCTGGCCTTTGGGTCCTTTGATCCCGGTCTTGCAATGCTCAGCCGCCAGTCTGCAGCCCGCGCTCCACCATCTCCAGCAGGCGCTGGCCGATCACCGCAGCCTGCTCCCTGGCCCGGCTGCGCAGCGGCCCATCGATCAGCAGGACCGCCAGGCCATGCACGGCGGACCACGCGATGTACTCGGCGCCAGGCCGCCGATCTGCCGCCAGCAAGCCGGCTTCGACCCAACGATCCAGTGCGGCACCGAGCAATTCGAACGGGTTCAGGCCGCTGTTGCCCGCCTTGGCCGGATCGGTGTCCTGCTCCACATCGTCAGGCACCGAAAACGCCGTGCGGAACAGACCGGTCTCGGCCAGCGCGAATTGCAGGTACCCCATGCCGACCGCACGCAGACTGCCGCGCGCGCGCTCGGCGGGCGATGCATCGGGTGGAATCGCCGCCATTTCGGCCTCCATCGCCATCGCCAGGCTCGACAGCGCCCAGGCACGCACGGCCTGCAACAAATCCTGCCGACTGGCGAAATGGCGATACGCGGCGTTGGGCACCACCCCCGCGCGACGCGTGGCCTCGCGCAGCACGATGGCATCCGGCCCGCCATCGCGGGCCAGGTCGATCCCCGCCTCCAGCAGCGCGCGGCGCAGGTCGCCATGTCGATAGGTCGTGCGCGTGGGAGGCGTTGCAGCAACGGCACGGTTCATGTCATCTCCCATGTGGACGGTGTCCACGCCATTTTGTTTCATAGTAGACAGTGTACACAAATCCTGCCAGTGCCTGACACGTCAGCGGCCCCGATGCGGACAATACGGCACAGCGGGAAACGATGACTACAGGATCGGCGCAAACAGCTTTGCCACGTGCATGGCCACCCGCAGGATGGCGGGCGAGCCAAGGAAATCATTCGGCCCGATCTGCCGCGCCTGCGCGAAATCGGCTTCGAGCATGCGCGCCACATCGGCCGCGAATGCGGGGTGGGCGGTCATCACCATCAACTCGAAATTGAGGCGGAAGGACCGGTTGTCCAGGTTGGCGGTGCCCACGGCTGCGGCCTCGTCGTCGATCAGGATCACCTTCTGGTGCAGAAAGCCGGGCTGGTAGCGATAGATCTTCACGCCCGCGCGAATCGCCTGGTATGCGTAGATGGTGGAGGCGCCGTAAACCACGCGGTGATCGGGGCGTGACGGGATCAGGATGCGCACGTCCACGCCGCGCAGCACCGCAAGCCGCAACATCGCGAACACGGCTTCGTCGGGCACGAAGTACGGCGACGTCATCCATAGCCGGCGCGTGGCGGACTGGATCGCCTCGACAAAGAACAGCGAGCAGGTCTCCTGCGCATCGGCCGGCCCCGACGGCACGACCTGGCACACCATGTCGCCCACGTAGCCCGACGGCGGCGTCATCAGGTACGGCACTTCCCGCGCGGCCCAATACCAGTCCTCGGCAAACGCCATCTGCAGGTCAAGCACGGCCGCGCCCCGGATGGCGATATGCGTATCGCGCCACGGCGCCAGCGGCGGACGGCGCCCCAGGTACTCGTTGCCGACGTTGTGCCCGCCCACGAAGGCCTGCGCGCCATCGACGACGACAAGCTTGCGATGATTGCGGAAATTGAGCTGGAAGCGATTGACAAAGCCGGGATGCGTGGAAAACGGTCGCACTTCCACGCCCGCCTGGTGCAACACGCGCACATAGCCGCGCCCCAGTGCATGGCATCCGATACTGTCGTAGAGGAAATAGACCCTGACCCCGGCGCGCGCCCGATCGCAAAGACGCTTTTGCAGCGCGCGCCCGACTTCGTCGTCATGCACGATGAAGAACTGCACCAGCACCTGCTGGGTGGCCGCGTCGATGGCGGCGAAGATGGCATCGAACGTGGCATCGCCGTTGACCAGCAGCCGCACATCGTTGTTCATCAGGCATGGCACGCCGGTCAGGCTGGGCAGCGCCCGCATGCAGGCCTGCTCGGGCTGCAGCACCACGCTGGCAGCCAGCGCCTCGCGATCCTGAGCCGTCATGCCGTGGCGGATCTCTCGCAGCCGGTCGTTGTTGAACCGGCGCGCATTGACATAGCCGGCAAACCGGCTACGCCCGAAGATCAGGTACGGAATGATCGTGAAGTACGGCATCATCACCAGCGACCCCGCCCACGCGATGGCGCCTGGCGCCGTGCGCACCGTCATCACGGCATGCAGCGCCGCGATGATTCCGACGATGTGGAACGCGAGGACAACCGTGGCAATCACGCTGGGACTGAGCATAGGCACTGGCACCATGAGCGGCCCGGATTCGATGAACCGTATTCTGGCATAGCGGGTCACTTTGGCGCAGCCCGATATCGCACCCACCCGATCCTGCAGTTCGGCCCGGCGGCCCGGAACCCGGATACGGCGCCCCATTGCCTAATTTTTAATCACGCCGACCGGCCACCCGTCCTGCCGCACCACACCGCGCGCGCCTGCCCCGGTTATCCACAAAATCTGTGGATAACGATGGCAGCACGCAACAACCGGTTGGCACACAACCGGACGTCACGCCCCCATTTAAAGAAACGCTGATTGTTGGACCTTCCCCTGGCCGATACGCTGCATCGTGTTTGCCCGATTCAATGCATTTTGCCCGTTCGATAGTGTCCGATAGTGTCGTATGAATGCCCAATTTAATATTGCGCTGCTCGCCAGCCGCAACTCCCCTCTCCACCCGATGCAGGAGTTGCTCTCCATCGCCGGGTTCCAATGCAACGTCTTCCAGACTGGCCGCGAGTTGATCCACGGCCTGGGTCACGACAGCTACGACATGCTGCTGATTGACCGCGACCTGCCAGATATTTCCGCCATTGACGTCATCCGCGCCGTGCGCGCGGTACGCAATCGCGACGTGCCCATCGTGATGTTCTCGGGCGAAAGCGACGACGACGACATGGTGGAAGCGCTGGACGCCGGCGCGGACGACTACATCGTGCGCCCGCTCAACGCCCGCGTGCTGCTGGCCCGCATCGCCGCATTGCGCCGGCGCATGTCCGGCACCCGGCTCAACGCCAGCATGCCGCTGCGTGCCGGGCCGTACGAGCTCAACAATCCCGGCCGCTTCGCCACGCTGCATGGGCAACGCATTCCGATGACGCCCAAGGAATTCGACCTCGCCATGCTGATGTTCGCCAACGCGGGCCGCATCCTGGCCACGCAGCGGATCGAAAACACCATCTGGGGACACACGCTGCCGCACTCGTCGCGTGCGCTGGCCGGGCTGGTCTCGCGAATGCGCCGCACGCTCGATCTCTGCGCCGAGAACGGCGTGACGATCACCGTGGTATACGCGCAAGGGTACCGGCTCGACATCCTGGACAGTGCGGCGCGCGCCGAACTGACGGCGCACCGCCGGCCCGGATTGGCCGGCAACGGTGCGCTGGCCGACTACTAGCGCGCTAGCTGTCCAGTTCTCCGCGTGCGGCCAGGTCGGCAATGTCGATACACACCACGCCCCGCGCCACACCTTTTGCCCTGCGCTTGGCAACGGCGGCAGCCGCCCCGACATGCTGGCTGCCAAGCCGCCAGGCGGCCATGGCATCGGCGCCCACGCGCACCGCGCCAACCGCCATCGTCACGGGCGGAAAGAACATCGGATGTCCGTGCCGGTCTTCCGTGCGGATGCCCCCGGCCACGCGGTCAGACGCCGCGTACATGGCGAGCGCGCCGTCGTTGAAGCGCGCCATGGCGTCATGGATGCGCGATTCCCAGTCGTCGCCCTGAAACAGCACCAGGTAGTCGTCGCCGCCGATATGACCCAGGAAATCGCGGGCTGGATCGCAGGCCTGCGCCAGGATGGCCGCGGCCCCCTTTAACAGTTCGTCGCCCTTCCAGTAGCCGTAGTGGTCGTTGAAAGACTTGAAGTGATTCAGGTCGGCATAACAGGCATGGAACGGACTGCGCGCCTCGATCAGGCGGTCGATATGCTGGTTCAGCAGGATATTGCCGGGCAGGAAGGTCAGCGGATTGGCATAGCGCGCGGCCTCCATACGCACATCGGTAATCGCGCGTAGCAGGTCGGCACCGGTGCCCAGACCCACATAGCGGCCTTCGTCGGTGATGACGAAACCATCCGCCAGCGCGCGGGTCGGCTCTCCGGCCACATGCTGGGCCATTTCCTCCAGCGTGGTACGCCGGTCGAAACAGACCGGCTGCGGATCGGCCAGCGTAATGCAGGCCTTGCGGCCATACAGTTCGCGGTGGAACGGCGTGGCATAGCGATCCAGCAGCGTCTGCCGGTTGATCAGGCCGATCGGCCGCCGTTTGCCGTCGACCACGGCCATCGCGTGCAGATCGCTCTGCTCGTGAAACCGCGCCAGCACGTCGTTGTTCGATGTCTCGGCATTGACGGCCGGCATCGGGCGCAGCAGCTTGCCCGCCGTCGTGCCCGACCAGCCCGTTCGCAGCGTTTCCGGAAACACGGCAATCTGCCGCGATGCCAGCAGTGAACGCACCTCTGGCGCGATCTCGCCGGGCGGGTTGGCGGCCGGCCGCCCCAGGAAGTAGCCCTGCCCCGCGGCCACGCCCAGATCCCTGACCAGCGCCAGTTCCTCGGCGGTCTCGATGCCCTCGGCAATCACCCGGCCACCTAACGCATGCATCAGGCCAAGAATCGCGCGCAGCACCTCCAGCCTGCGGGAACTGGCGTGGATGCCACGCACCAGCGACTTGTCGATCTTGATGAACTGCGGCGTCAGTTCGGCCAGGCGGTCCAGATTGGCATGGCCGGTACCAAAGTCGTCGAGCGCGTACTGTACGCCTAGTTCCGTGAGCACCCCCACCACATGCGCAAAGCTGGCGGCATCGCCCACCGCCGTCTGTTCCGTGACCTCGATGACCACGCGCGACGGCGCGATGCGGGCCCCGGGGCCCTGCGCGCCGTCCAGCCCCAGCAGCGCCGCCATGGCGCGGCCGCGATGATCAAGCAGATGGCGCAGCGTCAGCGGACTGAAGTTCAGGAACAGCTTGCCGGACAGGTCCAGGGCCGCCCAGGACGCCAGCGCGGTACGCGCCGCCGTCATTTCCAGCCCGATCGTGGTGCCCGTCTCCTGAGCCATGCGGAACAGCGCATCGGGGGATGCGTGCATCGAGCCGGCAGGCCCGCGAATCAGCGCTTCGTAGCCAAGGATCTCACCGCTTGCCAGCGTCACGATAGGCTGAAACACCGCGTGCAGCGGTGGGGGTCTTGCGGCCTCGCGGGCCGCAGCCAGATCGGGGGCAACGGTAAACATGAAACGGATTCGGACGTATGGCAGGCCACCTGCTTGTTGACGGCCGGCCACAAGCAAACTTGAGCACGACGTTGCAATTCAGGCACATATGCAGCGCGCGCCATTGCATGACAGTCATATGTCACCCGTATGACAAAGTCGCCACATGCGTTTTGTCACGCAGCCGTCACAAACTTGCACGACGATCACGCCGCACCGCAACAAGACCGGCCCCGCGACGGATAGCAAGGTTGCCGACGCCGAGAGGCCGGAGTGCGGCAGTGCAAGGGTCATCGTATGGCGGGGCATCGCCCCGAAGGAGTTCGTAGTGTTGCAAGCCATCAAGCTGGGATTGCCGGGACGGCGCGGCCAATCCGCATGGCAAGGACTGGCGAAGTTGCCCCTGGTCGTGCGTCTGTCGGCGGCGTTCGTCCTGATCTACGCGTTCGGCGCAATTGTCGGGCTCACCGGGATCTTCAATCTCATCGACCTCAAGCGCGACACCGACAGGCTGTACCAGCGCGACATGCGCGGCGCCATTGCCGCCGAACGCGCGCAGGCGTCGCTGGCCATGCTGGGCCGCGCGCAACTGGCCCTCACGCTCGCCACCAGTTCCGCTGAACGGGACACGGCCGCCAACGACATCGCACAGGCTTCGCAACAGCTCGACGCAGCGGTCGATGGCGTCCGCCAGGCCGCCCCTGCGCAGGCCCGTGCATTGCTCGCCGAGCGTGCGGCAGCCGGCGATCTGATGACGAAGTATGTCGACCTGATTCGCAAGCAGCCGCTCGACTCGCTGCAGTTCGATGCGTCCGTTTCGATCGACGGTCACTTTCTCGGCGAACAGCTACAGAAGCTTGGCGCGCTGGTGGAGACCACGCGTACGATGCTGGCACAGCAGGCTGTCGACACGGTAGCGGGCGTAGCGTCGGCGCAGGTTGCCGCGCAAACGGTGATGAGCGCGATGCTGGTAGCCAGCCTGGCTGCGGCCGGATTGCTGGCCTGGATCGCCGCGCGCAGCCTGACGCGCGAACTCGGTGGCGAGCCGCGTGACGCGGCGGCCATCGCCACACGCATTGCTGGCGGCGACCTGACCGCGCGCATTGCCTTGCGCGAGCGCGATGAAGGCAGCCTGCTGTGCAGCCTGGCGGGCATGCGCGACCAGCTGGCCGGCGTGCTGGCGCGAATCCAGCAGTGCGCGCACGAGATTTCAACTGCCAGCGACGGCATTGCGCGCGGCAACCAGGAACTGGCGACCCGCACCGGCATGCAGGCCTCCGCGCTGGGCGAAGCCACGGCAAATGTCTCGCGGCTGACCACGCTGGTCCGGCAGGCCCACGCGCAGGCACAGGAATCGAGCGACATGGCGAGCCGCGCGCGCGAAGCCACCGGCGCCGGCATGGCCGCCGTGCGCGACATGAGCGGTGCGATGGCCAACGTCCACGCCCAATCGCGCAACATCTCGGAGATTGTCTCCGTCATCGAGAGCATCGCCTTCCAGACCAATATCCTTGCGCTCAATGCCGCCGTGGAAGCGGCCCGCGCTGGCGAAGCCGGTCGCGGCTTTGCCGTGGTGGCGCAGGAAGTGCGGGCCCTGGCCCAGCGCAGCGCCACGGCTGCCCGCGAGATCGGCGGCATCATCGGCGACGCCGCCAACGAGATTGCACGGGGCGCGGACCTGAGCGGCCGTGTGGAATCGGCCATGTCAGGTATTGACGCCGCAGTGCAGCACAGCCATACGCTGGCCGCCGAACTGCGCATGCTGGCCGACGAGCAGGCCAGCGGCATCCGCACCGTAGGCGACGCCCTGAGCCGCCTGGAACAGACCAGCGCCGACAACGCCAAGCTGGTCGATGTAGTCAGCGATCAGGCGGCGCGGCTCGACAGCCAGGCCGCCGCGCTGGAAACCGACGTCGCGCGCTTCCAGTTCTGAACCGCTACCGCACCGCCGCAAACGTTGGTCTGTGAACCGCGAATCGGGCATCCGGCCTTCCGGATGCCCGCGCCCGCTTCAGCTTCGTTTCGCACCGCCGTAATTCAGGAAGATCCGATTCGCCGAAAAGCTTTTCGCCGCCAGTATCGCGATACGCCGGTAGGACATCGATCAACGCTGAGGCGGACAGAGAACGGAGAACACACATGCTACGCAAGGCAGTGCATGACGATGCGTCGTTCCACGAGGATTTCGAGGCAGCCGGACGCGACTGGGCGCCCCGGCTCAAGCCCTGTGGCACCTGCCACGCGTGCGAGAAGGAGGTCGGCCAGGCAGACCTGTTCTGCAGCATCACCTGCCAATACGCCTTCGAGCATTTCGAAATGCGTTTATTGCGCAAGGAATAACCACTGCAGACAATTGCAGACAACTGCGGCGACAACCGCACCGACATACGCACGGAAAAACACGAGGGTCCGGCAGGCTCCAAACGCCCTGCCGCCGATGATTTGGGCCCTGCGGCGGTTCCCGTCGCGGCCCTCGCCTGCTTTGTGTCAAAGCGACGAACATTTCCTTTCAAATTCCTGTCAACCACCCTCGCCTACCGCCCGTTGAGGCGTGCATTACGGCGATATCCGCAACGCGGAGCAGGCCGGAAATCAAGGCCTGGCGCGGCAGGTGTGTCCGCGAGAAACACTTGGACTTACGCAGTAACCGGCATTAACGAGTCACGCGTAAAAGTTACACAACTGTTGCACTTACGCACACATTGTGTCGACTTTCCCACGCGAAAGCCGGATACGCTTGATTCATCCCATCACCGATTGACCACGAGAAATCATGACTGAACGCCTCATCATGCTGGACGTACCCGGCGTCCTGTATTCGGACCGCTCCGCTGCCCGCCTGGGCGGTACGCCAAACACGGGGACCCTGCGTGACGTCAGGTTTTTCGATCCCATCGCGCTGGGCTTCCTGCGCCGCCTGTTCGGTATCGCCGGCGCCCGCGTGGTGGTATCCGATGCATGGCGCCGCGGCACGCCGGCAGCCATCTTCCAGCAGCTCGACCTGCAGGTGGAAGGCATGACGCCGCCCGTGGCGGGCGGCCACGGCGCGGAGATCGACGCCTGGTTCGGCCAGCACGCGGCCCCGGGCGCCTGGGTCATCCTGTCGACTGCCCCGGCATCGTCGTTCACGGAAGCGCAACGCGCTCGCCTGGTAAAGGTGGATCCGGCCGAAGGCCTGACCGTGGACAACTTCCGTCAGGCGCTGGATATCCTTGGCGTGGCCTGCCCGTCGACCGTGACCCCCGATTCGCGCGTGGAGCCGGGCCTGAAAGCCAAGCTGCGCCACCTGCAACGCCTGGCCCGTGACGAACCCGAGCGCTTCATGCCGGCACCGGCCGCTGCCGAAGCCCGCGAACAGGCCATGGCCGTTGCCGTCGCCAGCCTGACTGGCAAGCACCTGGAAACTGCCGCCATTCACGCCTGATCCACGAGTGATCCCGCGCATCGCCGCAAATATCGCGGCGTGATGCAATAAGGAAGGCCGCCAGTCATGGCGGCCTTTTTCATGCGCCCTCCGTCACGGGCGCCACGAAGCGCGCCACGTCAGCGCGCGGTAAGCTTCACCGCCGGGAAATCCACGGGCACGGCAAATGCCACGTTGATGTAGTTGGTGAACAGGTTCAGCGCCACGTGGGCAACGATCTCGACGATTTCTCCATCGTTGAAGCCCGCTTCACGCAGACCTGCCACGTCGGCACCGGACACCTGGCCGCGCGCTTCCACCAGCTTCAGCGCAAACGCCAGCGCCGCCGCTGTTTTGGGATCGTCGGCGTGCCCCGACTGCGCGGCCGCCATTTCGGCAGCCGACGCGCCAGCCTTGCGGCCCAGCGCCGTATGCGCGGCCAGGCAATAGTCGCAGCGATTGCGGTCGGCCACCGCCACGGCGATCTGCTCGCCAAGCTTTGCCGGAATGACGCCAGCGCCAAGCGCGCCAAACGCGGCCCACATCGACTGCAGCGCCGCCGGCGAATTCGACACGGCGCGGAACATCTGGGGCACACCGCCAAAAGCGGCCTGGATCTGAGCCAGTGCGGCCTGGCTGCCAGTCGGGGCGGCCTGGGGTTCGGGTACGGAAATACGTGCGGTCATGATGGAATCTCCTGTCGACATGATCGAGAAAGTGATCGAAATCAGGACGTCGCCGTCCATGGGTTTCACTATGGTCGCGCAGGGCGTACGATGGGATACCATCCATCCCGAAAACATACCAATTCATCCCGCCTTGACCGCAGCCCATCCCCCGCTCACCGTCGATCGCCTGTCCGCATTGCTTGAGCGGTTCCGCATCCAGGCGCACCTGTTCCATACCGGCCCGCTATGCGGGGTTTCGCGTTTTGACGAGCCCCATCGCGGCTTTCTGCACGTGATGCGCGAAGGCAGCATGACGGTCACGCATCAGGCCAGGGGCCTGCCGCGCCGGCTGGAGATCAACGAGCCATCGCTGCTGTTCTATCCGCGTCCCGCGATCCACACCTTCCACAATCCGCCGGCGGAAGGATCGCAGTTTTCCTGCGCCACGCTGGAATTCGCCGGCGGCGCCAGGAATCCGCTGGCACGCGCCCTGCCTCCGTTGATCGTGCTGCCGCTGGCGGACGTGCCGGGGCTGGCGCCGGCGCTTGCGCTGCTGTTTGCCGAAACCGAGCGCGTGCGATGCGGTCAGCGCCTGCTGGCGGATCGGCTATTCGAAGTGGTGGTGATCCAGCTGTTGCGCTGGATGCTCGATCATCCCCGGGAGGTCGGGGTCCAGCCCGGACTTATCACGGGGCTATCCGATCCGCGGCTGGCGCGGGTGCTGGTGGCCCTGCACGAAGCACCGGGAGACAACTGGAATCTGGAAAGGATGGCGGCTTGCGCGGGCATGTCGCGCAGCGCCTTCGCGGCGGCGTTCCGCGATATTGTCGGCCAGCCCCCGGCCGACTACCTGACGGACTGGCGCATCAGCCTGGCTCAGGCGCGGCTGCGCGACGGCGCACAGCTCAAGCTGCTGGCCGACGAACTGGGCTATGCCAATCCGTCGGCCTTGTCGCGGGTGTTCCTGGCCAGGGTGGGCCAGTCTCCGCGCGACTGGTTGCGCGCGGAGAAGATGGCAGCAGCGAATTAATAGTCGACCGTCATCGATACCTTGAACGTACGCGGATTGCCGATGTACAGCGTGCTGGCCGACGTCGACACGCCAGCCCAGTAATCCTTGTTCGCCACGTTCTCGACGGCGGCGCGCAGCGTGTAACGCATCTGCGACGCCTTGAAGGTATAGCGCGCCCCCAGGTCGAAGCGGTTCCACGACGGCAGGGCAATCGTGTTGGTGTTGTTCGCGTACTGGCGGCCGGTCTGGATGAAGCGGCCCGATACGGTGGCACCCGCCAGGAACGGCAGGTCGTACTCGCCGCTCAGCGTCATCGTGTAGTTCGGAATGCCAATGCCCTTCTTGCCTTCGGTCTGCGGGTTGCCGGTGTTCAGGTACTTCGAGTCGATATACGACACGCCGCCCAGCAGGCGCACGCCCCGCACCGGTTCGCCAAACACGCTGAACTCCACGCCACGGTTGCGCAGGTCCTGCAGGCCAAACACGTTGCCCTGCATGGTGGTGCCCTGCGGCTGCTCGATCTGGAAGAACGCCAGCGTCGTACCGAACGATCCCGCGTCGTATTTCACGCCGGCCTCGTGCTGCTTCGACTTGACCGGCGCGAAGACCTCGCCACGGTTGACCGCGGTGTTGCCCGCAGTCGGGCCCTGGGCCAGGCCTTCGATGAAGTTGTAGTAGACCGACACGTTCTGCAGCGGCTTGACCACCAGGCCGAACATCGGCGAAGTGGCCGAATCACTATAGGTCGATGTCTGGGCACCCGATGCCGTGGCGTAGCCGCGCACGTTGATCACCTGCTGGCGCACGCCGGCGGTCAGCAGCACGCGATCGTTCAGGAAGCCCAGCGTATCGGACACCGACACGCCATTGAGGTTGGTCCGCTGCGTCACGTACGGATCGGACATATTGCCCGTGGCCGGTGCCGAGGGATAGGCAACGATCGGCGCGTTATAGAGATTGGTTGCAAACGAGCCCGAGAATTCGAAAGCCGTGGCCCTCTTCTGCTCCAGCCCTGACCAGCTCAGGTTGACCGTATGCTTGACCGGGCCGGTCACGAACCGGCCGCGTACGCCGACCTCGCCCGAGAACGTATCCTGCTCGAACGGCACGGTCAGGCGCGTTGCCGTGCCAACGCCGTTGTTGCCGACGCTCGCCCCGCTATAGCTGCCGAACTCGTTGGTGTGATGGCCGCCGAAAGCGGCATAGGCCGTCCAGTCTTTCGTGATGTCGTACTCGGCGCGGATCGTGCCGTAGATGTCTTCCAGCGAAGAATTGGTCCATGGCTGCGCGAAGTTCGTGCTGGCGGACGGCACCGGCGGCAGCGCTGTGCCGCTCAGGGTGACCGTGCTGCGGCCCTGGTAGATGCGTTGCTTCTGGTAGCCGAAATCGGCGTTCACGCGCAGGTTGTCGCCCTGGTAGTCCAGGCCCAGCGTGAACAGGCGCTGCTGGCGGCTTTCGTTGTCGATGGCCGTATCGCCACCGCGCGCCATGGCGTTCACGCGCACGCCGAATTCCTTCTTGTCGCCGAAGCGGCGGCCCACGTCGATATGGCCGCCGGCCTGGCCGTCGCTGGTGTAGTCCAGCGTGCCCTGCGTGATCGGCGCGGCCGTGGCGTACTTGGGCACCAGGTTGATCGAGCCGCCCACGGCGGTGCCTGCGGCCGATACGCCGGTCAGGAAAGCGTTGGCGCCGCGGAACACTTCCACGCGTTCGAGCCCTTCGGTCGACGCCAGCTGGCGCGGCGCAATGCCGTAAAGGCCGTTGTAACCGAGGTCATCCGAGCTGAGCGTGAAGCCACGCACCACGAAGGTTTCGGAAAAGTTGCCGAAGCCCGAACTGACGCGAACAGCCGGATCGTCGGCCAGCACCTGTCCCACCGTGTGTGCCTGCTGGTTCTGGATCTGCTCGGCCGTGTACGACGTGACGCTGAACGGCACGTCCATGAAATCCTGGTTGCCCAGAATGCCGATGCGGCCACCGCGTGCCACCTGGCCGCCCGCATACGGCGCGGGCAGCTGGTCCGGCGAAGCCTCGCCCTTGACCGTCACCGTGGGCAGCGTCTGCTGCGCGGCGGCCGGTGCGGCTTCCTGCGCAAAGGCCAGGGATGGCAGCACCCCGGCGGCAGCCAGCGACGCGGCCAGGAAACTGAGTCGTACAGAACGGCACGAACGGGAAGAACGGGAAAAACGGGCAGCGCGTGCGGTCTGTGCAACGGCGCAAGGTACGGCATAAGACAAGATGACACTCCCTAAAATAAATCGATGACTCCTGCACCGCGTTTCCCACGCGGCGGACAGGCGTGACCCGTGTCCGTGAATGACGGCATCGCTCTGCCGGCGATGCTCATGGGTGTGGCTGGCGGCGCATTGGGCCCTACGACGGCATGAGCCAGGGCGAAGCCACGGTCGCCGCCATGCCCACGGCGATGGACATCCGCGCCAGCCGCGGCGTGGCATGCGGCGCCCAGGAAAACGCGCCGACCACGGCCAGCGCGCCAAGGGTCAGCAAGCCGGCCCAGTAGACAATGCCAAAGGCCCAGCCTTCGGCCAGTACGCACGCGGCCAGGGCCAGCACCAGGGCAATCGAGCCCTGCCAGCGCAGCCGCGCGACCACGGCCGGTGCCGGTACGCTGCCGCGCCCGAACATGTCGGCGTGGTGGCGATCCATGGCCTGCGCAAGCCACATGAATCCGCCAATTGCGAATCCCAGGCCCGCCACGCAGGCCGGCCCGAGCGGCATCGATGCCGCCGCGTTCATCGGGACAGTCATTGCGACACCTCCCGCGACATCTCGCCCACGCTGGCCACCGCACGCGGTGCGGCCGCCTTGCGCGGCGCGGCGCCACGCTTGCCAAGCATCCTGGCCGCCGCACCCAGGCCGATGCCGAGCACCAGCACGGTCAGGTCAAAACCCGCGACCACGACAGGCCCATGGAACAGCGTCACGCCAAGATGGGTGGAGGTGGTCAGCGCGTTCAGCACGGGCAGCCCGGCGAACAGCGTCGCGGCCACCCACAACTGCACGCGCCACATGGCCCGCGTGGGGCGCCATTGCGCCAGCAGCGCGGCCACGGCCCAGGCGCCGAAGAATGCCTGGATCTCGGTGGCCTGACGTTGCGCCAGATCGACCGGCAGCAAACGATTGGCCCAGAAATACGCGCCGAACGCGATCGGCAGGCCCGCAATCACGCCCAGGTTGAGCGCCTCGACCAGCCGCAGGCCAAATGGCGTGCGCCCCGTCGCGGCAATGCGTTTGGCATGGCTCTGCCGCGTCTTGACCGCCCACAGCAACGCGCCGGTCGCCACCATCAGGCAACCGGCAAGGCCGGACGCGAAGAACAGCGCGCGCAGCAGTGGCGGCGCGAAGTGCGCCACATGCAGGCCCAGCATCGTCCAGCGCGTGGTGCTGGCCGGCGCCACCTCATCGCCCAGCGTTGTCTTCCACTCACCGGTGGGACCCTCGAAGACCACCGTGGGGGTGGTCGTGCGGAACTGGCGGCCCTCCTCGCGTGCCACGGCAACGGTGGCATTGGCCTTGTTGGGCGCCTCCACGGTCAGGCGGCGCGGTGCGGCGCCATGCCAGTGCGCCGACGCCTGCGCCAGCATCGGCCCGATCGGCGCCAGCGGCGCGGTCTCGGTGGTCGGCTTCACGCGCGGCGCGCGGGCCGCCAGTTCGGCATTGAACGCCTGCTCGTTGCCCTTGTACACGGCCTGGATGCCCCACGGCATGTACATGAACAGCAGCGTCACCAGCCCCGTGTAGGTGATCATCAGGTGGAACGGCAGCGCCAGCACGGCCACGGCGTTGTGCGCGTCCAGCCATGAGCGCTGTCCCTTGCGGGCGCGGAACGTGAAGAAGTCCGCGAAGATGCGCCGGTGCGTGATAACGCCGCTGATGATCGCCACCAGCATGAACATCGAGCAGAAGCCAATAATCCAGCGCGCCCAGATCGCGGGCATGTAGTGCAGGTCGAAGTGGAGCCGGTACAGGAATTCGCCGCCGCGCGTCTGGCGTGCGCCGGGAATCGGTTCGCCGGATGCCGCGTCGAGCGTGCGGCTTTCCAGCCGTGCGCGATTGGGCTTGCCAGCGTCCTCGGGCGTGGCCGGACGCAGCCAGAACATCGAGATGGTGGGATTGCGGTCGTCCGGCAGCGTGATAAACCAGCGCTCGGCAGCGGGTGCCTCGCGCTGCAGGTAGGCAAAGGCACGCTGGGCGGCATCGGCAGGCGGCACTTTCTGGTTCAGCGAAGCGTGGAGCTCCGGCTTCATCCAGATGGTGATCTCGTCCTTGAAATAGCTGGCGGTACCGCCGCAGAACACCAGGAACAGCACCCAGCACACCAGCAGGCCCGACCACGTATGCAGCCACGCCATCGACTGGCGCAGCCCCTGGCCGTTCTTGAGTTCGGCCATCAGGCGCTCCGCAGGGCCAGCCAGCCAACGGCCAGCACGGCGGCGGGCACGGCCAGGCCGATCCATGCGCGCCAGGCCGTATCGGCGGCAAATACCCAGATCACGGCCAGCGCAAACCACAGGAAGGACAGCAGCGTCGACGTGATGACCGCTTCGATCCGCGCCATGCCGGCCCAGTGCGCGAGCACCAGCGCCAGGCATCCCGTCGCCAATGCGGCAACGGCGTAACCGCCCAGGATAGCGGCCACTGCCCGCGAGGCAATCGCCATGCGATAGCCGATCGGAACGCCCTGCTTCATGTTTGTACTATGCCGGAAAAAATGTAACGCACATGATAAGCGTTCTCATCTTCATTGTCTTTAAAGACGTACGACAAGCCATGTTTCTGGCACAAGACATTGGCATACATGTCGCAAACGCGACAAATCCGGGCCCCTGAGCGCAGCCCCGTCCGGCCGATATTCGCACAGAGATTTCCTTCTTAATTCTGCATTGCAGAACCAGCGTTCCACCGTGCGGTTGACACTCGTCGGAAAACGATGGGACGATGACTCACATCGAATACCGGCGATCCAAGAGGTCAACGCCGGAGCCTTACCCGGAGACATCATGCGCAGTACCGCTGCACCGGCCACCCGTTCAGGGGCCGAACCCGCCTTGGCGCCGTCCGGCGCAAACACGCCCGAATCCACCACACCCTTCGAACCCGCATTCGCCCGACTGCACCAGACCATGGCGCCCTGGGTAGCCAGCGAGCCAGACCGGATCGCGGTCATGGATGCGCACCGGGCCCTGCGCTACGCGGAACTCGACGTGGCCGTTCGCGAAACAGCGACGACGCTGTCTGAACTGGGGGTGCGCGGCGGCGACCGCGTGGTGCTGGTGACCGAAAACAGCGTGGGCTGCGCGGTGCTGCTGCTGGCGCTGAGCGCCATCGATGCCTGGTCGGTGCCGGTCAACGCGCGGCTGTCGCAGCGCGAGATTGCCAACATCGTCGAGCACGCCGGTGCGCGCGTGACGCTGTATCTGGACAACGATTTCCCCGAAGCGCGCGAGCATGGGCTGGCGCGCGGCGCGCAGTGGGCCGACTGGACCCACGTGGGCAAGCTGCTGGTCAGCGCCATCGACGTAAGCGTGACGCCCGAACCCGTGGCAGCCGACCCGCGCCAGCAGGTGGCGGCGATGATCTACACGACGGGCACCACCGGCGCATCGAAGGCCGTGATGCTGACGCACGCCAACCTGATGTTCATCGGCCACTCCAACCGCATGCAGTCGCGCGTGAAGCCGGGCGATCGCGTCTACGGCGTGCTGCCGATCTCGCATGTGTACGGCCTGTCGGTGCTGCTGGTGGGCCCGGTGTCCAACGGCGCCACGGTGTTCTACGAACCGCGTTTCCGCCCCGACAAGCTCGTGCGCACGCTGATCGACGATCAACTGACGGTGCTGCACGGCGTGCCGGCCATGTACGCCAAGATCATCGAATGGGGCCGCGCGAACAACCAGTCGTTGCGCACGCCGTCGCTGCGCATGGCGCAGTCGGGCGGCGCGCCGCTGACCGCATCGCTGAAGGCCGCGTTCGAAGACGCGTTCGGTATCGTGCTGAACAATGGCTATGGCATGACCGAGACGTCGCCAACGGTCTGCCAGACGCGCGTGGAACAGCCACGCAGCGACTGCTCGGTGGGTCCGGCCGTGCCTGACGTGGAAATCCGCCTGGGCAATCCGCTGCCTGATGGCAGTGGCGAACTGCTGGTGCGCGGGCCCAACGTGATGAAGGGCTACTACCGGCGCCCCGACCTGACCGCGCAGACCATCGACACCGATGGCTGGTTGCATACCGGCGATCTGGCGCGCATCGATGCCGACGGCGCCGTGTCGATCGTCGGCCGGTCAAAGGAAATCATCATCCATTCGGGCTTCAACGTGTACCCGGAGGAAGTGGAGCAGTCGCTCAATGCCTTCCCGGCCGTGCTGCAGTCGGCCGTGGTTGGGCGCGCGGTGGAAGGCAACGAGGAAGTGATCGCGTTTGTGGAAGTCCGCGGCGGCATGACGCTGGACGAAGCCGCACTGCGGGCCTTCCTGCGCGAGCAGCTGTCGCCCTACAAGATTCCCGCCGAAATCCGCACGGTGTCGCAGCTGCCTGCCGCACCGTCGGGCAAGATCCTCAAGGCCCGCCTGCGCGAGCAGCTGGCGGCCGGCAACGTGTGAGCAGCCTCATGGAAGATACCCTGACCGACCTCGTGGACGCCCCGGACACCGGCACGGCGCCGGCACGAAAGGACAATCGCAAGGAAGACCGCCATTTCGTCACCGCGCTGGCGCGTGGGCTCGACGTGCTGGCCTGCTTCCGCGCGTTCGACGCCGAACTCGGCAATGCCGAACTGGCGCAGCGTTGCGGCCTGCCCAAGTCGACCATTTCGCGGTTGACCCACACGCTGACCGAACTCGGCTACCTGCAGGCACTGACCGACCCCGTGCGCTATCGCCTGGGCAGCTCGGCACTGGCACTGGCGCCGGCCGGGCAGGAAGGCGCCGACGTGCTGTCGGTGGCCAAGCCATTCATGCGCGAGCTGGCCGAATTGTCGCAGGGCGTGGCGTCGCTGATCGTGCGCGACCGCGGCCGCATGCTGATCTACGAAAACTGCCAGTCCGAGAGCTATCTGACGCTGCGGGTGCCGGTGGGTAGCCGGGTTTCGGGCCTGACCACCGCGGCGGGCCGCGCGTATCTGCTGGCCCTGTCGCCCGCCGAACAGCGCCAGGCACTGACCGCATTCCGCGCCGACGACAAGGTCAGCGCCACGCAGGCCGAAGGCATCCTGTCGACCTGCCGCGACGAACAGCGCCGGCTGGGCTGCACGACATCGTTCGGAGAATGGCTGCCCGATATCAACTCGATTGCGCTGGCGTTCCGTCCGGGCTCGTCGCTGCCGCCGATGACGCTGAGCTGCAGCGGCCCCAACGCCCTGGTGCCGCCCGCCCACCTGCTGGAAAAGGTCCGGCCGCTGCTGCAGCAGCACATCCGGGGCATCGAGGCGGCGCTGGGCGTGGCCGCCTGACGCCTGAATACCTGAAAGGCCAAAACGACGGCATTGCCGCCGCGCGTTCAGCGTGACGGCGGGTCGCCGTCGTCATCACGCTGTTCCGGCGGCAGCTTCCTGGTCAGCCTGCCGTCGAAGCGTGCGTGCAGGCTGTTCTCCAGCCTGCCGCCGAGCCGCAGCAACAGCATGCCCAGCGTGAGCGCCATCACCACGATCGCGTAATAGCCGGCACCCGATGCCGCGCCCAGGATGGCCGCCAGCCAGATGCCCGCCGCCGTGGTCAGCCCCTGCGGCCGGTCATGTACGCCGTGCCGGGCAATCACGCCTACGCCCAGGAAACCCACCCCGGTCAGCAGACCCTGCAGCACGCGCGACATGGCATCGGCCGGGTGCCCGTTGAGTGTCACCACGCAGACGGCCGTGGCGGCGCCCAACGCCACCAGCCCCAGCGTGCGCATGCCGGCCGCCTTGCCGTGCAGGTTGCGGTCCAGGCCGATGATGGCGCCCGCGGCAAGCCCGCCCGACAGGCGCCAGAAGAGTTCCAGGGAGAATTGGTCCATGTCGGCTAGCTTAGCGCGTGACGCGTCGACATGACAGCCGGGATTGCCGTACGATGCGAGTTCACCCGCCCTCGTCCCACGGAACCGTTTCCATGCCCCATCTGATTGTTGAAATCACCGAAAACACGCGCCTGACCTGCTCTCCCGAGGAATTGCTGGACGAAGCGAATGCCGCGTTGCTGTCGAGCGGCCAGTTCCAGGAGCCCGACATCAAGTCGCGCTGCGTCACGCTGTCGACGTTCCGCCAGGGCACGGAACCGGCCGATCGCGCCTTCGTCCATGCCACGCTGCAGATCCTGGACGGCCGCGAACAGGCCGTGCGCAAGCAATTGGGCGAACTGGTGGTGAATGCGATTTCGGAAATGGTGCGTCCAGGCGCGCCGGGGCAGACCGTGCAGGTCACGGTAAACGTCGTGGAAATGGAGCGGGCGACGTTCTCGAAACAGATTATCGGGGGCTGAATATCCGGCGCGATTGCCGGTTGAAGTGGGGATGGCCGATGTCACGCACGCCGATCCTGACCTAAGCTGAAACCTCTGGCAGGCCACGCCGGCCGCCGGTCACCGAGAGACATCGCCATGGACACCCCCTTCCACCAGTTTTCCGACCTCTTCGCACAGCTTGGCCTGCCGTCGGACGAGGCCAGCATCCGGGCCTTTATCGGCAAGCATTCGCCGCTTCCGGAAAATGTCGATCTCTGGGACGCACCCTTCTGGACGCCCGCACAGGCCACGCTGCTGCGCGACGAGATCGTCGAGGATGCCGACTGGGCCGAGGCCGTCGACCAGCTCAACCTGGCCCTGCGCGCGCCCGCCTGAGCCGTGCCGCGCGCGAGCGGCACGTAGAGCCTTGGTCCGATGGACGGGAGCGCGGGATCGGCGCTACCATGGGCTCATCCACCATCCAGGTGATTGCGACCTGCCACCCGCCGCCTTGCGGCGGGCGTGCCAGTACGCCACGGAGATATCCATGCTGCTGCGCCGTCAAGCAAGCCAACTCGCATTGCTCGCCGTGTTGTTCGCCGGCCTGACGCCCGCATTCCACGGGCATGCGCAGACGCCGCAGGCGTCGCCAGGCGACGCCGCCATCAACGACGCCATTTCCGACGCGGTACGCCAGGGCTCGATCCGCTTCCAGCCCACCCCGTCGCAACCCCCGACACTCGAAGAACAATGCGACCAGCTGGCCCTGCAGATCGGCGAGACCCCGAACCGCACCTACCGGCCGTCGACCGCGCCGGTTGAAAACAGCCAGGGCAACGAGGTCTCGACGGTCCAGCGCGACCGCACCCGGCGGCAGCTGCAGAAGGTCTATCAGGAAAAATGCATGCAGTAGCGGACCATCGATCCGCTACTGCCAGGCAGGGCAGCCCTTGGTGACTGGAAGCGCGCAGGAAAGCGCCTTATTACACACTTCCGTCATCGACAGCTAGCTGACTGCTGCTGCCCAGGCCGCCCGCTCTGACCGCTCAGGTCACCGGGGCCGGGTTGAACAGCGCCAGCGAGTTGTGCAGGCCGTGGTGCTCGGCCCAGGTCTTCTTGCGGCCGCTGGCGACGTCGATCATCAGGCGGAACAGTTCCCAACCCACATCCTCGATGGTGGCCTCGCCCGTGGCGATACGGCCGGCATTGACGTCCATCAAGTCGTGCCAGCGGCGCGCCAGGTCGCTGCGCGTAGCCACCTTGATCACCGGCACTTCGGCCAGGCCATAAGGCGTGCCCCGGCCCGTGGTGAACACGTGCAGGTTCATGCCGGCGGCCAGCTGCAGCGTGCCGCAGATAAAGTCGCTGGCCGGCGTGGCGGCGTAGATCAGGCCCTTGGTCTTGACCTTGTCGCCGGGCGACACCACGCCAGAGATCGGCGCGCTGCCCGATTTCACGATCGAACCCATGGCCTTTTCGACGATATTCGACAGCCCGCCCTTCTTGTTGCCCGGCGTGGTGTTGGCGCTGCGGTCCACGCGGCCACGGTCCAGGTATTTGTCGTACCAGTCCATCTCGCGGATCATCGCCTCGGCCACTTCCGGCGTGGCGGCGCGCGAGGTCAGCTGGTCGATGCCGTCGCGGACTTCGGTCACTTCCGAGAACATTACCGTGGCGCCGGCACGCACCAGCAGGTCCGTGGCAAAGCCGACAGCCGGGTTGGCCGTGACGCCCGAGAACGCATCGCTGCCGCCGCACTGCACGCCCACCACCAGTTCGGAGACAGGTACCGTCTCGCGCTTGCGGGCATTGAGCGCCTCCAGGTGCGGAATCGCCATCTGCACGATCGAATCGATCATCGACCCAAAGCCCACGTGCTTGTCGTCCTGCAGGCAGACCACGCCCACCTGCACCTCGCCGGCACCGGTCTGGATCGGGATCGTGCCCGGCGGCATCAGGCGCTCGGGCTGCAGCTTCTCGCAGCCCAGGCTCACCATCATGGCTGTTCCGCCAAAATTCGGGTTCAGCGCGATATTGCGCAGCGTGCGGATCGGCACCACGGCGTCGGGCGCATCGATCGCCACGCCGCAGCCGTAGGTGTGTTCCAGCCCGATCACGTCATCGACGTTCGGATACTTCGGCAGCAGTTCGGCCTTGATGCGCTTGACCGCGTGGTCGACCACGCCCGCCACGCACTGCACGGTCTGGGTGATCGCCAGGATGTTGCGGGTACCCACCGAGCCGTCCGGATTGCGGAAGCCTTCGAACGTGTAGCCTTCCAGCGGCGGCAGCGGCTCGGGCAGGCGCGTGCCGATCGGCAGGTCGGTCAGGCCGGGCGCCACGGGCATCTCGATCACGCGCTCGTTGACCCAGCTGCCGCGCGGCAGATCCTGCAGCGCATAGCCGATGGTCACGTTGTAGCGCGTCACCGCGTCGCCCTTCTTCAGGTCGACCAGTGCCACCTTGTGGCCCTGTGGCACGCGTTCCACCAGGGTCAGGCCGCACGGAAACACCGTGCCGGCGGGCAGGCCGCCGTCATTGGCGACGATCGCCACGTTGTCATTGGCGTGGATGCGGATGTACAGCGGCGGACGTTGCTCCGCGGCCTGGGCGTTCTGTACCGACAGGTCCGACATGGTGGGGATTCCTTCTTTATTGGGGGTGCTTCAGTTCGACGCGGCGAATGTCCTTGACGATCACCAGGTAGCTCAGCACGGTCACCAGGGCGTTGATGCCCACGAAGACCAGCGCGCCGTTGAACGAGCCCGTGGCGCTCAGGATATAGCCGATCACGATCGGCGTCACGATGCCCGCGATATTGCCAAACGTGTTGAAAATGCTGCCGGCCAGGCCAATCACTTCCTTGGGCGCCGTATCGGCCACCACGGCCCAGCCCAGCGCGCCGATGCCCTTGCCGAAGAACGCCAGCGCCATGATGCCCACGACCAGCCATTCGGCATCGACGTAGTTGCAGGCAATCATCGATACCGACAGCAGCATGCCCGCGACGATCGGCACCTTGCGGGCCAGCGTCAGCGAATGGCCGCGGCGCAGCAGTGTGTCGGAAATCACGCCGCCCAGCACGCCGCCCAGGAAGCCGCAGATTGCCGGCAGCGAGGCCACGAAACCGGCCTTAAGGATCGACATGCCGCGCGCCTGCACCAGGTACACCGGGAACCACGTCAGGAAGAAGTACGTCAGCACGTTGATGCAGTACTGGCCCAGGTAGACACCGGCCAGCATGCGGTTGGTCAGCAGTTGCCGGGCGTAGAACCAGCCGGCCGGACTGGCCGCCTTGCCACCCTTCTTCGCTTCATCGCCTTCGCCCATGTGGATCAGGCCACCGCCCTGCGAGATATGGTCCAGTTCGGCCTGGTTCACGCCGGCGTGGGTGGCCGGGCTGCGCATGACCTTGAGCCAGACCAGCGCCAGCAGCATGCCCATGATGCCCATCCACAGGTACACGTGGTGCCAGCCCCAGCTATGGACGATCCACGCCATCAGCGGCGTGAACACCACGGCGGCAAAGTACTGCGCCGCGTTGAAGATGGCCGATGCGGTGCCGCGCTCGGCGGTCGGGAACCAGCTCGCCACCACCTTGGCATTGGCCGGGAAAGCTGGCGATTCCGCCAGGCCCACGGCAAAGCGCAGCGCAAACAGCACGGTGATGGCCTGGCCGATCGTGGCAAAGACGCCAATCCAGCCTTGCAGCAGCGTGAAGAACGACCACAGGAAAATACTGAAGGCATAGATGCGGCGCGCGCCGAAACGGTCGAGCAGCCAGCCGCCCGGAATCTGCGCCATCACGTAGGCCCAGCTGAAGGCCGAGAAGATATAGCCCATCTGCACGGCCGAGAAGCCAAACTCCTCGCGCATGGCGGGGCCAGTGATGGACAGCGTGGCACGATCGGCGTAATTGATCGTGGTCACGATAAAGATCAGGGCAAGGATCCAGTAGCGGACGTTGGTGCGGCGGGCACCGGATTCGGCGGCCGCGCTGGAAGTGGGTGTTGCGTTCATCTGGGTCTCCTCACAGCCGGTAGATCTGGATGCGGGAATGCGTCTGGACCGGCTTGTGATATGTCGTCGTACGACCAGAATTATAGAGACGGGGTTCCTTCCGCCGCAGTGCGCGTTTACCCTGACCTGGTGCATTTAGCTGCGTTGCAGTGCATCGGCCGATGTCGCGCGAGATGGCTGTCTTTCAATTGGCTTGCGGCTTTGCGGGGAATCATGCGGTGCCCGCCACTCTGCCGCGGCAGGCCATGAAACTGCCCCGGCAGCCCCTTCGCCACCCGTTTATCTGCCCTTTGCACCGGGGTTTTCCCTTGGTTTCATCCATACCGCTTGCATGGTCAAGTTGTTAGTTGTACGATGACTTATCTCGCAGCATTCACAACGATCGACCAAGGTACCAACCGGCCTTGATCCACACTTAAACCACCATTCGCCATGTGGCGATCAGGAAGAGCGACATGACTACACCGCAAGAACTGAAGCAGATTATCTCGGAAGGCCTGCTCTCGTTCCCCGTTACCGATTTCGACGCACAGGGCAACTTCCGCGCCGACACCTATATCGAGCGCCTGGAATGGCTGGCGCCGTACGGTGCCTCGGCCCTGTTCGCAGCGGGCGGCACCGGTGAGTTCTTCTCGCTGACGCAACAGGACTACTCGAACGTGATCCGCACCGCGGTGGAAACCTGCCGAGGCAAGGTGCCCATCCTGGCCGGCGCCGGCGGCCCGACCCGCGTGGCGATCGAGTACGCCAAGGAAGCCGAGCGCCTGGGCGCCCACGGCATCCTGCTGATGCCGCACTACCTGACCGAAGCCAGCGAAGACGGCATTGCCAACCACATCGAAGAGGTCTGCAAGGCAACCAAGTGTGGCGTGATCGTCTACAACCGCGCCAATTCGCGTATCGGTGCCGATCTGCTGGCCAAGGTCGTGGACAAGTGCCCGAACCTGATCGGTTTCAAGGACGGCGTGGGTGACATCGAGGCCATGGTGCGCGTGCGCCGCAAGCTGGGCGACCGCCTGGCCTACCTGGGTGGCCTGCCCACCGCCGAAGTCTACGCCGCTGCCTACAAGGCGCTGGGCGTGCCCGTGTACTCGTCGGCGGTGTTCAACTTCATCCCGAAGACCGCGATGGACTTCTACCGTGCCGTGGCCGCCGACGACCACGCCACCATCGGCCGCCTGATCGACGACTTCTTCCTGCCGTACCTGGACATCCGCAACCGCAAGCATGGCTACGCCGTGTCGATCGTGAAGGCCGGCGCCAAGCTGGTGGGTCACGACGCAGGCCCGGTGCGCGCACCGCTGACCGACCTGACGGAAGAAGAAGTGGCACAGCTGGACGCCCTGATCAAGAAGCTGGGTTCGCAGTAAGTCATACCGTATTGAGTTGAAGCGTTGAGAGCCGACACAAGTCGGCTCTTTTTTTGTCCGTCCCCCGCATCCGTATTCACCCTGATTCGGCACCCACGTCCGCCGAAACGCGCGATCATTGCCGCATCGACCGATGACGGAGGCCCGACATGGCAGCGCAGTCAGACGACAAGGCAACCGAGCCGCTGGTGCTGCACGACAGCAGCGATGGCGTGGTGACGCTGCGGCTGAATCGCCCGCAGCAGTTCAACGCCCTTTCCGAGGCCATGCTGGCCGCGTTGCACGGTGCGCTGCAGGGCATTGCCGTCGATGACAGCGTGCGTTGCGTGATCCTGGCCGCCGAGGGCAAGGCGTTCTGCGCCGGCCACGATCTGCGGGAAATGCGCGGCCAGCCAGACCTTTCCTACTACCAGACCCTGTTCGCCCAGTGCAGCGTGGTGATGCAGGCCATCCAGGCGCTGCCGGTGCCGGTCATTGCACGCGTCCATGGCATTGCCACCGCCGCCGGTTGCCAGCTGGTGGCAAGTTGCGACCTGGCGATAGCGTCCACGCGGGCGCAATTTGCGGTGTCGGGCATCAATGTCGGACTGTTCTGCTCCACGCCATCGGTGGCGCTGTCGCGCAACGTGTCGACGAAGCGGGCTTTTGACCTGCTGGTGACGGGCCGCTTTATCGACGCCGAAACGGCAGCCGACTGGGGCCTGATCAACGAAGCCGTGCCCGAGGACGATCTCGATGCCGCCATCGCGCGCAAGGTGGCGCTGATCCGCGCGAAGAGCCCGACGGCCGTACGGTATGGCAAGGCCATGTTCTACCGCCAGCAGCCGATGCCGCTGGCCGACGCCTACGCGTACGCAGGCGACGTCATGGCCCGCAACATGATGGAAGAGGATGCCGGCGAAGGCATCGACGCATTCCTGCAGAAGCGCGCACCGCACTGGAAGCAGCGATAACCGGCGGCCACGGACACCCTGCTGCCCCTACCCTGCCCCCTACCCTGCCCCCTGCCCTGGGCGCCCTGCCACGCCCGCCACTTCGCTTGACGGCTTGCACCATCCCCGCCCCGGCACCTGCCCGCACGCACCACAACCGACCCCGGCATGCGCCGTGACGGTGAAAAATACCCATAATTCGTCCAATTTTCGTTGGCCCGAAACCTGCGATGGTTGTGGTCGAAGAGTAGAAGCGTTCAACCGCCTGTTCCCTGACCGACCTATCGGCGCAGGCAGGCGGCAGGAAATTGCTCTTGATGTCCGCGCCGCCGCGGAACTCGAGAGCCAGAGATTTCCTGTTTTCCCAGGCATCCAGCGTTCCCGGTCGGCCGGACCCGTTCAACTTTTCCTGAACCCGGAACGACATGACCGAAACCACCCTCTCCCTGCACGAACTGGCGCGCGAGTCGCGCATGGGCGCCCATGGCACCGAGACCGATGCGCGCGAGATCCGCCGCATCGACCTGTCGGATTTTGACCAACGCAAATCCGAGATTGCCGACCAACTCTGGCAGGCTGGCGTCGAAATCGGCTTCTTCCAGCTGGAAAACCACGGCATCGACCTGACAGCCGTGCGTGAAGCGTTTGCCATGACCGAACAGTTCTTCGCGCTGCCTGACACGGTCAAGGGCCAGTATCCGCTGGAGAAAGCCAACAACGCGGGCTGGGAAACGCGCGCGCAGGTGCGGCCATCCACCGGCACGCCCGACCAGAAGGAGTCGTACCAGATCACGCGCCCGCATATGGCAACGCTCTGGCCCACCGACGCCGAACTGCCCGGCTTCAAGGCCACGATGCTTGCATTCGAACGGCAATGCTGGGATGTCGGCATGAAGGTGTTGTCGTGCTTTGCCGACAAGCTCGGATTCGACGCGGACTTCTTCAAGCGCGCGCACGACCCCGCTGCCCCCGACTACCAGAGCACACTGCGCCTGCTGCACTACTACGCGATTCCTCCCGAGGCGCAGGACAAGCTCGATCTCTGGCGTGCCGGCGCGCATACCGATTTCGACTGCCTGACGCTGCTGTTCCAGCGCCAGGGTCAGGGCGGCCTGCAGGTATGCCCGGGCAAGGAGATGGAAGCCCAGGCATGGACGCCGATTCCGCCGGACGAGGACGTCATCACCTGCAACATCGGCGACATGCTGATGCGCTGGAGCGATGACCGCCTGCCGTCGAACTTCCACCGCGTACGCAACCCGCTGCCGGGCGAGTACATGGGGCCGCGCTACAGCCTGGCGTTCTTCTGCCAGGCCAACCGCAATGCCATGATCGAAGGGCCGGCGAAGCAGCATCCGGCCATCACGGCGGGGGATTTCCTGCGTCAGCGCGTGGCGGCGAACTTCAAGGCGTATTGATGCCCGGGCGCCAGCCAGGCGCCCGAAAATCAAAAAACCCCGTGCTCTTGCGAGACACGGGGTCTTAAGCCGTCCGGCACCTGCACTGGGCAGGCATCGGGCTGGCGACTACCAAAGGGATCGGCTATCAGGCCGCAGCGTCCTTCAGCTTCTTCAGCGGACGGACCTTGACCTTGACGCTGGCCGGCTTGGCCGGGAACCAACGCTCTTCACCCGTGAACGGGTCCTTGCCGAAGCGCTTCTTCTTGGCCGGCACTTGCTGTGCGGTCACCTTCAGCAGGCCCGGCAGCGTGAATTCGCCAGCGCCCTTCTTGTTCAGCGCGCTAACGATGGTGTTTTCGAGGTGAGCCAGCACCGTCTTCACGGCCTTGGCTTCGAGCTGGGTTTGTGCCACCAGGTGAGCGACCAGGCTCGACTTGTTGAAGGTGTCCTTCAGCGGCTTCACGGCCGGAGCAGCAGCGGGAGCAGCCTTCTTGGCCGGAGCGGCGGCCTTCTTTGCGGCAGCCTTCACGGGTGCCTTGGTTGCTGCGGCCTTCTTGGCAGCAGGCTTGGTTGCAGTCTTCGCGGTCGGTTTCGCTTTGGTCGCCATGTCGATATACGAGAGTTGAAGATTGATGTCCCGGCCCCTTGCATCCACCGCAGCATAGCGCTTGGCATCGCATGCGAATCGTGCTGGCCGGCACGCACTGAATCATAGCGGAAACAACCAGAAGTAAAGGGGTTTTCTCACATGCGACAGGTCAAACCAAGTGAAAACCCCGGGTTTTGTCGCTGGTTTGCGTCAGCAAACACGCTGCGGAGCACTACGTCCCCCCACTTTCGCGTGTGACAGACGCCGCGAATGCAGAAAAGTTTCCGCGAATCAGTGCGCGTGCGCAGCCATGGCGTCGCGCGTTTCGCGCGCCAGGCCCAGCGCAAAAGCGGTTTCGGCCACCAGGAACAGCGGCCCCACCAGCAGGCCGACAAGGTCGTCGACGAAGGCCGGCTTGCGTCCCTCGAAGTAGTGACCGACGAACTGGATGACCCAGCCCGCCACGAACAGGCCAATGCCCGTCGTCAGCCACGCCATGGTGGAAAGCGCGGCAATCCACGCACCCGCCCACACGAAAACCGCAAGGATCGCAGCCATCGCCACGCCAAAACCGAACGACAGCCGCAGGTAGAACAGGCACGCCAGCACGTAGACCACGATGGCCGGCGTCACGAACAGCGCGCCGTCGCCGAGCGGCATGGCGGGCCTGCCCAGCAGCGCGGTCACCGCCAGCACGATCATCGGAATGCCGACGAAATGGGTGCCGACGTTACGACTGTCGCGGTGGTAGGCTGCGTAGCTGGACAGATGATCGATCAGGGTTTTCACGGGGCGTCTCCTCTTATCTGGCTGGTTTTCAGGCGCTTCTGGCCGCGCTGGTTCACGCCGTGGCGGCGCGCCGGCACCGTCGGCGCCCACGCCCGTCAGACCACGTTGCGCGTCGGGTTTTGATGTGGATTTATATTAGTGACGCGCCGCGTGCTCCGGAAGAGGGACTACCCGCCGTTCGAGCCGCCCTACTAATTCCTGAAGCCCCCCTCGATATGCGCCCCGTAGACGAGATTCCCGCCCTCACGATCGACCAGCGCGATGCCTGGCTCGGACGGATCGGCATCGACGCCGCCCCGCCACCCACGCTGGACACGCTGAACACCCTGATTGCCGCCCACCTGCGGCATATCCCGTTCGAGAACCTGACACCACTGGTAGGCCGGCGCGTGCAGATCGATCTGCCGGCGGTATTCGACAAGCTCGTCGTCCAAGAGCGCGGCGGCTACTGTTTCGAACTGAACACGCTGTTCTGCGCGGGCCTCAAGGCACTGGGATTCGCGGTGACGCCACTGGCCGCCCGCGTGCGCTGGAACGTGCCCGACGCGCGTCCCACCGGGCTGTCGCACATGCTGCTGCGCGTGGAAGTGGCGCACGAAAGCCATGTGGCGGACGTCGGCTTTGGTGGCCCTACACCGGATCGCGCGCTGGCGCTGTCACTGCCGGCAGATGCCGCATCGCCCTACCGGCTGCTGCCCTCCCCGGCCGCCACAGCGGGCACGAGCTTCCATGCCTATGACCTGGCCGTCCGCAATCCGGATGCGGGGGCCAGCAGGAATGCTGACGATGCAGACGATTGGCGCGTGCTGTACCGCTTCGACCTGACGCCGCAGCCGCAGATCGACTACGTGGCGCGCAACTGGTACGTGTCGACATATCCCGACAGCCACTTCACGCAGATGCTGATCGCCGCCCGTACGGACGCCGACGGCACGCGACTGTCGCTTGGCAACGGCAGCCTGACCGAGCGCATGCCCGACGGCACGGTGCGCAAGACCGAACTGGCGACGGCCAGCGACGTTATCGACGTGCTGGCGAACCGCTTCGGCATCCGTATCGACGACGACCTGCGCGCGGCGCTGGCCGCACGGTTGCCGGCCGTGCTGGCGGCACGCTAGCGTGTGCGCACGCCGGCCCGCCCGCACCCAGGGGGTTCCGCGCTGCGGCACGGTTCATGCATCGCGTGAATTGCCCGCAGAAAGTTTGCTGATATCTGCCCTGCCGTGCGGGTCGGGCTGTGGACTGAGGGGGGACGCCTGCCCATAATGTCCCGGCCAATTCACGATTCAGGCGGCGGCCACGACCGCTGCCTTTCCATATCAGGAGACACCATGTCATTGTTCGATCTGTCGGGCAAGGTTGCCATCATCACCGGGTCCTCGCGCGGCATTGGCCGGGCCATTGCGGAGCAAATGGCCGTCCAGGGCGCCAAGGTCGTCATCTCTTCGCGCAAGACCGAGGCCTGCCAGGAAGTGGCCGATGCCATCAATGCGCAACACGGCGCCGGCACCGCGCTGGCCGTGGCGGCCAATATCTCGTCGAAGGAAGCGCTGCAGAACCTGGTCGACGAAACCAACCGCACCTTCGGCAAGGTGGATATCCTGGTCTGCAACGCCGCCTCGAACCCCTACTACGGGCCGATGAGCGGCGTGTCGGACGACCAGTTCCGCAAGGTGCTGGACAACAACGTGATCTCGAACCACTGGCTGATCCAGATGGTGGCGCCGCAGATGATCGAGCGCAAGGAAGGCTCGATCATCATCGTGTCGTCGATTGGCGGCCTGCGCGGATCGCCCACCATCGGCGTCTACAACGTGTCGAAGGCGGCCGATTTCCAGCTGGCGCGCAACCTGGCCGTGGAGTTCGGGCCGCACAATGTACGCGTGAACTGCATCGCCCCGGGCCTGATCAAGACCGATTTCGCCAAGGCGCTGTGGGACGATCCGGTACGCTACAAGCAGTCCACCGAGAACGCGCCGCTGCGCCGCATCGGCGAGCCGGTGGAAATCGCCGGCGCGGCGTGTTTCCTGGCGTCGGCGGCCAGCACGTTCATGACCGGCCAGGCCATGGTGGTGGACGGGGGCGTCACGATCTGATCTGTTTTGCGCGGGAGGCAACGCATGTCGCAACATCCGCAACATCCGCAGCAACCCTCGCAGGCCGGCCCGCAGTGGCCGGTCATGTCGATTGCCGAGGCGCACGCCCGGCTGACCGCTTCCGGCGCGCCGTTCGAAACCGGGACGCGTGTGATCCGGGGCATTCCCACCACGGTCTGGAAGAACGCGCCGCCCACGCTGCGCGACCTGTTCCTGGTTGCCGCGGCGTGGGGCGAGAAGACGTTCGTGGTCTACGAGGAAGAACGCGTCAGCTATCGCGCGTTTGCCCTGGCGGCCACCGCGCTCGCGCACCAGCTGGTGCGCGACGGCGTGCGCAAGGGCGACCGCGTGGCCGTAGCCATGCGCAACCTGCCCGAGTGGCCCGTGGCCTTCTATGCCGGGCTGCTGACCGGCGCCATCGTCACGCCGCTTAACGCGTGGTGGACCGGCCCGGAACTTGAATACGGGCTGTCGGATTCAGGCAGCCGCATCGCCATCGTCGACCACGAGCGGCTCGACCGCATCCTGGAACACCTGCCCAACTGCCCTGCGCTGGAACGCATCTACGTGTCCCGCGCGCCGGCCGGCACCACGTTCGACGACGCGCGCATCGTGCCGCTGGCCTCGGTGATCGGCGAGTCCGACGCCTGGCCGACGCTGCCGTCGCAGTCGCTGCCGCTGGTGCCGCTCGACCCCGAAGACGACGCCACGATCTTCTACACGTCGGGCACCACGGGCAAACCCAAGGGTGCCGTCGGCACCCACCGCAATGCCTGCTCGGTGGCGGTCTGTGCGCAGTTCAGCCCGCTGCGCAACCTGCTGCGGCGCGGCGAGCCGGTGCCAGAGGCAAATCCCGATGCCCCGCAGAAGGCCGCGCTGCTGGCCGTGCCGTTCTTCCACGTCACGGGCTGCATGTCGGTGCTGAACGGCGCGCTGGCAAGCGGCGGCAAGATCGTGCTGATGTATCGCTGGGACACGCTGCGCGCGATGGAACTGATCGAGCGCGAACGCTGCACTTCGGCTGGCGGCGTGCCCACCATCGCGTGGCAGATCATCGAGCATCCACGGCGCGACGAATTCGACCTGTCGTCGCTGGAAAACGTCCACTACGGCGGTGCGCCGGCGTCGCCCGAGCTGGTCCGCCGTATCAAGGAAGCGTTTCCGAACGCTGCGCCGGGCATCGGCTGGGGCATGACGGAAACATCCGCCACCTTTACGAGCCACAGCGCCGACGAGTACATCCACAGGCCGGATGCCAGCGGGCCAACGCTGCCCATCGGCGAAATGAAGATCGACGACGGCTTCGGCAATGCCCTGCCGACGGGCGAGATCGGCGAACTGATGGTGCGCGGCGCCAACGTCGTACGCGGCTACTGGAACAAGCCCGAGGCCACGGCGAAGACCTTTGTCGACGGATGGCTGCACACCGGCGACGTGGCGCGGCTGGACGAGGAAGGCTTCCTCTATATCGTCGACCGCATGAAGGACATGCTGATCCGCGGCGGCGAGAACATCTACTGCATCGAGGTGGAAAGCGCGCTGTATGCGCATCCGGCCGTCATGGATGCGGCCGTGGTCGGCATTGCGCACCGCACGCTGGGCGAGGAACCGGGGGCCGTGGTGAGCCTGAAGCCGGGCGCACAGGCCACCGAAGCCGAGCTGCAGGATTTCGTGCGCCAGCAGCTGGCCGCGTTCAAGGTGCCGGTGCGGATCATCGTCCGCGACGACATGCTGCCCCGCAACCCGAACGGCAAGATCCTGAAGTCGAACCTGCGCAAGCTGTTCGAATAGGAAGGCGCGGCGTCGCGAGACTGGCGACGCCGCGAGGCCCTTACTTCACCGGAATCGGCGTCCCGGCAGGCACCGGGACGGCCGTCACCGCGTTCTGCGGGCTGCCGCTGACAATCCTGTCCGAATAGGTCAGGTAGACCAGCGTATTGCGCTTGCGATCAACCGCGCGCACCACGTGCAGCGTCTTGAACAGGATCGACATGCGCTCCGAGAACACGTCCTCCTGCGCCTTGAGCGGCCCCTTGAACGCGATCGTACCCACCTGGCGGCAGGCAATCGACGCCTCGGGCGGGTCCTCGGCCATGCCGAACGTGCCCTTGATGCCGCCGGTGCGGGCGCGTGACACGTAGCACGTCACGCCGTCGACCTGCGGATCGTCGTAGGCCTCGATCACGACCTTGTCCGACCCCGTCACGCGGAAATTCGTAGAAACGCTACCGATTTCCTCGGCATGGGCGGCGGCCAGCAGCGTGGCCAGGCCACAGGCCAGCCCGACTGCCATGAAAATGCGCAATGGCCTGGGCGTCATTCGGTCGTCGCCCCCTTGATCTCGTCGTGGCGGCGCTCCATTTCCTGGCGCAGCGCGCGGCGCTGCCTGGCGGCTTCGAAACGCTGGCGCTCCACCTCGTCGCGTGGCTGCAGCGGCGGCACCTCGGCCGGCGTGCCGTTGTCGTCCACGGCCACCATCGTGAAATAGCAGCTGTTGGTATGGCGAACCACCTTGCTGCGGATGTTCTCGGTCACCACCTTGATGCCGATTTCCATCGAGCTGCGGCCCGTGAAGTTCACCGCTGCCAGGAACGTCACCAGTTCCCCGACATGGATCGGCTGGCGGAACACCACCTGGTCGACCGACAGCGTCACGACATACCGCCCGGCATAGCGGCTCGCGCAGGCGTAGGCCACCATATCCAGGTACTTGAGGATCGTGCCGCCGTGGACATTGCCGGAGAAATTGGCCATGTCCGGCGTCATCAGCACGGTCATGGACAGCTGGTGGGACAAATCATTCATCGCAGAAAATCCAGAAATCGAGCCTGAGGCGCGGGCAGTGTAACCCGGTGCGCCGCGTCATGGCATACCGGACGGCGCGTTTTTCCGCTGCCAGGCACCAGACAGTCTGAATAATCCGCGGGACAAAATAGAAAAGCGGCCCTGCAGGCCGCTTTCTGTACTTCCTGGAACGCGATGCGCTTACTTCTTCTTGTTCACGGCGTCCTTGAAACCTTGGCCGGCCGAGAACTTCACCGTCTTGGCGGCCGGGATCTTGATCGTTTCGCCGGTGCGCGGATTGCGACCGGTACGTGCAGCACGCTTGCCCGAGCTGAAGCTGCCAAAACCCACCAGCGTGACCGAGTCACCCTTCGCGACTGCCTTCTTGATACTGTCCAGCGCAGCGTTCAGCGCGCGCTCGGCGGCGGCGTTGCTGAGTTCTGCTTCCGCGGCGATGGCCGATACCAGTTCACCTTTATTCATGGCTGATTTCCCTTGTTTGG
>Ga0209564_1000164_pt1 | contig 160675 bp, 149 predicted proteins | sample AraplaCol_mMF_r2_FD_184272 | JGI IMG/M metagenome (GOLD analysis project Ga0209564, IMG submission 184272) | Arabidopsis root microbial communities from North Carolina, USA - plate scrape MF_Col_mMF_r2 (SPAdes) (version 3) | ecosystem: Host-associated > Plants > Roots > Endosphere | place... | reverse complement strand
GCTCGCTTCTGCTTCGCCATTGTATACTTCCCATGCGCCTATCGAACAGCGATCAACGCAGCGCGCAAACTAACTGTAGTTCGTGGGTGCAGCAATTCATCAGAACTGTTGAGGGATAAAGGCCTGCAACCGGAAGACGCGAACTCACAATCGTCCAACAATTCATAGCGTGATTTGGACTCCGGCCGGTCAGTGTGAAGATACCTGCCATCGACCAATCGGTGCGACATGTTGCGCAGCCCGGGGGAGATTGTCTGCCTATCGCGAAATACGCCGGTGACAGCGATCGCTCAAGGCTCCTTCCTCGTGCCAGTCTCCCTTAACCAAGGTTGGCACCCGTCACATTTGAGTGCCAAATAATTTGCTACAGGACCTTGCCCGTCGGGAACGATCGGCCTATCTCCGCACCAGTCATGCTGGCACTTCCTGCCCGCGACTGCCAATTTTTGCAATTTACGTGCGATTACAGAAACTTAGGAGGACTGCATGAAATTCCGTCCGCTTCACGACCGCGTCGTGGTCAAGCGCATCGACGCCGAAGAGAAGTCTGCTGGCGGCATCATCATCCCGGACAGCGCCAAAGAGAAGCCCTCCCAGGGCGAGATCGTCTCCGTCGGCCCCGGCGGCCGTGACGAAGCCGGCAAGCTGGTCCCGCTCGACGTCAAGGTCGGCGAGCGTGTGCTGTTCGGCAAGTGGTCTGGCACCGAAGTGAAGATCGACGGTCAGGATCTCCTGATCATGAAGGAAAGCGACATCATGGGCGTCCTCGAAGGCGCTGCCGCTCCTGCTGCCAAGAAGAAGGCCTAAGGGCCTCTCCTTCCTTTCCCTTCCATCCTGAAATTCAAGGACAAGCAACATGGCTTCCAAAGAAGTTAAATTCGGCGTTGACGCGCGCGACAAGATGCTGCGCGGCGTGGACATCCTCGCCAATGCAGTGAAGGTCACCCTCGGTCCGAAGGGCCGTAACGTCGTGATCGAGAAGTCGTTCGGCGCACCGCGCATCACCAAGGACGGCGTCACCGTCGCCAAGGAAATCGAGCTCGACGACAAGTTCGAGAACATGGGCGCCCAGATGGTGCGCGAAGTGGCTTCGAAGTCGGCTGACGCAGCCGGCGACGGCACCACCACCGCGACCGTGCTGGCCCAGGCCATCGTGAAGGAAGGCGCCAAGTCTGTCGCCGCCGGCATGAACCCGATGGACCTGAAGCGCGGCATCGACCTGGCTGTGGAAGCCGTGGTCGCTGACCTCGTGAAGAACTCCAAGAAGGTCACCTCGAACGACGAAATCGCCCAGGTCGGCACCATTTCGGCGAACGGCGACTCGGAAATCGGCAAGTTCCTGGCTGACGCCATGAAGAAGGTCGGCAACGAGGGCGTCATCACCGTTGAGGAAGCCAAGTCGCTCGAAACCGAACTCGACGTCGTCGAAGGCATGCAGTTCGACCGCGGCTACATCTCGCCCTACTTCGTCACCAATGCCGACAAGATGCGCGTTGAATTCGACGACGCCTACATCCTGATCAACGAGAAGAAGCTCTCCTCGCTGAACGAAATGCTGCCTCTGCTCGAAGCCGTCGTGCAGACCGGCAAGCCGCTCGTCATCGTCGCTGAAGACGTCGAAGGCGAAGCGCTCGCCACCCTCGTCGTCAACCGTCTGCGTGGCGGCCTCAAGGTTGCTGCCGTCAAGGCTCCGGGCTTCGGCGATCGCCGCAAGGCCATGTTGCAGGACATCGCGATCCTGACCGGCGGCCAGGCGATCTCGGAAGATCTCGGCATCAAGCTCGAAAACGTGACCCTGCAGATGCTCGGCCGCGCCAAGAAGGTGATGATCGACAAGGAAAACTCCACCATCGTCAACGGCGCCGGCAAGAAGGCCGACATCGACGCGCGGGTTGCTCAGATCAAGGCGCAGATCGAGGAAACCACCTCGGACTACGACCGTGAGAAGCTGCAGGAGCGTCTCGCCAAGCTGGCTGGCGGCGTGGCCGTCATCCGCGTCGGCGGTGCGACCGAAGTCGAAGTGAAGGAGCGCAAGGACCGCGTTGATGACGCGATGCATGCGACCCGCGCAGCGGTTGAAGAAGGCATCGTCCCCGGCGGCGGCGTCGCTCTGCTCCGCGCTTCCGAGCAGCTGAAGAACATCAAGACCAAGAACGACGACCAGAAGACCGGCGTCGAGATCGTCCGCAAGGCCCTGTCGGCTCCGGCTCGCCAGATCGCCGTCAACGCTGGCGAAGATGGTTCGGTGATCGTCGGCAAGGTGCTGGAAAACGCGACCTACGCCCACGGCTTCGACTCGCAGACCGGCACCTATGGCGACATGCTCAAGAAGGGCATCATCGACCCGACCAAGGTTGTCCGCACCGCGATCCAGAACGCAGCCTCGGTTGCTTCGCTGCTGATCACGACCGAAGCCATGGTCGCTGAACTGCCGAAGAAGGCCGGCGCCGGCCCCGCAATGCCTCCGGGCGGCGGCATGGGCGGCATGGACTTCTAAGTCCACGCTGTTCAGCACTATCAAATGCAGAACCCCGGCAGCAATGCCGGGGTTTTTGTTTTCATATAGCTGCCGTCTCCTGCAGCATGAAGGCAAGCGACTCGGTGTCTATTACCGCTAAGCGCTTGGTGTCGCATCACTCATCGAATGCGCCAGGATCGCCATCAGCAGCCCCGGAAACCGCGTCTCGATATCCGCCGCGCGGACCGCGTTCTGATGCTCGACGCCCTTCTTGCTGGTCTGCACCAGGCCGGCCTCGCGCAGCACGCGAAAATGGTTCGACAACGTGGACTTGGCGATGGTCGGGCATGGCGACGCCGCCGTGCAGGACAGGCAGCCGCTCTCCTGCAGCAGACCGCGGACGATCTGCAGGCGAATGGGATCAGCCAGCGCCGAAAGCACGCCGGCCAGCGTGATGTCCTTGGTCGCGGGGTGAACGAACTGTGCCATGAAAAAAGATATAGGCGCCCCCTTGCGCTGGTTCAATAGTCCCATACTTCCGAACTATTGAAACATCCATAGGGGATCACGATCATGACCAAGACATTCGAAGGCAAAGTGGCACTCGTAACCGGCGCCTCCAAAGGCATCGGTGCCGAAATCGCCCTCCAGCTCGCCGCAGCCGGCGCCGCGGTTGGCGTCAATTACGCGTCCAGCAAGGAGGGAGCCGATAAGGTGGTGGCGGCGATTACGGCCAAGGGCGGCAAGGCAATTGCCGTGCATGGCGATCTCGCCTCATCCGGCGGTGCCACCGCGGCGGTTGCCGAGACCGTCAAAGCGTTCGGGCCGATCGACATCCTCGTCAACAATGCCGGCGTCTACGCCTTCTCCCCGCTCGAGGGCATCACGCCGGAGCACTTTCACAGCCAGTTCGGGGTGAACGTGCTGGGACTGCTGCAGGCGTCGCAGGAAGCTGTCCGGCATTTCAATCCGAACGGCGGCAGCATCATTAATATCTCATCGGGCGTCTCGACCATCGCTCCGCCGAACAGCGCGGTCTACACCGCCACCAAGGCGTCGGTGGATGCCATCACCTCGGTCCTGTCGAAAGAACTCGCGCCGAAGAAGATCCGCGTCAACACCGTCAATCCTGGCATGATCGTCACCGAAGGCGTGATGTCGGCGGGCTTTCACGAGGGTGAGATGCGCAACTGGGTCGAGAGCGTGACGCCGCTCGGCCGCGTCGGCAAGGTCGAGGAGATCGCGTCGGTGGTGTCATTTCTCGCATCCGACGCGGCGTCCTATGTCACCGGCGAAACACTTCATGTCACCGGCGGCGCGCGATAATCAAAGCGCGGCGCAGACAGTCATCAAGCAAAAGCCCCGGCAGTGATGCCGGGGCCTTGTATCACAAACCAGTGGAGTTGCAGGCTCACTTCGCGCCATAGGGCGCCGGCGTCTCGCGGCTTGGCGCCGAGCCAACGGTCGCACCGCGGCGCTTGTTTTCGAGATCCTGCGCCATCTTCAGGTGATGCTGCAATGCAGGCAGCGTCTTGCCGGCCCAGTCCTTCAGCTTGGCATTGTCTCCGCCCTTTGCGTAGCGCTCGAACAGTGAGACCGCGTCTTCATGCGCGCTGACCTGCATCGGGGAATAGGTCGCCGAGAACTCCTCGGGTTTGGCCTGTGTCAGCTTGTCGAGCTTGGACTGCGACGACGAATTCAGCGCCGTCGGCAAGTCTGCCTTTACTGCGCCGCTGGCGATCAACTGCTTGATGTCGGCGGATGTCCTGGTGTGATCGGTGATCATCTGTTCGGCGAATTTCTTTTCCTCCGCATTGCCCTTCTGCTGCGCGATCTTGGCTGCTGCGATTTCCAGCATGTCGCTATTGGCTGCTTCGGTCACGAAGTCCTGCGTCTTCGGTGCGATGCCGAGTGTGGAGTTCACACCGGTCTTCTCACCGACGGACTGGGCGAGCACCGGGCCGGAAAGCATGGTGGTTGCAGCGAGAATGATGGCGAGTTTTTTCATGGCCGTTGTCCTTGAGTCTTCCCTTGGCATCAGCAGCCCGGCCGAATGCGGCGCGGTCCTTGCGATTACCAAGCTGTTGAATCGTGCGACGTTCCGTCACCGTATCGACGCGTGTTCGGCCGTTTGACGCACGCGCCCCCTTCCCGCCGCATTTTCTTCAGTTTCGGTTCACCCGCAGCACGTAATTCTCTCGCGCTGGCCGATGACACACATTGGCCTCGAGTTAGGAGAATGCCGTGAAGAAATTTGCTTTTGCCATTGCCGCTGCCGCCACGATTGGTCTGGCTTCGCTGGTCACGCCCGCCTCGGCGACGACGATCACCATCGACAAGACCAATGTCGCTGCACCGATCACGGACTTCTCGTCGCAGCATCGTCACTACACGCATCGCAAGACCATCGTCCGTCGCGGACCGGTCTGCACCACGCGCACTGTGGTGAAGCGCGGCCATCACGGTCGCCGTATCGTCAACAAGGTCCGTGTTTGCCGCTAAACGGCACCGCGCGAGACATCAAAGGCGGCGCAGATTGCGCCGCCTTTTCTATTTGCGATCATCCGCTCAATCGTCGAGCTCGGGCCCCGGCGGCATTTGCGGCATCGACGGATTTTGCGGACGCATCGGTGCCGAAGGCTGCATGCGATCACGCGGCGCCGGTGCCTGACCGCGGGTGATCTGGTTCGACGCCGCAGCTTCGGGTGGAAAGAAGACATCGTGGCAAGCGCGACTCAGCCGTGGTCCCGCGGCGCGCAGGCAACTCTCCACGCGCGTTTCATCGGGCATCGCCATCGAGCAGAGCCGGAACGCATCGGGCGTGCACGCCTCGCGCTGCGCATCGGTGCCGGCGGCGAATACAGGTGCAGAATTCATCAATGCCAATGAAGCGATCGCACCAATGGTGCGCGGCGTGATCAGGCGGGGTGCGAGCGAAAGTGCCATCTTGCGATCCCATGTTGCGACAACATGACAGATCAAGCCGCTGATGGCACAGCAGTTCCGCGACGCGACGATAGAGGCTGGTGAAAATTCAGGCGGTGAATCATCTGCCGCGCAGATGATTCAAATGCGACTGGATCAGTCGAGCTTGGCGACGACCACGACGCGTCGCACTTCGCCGCGGCGATAGGCCTGCAGGAACTTGTCGTAGTCCTTGAACGAGATGCAGCCGTTGGAGTCGCCGTTCGGCCCGAGCAGGTAGCTGTGTGTCAGCAGGCCGTTGCGGCCGAAGATGGCGCTCTCGCCGCCGAGCGGGGTCATGCGCAGCGCGGCGACGCCATGGAACAGCGCTTCGCGCGGCTTGAGATCATAGATGTGCGGCGGCGTCACGCCGCGCATACGCTCATGCGCATAGGCCGGATTGTCCATCCGCGAGCCCAGGCCGGAATGCGCCTCGAGCTTGGTGCCGTCCGGCATGTAAACGCGCTTGGCGGTGATGTCGTAGACCGCGGTGAGGCGATCCATGTCGCTCGGCTCGAGCGTCCCCGGGGTCGCGTCCTGGCCGTTCGACAGCACGCCGCCGTCGTGGCCGGCATAAGCGAGCATCGGGCCGTTCTTCGGCTTGTCGCTGCCGAACAGCTTGTCGAAGATGTTGACATTGGCGGTCTTCGGATGCGCCGCCAGCGCCATACGGGCGCGCTGAACCAGTGCGTCATGACCGAAGGCGCCGCCCTTCGGCGTCGGCGCCTGGGCGGTCTGGGTCTGGGTCTGATTGTTCTGCGCAGCAGCGGGCGCATCCTGCGGACGCACATTCGGCATCGGGATGCTGGCAATGAGCTGCTTCACCGTCGGCGACGGCTGCATCAAGGCGACTTCCTGCGGCTTCACGGCCGGCGCCGGCACAGTCGGCTCCTCGGCGATGCGGCGAGCGAAACGGTCCGGCGTGGCGCCCATGGAATTCGGCGCGAACCAGGCGACTTGCTGGCGATCCTGCTTCGGTGCCACCATCGGCGCGGAGCCGGCGAGCGGCGCACGGCGCGCAGGCTCGAAGCGATCGGAGAAATTAGCGTTGGTTTCGGCGCGGGTGACGCGCTGGTTGAAGCGCTCGGCGAAGGACGAGGTGGACACGCCGGCATCGGGTGCAAGGCTCGCGGTCACCATCGACGGTTCGATGTCGCCTGTGTGGAAGAGCTTGCCAGCTAGCGTCCATCCGCCGGTGAGTGCTACGGCAGCCAGCGCGGCGCCGGCCCAGAAGAACGTGCGGGAATTGTTTGACGACGTGTTCGACACTGCTCGGCCTGGGCGAGAGGGCGCTTGAGACTTCAACGCTCGTCGACGGTTACTCATACGCTCAACGTCCAAAGAACTGGCGCCCACACAAAATGACTGCGCGTCCCGCGAGCGATGCGCCGATGGATCAAGAAATCCACGGCTGCAATCCCGCAGGAATGCGAAGCGCCATTAAGGCGAGTTTTAGTTAAATGCGGATTAATCGGAAGATCCCCACCAAGTCCCCATCGGCGTCTAAAAGCCTGCCAATAATGGCCTTTTTGCGTGCCAGGTGAAGAGAAATTAACGTGCCCGCAGCGGTTTTTTGCGTCCTATTTTGGGACGCTGATCCCCGGCCTTGTCGGCACCCATTCCTGCCCGACGCACTCAATCCTGCGGGAACCTTAGGTCACACGGCTTGCCCGAGCCTGCCCGGCCGCCGGAAACACGCACGGCCGGGCACGCGAAGCGCGCCGGCCGAAACGATGCAAGCAACTGAAATCACGTGTAATTCAGCTTCGGATACCAGTCGGTTCCACGGCCTTCCGGGGTGCAGTCGAGGATGGTCCAGATCGGCATCAGGTCGGGGGCGCCGCGGGGGTCCTGGCCGGGATCGGCGGTCGCGGCGAACATCTCGCCGGCCCAGAAGTGCCGGATGGAACCGTCCCGCCGGGTGAACACATTGAAGGCGGCATCGTCCCCGCCGTCCTTGCTCAGCCCGAAATAGTCGCGGCTGAAGTCCCTGGACGGGTCCGAAAACAGCGGCAGGTGGTGCCAGCCGCGCTCCCGCTTGAAGGCACTGAGTCGCTCGATGGGCGAGCGTGCGATCACGGCCAGGGCGACGCGCTGGGTAATGTCGGGCACCTCGCCATCCCAGGCGGACAATAGCGACGTGCACATGGGGCAAGGCCGCTCGCGCTGCGGGCCGAACATGTAGGAGTAAGTCACAAGCGTCTGCTTGTCGCCGAACAGGCCTTCAAACGACACCGGGCCGTTCTCGCCGATGAACTGATAGTTCGCCGGCACCGCACCGCCATCGGGGAGCGCACGACGCATTTCGGCAACGCGTTCGATATGGCGACGCAGTTCGATCTCCTCGATCAGCAGTGCATTGCGCGCGGCGCGGTAGTCGGCGCTTTCATTGGGGAAGTGGACGGTGGTCGCCTTCACGAGATCGGCGGCGGGGGTCAGGGAACCAGTCATGACATGTCCTCCGTAGGCTGATGGAACGTGGCGTATCTGGAAGACGTTCCGGAACCGGCGATGCCGACATGGACGGCAAGGAGTTCTTGGCAATTGACGCCTGATGCGAGCGTGTCATGGAGTATCCCGATGCGCCTGTTTCACTTCAGCGACGAGAGCAACATCGAGGTCTTCATGCCGCGGCCGGTGCCCGGCTTGCAGGGGATCACACAGCCACAGGTCTGGGCCATCGATGACTGGCATCAGGCCATGTACATGTTTCCTCACGACTGCCCGCGGATCTTCGTCTGGCCGGTGGAGACCACGATGCCGGAATATGTCACGGCCTATCAGAAGATGACCTCGTGCCGCATGGTTGCGCATATCGAGCTCGGCTGGCTCGACCGGCTCGCCCGCACCACGGTCTATCGTTATGAACTTGCGCCGGATGGCTTTGAGCCACTGGGCAATGCCGGCATGTGGATGTCCTCCACGCCAACCATGCCGGTGAATGTCGAGCGCATCGACAATATCGAAAAGGCCTTGAGCGACGCTGGCGTCGAACTGCGCGTCTTGCCCTCGCTGAAGACGCTGGAGCCGCTTTGGCAAACCTCGCTTCACGTGAGCGGGATCGGCCTCAACCACGCGCGATCGTAGCTCGAACCCAGGGCGGATTAGTGCACCGTAATCCGCGCTACTGCTGCCTATTGACACTCGCACTAATCATGGATAATATTTATCCATGATTAGTACGAGGCTGCCCTGATGAAGATGAGCGACGGTGTCGAGCAGGCCATTCACAGCGTAGCCATGATGGCCGGGCTCACCGCCGATGGCGTGCTGTCGGCGGCGGCGCTGGCCGAGTTTCACGGTGTCTCCACCAGCTATCTGCTGAAGCACCTGCAGGCGCTGTCTGGTGCCGGGATCGTGGTCACGAAGCCCGGCCCGACCGGCGGCTATCGCCTCGCGCGTGCGCCGAAAGACATCACCCTGCTCGATCTGGTCCTGGCCATCGAGGGCCCCGCCCCCGCCTTTCGCTGCGCCGAGATCCGCCAGCGCGGCCCCAATCCGCTGCCGGGCAAACCGAAAGCGCCCTGCTCCATCAATGCCGCGATGCTGCGCGCCGAACGCGTCTATCGCGACGAGCTTGCGAAGGTCACCCTCGCCGACGTGCTGGGTGATCTCCGCGCCAAGGACGAGGACGGCGCCATTGCCGCGCGCGGCTGCGCCTTTCTTGACCTCAACGAACGGCGCCGCAGCGCCAACTGACCTCATCCACCGAACCGAAGGAGAACTGTCATGTCACCGCGTATCAACTTCGCAAAAGCCTCCACCGACGCCTACAAGGCCGTCGCTGCACTCGATCGCTACGTGGTGAAGGACAGCGGCCTCGACCCAGCGATCGTCCATCTAATCAAGCTGCGCGCCTCCATCATCAATGGCTGCGCCTATTGCGTCGACATGCATGTGAAGGAGTCGCGTCACGACGGTCTCAGCGAGCAGTGGATCAACCTGATGTCGACCTGGCACGAATCCACGGTCTATACGCCGCGCGAGCGCGCGCTACTCGGCTGGGTCGACGCCGTCACGCTGATCGCACAGACCCGCGCGCCGGACGACGTGTACGACGAGCTGCGCAAGCACTTCTCCGACGACGAATGCGTGAAGATCACGACTGCCATCGGCGCCATCAATGTGTGGAACAGACTGGCCGTCGCGTTCCGTGCGCCACATCCGATCGATGCGCCGAAGGCGGCCGCGTAAATCGGGGCATGGAGGGTGGGCAAAGGCGCGAAGCGACGTGCCCACCTCCAAGTGCCATGCAGGTGAAGGTGGCCACGCTGGGCTTTGCCCACCCTTCAGAAACGACGAAGGCCGGGTTGAACGTTCAACCCGGCCTTCGATCATTCAGAGCTGGATCGAAACTTAGTACAGTTTCGCGCCGGCGGCATCCACGACCTTGCCCCAGCGGGCGTGGTCATCCTTGATGGTCTTCGCAAAGGCTTCGCGCGTCGAGGTGGTGACGCTGAGGCCCTGGGCTTCGAGACGCTCCTTCACATCCGGCAGCGCGCCGATGCGAACCACTTCGGCATTCAGTCGATCGACGATGGCATCGGGCGTGCCGGCCGGGACGACGAGGCCGAACCAGCTATCGACAACGAAATCCTTCACGCCGGCTTCGGCTGCGGTCGGCACATTCGGCAGCTGCGGCGAACGCTCACGGCTGGTGACGAGCAGGCCCTTCACCTTGCCATCGCGGATCTGCGGAGCGAGCACGGTCAGCGTGTCGAAGGACAGATTGACCTGATTGCCGAGCAGCGCATTCACCGCCGGTGCGCTGCCCTTGAACGGGACATGCAGCAAATCGGTATCGGTGAGGCTCTTGAACAGCTCACCGCTCAGATGGCACAGCGTGCCCGGGCCGCATGAGGAATAAGTGAACTTGCCAGGCTCGCGCTTGGCAGCGGCGACCAGTTCGTTGGCAGTCGAGACCGGCGCATCGGGACTGGCCGCGAGCACGTAGGGCACCGAGGTCAGGTTCGACACCGGGATAAAGCTCTTGAACGGGTCGAACTGCACCTTGGTGTTGATATGCGGCAGGATGGTGAGCTGGCCGGCAGGCGCCAGCGACAGCGTGTAGCCATCGGGCTCCGCCTTGGCGACGGCTTCGGCGGCGATCGCAGTGCCGGCACCGGCCTTGTTCTCGATCACCACGGTCTGCTTCAGCGCCTCCCCGAGCTTGTCGGCGAACACGCGCGCCGAGATGTCGGCGGCACCGCCCGGCGGGAACGGGACGACCAGCTTGATCGGACGGCTCGGCCACGCATCAGCGGCGCAGGCCGCACCAATGCCCGTGGTCAGCATAACCGAGGCGAATGCAGCGGAGAGAAGACGGGACAGAAGAGCGGAGCGCACGATCGTGATCCTTTGGTTCCGGGACGTTGTTTCGCTGCCACCTGCAGACGCGATTGCCCGGCCCCGCTCATGCGAGCAGGTTCGAAAAGCCGGCAATGTTGGCTGTTTTTGCTGCCGTCGTTGACGTCCTGCGACGCGCCAGACAGCTTGGGAAGCAGCTTTGTTAGCTAGCTAAAAATGTCATCGGACAGCGCTTCCCGCAAGAAAACCGCCTTGCAAATGCAAGTGCGGACTTAGGGGAACGCTATCGCGCGGCCACCCGGAGAAAGAAATTCTTTCTTTCTGCCCTGTCCGCAGGCAGCGGGGCCTGGAACCATCGGCCGGTGGCGCCGTAGACTCAAGCCGCCATCGGGGATCGGGAGAGCGTCATGACCGCGCTGGATCAATCGACCGGGAAGAACCGCTACCTCAAGGCCGCCAAGCGCGACGACTTCACCCTCGACCAGGACTGGGCCTCCTATTCCGTCGCCGAGCATGACCGCTGGGACCGGCTGTTCGCCCGCGCACAGACGGTGCTGCAGGGCCGCGCCTGCGACGAATTCCTGAGCGCCTTGCAGCAGCTGCAGCTGTCCGAGGGCGGCATTCCCGACATGGCAAAGCTGAGCGCGCGCTTGGCGCCGCTGACGGGCTGGCAGGTGGTGCCCGTGGCCGAACTGGTGCCGGACGAGGTGTTCTTCGATCATCTCGCCAATCGCCGCTTCCCTGCCGGCGCCTTCATCCGCCCGGAAAGCGAGATGGACTATCTGCAGGAGCCGGACATTTTTCACGACGTGTTCGGCCACGTGCCGCTGCTGGCCAATCCCGTCTATGCGGACTTCATGGAAGCCTATGGCAAAGGTGGCCAACGCGCGATGGCGCTCGGCCAGCTGAAGAACCTGGCGCGGCTGTACTGGTACACGATCGAGTTCGGATTGATGAAAGGCGCCGATGGCCTGCGCATCTTCGGCGCCGGTATCCTGTCATCGACCACGGAGTCGGTCTTCGCGCTGGAAGACCCCTCGCCCAACCGCATCACCTTCGATCTCGAACGGGTGATGCGGACAGACTATATCATCGATGACTTCCAGCAGACCTATTTCGTCATCGACAGTTTCGAGAAGCTGCTGGAAGACAGTTATCGCGATTTCGGTGCGCTCTATGGACGGCTTGCGCAGGCACAGGATATCGCGGCCGATGCGGTGACCCCGGAGGATCACATCATCAGCCGCGGGACGTTTGATTACTTCAAGAAGAAGCGAAGCGCTCAGATGTAGGATGGGTCGAGCGAAGCGAAACCCATCATTCCGTCGTTGCCGCAAACTCCGCCGATGGGTATCGCTCCGGCGTTTCGCGCCTGCGCTCTACCCATTCTGCAAGGTCAGCCGTTCATCGACTGGATGCGGAACTTCGCCGGCGAGACGCCGAAGCGGCGGCGGAAGCTGCGGTGGAAATAGGACAGCTCGTTGAAGCCGCAGGCACCGGCCACTTCGCTGATCTTCAGCGTGCACTGACGATCTTCCGTGAGCATGCGGCGCGCCTTGTCGAGGCGAAGCTGCATGATGCGATCGGTGATGCTGAGCCCGGAGCCCTGCAGCAGGTCCTGTACGTAGCGGACGGAGAGACCGAGCTTTTCCGCCACGACGCGGGTGGAGAACTGCTGGTCGGCAAAGCTCTCATTGATCTGGTTGATGACGCTGGCGATGCGCGCGCCGCGCAGGCCACCGACATCGGTCAGGCCGACCAGTTCCGGCTTTGCGGGGGCCGTGGGCGTGCTGTCATGCAGGCTGGCCCGGTTGCTCGAAAATTCGGAGTGGTTGCTGAAAGCAAGATGTGTGTTGTCCATTTTCCCAATCACCGCCCATGTCTGTGTGCGGTTATGGGTCGTCGCCCCCGCGACGAAGGTTCAATGCGACATCCATTTTTCTTCTAGGGCGATCAACGGCGGCCGAGTTCCGGGGGCGCCGACCGATCCAGCACCTCACCGGTCGGGCCATCCAGCAGGTCCAGCTCGACATCCTCGATCACCAGCGGACCGCGCTTGCGGGTCAGATCCGCGACCTTCTCGACCCGGCTGAAGGCATCGCGCCATTCGGGGACAGTCATGAGGCCGGGTGTGCCGACCAGCAGCAGCTTGCCGGCCAGTTGCTCCGCGCTGGGCTCGGGCATGTTGATCCAGCGGATACGCTGACCACGCTGGACCACACACGTGCCTTTCGGCATGTAGAACATCAACCAGCTGGTGGTTCCGTAGTCCGGCCCCAGCACGCAGGTGGCACCGGTGCGCTGGCGCACCGCCTCGATCTCAGCGGCCAGCTCGGGGAAGCCGACGCCGATGCTGCGCACGGTGGCATCGCGCTTGTAGCCCGACAGGAGGCCGGTATTGGCCTGGACCACCAGTGCGACGAACATCACGGCACCGACCGGCGTGGCCCAGCGCAGGCAGGCCTCGACGGTGCGCTGGGCGCGCGGCGCCCACTGGATCATGGTGGCGGCGACCGCGGCAGCGATGGCGAAAGCGGGATAGATCGGGGCGAACCAGTTGGCCTCGACCCGGGCATGCAGCGCGTGCCAGGCGAAATACAGCGCGATGACCCAGACCATGGCGCTGACCAGCACGCGGGACGACAGCGCACCGGCCTGACGGCGGGCGAGCGCATAGAGGCCCATGGCGCCGAGGATGAAGACCAGCGGTGTTGCGAAGATGAACTGGGTGGGGATCAGCTCGGCGATATAGGCGGCCCTGAATTCCTCGATCCGGGCGCGGCCCAACTGCTTGATGAACGACACCCACTGGTGATCGGCATTCCAGAACAGCACCGGCGAGAACACGGCAAAGGCGGTGATACCGCCGAGATAGGGCCAGGGCGAGATCAGCCAGCGCCGCATCTTCGGCACCGAGACAAGCCAGATCAGGATCGCCGCACCGAAGAACAGCGCGGTGTATTTCGACAGCAGCGCAAAGCCGACGGCGACGCCGACCGCGAGCCACCAGATGCCCTGCCCCGTGGCAGCCACTTGCGCCAGCGCGAGAATGACAAAACTCGATGCCGCCAGCAGCGGCGCGTCGGGGGTGACGATCATCAATCCGACCGAGACGATCATCGTGGCATTGAGCAGCAGCATCGAGGTGACCGCGATGCGCTTGCCGCCGAACAGCAGTTCGGCGCTACGAAAAATCGCCCAGCTCATGGGCAGCGTCAGCAGCACCGAGAACAGGCGCACGCCGAGCGGCGTATCGCCCGCGATCAGGGTGCCGAGGCGGATCACCACGGCGACCAGCGGCGGATGGTCGTAATAGCCGCCGGCAAGATGCTTCGACCAGGTCCAGTAATAGGCCTCGTCGAAGGTCAGCGGCGTCCAGGCGGACGCCGCAAGCCGCAGCAGCACGAGGCAGATAACAACCGCCCATGCATTGCGGACCATGCGCGCTTCCGCAGCCGTCACCGCTTGCGCCACACGAACAGGCCGGACATGGCGTAGTTCCAGACAACACCCATCAGCGCGCCGGCGGCACCGGCGAGCCACCAGATCGGCTCGTTGTCATAGACCGAGAAGGCCACGCCGACATTGGCGAGCAGCCCGACGCTACAGACCAGGTAGAACAGGATCAGACCTTGCAGGATGCGAGCGCCCTTCAGGCGCTGGTCGCGATAGGTCAGGAAATTGTTGAGCAGGAAGTTGCTGGTCATGGCGCAGAAGGCAGCGATGCCCTGCGCTTCGGCAAACGGCAACGCGGCTTCGAGGCCCACGAACAGCGCGACGAAATGGACGACCAGACCGATCGAACCAACCAGCGCGAACAGCAGGAAGCGGAGCGAGATCACGTCATTGGTGAGCTTCGCCAGGATGAGGCCGAGGAAATCCAGCGCCACCATGGAATCGAGCTTGCTCTCGCCATGCAGGCGCGAGCCGAATGTATAGGGCACTTCCCTGATGCGCAGTTCGCCGCGCGCGGTGGCAACAACGTCGAGCAGGATCTTGAAGCCCTGCGTCGAGAGCTGCGGCGCTAGCTGCTCGAAGCGGTCGCGGCGGATCATGAAGAAGCCGCTCATGGGATCGGCGACACTGACGCGCAGCACCTGCTGCGCCAGCGCGGTGGCGAACTTGCTGAAGCCGAGGCGCTTCTGGTCGAAACTGTCAGCGCTGCCGCCATCGATATAGCGGCTGCCGATGACGAGATCGGCCTCGCCCTTCTCGATCAGCCCGAGCATCTTTGCGAGCTGGGTTTCGTCATGCTGGAGATCGCCATCGATCACGGCCGCGCATGGAGCGGACGAAGCCAGCATGCCCTCGATACACGCGCCGGACAGGCCGCGGCGTCCGATGCGGCGGATGCAGCGAACGCGCGCATCGGTCCGCGCCAGTTCGCGCACGGCATCTGTGGTGCCGTCGGGGGAATTGTCGTCGACAAAGATGACTTCCCAGGCGATCCCCTTCAGGGCCGCATCGAGGCGCTGGACCAGGGTGGCCACATTGCCGCGCTCGTTGAAGGTCGGGACCACGACGGACAGCTGCAGCGGGATGCCCGCGCGCTCGATCGGTCCGTTCCCAAGTGTGATGGCATCGCTCATGGCGCCAGCATATATCTGCCGGGCGACAGCCTGCCAAGGCGCTGCGGGAACGCGTCAACCGTTTGATTGTATGCGGAAAACGGGTCGGCATGCACGGAGGCAACAGCCAGAAATGCAAACGACCAAGAACAACCGGCGCACGTACATCCGGCGCGCCATCCCACTGAAGGGCTGAGGTTATTCAAGGTCGTCTCGGCAACGGAGCTGTTAAGCGTCGACGTCGCCGTTGAAGACGAGATAGGAATGGGTGAGCCAATCCGCAAGGGGCGGCCTCAGGGAAATCTGGAGGAACTGGAATGGCGGCGAGAACCGGCAAGATCCGCATCGGCATCGGCGGCTGGACCTTCGAGCCCTGGCGCGGGACGTTCTATCCGGAGAAGCTGACCCAGGCGAAGGAGCTCGGCTACGCCGCCTCCAAGCTGACCTCCATCGAGATCAACGGCACCTATTACGGCTCGCAGAAGCCCGAAAGCTTTCGCAAATGGGCGAGCGAGGTGCCGGATGATTTTGTCTTCTCGCTGAAAGGCCCCCGCTTCGCCACCAATCGCAAGGTGCTGGCCGAAGCCGGCGACAGCGTGAAGCGATTCTATGATTCCGGCGTGCTCGAACTCGGCGACAAGCTCGGCCCGGTGCTGTGGCAATTCATGCCGACCAAGAAATTCGACGAAGCCGATTTCGGTGCCTTCCTGGAGCTTCTGCCGCGCGAGCTGGATGGCCGCGCGCTGCGCCATGTGGTCGAGGTACGGCATGACAGTTTTTGCACGCCGGCTTTCATCGCTCTGCTCCGCGAGCACAAGATCCCCGTCGTATTCTCCGAACACGCGACATATCCGGCCATTGCCGATGTCACCTCGGACTTCGTCTATCTGCGCCTGCAGAAAGGCGAAGACTCCATCCCGACCGCCTATGCGCCAAAGGCGCTGGATGCATGGGCCAAGCGCTTCCAGGATTTTGCGGGCGGCGGTGAGCCGGCCGACCTCCCGCGCGTCAGCGACGGCAAGATCAAGAAACAGCCCCGCGACGTCTTCGCCTATGTGATCCACGAAGCGAAAGTGCGCGCTCCGCACGGGGCGATGGCGCTGATCGAGCGGGTGTAGTCGGGAGCGCCGCATGGCCAGGATCGCGAAGAAGGCAGTCGAGAAAGCAAAGCTCTTCACCATCGGCTACGAACAGACGCCGGCGAAAGCCGTGCTCGACGAGCTCGAAGCGGCCGGCGTGAAGCTGCTGGTCGATGTCCGAGCTGTCGCCGCCTCGCGTCGTCCGGGCTTCTCGAAATCGCAACTCGCCGCCGGACTGGACGAGCGCGGCATCGGATATCTGCATCTGCGCGGCCTCGGCACGCCGAAGGAAGGCCGCGAGGCGGCGCGGTCGGGCAACATCCCGCAGCTGGAGAAGATCTACAGCGCGCATCTGAAAACGCCGCAAGCGCGCGAGCAGATGGATGAGCTGGCGGCACTGGTCGAGAAAGCCGGTCCGATCTGCATCCTCTGCTACGAGCGCGAACATACGCATTGTCATCGCCGCTGGATCGCCGAGATCATCGAGGATCGCGAAGGCGTCGCAATCGAGAACCTGGTCGCGCCGCAGATGTGAGGTCGCGGCGCATCACGCGCCACCCTCCGAAATATTTCATCCAACGTTCTCCCCTCGTTCCCTTTTCCACACTGGACGTCGTCTTATCCACAGATATTCTATCTTGGGTTGCTAATTTGGAGTTGCGTTCTGTAGCGTTGAGTGGGGGCTCGATGCGTTGGAAACCGTTGCTGCGCAGCATGGGGCTGGTGATCGGCCTTGCATTCACCGGCCCGATCAGTGCCCAGGACATCGAGGCACTCGATCTCGAATTCGGTCTCACATCGGCTGATCGATCGATCTGGTATTGGCCGTCGCTGTTCGACAACCGCGCCACGCGCAAGCGGGACCTGGACTATCTCACCGGCGGGATGCCCGACAGGCTCATCTATTTCGGCGGAATGGATGCCTCGAAATGGAGTGTCGGCGCCTATGGCGGCTTTCAATGGATGCCGAACGGTCCCAACCGAAACGGTTTCATCCTGCGCTTGTTCGTGTCCGAGAGCCTCGAGCGCTATACGGACGGCCGCCACAGATACAATACGCAGATCGGTCGCGTCTATCTCATGCCGGGTTACATGATCCGCATCGGCCGGCTGGAAGCTCAACTGCTCGCCGGTCCGGACGCCGAGGTGGATCTGTTCTTCCACAATGGCCGTGCCCGCAGCTGGCGACCCAACGTCGGCTTGCGCGCCCTCGCCGATCTGTGGTGGGAGCCCACCTCTGAACTGATGCTGCAGACTGCCCTGTCCGCCACCACCATCGATTCCGGCTACAACACGCGCATCGCCGCCGGCTGGCGATTGTTCGACTCATTCTGGATCGGGCCGGAAGCAGCCTTCTCCAGCGACTTCTTCAGCCAGCAGACGCGCTTCGGCGCACATCTGACCGGCCTGCGCACCAACGACTATGAATGGAGCTTCGCCGCCGGGCGCGTGTCCGACAATTTCGGCCGCGAAGGGATCTACGGCCGTTTCGGCATCATGCTGCGGCAGAGCCGCGCGCCGTTCTTCGACAACTAGTCCAGCCGCCAGACCGCCTGCGGGCGCTCATAGCCCTTCACCTCGACATCACCGAGAAACGCTGCATCGCGCGCCGCCTCGCCGGCGGCGTCACGCACGGCCGAGGAAATCAGCAGCTGCGAGCCGAACTCCTTGTTGAGCGCTTCGAGACGGGCGGCGAAATTCACGGTGTCGCCCATGACCGTATATTCCTTGCGCCGGATCGAACCGACATTGCCGGCGATGACAGCGCCCATGTGAATGCCGATACCGATCCGCAGCGGCCAATCACTGCGGCGATTGTTGTCTTCCATTTCCGCCAGCATTTCGCATGCGGCTTCGACGGCGCATTGCGCGGCGCGCAGGTCCTCGATCGGCGCGCCGAACACGGCGAGAAATCCGTCTCCGAGAAACTTGTTCACGATGCCGGAATGACGGTCGAGGATCTCGACCAGAACGGCGAACGCCTCGTCCAGCCGCTCGACGACCTGTCGCGGCGTGTGAATGCGCGTCGCAGCGGTGAAGTTGCGGATATCGACAAACATCACGGCCACCTGCCGCATCTCCGTGGTCGGGGCAGCGCCGGTGGCGAGCAGCCGCTCCACCACTTGCGGCGAGACATGCTGTCCGAACAGGTTGGTGACGTGATCGCGCGCGGCCGTTGCCGCGATGCTGGCCTCGAATTGCCGCCGCAGCTGCATGCCGACGGCACCGGCCAGCACGCCACCGACGAACAGCATGACCGCGCGGACGAACTGGAACATGCTGTCCGGCATCGGCTCGTCGGCAAAGCCCAGCGGCTGATACAGCATCGCCATGGCGAACATTTCTGCCGCCGCGACGAAGCCGGTGAAGGTGGACAGCCAGAAATCGAGCCGCAGCGTCGAGAGGATAATGAAGATGAAATAAGTGAGCGGCGCAGCGAAGGCGAGCGCAGTGTTGGCGCCCATCCAGTTCATGTGCAGGTAAAGCGCCGCCGTCGGCACGCTGGTCTCGATCAATGCGCTGAGATAGCGCCGGACGATGGGAACGTCCTTGTTCTGCCGGACGCGCCGGGTGACCAGGTAGAGCGCAAGAATTTCGAGCGCCAGAAACGGCAGGAAGATCACATAGGTCGAGCCGAGCTCGAACCCGCCGCGGGAAATGCCGATGAAGACCGATGGCACGATCAGCTGGATGACGGTGACGATCGCCGTCAGGATGGCCACCGTGGCGATGACCGCCTTGATCCGCAGCCGCTCGGTGAGCAACACCTGCCGGTTCAGGGCCTCGCGGGCCGTCTGAAGCTCGGGGCTTTCCACGGCGGGTGTGAATATGGTTCGTCGGAGCGGCATCATCGGCAGCAGAATAGCTGCCGATGGCGGAATCAACGAGGCCAAATATGGGCAGGCTTCGTCGCCGACATTGCTGAAGTTAGACAGTCCTAGCCCTTGCCGTCACAGGCCCATGCCCGGATCACGCATTCCTTGCCACCGTGCTCGTAGCACTTCTTGGTCGCCTCGTTGAGCGTCGAGGAAATGCGCGGGGCGACGGCATAGCCATGGGCACCGCAGGGATTGGCCATGTCCACCGCCAGCGCGGCGCAGGCGCGGTTCATGGTCAAGGTGGTGCAATTGCCCTTGCAGGCTTTCTTGGCCGCGGCGAGCGCCGAGGCCTCGGCCGGATGGTCATAGGCCTGGCCATAGGCACCGCATTTGCCGATAGCGAGAGCGCCGGCGCCAATTGCCGGTTGCAAAGATGCGAGGCTGAAAATGAGCGAAGCAGAAAAAAACGCGCGGGAGCGCGCAGCAAGACGAGATGACAATTTCCCCTCCCCCGAGGTGCAATCGGCAGAACTGTACCGCGAGGGAGTTTCGACTTGGTGAATGAAGGGAACATGTAGCGTAGGCCAAGGCGCTCTTGCGCCATGCCCATCCTACAAATCAGCTGCCCCGCGCCTCCTCCAGCGCCTGCGGTGTATCAATGTCGAGGAAAGCGCCCCGCCCTTCGACGGGCACATCGGCAACAGCCTCGGCATGTTTCATGATCAGGTTGCGCGCACCGACATCGCCGCCCAGCGTCATCAATTCCGGGAAGAAACGGCGCGACCACAGCACCGGATTGCCGCGTCGGCCTTCGCTCACAGGCGCAGCGATGAGATGCCCCCGATCGGGCGCAAACGCATCGATCAGGCGATCGATCAATGTGGTGTCGATCAGCGGCATGTCACCGAGACAGACCACCGCGCCATCGGCATCGCGCGGCACGGCGGCGATGCCGGCCTTCACCGAGCTCGCGATGCCATCGGGATAATCGGGATTGTAGACGAAGGTGACGTTGAGGCCCCGGAGGGCCCTCTCCACATCGGCGGCCTGATGGCCGGTGACCACGGTGACGCTGCTCGCTTTCGACTTCAGCACATGTTCGGCGACGATGCGCACCAGCGGCTTGCCGTTGAGTTCGGCGAGCAGCTTGTTCGGACCGCCCATCCGCGTGCCGCGGCCCGCAGCGAGCACCAGCGCGGCCACACTGCGATTGCCATCGGTTTCAGCCGGCGCACGCGGCTGCGGGCGGGTGACGATCTCCATCAGCAGACCGCCGACGCCCATGCCGACGAGATCCTTGCGGGTGACCTCCAGGCCTGCGAGCAGGCGCATCAGCACCCAGTCAAAACCGTTCTCCACCGGCGAACGTGCACAGCCGGGCGCGCCGAGCACCGGCACATCGCCGGCTTTGCCGATCAGCAGGAGATTGCCGGGGTCCACCGGCATGCCGAAGTGCTGGATGGTGCCGCCGATCTGCTCGATGGCCGCAGGAATGACGTCGCGGCGATCCGCGATGGCAGAAGCGCCGAACACGATCACGAGTTCGGCGCCGAGCCGAAGCAATTCATCGATCGTCTTCGCGAGCACCGTTTCATCGTGCGGCACGCGGCGTTCGGCGATGATTCTTGCGCCGGCCGGCGCGAGGCGCTCTTCGGTGACGCGTAGCGTCTTGTCGATGACCTTTGGCGAGAGGCCCGGCAACAACGTCGAGACGATGCCGACCTTCTTGACTTGATAGGGCGCGATCCGCATCGCCGTGCCGCCTGCGGCCTTCACCGCGGCGTCGCGCAAACTCGCAGCCACACCGAACGGGATCAGCTTGACGGTGGCGATCATCTCGTTCTCGACCACCGGCTTGAACGCATCGAGCGTCGCAAAGGTGATCGCTTCGTCCACGCCATTGATACGATCGACGGCGGTGCGATCAATGACCAGGATGCCAGGCTTGGCGGCAAACAGATTGGCGCGGCCGGTGAACGCACGCTCGACGATGACGCCCTCGCCCGCCACGGCCTGCGCAATGCTGGCTGCGGCGGCATCCTCGGAAATGTCGCCGTCTTCGAGACGAACGACGACGACTTCCTTGACCCCGGCACGCTTGAGCGCGGCCACTTCGTCAGCACCGATCGTCGTGCCCTTCTTGAGCACGAGATCGCCCTGCCGCAGCGTGTGAACAGTCACACCGCCGAGCGCCTCGGCCGGGCTGGCCGGACCGAACTTCATGCTGCAGCCGCCTTTGCGTCCCTGGGCAGGCGCAGTTCTGCAGTGATCTCGGCCATGATCGAAACCGCGATCTCGGAGGGCGAGACCGCGCCGATGTTCAGGCCGATGGGCGCCTTGATCTTCGCGAGATCGGCATCCGTCGCGCCCTGCCCCTTGAGACGGTCGAGGCGCTTGGCATGCGTCTTCCGCGAACCGAGCGCGCCGATATAGAAACAGCCTTTCTCGAACGCGTGCAGCAGCGCGGGATCGTCGATCTTCGGATCATGGGTCACTGCGACGAAGGCCGTCCAGCGGTCGATGCCGAGCGGCGGCAACGCCTCATCCGGCCATTCGGCGATCAGTTTGACATCCGGAAAGCGCTCGGGGCTGGCGAAGGCGGTACGCGGATCGACCACGGTGACGTCGTAGTCAAGCGAGCGTGCGAGTGGTGCCAAAGCCTGGCTGATATGGACGGCGCCGATGATCACGAGTTTTGCGGTGGGTGCATAGACATTGAGAAACTGCTTCTTGCCGTCCACCTCGATCATGGCGCTCTTGCCCATGCGCAGCTGCTTGTCCAGCTCCACATGCAAGGGGTCGGCGGCGAAGTCTACCGCCTTCACCAGGCGTTGTATACCATCGGATATATCGGTCACGATGATCACCGGCCGGCGCGCGGCGCGCTCGGCATTGAGCAGCGCCAGTGTCTCGGTTTTCACGATCAGCCTACCTTTTCAACGAAAACGCGGATGGTGCCGCCACAGGACAGACCGACATTCCAGGCTGTCTCGTCGGCCACGCCGAATTCCAGCAATTTCGGCTTGCCGCTTTCGATCACGTCGAGCGCCTCGGTGACCACGGCGCCCTCGACGCAGCCGCCGGAGACCGACCCCAGAAACGTGCCGTCATCATTGATGACCAGATTGGAGCCGGCCGGGCGCGGCGCCGAGCCCCAGGTCTCGACCACCGTGGCGAGGGCCACGCCATGGCCGGCCTTTTGCCAGGCTTCGGCGGCCTGCAGGATGTCTTCTTCGCGATTGAGCATCAGACTCTCCTCATGCAGCGGGACGGATCAACGGGCGGTGATGGCCGGAAGTCGGCGCGGACAGGGCTTTGATCAGCCCATCGATGGATGTCAAATTATGTACCGGGCGGAATTCGTCAACGTGGGGCAGCATCATTTTGATGCCCTGCGCCTTCGGCTCGAAGCCGTCGAAGCGCAGCAACGGGTTCAGCCAGATCAGCTTCCGGCAGGAGCGATGCAGACGGTCCATCTCGAAAGCGAGCTGCGAATCCGCCTCGCGTTCAAGTCCGTCGGAGATCAGCAGCACGATGGCGCCCTGGCCGAGCACGCGGCGGCCCCACAGCTTGTTGAAATTGTGCAGCGAGGCCGAGATACGGGTGCCCCCTGCCCAGTCTTCCACCGACGCCGTGCAGGATGCCAGCGCCTCGTCGGGATCGCGGGCCCGCAGCGCGCGGGTGACATTGGTGAGGCGGGTGCCGAACAGGAACACCGAGACGCGCTTGCGCGCATCGGTGATGGCATGCAGGAAGTGCAGGAACAGGCGGGTATACTCGCTCATCGAACCGGAAATATCGAGCAGCGCGACGATGGGCGCCGGCTTGTCGATCAGCCCGAGGCGGCGGAGATCGACGATATCGCCGCCGGTGCGCAACGAGGCACGCAGCGTCCGGCGCAGATCGAGACGCGCGCCGCTCTTGTCCGGCCGGGTACGGCGGGTGCGCAGTTCGGCCTGCGGCAGCCGCATATTGGCGATGGCGCGGGTGACCTCGGCGATCTCCGCCGCGCTCATCTGCGCAAAATCCTTCTTCTGCAGGATCTCGCGATCGGAGACCGAGAGCTTGATCTCCTGCTCCTGCGGCGCCTCGCGCTCTTCGCCCCTGGACGGCTGCGCCATCGCCTCCTGTACACGGCGCGAGGCCGGCGGCGGCTTGCGTTTGGCGTCATCCGGCAGCGGCACGCTGTCGAGCATTTGCTTCCAGTCTTCCTCGGCGCGGAAGAACAGGTCGAAAGCCTGCTGGAAGATCAGCGCATGTTCGTGACGTTTGACGAAAATGGCTTCGAGAGTGGTGAAGACATCGGCACGCTTGCCGATCTCGATCAGCTGCAAGGCGTCAAGTGCATCGATCGCGGCTCCCGGCCCGACCGGTAAACCGGCCTTGCGCAACGCGCGGGCAAAGCCGATGACATTGTCGGCCATCTGCCCGGTTGGCGGATTGAGATGATCGATGGGCAATTCCAACTCCGTCATTCCGGGGCGGGCGCGGATCTTGCGCGACCGAACCCGGAATCTCGTGGCGTTCTAGCTACTCAGAGGTTCCGGGTTCGCGCTCCGCGCGCCCCGGAACGACGAGTGTTATTCCGTCGCTTCCTTGATCACCTTCGCCAGCGCATCGCCCTGCATGCGCTGGATGTCGTCCTGATATTTTAGCAGCGCACCCAGCGTGTCGCCCACCACCTGCGGCGTCAGCGAGCGCGCATCGAGTTCGGTCAGCGCCGTCGCCCAGTCGATGGTCTCGGCGACGCCCGGCGACTTGTAGAAATCCTGATCGCGCAGCTTCTGCACGAACGACACGACCTGCTGCGACAGCTTTGCGGAGATGCCGGGCACGCGCGATTTCACGATGGCCAGTTCGCGATCAGCGGCGGGATAATCAACCCAGTGATAGAGACAGCGCCGCTTCAGCGCGTCGTGGATCTCGCGGGTCCGGTTCGAGGTGATGATGACGATCGGCGGTGCCGGCGCCTTCACCGTGCCGAGTTCGGGGATTGTGACCTGGAAGTCCGAGAGAATTTCCAGCAGATAGGCTTCAAAGGCTTCATCCGCGCGGTCGAGCTCGTCGATCAGCAGCACCGGCGCGCCATTCACATCGGGCTCGAGGGCCTGCAGCAGCGGGCGCTTGATGAGATAGCGGTCGGCAAAGATGTCGCTGGCGAGCTGATCGCGATCGCTTTCGCCGGCCGCTTCGGCCAGGCGGATGGCGATCATCTGCGAGGCGCTGTTCCACTCATAAACGGCGGACGAGACGTCGAGGCCTTCGTAACATTGCAGGCGGATCAGTTTGCGACCGAGCGCGCCGGACAGCACCTTTGCGATCTCGGTCTTGCCGACACCCGCCTCGCCTTCGAGAAACAGCGGTCGCCCCATGCGCAGCGACAGATAGGCCACCGTCGCCAGCGAGCGTTCGGCGAAATAGCCGCGCTTGGTGAGCAGATCGAGCATGCCATCGACGGAGGTGGGAAGCGCCGATGGTGCAGTCATTTACGATCCTATCTCGAAAGCTTTCAGGCCTGACGAATCAGGCCCGGTTGTTGGCGGCTTCGACAGCGCGCTTGGCCAGCACGCCGATCAGATGCGCACGATACTCGGCGCTGCCATGCAAGTCACTGTTGAGCCCATCGGGCGAGACGTTGATGCCATCCAGCGCCTTGGGCGAGAACCGCTTCTTCAGCGCCTCCTCGAAGGCCTCGACGCGGAAGACGCCATCCGAACCGGCGCCCGTGACGGTGACCCGCACGCCCGAGGGCAGCCGCGCCACGAACACGCCGACCAGCGCATAGCGCGAGGCCTGGTTGCGGAATTTCTGGTAGGCGGCCTTCTTCGGCAGCGGGAACGAGACCTTTGTGATGATCTCGTCCGGCTCCAGCGCCGTGGTGAACAGGCCCTGGAAGAATTCTTCCGGCTTCAGCTTGCGCTTGTTGGTGACGATGGTGGCGCCCATCGCCATCACGGCGGCCGGATAATCCGCGGTCGGATCATTATTGGCGAGCGAACCGCCGATGGTGCCCCTGTGGCGCACGGCGGGATCGCCGATCAGCGCAGCGAGTTCGGCCAGCGCCGGGATCGCTTCAGCCACGGTCGCAGAACTGGCGACATCCGCATGCTTGGCGAGCGCGCCGATCACCAGCGCGCGGCCCTTGATCTCGATCCCGTCGACGCCCTCGATATGCGAGAGGTCGATGATGTCGGACGGCGCGGCGAGGCGCTGCTTCATCACCGGGACCAGCGTGTGGCCGCCAGCAATCAGCTTGGCGTCTTCATGCTTGGCGAGGAGATTGGCGGCCTGCCGCACGGTGGACGGGCGATGATACTTGAATTCGTACATGAGTGATTCCTGCGCGCTGTTCGCGGTTATCGTTGATCGTCAGGCGAGGTCGGATTTTTCCATCGCTTTCGCGCCCGCGGCGATGGACGCCACGATGTTCTGATAACCGGTGCAGCGGCACAGATTGCCTTCGAGTTCTTCGCGGATCACATGGTCCTCGAGATCGTGGCCCTTGCGGTGGACGATATCGATGGCGGTCATGATCATGCCCGGCGTGCAGAAGCCGCATTGCAAACCATGATGCTCGCGAAACGCCTCCTGCATCGGATGCAGCGGCGCGCCATCGGCGGCAAGGCCTTCGATGGTCTTCACCTCATGGCCATCGGCCATCACAGCGAGGGTCGTGCAGGCCTTCACGGCCTTGCCGTCCAGATGCACGACGCAGGCACCGCATTGCGAGGTGTCGCAGCCCACATGGGTGCCGGTCAGCCGCAGCTCTTCGCGCAAAAATTGCACCAGCAGGGTGCGCGGATCGATATTCTTGGCGATGGGATTGCCGTTCACGATCATCGAGACTTTTGCCATATGCACTCTCTGTCATCCGCGCGTGCCATTGCGGGGCCGCACGGTTCTTAAAATCGTTCCAAACGCATCATATGGACGAAGTTCATCATCGGCAACCGCGGGCGAACGCGGCCGGATGCGCGTATGACGCTGCTTCAACAGAGCGTGATCACTTTGCTGCGAATGCAAAAAGGCCGGTCCAGCGCCGGACCGGCCTGTGAGTCGTGCGCCAGCCGGGGCAATCAGCCCTGCACGGCCTTGGCGAAATTGTTGAAGAACTCGTCGGCGATCTTCTTGGCCGAGCCGTTGATCAGGCGCTGGCCGAGCTGGGCGAGTTTACCGCCGATCTGCGCCTCCACATTATAGGTCAGCAACGTGCCGCCATCCTTGTCAGCAAGGGCGACCGTCGCGCCGCCCTTGGCGAAGCCGGCGACACCGCCCTCGCCCTCGCCGGAGATCTTGTAGCCGTTCGGCGGATCGAGATCGCTGAGCGTCACCTTGCCCTTGAAGCGGGCCGAGACCGGGCCGACCTTGATTTTTGCCGTGGCGCGGAAACCGCCCTCGTCGGTGGTCTCGAGCTCCTCACAGCCGGGAATGCAGGACTTCAGCACGGCGGGATCGTTGAGTTTCTCCCACACCACTTCGCGGCTCGCGGCCAGTTGTACTTCGCCGCTCATCGTCATGGCCATGGGCAATCTCCTGCATGTTTCGGGTCAAAAGAGGCTCATCCCAAGTAATGCACAGATCGGGCAAAGGAAAGACCGGCCAACGAACGCCCTGCTGCCTATTCGCAGTGCAGCAGCCATGCGTCGCCGCGACCTTTCGAGAACCCTTGGAGACTCCATCGGGAATGGCTAGGGTCCCGCCGCAATGAGCACAGCCCTTTCCCCTCTTCTGGCACCTTTGTTATCGAGCACCGCCATGCGCGCGATCTGTGACGACGCCACGACACTGCAGAACATGCTGGATTTCGAGGCCGCGCTGGCGCGGGCGGAAGCAGCCGTGGGCGTGATTCCCGCCGCCGCCGTGAACGCCATCGAAGCCGCGTGCCGGGCCGATCAGTTCGACATGACCGCGCTGGCCGACGCCGCGACGCAGTCGGGCAATCTCGCGATTCCGCTGGTGAAGGCCCTGACGGCCCGGGTCGCCAAGGCCGATCCGGACGCCGCACGCTATGTGCATTGGGGCGCAACCAGCCAGGATGTGATCGACAGCGCAACCATGCTGAGCCTGCGTGCCGCGATCGACGCGCTGCTGGCCGACTGCGACCGCGCCGTTGTGGGCTTCGCAAGGCTGGCCGAGCAACATCGCCATACGGCGGTCGTCGCGCGCACCTGGCTGCAACATGCGCTGCCGATGCCCTTTGGGCTCAAGCTCGCGGAATACGCCTCGGCCTTGCACCGCTCACGTCAGCGCCTCGCGCGGCTTCGCACCGAAGGCCTTGCGCTGCAATTCGGCGGCGCCGCCGGCACACTGGCCGCGCTTGGCGACAATGGACTTGCCGTGGCGGAGCAGCTGGCGACCGAGCTTGACCTGCCGCTGCCAGATGCGCCCTGGCACACCCATCGTGACCGCATTGCGGAAATGGCGTCCGTGCTCGCCATCCTGTCCGGCACCTGCGGCAAGATCGCGCGCGATGTGTCGCTGATGATGCAGACCGATGTGGGCGAAGCCTTCGAACCCTCGGGCGAAGGCCGTGGTGGTTCGTCGACCATGCCGCACAAGCGCAATCCGGTCGCCTCGGCCTCTGCGCTTGGTGCCGCGACCATGGCACCGAATCTCGCGGCCACGATCTTCGCGGCGCAGGTGCAGGATCACGAACGCAGCGCCGGGCCATGGCATGCGGAATGGCCGACGCTACCCTCGCTGCTGCTAGTGACCTCCGGCGCCCTCGCCGCCATCGTCGATATCGCCGAAGGACTCGAGGTCGATGCTGCGAAGATGCGCAGCAATCTCGACACCGCGCACGGCCTGATCATGGCCGAGGCCGTGACTTTTGCGTTGGCTGAAAAGCTCGGCAAGAGCGAGGCCCATCACCTCGTCGAAGCGGCCAGCAAGAAAGCCGCCGCGGAGAAGAAGCATTTGCGCGACGTGCTGGCCGCCGATCCGAAGGTGACGGCACAGCTCAGCGCGGACGCGATCGCCAAACTGTTCGAGCCGATGGACTATCAAGGCGCCTCGCAGGCCCTGATCGATCGTCTGCTGACCTCACTCAAGACTTAAGAACGACGGAGTTTTCCCATGCCCATGATCGATGCCGACGGCTGCCTGCTCAATGTCTCCGTCGAAGGCCGCGACAGCGGGCCGACCCTGATGCTGTCGAATTCGCTCGGCTGCACCATGGCCATGTGGGAGCCGCAGATGCCGTCGCTCTCAAAACTCTTTCGTGTGATCCGCTACGATCGCCGCGGCCACGGCAAATCGGGCATGAATGGTCCGGTATCGATGGAGCGCTACGGCAAGGATGTGCTCGCCATCCTCGACGATCTTAACATCGACAAGGTGCATTGGTGCGGCCTGTCCATGGGCGGCATGGTCGGGCAATGGCTCGGTGCGAACGCGCCGGATCGCTTCAACAAGATGATCCTCGCCAATACCAGCTGCTACTATCCGGACCCGACCAACTGGCACAACCGCATCAAGGCCGTCCGCGAAGCCGGCATTGCATCGGTGGCCGATGCCGTGATCGGTGGCTGGCTCACCGCCGATTTCCGCGAGCGCGAGCCGGAAGCGACTGCCAAGATGAAAGCGATGCTGCTGGCGACGCCGGTGGAAGGCTATCTCGCCGCCTGCGAGGCGCTCAGCACGCTGGACCAGCGCGCACTACTGCCAGAAATCAAGAGTCCAGTGCTGGTGATCGCCGGCAAGCAGGACAATGCAACGCCGGTGGCTGCCGGCGAATTCATCCGCGCCAACATCCCCGGCGCCAGCATGACGCTGCTCGATGCCGCGCATATTTCCAATGTGGAGCAGAGCCACGCCTTCACCGAAGCCGTGGTCGGCTTCCTGACGCAGCGCTGAGGTATCACCATGGACGAACAGCAACGCGCCGAGAAAGGCACCGCAAAACGCCGAAAGATTCTCGGCGATGCCTGGGTCGATAAATCCGCCGCTGGCAAGAACAGCTTCAATGCCGACTTCCTTGATCTGATCTCACGTTACGCGTGGGGCGAGATCTGGACACGGCCGCAATTCGATGACCGCACGCGGCGCGTGCTGGTGATCGGCACCATGCTGGCGCTTGGCCAGTGGGACGAATTCCGCATGCATGTGCGTGCAGCGCTCAGCGAGGGCGGCTTCACGCCGGACGACATCAAGGAAATCCTGCTGCAGCAGGCGATCTATTGCGGCGTGCCGGCCGCCAATCACGCCACCAAGGAAGCCGGTGCCGTGATCAAGGAGCTGGGGCTCGCGGTCTAGGCGACCTTCTGCGCCGGCAGCGCGTCATTGGCCGCGTTGCCGGGCTGACCGGGATCGAGCACTTCACTGCTGCCGTTCTGACGCAATGGCGGCTCGACGACTATGACGATCGCCACGCCGAGCAACATCAGCAGTTCGGTGATGTGCAGCCGCATGGAGGTCAGTTCACCGACCGTCGACGCCATCATCATGCCGGCGAACGACATCGCGCCACCGATGGCAAGTGCCATGGCCAGCGCCTCGTCACAGCCGCCCGACTTGCGGATTTTCGGCTGCGTTATGAAAACGAGGAACACGGCGAAGAAGGCCACCACCGTCAGCTTGGCGATCGCGAGCAGCCACGCATAGCGCATGGTGCCGAAGCTCGAGAGCTGCAGATAATCGTTGAGAAACAGCGCCAGCGAGATGTTCGAGCGCTCGTAAAATCCCTGGATCGGCGAGACCATGATGCGGAACGCCAGGAGGGTCCAGGTCGGAATGAAATAGCAAGCCACCAGCGCGCCGACGAAGGTGCTGATGCGCCAGCTCTGGAATGAACCTTTTGCGGACCAGTTGTCCTGAACAACAGGGCCTTGGGAAGTGCTGCTCTCTGCCATGCGCCGTCCATCGCCTCGCGTGCGACTCGCATGCGAGCCGGTATGGTTGACGAAGAGCTAACGCCGCGGCCGCCAAAGCGACAACGTAAACCATCTCTTAACCTTAATTTCGAAATTCTCGGGAAAACGCCGTTTTGCGGGCAGTTTGCACTTGCCAAAAGAAAAGCCCCGCCTTTCGGCGGGGCCCTTCCAAGGGGCGCTGAGAACACCCCTCTCACATTCTAACGCTGCTGCGGCTGGCCTGGCGGGTTACCCTGCCGGCTCGGATCCTGCTGCTGGCCGGGGCGCTGCTGGCCCTGCTGTTGCCCACCCTGCTGCTGGCCCATGTTCTGGCCGGGGTTCTGGGTCTGCTGGCCCTGATTGTTCTGGCTCTGGTTCTGTTGGCGTTTGGACATTCATCCTTCTCCTTTGTTGAACCATCCAACGCGGGGACAACGCATGCCCGCGCGAGCCGTTTCGGTTCCGACATGAAGATTGCGAGGCCATTGCAGGGAGCAAATGTGACAGCGGAACAGATTGCACTGCAGCGAAAAACGGCATGGACAGCTCAACTTAGCCGCACGTCCCCCTGTTGCTGTTCCCGCAAAAGCACTGTTAGAAAATGGAACAGTGATCGCGAGATTCCGGTGGCCGGGGTTTCAGCATCGTCGCATGCGAAGAACGGCAACACGATACGGGTCCATGGATTATTTCGCCCAGCAACTGATCAACGGTCTCGTGCTCGGCTCGATCTACGGCCTGATCGCCATCGGCTACACCATGGTCTACGGCATCGTCGGCATGATCAATTTCGCCCATGGCGACATCTTCATGATCGGCGGCTTCATCGCCCTGATCACGTTTCTCATTCTCGTCTCCATCGGGCTCACGGCCGTCCCGCTGATCCTGCTGGTGGTGCTGCTGGTGGCGATGGCCATCACATCGCTCTATGGCTGGACCATCGAGCGCATCGCCTATCGCCCCCTGCGCCACTCCTTCCGCCTCGCGCCGATGTTGTCGGCCATCGGCATGTCCTTCGTGCTGACGAACTTCTCGCAGGTCGCCCAGGGCGCGCGCGTGAAGCCGGTGCCGCCGATCATCACCGGTGGCTACACGCTGCATGAAGGCGTCGATGGTTTCTCCATCCGCGTCTCCAACATCCAGATCATCGTCGTGATCACCACCGTCGTGCTGCTGGCGCTGTTCACCTATCTCGTCGCCCGCACCCGCCTCGGCCGCGACATGCGCGCCTGCGAGCAGGACCAGAAGATGGCGTCGCTGCTCGGCGTCGATGTCGATCGCACCATCTCCTTCACCTTCGTGATCGGCGCCGCGCTCGCCGCCGTCGCCGGCATGATGTATCTGCTCTATTACGGCCTGGTGGATTTCTTCATGGGCTTCGTTGCCGGCATCAAGGCGTTCACCGCGGCCGTGCTGGGCGGCATCGGCTCGCTGCCCGGTGCCATGCTCGGCGGATTGCTGATCGGCCTGATCGAGACGCTGTGGTCGGCCTATTTCTCCACCGAGTACAAGGACGTCGCCGCCTTCTCGATCCTGATCGTGGTGCTGATCTTCATGCCGACCGGCCTGCTCGGCCGTCCCGAAGTCGAAAAAGTCTGACGGGAAACGGCGTGGCAACGGCATCGACATCCAGCAAAATCACCCGCGGCCTCGACGTCGCATTCATCTTCAAGAAGGCCGTGATCTCCGCGCTGGTCGCGCTGGTGCTGTTCTCGCTGATGATCGGCGTGCGGACCGAAGCCGGCTCCGACGGTCAGCTCACCTACTGGACCCGCTTCGGCGATCTCGCCGCCATGGTCGCCACCGTGTTCGGCGGCAGTATCCTGATCGAGCTGCTGCGCGCCTGGTGGGGACCGGTGGAGACGGTGCGCGTGATGCCGCCATCCGCGACCAGGGCGCTGTCTTTCGCCGGCCGCGCGCTGGTCCCGGTACTCCTGATCTTCGCCTTCCTCGTTCCGGTCATTTTCTACAACGAGCGGTACATCCTCGATCTCGGCATCCTCGTGCTGACTTATGTGATGCTCGGCTGGGGTCTCAATATCGTCGTCGGCCTCGCCGGCCTGCTCGATCTCGGCTATGTCGCCTTCTATGCCGTCGGCGCCTATTCCTACGCGCTCCTGGCCACCACCTTCGGCTGGTCGTTCTGGATGTGCCTGCCGCTGGCCGGCATCCTCGCCGCCTTCTTCGGCATCCTGCTCGGTTTCCCCGTGCTGCGGTTGCGCGGCGACTATCTCGCCATCGTCACGCTGGCCTTCGGCGAGATCATCCGCTTGGTGCTGCTGAACTGGCAGTCGCTCACGGGCGGCCCCAATGGCATTTCAGGCATCCCGCGCCCGACCATGTTCGGCATTCCGCTGACGCCCGGTGATGATGGCCTCGCGGCGATGCTCGGCATCGAATTCTCGCCGACCCATCGCATCGTCTTCCTGTTCTACCTGATCCTCGTACTGGCGCTGATCACCAACTGGGCCACCATCCGCCTGCGACGCCTGCCCATCGGCCGCGCCTGGGAAGCCCTGCGCGAGGACGAAGTTGCCTGCCGCGCGCTCGGCATCAACACCACAACCACCAAGCTCACGGCCTTTGCCATCGGCGCCATGTTCGGCGGTTTTGCCGGCGCCTTCTTCGCCACGCGGCAGGGCTTCATCAGCCCGGAATCCTTCACCTTCCATGAGTCGGCACTGGTGCTGGCCATCGTCGTGCTCGGCGGCATGGGCTCGCAGCTCGGCGTGGCGCTTGCGGCGCTCGCATTGATTGGCGGCTTCGAGCTGTTCCGCGGGCTCGAACATTTCCGCATGCTGGTGTTCGGCATGGCGATGGTGCTGTTGATGATCTGGCGCCCGCGCGGCTTGATCGGCCACCGCGCGCCGACCGTCTATCTGGAACGCAATCAGGCGATCTCCTCCGACCTCGTGAAGGAGGGCTCGGGATGATCAACGACATTCTCAGCGTCGAAAACCTGACCATGCGCTTCGGCGGCATCGTTGCCGTCAATGAGCTTTCGTTCACCGCCGAGCGCGGCAAGATCACCGCCCTGATCGGCCCGAACGGCGCCGGCAAGACCACGGTGTTCAACTGCATCACCGGCTTCTACAAGCCGACCTCGGGCATCATCCGGCTGCGCCATACGGACAGCGAATGGCAGCTCGAGACGCTCAACGACTTTCGCATCTCGAAGGTGGCCAAGGTTGCGCGCACCTTCCAGAACATCCGCCTGTTTCCCGGCATGACCGCGCTGGAAAACCTGATGGTGGCCCAGCACAACGCGCTGATGCGTGCGTCGGGCTATACGTTTCTCGGGCTGTTCGGCGTGCCATCCTTCCGCGCGGCGGAGAACGCCGCGATCGATCTCGCACGTTACTGGCTCGACCAGATCGGCCTGTTGCCCCGCGCCGATGACGCTGCGGGCAACCTGCCCTATGGCGACCAGCGCCGCCTCGAAATCGTGCGCGCCATGTGTACTGAGCCCGCCCTGCTTTGTCTCGACGAGCCGGCCGCCGGCCTCAATGCGAAGGAAAGCGGCGAGCTCAATGAACTCCTGCTGCGCATTCGCGGCGAGCACGGCACCTCGATCCTGCTGATCGAGCACGACATGTCGGTGGTGATGGAAATCTCCGATCACATCAATGTGCTGGATTATGGCGTGAAGATCGCTCATGGCACGCCGCAGGAAATTCGCGATGATCCGAAGGTCATCGCCGCCTATCTCGGCGCCGACGAGGAAGAAGCGATTGCGGTGATGGAGGGCGAGACGTGAGCGCCGCCACCCCCATGCTCGCCATCACCGGCCTGCGCGCGTCCTATGGCAAGATCGAAGCACTTAAAGGCGTCGACCTTGCCATCCAGCGCGGCGAGATCGTTGCATTGATCGGCGCCAATGGCGCCGGCAAATCGACGCTGATGATGACCATCTTCGGCAAGCCGCGCGCGCGCTCGGGCAGCGTCGTCTATGACGGCAAGGATATCACCGCCTTGCCGACCCACGAGATCGCGCGCATGCGCATCGCGCAGTCGCCGGAAGGCCGCCGCATTTTTCCGCGCATGAGCGTTGCGGAAAACCTGCAGATGGGCGCCGATGTCAACGAGATGACGCCGGCCGAGCACAGCGAAAGCCTCGACAAGGTGCTGACGCTGTTTCCGCGCCTGAAGGAACGCATGACCCAGCGCGGCGGCACGCTATCCGGCGGCGAGCAGCAGATGCTAGCCATCGGCCGCGCTCTGATGAGCCGCCCGCGCCTGCTGCTGCTGGACGAGCCCTCGCTCGGCCTCGCGCCGCTGATCGCCAAGCAGATTTTCGATGCCATCCGCGTGCTCAACAAGCAGGATGGCCTCACGGTGCTGATCGTGGAGCAGAACGCCAACCACGCGCTGCGGCTTGCGCATCGCGGCTATGTGATGGTCAATGGCCTGATCACGCTGTCAGGCACCGGTGCTGAATTGCTCAAGGCGCCGGAGATACGCTCGGCCTATCTCGAAGGCGGACGGCACGGCTGATTGCCTCATCGTCATTGCGCCCCGTTTCGACGAAGCAATCCAGTTCTTGCTTCGTGGCTTGTGGATTGTCTCGTCGCTACGCTTCTCGCAATGACGGTGCCCATATCTAGAGCGATACTAAATCGCGGCTCGCCAAGCGCTGTATAAGCAGCGCGTCCATAGTCTCGAGCGAGCCCCTTTCATGATCGTCACCACTCGCGCCTGCGCGGCATCACTGGCACTAGTCGTGCTGGCATTTGCCGCACCGGCCATCGCCGAAACCTTCTTCGTTGATCCTGCCCTCCCTGCCTATGCGCCAGGCACTGCCAAGCCTCCCGCCGGCGCTCCCTATGTGAGCGCGGATGGTGCAATCCGGATCGGCGGCGCCGTGCATGCCAAATTTGCCGTCGAGCGCGCCAATGCGCTCTATGCGAAGACGCATCCGGGAGCCAGGCTGGTCGATGTCTCTGCCGGTGCGGAAACGGCGATCCCCAATCTCACTTACAACCGCATCCTCGTCGGTTCGATGGGCCGCCCGATCAAGCTGCTGGAAGCCGCCGGCTTCAAAAGTGCCTTCGGCTCCGAGCCCATCGAGATCAAGGTCGCCAATGCCGCCAATGACACGTCGCAGAAACTCGCGACCTCGCTGGCCGTCTATGTTCATCGCGACAATCCGCTGACGCAGCTGACCACAACGCAAGTCGCGAAAATGCTGACCATCGGCAATAACGGCGGCGATTTTTCCCGCTGGGGCCAGCTCGGCCTCACCGGTGACTGGACCAGGCGACTGATCCATCCACTCGGCACGCCGCAATATAGCGGCTTCGGCACGTGGATGATGGCCAATCGGCTCGACGGCAAACCCTACAGTACGCGTTACGAGGAATATTCTTCGACGGATGAATTGCTGAAGCGGCTGGAAAACGAACCCGGCGGCATCACCGTCGCTGCGATCGGGCGCGAGACCGACAAGATCAAGCAGGTTGCGGTGTCCGAAAAACCGGAAGGCCCGTTCATCAAGGGCACGCCCGCCGAGATCCAGGCCAACCAATATCCGTATGGCCGCTATCTGTATTTCTACGCGCGGCGCGAAGCGAACGGGAAGATCGATCCGGTCGCAGCGGATTATCTCAAACTGCTGCTGTCGAAAGAAGGCCAGCAGATTTTTGCCGCCCAGGCCAATGGCTACATTCCCCTCAGCGCTGCCGATGCGGCCGCCGAACGCGCAAAGCTCGACCAATGAAACAGACGCTTTCTCTCCTTGCCGTGCTGATCGCTGTCTCGGGCGCACAGGCACAAGACGCCAAGCCGAAACCCACTGCTCCGAAGGAAGCCAGCTATCTGCTCTCCGACGGCCGCATCGCCCTGCATGGCGATGAAGCGCTGGCGCCCGTGATCGATGCGCTGAATGCGAAATTCGCCGAGACTCATCCCGGTGCGAAATTCGCACCTGTGCTCAAAGGATCGGCCACCGCGCTGCCGGCGCTTGCGGCCGGCGCCACAGCAATCGGCTTCGTGGTCGGCGAAGCGACACGACCTGACATTCGCGCCTTCAAGGCCATCAACAAGCATGACGCACTTGCCATCAAGGTCGGCTATGCCGGCTATGGCCCGCGCGCCGGTGGCAAGACGCCGCCGGCGGTCTATGTGCACGGCTCCAATCCGCTCGCAGGCCTGACCATGACCCAGCTTGCCGGCCTTTTCACCTCGGGCTCGCCCGCTGGCGACATCAATACATGGAGCCAGCTCGGCGTCACCGGCGCATGGGGCACCCGTCGCGTTCATCTCTATGGCCAGCGCGATGATGGCGACTTCTCCACAAGCCTGCGGTTGTCGCGTCTCGGCGGCATGCCATTCGCCGGACATTACGAGGGACTGGCGGATGACGCCGCCGTCCTGCAGGCCGTGGCGCAGGATCCCTATGGCATCGCCATCGTCGATTGGATCGCGCAGAAGCCGCAGGATGGTGTCCGCATCGTTCCGCTCGCCAGCGACGCCGGCAAACCGTTTGCGGCGCCAGACAAAACCGAGGTTGCCAAAGGCGCCTATCCGTTGACGCCAGCCATCACGCTGTATGCGGCGCATCCCCCGAAGCAGCCGATGGATGCGCTGGTGAGGGATTATCTCGCTCTGGCGCTGTCCGACGAAGGCCAGGCGATCATCGCGCGCTTCGCGGAGAACGTGACGGGGTTCCTGCCTCTCTCGACGGATGACCTGAAGGCCGAGCGCGCGAAGCTGAAGGATTGACGTCCAAACCGGTAGTGACACTCGCTAACCTCTCCCCGCCCCTCTGCGGGGAGAGGTTAAGAAGAAAACCGGCGGCGAAGTGACGCAGTTGCCCCGGTTGCGTCCCAAAAATTGCCGATGACTTCACGCGAAAATCACCCCACACTCCGGTGTCATCCACCCCGGCCATCGGCCTCGGCCCCACGGCCCCGTTTCGGATCATCGCGAGGATCACATGAAACCCATCAAGCTACTTGGTCTTGCCTTCGCGGCATCGCTGCTGTCATCGGCCGCCTTTGCGCAGGACATCAATGTCGCGGTGGCCGGCCCCATGACGGGCGGCGAATCGGCCTTCGGTCGGCAGATGAAGAACGGCGCCGATCAGGCCGTGGCCGACATCAATGCCGCCGGCGGCGTACTCGGCAAGAAGCTCGCGCTGCAGGTCGGCGACGATGCCTGCGATCCGAAGCAGGCCCGCTCGGTCGCCGAAAAGCTCGCCTCCTCGAAGGTGCCGTTCGTCGCCGGGCACTTCTGTTCGTCGTCGTCGATTCCGGCCTCGGAAGCCTATGCCGACAGCAATGTGCTGCAGATCACGCCGGCCTCGACCAATCCGCTCTTCACCGAGCGCAAGCTGACCAACGTGCTGCGCGTCTGCGGCCGTGACGACCAGCAGGGCCTCGTTGCCGCCGACTACATCGCCAAGAATTTCAAGGGCAAGAACGTCGCGATCCTCAACGACAAGACCACCTACGGCAAGGGTCTCGCCGACGAGACCAAGAAGGCGCTGAACAAGGCCGGCGTCACCGAGAAGATGTTCGAGAGCTACAACAAGGGCGACAAGGATTTTAACTCCATCGTCTCGCGCCTGAAGCGCGACAATATCGATCTCGTCTATGTCGGCGGCTATCACCAGGAAGCCGGCCTGATCCTGCGCCAGATGCGCGACCAGGGCCTCAAGACCGTGATGATGGCGGGCGACGCCATGAACGACAAGGAATTCGCCTCCATCACGGGACCCGCCGCCGAAGGCACACTGTTCACCTTCGGCCCCGATCCGCGTAACAAGCCGACCGCCAAGGCCATCGTCGAGAAGTTCAAGGCCAAGAACATCGATCCGGAAGGCTACACGCTCTACACTTACGCTGCGTTCCAGGTCTGGACCCAGGCCGTCGCCAAGGCGAACTCCACCGACACCAAAAAGGTGATGGAGACCATCAAGGCCGGCGAATGGGACACCGTGCTCGGCAAGATGGCGTTCGACGCCAAGGGTGACATCAAGGCGATCGACTATGTCGTCTACAAGTGGGACGCGAAAGGCAACTATGCGGAGCTCGGCAAGGGCAGCTGAGGCTTCCGGCTCTCCGTTGACACTATCTGTCATCCCCGCGAAAGCGGGGATCCAGTAAACACCGCTCTCAATGCGTCTCACCTCCGACGCCACATACTGGATCGCCCGGTCAAGCCGGGCGATGACAGTGAGAGCGTGTAGCTCTCACCCGAAATTCTGCAATGCGGGAAACGTCTCCAGCAGCCAGATGCTCGCATTCGCAATGCCGCCGGTGAGAAACGCGATGCCGGTGAGGATCATCAGCGCTCCCATCGCGCGCTCCACATGCACGAGGTGCTTCTTCATCCGCGCGAACACGCTGGAGAAGCGCTCGACCATGAAGGCCGCGATCAGGAACGGGATGCCGAGGCCGAGCGAATAGACGGCCAGGAGCCCTGCTCCCTTGGCCACGGTCGCCTCTGCCGCCGCCACCGACAGGATCGCCGCCAGGATCGGACCGATGCAGGGCGTCCAGCCGAAGGCAAAAGCGAGCCCCATCGCATAGGCGCCCCAGAGGCCCACCGGCTTCGGCATGGCAAGGCGCCCCTCGCGCATCAAGAAACTGATCCGCGTCAGGCCGAGGAAATGCAGGCCCATCAGAATGATCAGCACGCCGGCCACCAGCGAGAGCTGCGCCGCATAGGCGCGCACCAGGCTGCCGATCAGGCTGGCGCTGGCACCGAGGAGCACGAAGACGGTGGAGAAGCCGAGCACGAAGACCAGCGCGGAGATCATCACCGCACGCCGGGAGGCCGCTTCCTGCTCGTCATTGGCCACATGCTCGATGGTCGCGCCGGTGAGATAGATGAGATAGGGCGGCACCAGCGGCAGCACGCAAGGTGACAGAAAGCTGACAATGCCGGCGACCAGCGCCGCGGGGATCGTGACATCCGTGATCATGCGGCTAGATGCACCGCGCGCGCGCCGACATGCAAGCGTGTTAGATCAAGGATGCGGCTGTTGATGCGGTTGTGAACACGCGTGATCGCCAGCGCAGCATGGAATTTGCCGGGAGGAACCGAATGAAGAACCTGCTCACCGATGTCGCCGGCGTCCGAGTCGGCCATGCCGACGACAGTGCCCTCGCCTCCGGCGTCACCGCGATCCTGTTCGACAAGCCCGCGGTCGCCTCGGTGGATGTGCGCGGCGGCGGCCCCGGCACGCGGGACAGCAGCCTGCTCGATCCCGTCAATACGGTTGACGCCATTCACGGCCTCGCCCTCTCCGGCGGCTCTGCCTTCGGGCTGGAGGCCGGCGGCGGCGTGCAGGCCTGGCTCGCCGAACAGGGCCGCGGCTTCCAGATCGGGAACGCCGTGATCCCCATCGTGCCGGGCGCGATCCTGTTCGATCTCATCAATGGCGGCGACAAGAACTGGGGCCGCTTCCCGCCCTATCGCGATCTCGGCTACGCCGCCGCCGTCAATGCGAGCGACACATTCGCGCTGGGCAGCGTCGGCGCCGGCATGGGCGCCACCACCGTCAACCTCAAGGGCGGCCTCGGCTCCGCCTCCGCCGTGACGCCATTGGGCGTGCGCGTGGCTGCACTCGCCGCGGTAAACGCCGTCGGCAGCGTTACCATGGGCGACGGCGCGCATTTCTGGGCGGCGGCTTTCGAGCAGAATGGCGAGTTCGGCGGCCGGGGTTTTCCGGACAGGATCACCCCGGACATGCATGCGCTCCGCATCAAGGGCGGCCCGGCTGCGAACTCCATCGAGAATACGACGCTCGCCGTCGTCGTCACCGACGCGATCCTCACCAAGGCACAAGCCCAGCGACTCGCCATGATGGCGCAGACCGGCTTCGCCCATGCGATCTATCCCGTTCATGCACCACTCGATGGCGACATCGTGTTCGCTGCTGCGACGGGCGAGAAGGCCATCGATCCACTGGTGGGGCTCACCGAACTCGGCATGCTTGCGGGCAATGTGATCGCCCGCGCGATCGCGCGTAGCGTCTATGAAGCCACTGCGCTTCCCTTTGCCGGTGCGTTGCCGAGCTGGCGCGATCGCTTTTCGAAATAAACGCCGCGCTGTAGGGCGGATGAGCGCAGCGTAATCCGCCGCGGAGTTTCGATTATGAACTCGGCCGGCGGATTACGGCTCCGCCTCATCCGCCCTACGGCCGGACAGTGATGCCGCAAGCTGCCTCCGTGTCGCCTCACCAATCCCCACCAACAGCATGCAAAACCCGTGGAATCGAGATACGTGCGACACCTCGGGTATACTTGTAATCGCCAAAGTATTCATCTACCGAATTTCATGTATTCGATCGTATAAAACCGCCTGCTTTAAGGTAAAAATTCCCTTTCGATTGCAGAGCTAAATTGAACGGCGCATCTTCGCACGTGTCCAAACGGGGCACACAACAGTGGAGAGAACGTCATGAAGAAGATCGCTATCCTTGCCATCACCGCCGCCGCTCTGATGAGCGCACCGTCTGCAAACGCCAAGGGCCTCAATGTCGGTCTCGGCCTTGGTGTCGGCGTCAATGCCGGCGGTCTGCTCGGCGGCGTGCTCGGTGGCCGTGGTGGCCTTGGTGTCGGCGCCGGCTTGGGCGTCGGCGTCTCGGGCCTCGGCGGCAAGCACGGCCTGGTTGGCGGCCTGCTGCGCAATGGCCTCCTCGTCAATGTCGGCGCTGGCGTCGGTGTTGGCGGACGTGGCGGGTGCGGCTGCTGATTGACAGCATCACACATGACGGCTGAGGGATCTCACTTGTCCCTCGGCAGCGAACGGGGGTACGCCCCCGTTCGCCCTCCAACCGGCTAGAGTGCCGGCTTGGCAGTTACATCCCCCTTCGGCTTCGTCGCTGTCGGTGCAAAACTCTTCGACAGCGACGACGCGACGATATAGCCCTGCGCCTTCTCACCATCGAGCAGCGTGCCGGTGACGCGGGTGAGATCGAAACCGAGCTTGTAGCCACTGCCCACCTCGCGCACAGCGCCGACGCCGTAAGTATAGGTCGTCGCCCGGTAGGGTGAGTCGAGATAGACCGAATCCGTGTAGCCCGCAGCCGCCGTCAGCGACCATTTGTCATTGACCTGCCAGCTGCCCTTCGCCGTCAGCAGCGTATCGATCGTGATCGGCGAGATCGGGAATGTGGTCTCGCCCGCGCGCCGCACGGCCGCCAGTTCCAGCGTGAACGGTTTTGGCCGCCAGGTCAGGTTGGCATCGAACAAGGTCGTATTCACATTGGTGAAATCGATGTCGTGCCAGATGCCATAAAGCTGCGACACCGACGCGAACACGCTGAGATCGCCATCGGTGTAACGCCCGAACAGGAATGGCTGGATGCGTTCATTGTCGCGGCGATAGCCGAACAGATCGAGTTCTTCCGCATAGCGCCGCATCGACAGATTCAGCGAAACGCCCACCTCGCCCTTGCTGGTGATCACGCTGACGCCGGGAATGATGGTGCCGCGCATCACCTGATGCGGGATTGGCAGGAAATCCTGAAAGATCACATTGGCCTGGTTCAGCCGCGACAGGCCGACCTCGCCGGTGACGAACAGCTTGATCGTGCCCTTGATGCTTTCCAGTTTCACCGCCTGCGCGAGATCCATCGACTTGGTGTTGTAGGTGTCGATCTCCGCGAATGACGTGGTCGAGATCATGCGTAAATCATCGTCGCCCGTGATGCCGCGCAGACCCAGCTTGACCACCAGCGCGGGATCGATGCCCGGTGCGATGTAACGCGTTGCATTGGCCTCGGCTGTCGCATTCCAGGTGATGTCATCCTGCTTGCCAGCGGCGATCAGGCCCACTTCGGTGCCGATGAAGGCGCTGCCGATACTGCCGCTGCCGCGACCTCCGCCGGTGGAGAAAAGCGGATTGCTGTCATACCCACCGCGCAGCCGCATCGAGGCAAAAAGCTCGTCCTCTGCGCGCGCCGGAGCGCCGAGTAGATAACTACCAATAACAGTCATGAATACTATGATACGCAACATAAGCCACCAGAACTACTTCCAACTACTGGAAAGCCTGACGCGTTAACGTTAGCGAGAAATGAAGTTCCGAATGCTCTCGCCACATATGCGGCAATCCGGCGCAAAGAATTTTGCGCGCGCGCAACCTTCTACCTACGACCTTGCGGGTGCAACGAAATGCGGTGGTATGAGTTTGTGTAGTTGAGCAACGACGCGGTGACCGCCATGCCCTCAACAGCGATTCGCCATCTCAGCTACAGCCCCGCAACGCGAGAAATGCGCGTGACGTTCACGAGCGGACGTCGGTACGCTTATGCGCAGGTGCCACCGGAAGTTCACGCGGCATTCAGCACTGCGCAATCACGCGGCGCATTCTTCAACTACCGCGTCCGCGATCGTTTCGCCTGTCGCGAACTGGAACGATCAAACGCTGATCGACAACGGCGACGTCGAGCTTGAGATCAGCTGCGCTTGTTTGGCGATCATCTGCTCGACCGCATTGTAGGATGTGCGCGCGGTTGCTGACGCCGATGATGTCGGCACTGCCGAAGTCGAGGTGACCTTGGAGCCATCGGCATAGCTGATCGACGTGGTGGTGCTGCCATCGGCATTCGCCGTCGTCGAGGTGGTTGCGCCAGCAGTATCAGAATCGGCACTGCCGCCAGGCTGAGGCTTGGCGGCGCCCTTCAGCGCCTTGCCGAGTTCGCTGATATTGACCGAGCCATCGCCATCCGTATCGAGCTTGGCGAATACCTTGTCGGCATTGGCGACATTGGTACCGCCGGCGCCGAGCTTGTCGGCGAATTCCGCCTTGCTGATCGACCCGTTGCCGTCGCCATCGAGCTGGGCGAACAGGCTCTTCAGTGCATCAGACCGCGTCTTCGAGTTCGCCGAAAACTGCGTCTGGCTTTGCGCATCCAAGAGCGAGCTCATGGTCGTCGCCGACAGGTTGGTGAAGAGCGTGCCCTTGGTCGCCGTCGTGCTCGCGCTCGAACCGTCCGTCGTCCGCAGCGCAGCGAGGAATGGCTCCGACTGGACGCCGCTCGTACCCTTCGAGGACGCGGATGACGACGTCCTCTTCGCAGTCAGCGACTGCAGAAGGTCCATGGCCGATGAGGCAAGTGCTCCAACGCCAATCATCGTCGATCTCCATCCGGGCCGGAATGGCCCAGGGACAAGTCAGCAATCCGCGTGCCAGCGAAAAAGTGACGCGAAATCAATGTGCAACGCGCATCCGAGCCGGGTCTCGACCGGGCAATCCCTGCCCCAACGGCAGATTTTGCCGGAACTCCACAGGCCCTGCGGCCCTGCGTTGCCGCGCTCTCACCCGCATGTTAGGCGGAGCCGATCCAACGCCCCTTCAGGAACAACGACCATGTCCCAGAGCTTCGCGCCGCGCCCGCTGGTGATCGCCCCGTCCATTCTGGCGGCAGATTTCGCCAAGCTTGGCGACGAGGTCCGCGCCGTCGATACCGCCGGTGCCGACTGGATGCATCTCGACGTGATGGACGGCCATTTCGTGCCGAACATTTCCTATGGCCCCGACGTCATCAAGGCGCTGCGCCCGCACACGAAGAAGATTTTTGACGCGCATCTGATGATTGCGCCGGTCGATCCCTATCTCGAAGCCTTCGCCAAGGCCGGCTGCGACCACATCACCGTCCATGCCGAAGCCGGCCCGCATCTGCACCGCTCCCTGCAGGCGATCCGCAATCTCGGCAAGAAGGCCGGCGTGAGCCTCAATCCCGGCACACCACTGAGCGCGATCGAATATGTGCTCGACCTCGTCGATCTCGTGCTGGTGATGTCGGTGAACCCCGGCTTCGGCGGCCAGGCTTTCATCCCGTCGGCGATCGACAAGGTCACCAATCTGCGCGCCATGCTGGCAGGCCGCCCGATCGATATCGAGGTGGATGGGGGCGTGTCGGCCGCGACGGTCGGCGCACTGGCGGCAGCCGGCGCGAATGCGTTCGTGGCAGGTTCGGCCGTGTTCAAGGGCGGCACGATGGAGAGCTACAAGGCGAATATCGACGGCATTCGCGGCGAGGCGCTGAAGGCACGCGGGGAAATGGTGTAGTCCGCAGACGCGAACTCAGGTCGCCAGTCGCCAGCAAATCCCGTGAGATCACCGTGCATATCCGTCTGCTTTCGTTCCTTGCTCTCCTTCTTTGTCTGACCGCCCCCGCAGCCTTTGCTGCCGCGGTGCCCGTCGATGACCCCGATCGCTTCGCGAGTGATACCTTCGCGCTCATCAGCCAGAGCAAATTCCAAGACGCCGCGCAACGAATTGCCGAGGCGGCCGGGGACCCCAAATTTGAAAAGAAGATGGCGACCGCGCTGAAGAAAATCGAGGGCAGGAAATTCGACTTCGGCAAAAAGGTCTATGACAAGGACTATAACGGAGCCCTGCGCCAGATCATCTATGTCTCCTACTTCGAAAAGACCGGATTCATCTATTTTCGCTTCACGTATAAAATGACCAGCAGAGGGTGGTTTCTCACCGACTTCCTGTTCAATGAGGGCGGTTCAGGCCTCTTCCCAAAAGGCTTCATCGAAGAGCCGTCCTGAAGTCACATACAGTCGTGACCCGAGCGAAGCGATCTGCTGGATTTCTATGAACGAATGATCCCGTATCTCGCCGCGCTCATATGGCGACGGCCCGGAGTGACACGGCTGCAAACGGGTAAATTCTGCAGGAAAATCAGTCATCCAGACGTTTTCTGAGGTGGTTTCGCCCGTCTCGATCTGTTAAAGCGCGGCGTAACCCCTCATACGTCCGAGACGCCGATGATCCCGCGCTATACCCGTCCCGAAATGGCCTCCATCTGGGAGCCGCAGACCCGCTTCAAGATCTGGTTCGAGATCGAGGCGCATGCCGCCGATGCGCTGGCGGAACTCGGGACCATTCCGAAAGACGCGGCCAAGACAATCTGGGCCAAGGCCAAGGACGCCACCTTTAATGTGGATCGCATCGACGAGATCGAGCGCGAGACCAAGCATGACGTCATCGCCTTCCTGACCCACCTCGCCGAGATCGTAGGTCCCGAAGCGCGCTTCGTGCATCAGGGCATGACCTCGTCGGACGTGCTCGACACCTGCCTCAATGTGCAGCTGGTGCGCGCCGCCGATATCCTGATCGCCGATATCGACCGCCTGCTCGCGGCACTCAAGACCCGCGCCTTCGAGCACAAGATGACGCCGACCATCGGCCGCTCCCACGGCATCCATGCCGAGCCGGTCACGTTCGGCCTCAAGCTCGCTTTCGCCTATGCCGAATTCACGCGCAATCGCGAGCGTCTCGTCGCCGCCCGCAAGGAAGTCGCCACCTGCGCGATCTCCGGCGCCGTCGGCACCTTCGCGCAGATCGATCCGCGCGTGGAAGAACATGTCGCCAAGGCGATGGGCCTCGAGCCGGAGCCGATCTCGACCCAGGTGATCCCGCGCGATCGTCATGCGATGTATTTTGCGACGCTTGGCGTCATCGCCTCCTCGATGGAACGCCTCGCCGTCGAAATCCGCCACATGCAGCGCACCGAAGTGCTGGAAGCCGAGGAATTCTTCTCCGAAGGCCAGAAGGGCTCGTCGGCGATGCCGCACAAGCGCAATCCGGTGCTCACCGAAAACATCACCGGCCTGTCGCGCATGGTGCGCGCCTATGTGACGCCGGCGCTTGAAAACGTGGTGCTGTGGCACGAGCGCGATATCTCGCACTCCTCCGCCGAGCGCATGTTCGGCCCCGATGCCACCGTGACGCTGGACTTCGCGCTGAACCGCATGGCCGGCGTGATCGAGAAGCTGCTGGTCTATCCCGCCAACATGCAGAAGAATCTCGATCGTCTCGGCGGCCTCGTGCATTCCCAACGGGTGCTGATCGCGCTGACGCAGAAGGGCGCATCGCGCGAGGACAGCTACAAGATGGTCCAGCGCAACGCGATGCCGGTGTGGCGCGGCGAAGGCGACTTCCAGACGCTGCTGAAGGCCGATGCCGACGTGAAGAAGTATCTCAGCGACGACGAGATCGCCGAGAAGTTCGACCTCGGCTATCACCTCAAGCATGTGGATACGATCTTCAAGCGCGTGTTCGGCGAGAGCTGATCGACAGGATGGCCCGCGTCGTCGCCGTCAGCCTGCGGCGCGGCCATCACTTCAGCAAGACACCGGCGTTGAGCATCCGCCTGCTCAACGGCCTTGGTGTCGAAGGCGACGGCCATATGGGCGCGACGGTGCAGCACCGCTACGACCGCCGCCGTGATCCGACAAAGCCGAACCTGCGCCAGGTGCATCTGATCCCGTCAGAACTGTTCGACGAATTGCGCGGCAAGGGTTTTGCGATTGCGCCCGGCGATCTCGGCGAGAACATCACGACATCGGAGATCGACCTCGCAGCGCTGCCGACAGGCACGCGGCTATATCTCGGCGCGAGCGCGGTGATCGAACTCACCGGCCTGCGCGAGCCCTGCACGCTGATGGACAGGTTTCAGCGCGGGCTGAAGGCGGCGACGCTGGATCGCGATGCCGACGGCGGCCTCATCTACAAGGCCGGCGTGATGGCCGTGGTACTGGCCGATGGCGAGGTCGCGCCGGGAGATCCGATCCGGATAGAGCATCCGGCACGGCCGCTCAAACCGCTGCAGCCCGTCTAGCCCCCGGTCTCCCGCCCCTTCCCGAAAAAGCCAGAATGGCCGTATCTTGATGGCCGCAACCTCTAGCAACCCCGCAGTAACCAACCTGCCTTAGGCTTTCCTCGTGCCCACGCGCCCCACCATCCTCGTGTTCGATTCCGGTCTCGGCGGCCTCACCGTCCAGCGCGAGATTGCGAAGGCGCGGCCGGATGCGCGCTATGTCTATGTGGCCGATGACGCATTCTTCCCCTATGGCCAGCACAGCGAGCAGGCGCTGGTCGACCGTGTCGTGCCGCTGATGGGTGAACTGATCGCTGCACACCGGCCTGACATGGTCGTGATCGCCTGCAACACCGCCTCGACCATCGTGCTGTCGCATCTGCGCGCCGCCTACAGCGTGCCCTTCGTCGGCACCGTGCCGGCCATCAAGCCCGCCTGCGCAGGCTCGCTGACCAAGCGCGTATCCGTGCTCGGCACCTCGGGCACCGTGAAGCGCGAATATACCCAGACGCTGATCCGCGAATTCGGCGGCGGCTGCATCGTCACGCTGGTCGGCTCCGCCAATCTCGCCTCGCTGGCCGAAGGCGCGCTCAGCGGCAGTGGCGGTATCACTGACACCGACATTTTCAACGAGATCGCTCCCTGCTTCGTCCAGGACGCCGCCGGCGCCCGCACCGACACCGTGGTCCTCGCTTGCACCCACTATCCGCTGCTGCTGGATGAGCTCACCCGCCTCGCACCATGGCCGGTGGTCTGGATCGACCCCGCGCCCGCCATTGCACGCCGCGTGGTCGGCCTGATCGGTGATCTCCAGCCCGGCGCACCGCATGGCGATGCCGTGCTGCTCTATACGTCCGGCAAGCGCCATGCCTGGCCGGAAACGCTGGCGCCGTTCTTCGGCGGCCGGGTCGCGGCCTAAGCTTCGCCTCGACTTTCCCCTGAGCACTGCTAGCCTCCCGTCACGCCGGCCCGACAAGAGGCCGGCAAGGGAGATGAGCATGTTGAGACAATTGATACTCGGCCTCACCGTTGCGACTGTCGCCGGCATGGGCGCCGCCTCTGCGCAGGGCATCAAGCGCACACCGCTGCAGGACATCAAATATCCCGCCGGCCATCATATCGTGACCGTCGTCGCCGAGATCGGTCCGAACCAGTTGGCCGGCCGGCACACGCATCCGGGCGTCGATACCGGCTATGTGCTGGACGGGGAAGCCACGCTGATCATCGAGGGTCAGGCCGACAAGGAGCTGAAGGCCGGCGATTCCTACGCGGTGCCCGCCGGCATCCCGCATGACGTGAAAACGGGCGCCAAGGGGCTCAAGCTGCTGGCGATCTATGTGGTCGAGGACGGCAAGCCGGTGGCCACACCGGCCCCGAAATAGGCTAGAACCGGCGGGAACCGGGTTTTTGCGAACCAAGGCGGCGATTTCGGCTGCGAAACCACCAGCCGGGCCGCCAAAACGGCAAAAAGCCCTGTCTTTGAATTGACATAACCGGCCCCGCCCCCTAGAAACCGCCCTGCTCGCGGGCCGTTTTCGGCCCGCGAAGCGTTTCGCACCCGTGGTTCTCCTCCCAGCTTTGGGAATGAGCCTGTCGGTGCCGGGATATCCTTCAAAAGATCATCCGGCATACAGGAGGGCGCGTCTCCTCACATCCACTGTTCAAACATCGAGGACGCGATGACAAAGCGTAGTGAAGCCAAGTACAAAATCGACCGCCGCATGGGCCAGAACATTTGGGGTCGTCCCAAGTCTCCGGTCAACAAGCGTGAATACGGCCCCGGCCAGCACGGCCAGCGCCGCAAGGGCAAGCTCTCGGACTTCGGCACGCAGCTGCGCGCCAAGCAGAAGCTGAAGGGCTATTACGCCAACATTTCCGAACGTCAGTTCTATGCCGTCTACGTCGAGGCTTCCCGCCTCAAGGGCGACACCGGTGAAAACCTGATCGGCCTGCTCGAGCGCCGCCTCGACACCGTGGTGTATCGCGCCAAGTTCGTCGCCACCATGTTCGCCGCCCGCCAGTTCATCAATCACGGCCATGTCCGCGTGAACGGCAAGCGCGTCAACATTTCGAGCTACCTCGTGAAGGTCGGCGACGTGATCGAGGTCAAGGAATCCTCGAAGCAGCTCGCCGTCGTTCTCGAAGCCTCGCAGCTCGGCGAGCGCGACGTGCCGGACTACGTCGAAACCGACCACAACAAGATGACCGCGCGCTTCATCCGCATTCCCGCACTGTCGGACGTTCCGTTCGCCGTGCAGATGGAACCGCATCTGATCGTCGAATTCTATTCGCGCTAATCCCTTTAGCGACGAAGATGAAAAGGCCCCGGTTTCCGGGGCCTTTTTGTTGGCCTACACGCTCATCCTGTCATCGCCCGGCTTGACCGGGCGATCCAGTAAACTCAGGCCCCGAATTTACTCACATCCGCAGGTGTCTACTGGATCACCCGCTTATGCGGGTGATGACAGGCGCATGTGTGGAAGCGCTGACGATCACAGGGTAGGCTCCATCCAAACAATACGGATGCTCGCATGCCCTTCACCCCTGCCCGCCCCGATCCATCGCAGCCGCCGGTTCGCATCAACCTGCTCTCGGACACGCAGACCAAGCCGACATCAGCGATGCGCGCCGCCATGACCGCAGCCGAAGTCGGTGACGAACAGGTGGGCGACGATCCGACCGTCAACGCGCTGTGCGATCGGGTGGCCGATCTGCTCGGCAAGGAAGCAGCGGTGTTCATGCCGTCAGGCACCATGTGCAATGTCGCCGGCCTGCTCGCGCATTGCCGGCCCGGCGATGAAATCCTCGCTCATCGCACCGCGCATATCCTCTCGCGCGAAGGCGGCACCCATGCCGCGCTCGGCGGGTTCCAGATCACCGGGCTCGATGGCGCGGACGGCAAGTTCTCGCCCGATGCATTGCGCGCTGCTCTGCATCCCCGCACGCGCTACGAGGCCGCGCAGACGCTGGTCAGCGTGGAGCAGACCGCAAATATCGGCGGCGGCACCATCTGGGCGAAAAGCGATCTCGACGCGATCGTCGCCATCGCGCGCGAACGCGGGATGGCCACGCATATGGACGGCGCGCGGCTGCTGAATGCCTGTGTCGCCACCGGCATCAGTGCACGCGACATGACTGCCGGCTGGGATTCGGCGTGGATTGATTTCAGCAAAGGCCTCGGCGCACCTGTCGGCGCCGTGCTCGCCGGCACGCGCGACTACATCGACGCCGTGTGGCGCTGGAAACAAGGGCTTGGCGGCGCGATGCGCCAGGCCGGCATCGTTGCTGCCGCCTGCATCCATGCGCTCGATCATCACGTCGATCGTCTTGCCGACGACCACATCAATGCGCGAGCGCTGGCCGGCGGGCTTGCTCAGATCGATGGGATCGACGTGCAGCAGCCGGAGACGAACCTCGTCTTCTTCGATCCTGCCGGCGCGGGCATCAGTGCTGCGGACATGGTGAAGGCGCTGCGCGCGAAAGGTGTAACGCTCGCTACCATGGACGGCCGCATCCGGGCCTGCACGCATCTGGATGTGGACGCGGCAATGATCGAGGACACGTTGGGAATGGTGCGGGAGATCGTGCGGGGAGTGTAGCTTTCGAGGTCATCGCCCGGCTTAATCGACTGTAGGGTGGGCAAAGCGTAGCGTGCCCACCTTCACCAGCTGCGCACCCGAAGGTGGGCACGTCGCTGCGCTCCTTTGCCCACCCTACAAACCCTACTTCAACGCCTCATAGACGATCTTCCGCACATCCACTTCCATGCGCCAGCGTTGCGACGGCGCCTGGGTCATCACCAGTACGAACATGTCGTCGGCGGGGTCGACCCAGAAGAACGTGCCGCCGACGCCATCCCAGCGATATTCGCCGAGCGGTCCCGGCTCTTCCGCCGTTCCCCTGGTCCGCACCGCAAAGCCATAGCCAAAGCCGCTCGCTGCACCGGGGAAATAGTAATAGTCGCGCGCGACGCCGCTACCGGGGCCGATATGGTCGCGCGTCATCTCTTTCACGCTCTCAACGGAGAGATAGCGCCTGCCATCCAGCGTGCCGCCGTTGAGCAGCATCTGGAGAAAACGCGCATAATCGGCGACCGTGCCGACGAGCCCGGAGCCGCCCGCCTGCCAGAGGCCGACATCGGCGGGATCATGCATGCCAACGACCGGGCCAACCATGCGGTCGGATGCGAACGGTTCGGCCACGCGCTCGCGATGCTGCAGGTCGGTGATGTAGAATGCCGTATCCGTCATCCCCAGCGGATCGAACAGGCGATCCTTCAGGAAATGATAGAGGGTGTCCCCTGACACCACTTCGATCACGCGCCCGAGAATGTCGGTCGAGTGTCCGTAATTCCACAATGTTCCCGGTTGCTCTGCCAGCGGCAATTTCGCGATGCGCTCTGCCCAGGACGCATTGTCCCAGTCGCGACCGAACACATCGAGCTGCGCATAGCGTTTTCTCGCGGGGTCGTCGCCATAGAAGCCATAAGTGATGCCCGATGTGTGCTTGAGCAGGTCGGCGATGGTGATCGGACGCTTCAGCGGAGCAAGCCCGAAGCTGGCGTGCTCATCGCCGCCATTGGCATCCAGGCCCACTTTGGCGTTGCCAAATGCCGGAATGTATTTCGACAAGGGATCGTCGAGCTTGAGCCTGCCATCCTCGACCAGCATCATGACAGCCACCGACGTGATCGGTTTGCTCATCGAATACAGCCGGAAGATCGAATTCGCCGTCATCGGATGGCCGCTGTCACGGTTTCCAAAACTGTCGAAGTAAACACGCTTGCCGTGCTGCTGCACCAGCACCACCGCCCCCGGAATCTTTCGCTCCGCCACCCTGCCGAGAAAGTAGTCGTCGAGCGCAAGCAGCTTGTCCGGCAAGAATTCGCGGGCGGCTGGACGCGCCTTCTCCGCCCACGCGAAAGACGCTGCAGTGTCGCCCATTCCGGCGGAGCACAGCGCGAGCAGCAGGAGTGCGAGGGCGCTACTTCTCCAGCGCTTCATAGACGAGCAGCTTGAGCGAGCGCTGGATGCGTTGACGCTCCGAAGGCGTCTGTTCGAGCAAGATCATGAAAAAATCCTGCTTGGGATCGATGATGAAGTAGCAGCCGGAGGCACCATCCCATTTCAACTCGCCCAATGATCCCGGCGGCGGCGGTTTGGCGTTTCCGGGATCGGTGCGCACGGCAAAGCCGTAGCCGAAACCGAAACCATCGCCGGGGAAATACAGGTAGTCACGCTTGATGCCGCTGTCCTTGCCGACATGATCGGTCATCATGTCCTTGAAGACAGCCGGGCTCATATAGCGCTTGCCGTCATATTCGCCGCCATTGAGCAGCATCTGGGCGAATTTGCGATAATCCGACAGTGTCGAGACCATGCCGCCGCTGCCGGATTCCCATTTCTGATAGGTCTCCGGGCGCCCCTGTCGTCCGGTACGGAAATCGCGGTCCCAACCCATCGGCTTTGCCAGCAGCGCTTCTTTCGCTTTCTCTTTCACGTAGAACCCGGTCGAGGTCATGCCGAGGGGCTTCAGCAGCTTCTCTTCCTCGAAGCCGAGCAGTGTCTTGCCGGACACGACCTCGATGACACGGCCGAGAATGTCGGTGGAGTGGCCGTAATCCCACATGGTGCCGGGCTGATATTCCAGCGGCAGCTGCGCAATCCGATCGGCGAATTCCTTGTTGTCGAAATCACCGTTGTAGATGTCCGCATTGCCATAGGCCCGGCGCACCAGGCTGTCGCCATAGAAACCATAGGTGATCCCGGAGGTATGCAGCAGCAGATCGCGGATCGTGATCGGGCGATCAGGGGCAACGATCTCCAGCGCCTTCTCGCCGTTTTCCAGCTTGCTCTCGACACCGACCTTGGCTTTCGCAAGAGACGGAATGTATTTCGAGACGGGATCGTCGAGCTTCAGCCTCCCCTCGTCCACCAGCATCATCGCCGCGAAAGACGTGATCGGCTTGGTCATGGAGTGCAGGCGAAAGATCGTGTCCGCCGTCATCGGCTGCTTGGTGTCGGGATCGCGCTCACCGAAGAAGCGCTCATAGACCGGCTTGCCATGCTGCTGGATCAGCACGATGGCGCCGGGGATCTTGCCGTTCTCGATCTGGGTCTTGAAGAAGGCATCGATGGCCTTGAGCTTCTCCTGCGAGAACTGCGCCCCGGCCGGAATGTCGAAGGTGCCTTCGGCGGCGAAACGATCCTGCGCGCGTGCGGGTGCTGCGACGAGCAGTACACCGGCGACCACCGCCAACATGACGTCCCGTCGTTTCATTACACGTCCCTTCTGCCCGATACGGCGAAGTCTAATCGCACACGGTGGTCATACAAGGCCCGCATGTCGCCGAGCTTTCACCGAAATCGCTCGACACACACCGGAAATGCAATTTAAGATAGAAATTTCTATGATGGCAGGCATCGTGATGGTTGATGTAATCAGAAACGAGCGGGTCAAGTTGACAGCAGGAATACTGAACACGATCGCAGCTGCAATCGTTACCGTAGGTGTCCTAACGCCGTTCGCTGTTAGTTTGTATATGCAGCTTCAGCCACCGCCGGGCTCGGCGAACCTGCTGACCGCCATGCCGTATGTTTGCATCGGAGCTGCCATCTTCCTACATTGCACTAGCTTGGCAGTTCTTCGGCTAATGGACGTATCGCCATGAGCAGCTCGGATCTGATCATTCTGGCCTATCCAGTCATCGGCGCTGTGGCGATGGCAGTGGCATGCGTAGGTGCTTTGATCTTCTTAGGCTATCATAAATCGACAGCCTCGCCGACAGCGGAGCGCGAAAGCTCCACGATGCTACCCGAGCAAAGCGATCCTGCACGCCTTCTCGATCATGTTCTGCGCTCCCTCAGCGAAGCCGAACTCAGCTATGTCGCGGAGCGGAGCGCAAAGCTCGCATCGCGTGCGAAATTGCAACGCGAAGCGTCCGAGGCCTAACACCTCGCAAGCGCTTGACGATGTAGCTCTGCGGACAGCTCGGAGAAACAACAGAAGGTGACACCAGTGATGCCCGGCGCCTTTGGTAACGTCTCAATCACCGTACGTACCGCAATGTCCGCCGCCCGCTCGGCCGGGAAGCCGTAGACGCCGGTCGAGATCGCCGGGAACGCGATCGAAGCGATGTCGTTCTGGTGGCAAAGCTCCAGGGATCGTCGGTAGCATGAGGCGAGAGCAGCATCCTCGCCCTGCCCGCCGCCGTACCAGACAGGTCCCACCGTGTGGATCACATGGCGAGCCGGCAAACGGTATCCAAGGGTGATCTTGGCGTCGCCCGTGGCGCAGCCGCTAAGTGTGCGGCATTCGGCCAGCAGATCCGGGCCGGCGGCCCGGTGGATCGCGCCATCAACGCCGCCGCCGCCAAGAAGCGTCTCATTGGCGGCGTTGACGATGGCATCCACGCGAAGCGTGGTGATGTCGGCCACGATGACATCCAGGGTCACCGGGCCGATCTGTCGCGTAGCGCTCAGGCCGACGCCTGGGCTTCGATCACGCCCTTTTCGGCCAGCAGGCTCTGCAGCTCGCCGGCCTGGAACATCTCGCGGACAATGTCGCAGCCGCCGATGAATTCGCCCTTCACATAGAGCTGCGGAATGGTCGGCCAGTTCGAATAGACCTTGATGCCGTCGCGCAGTTCGGCGGATTCGAGAACATTGAGGCCCTTGTAGCCCACGCCGACGTGATCGAGGATCTGGACCACCTGACCCGAGAAACCGCACTGCGGAAACTGCGGCGTGCCCTTCATGAACAGCACCACGTCGTTGGTCTTCACTTCGTTCTCGATGAATTGCTCAATGCTCATGATCGCGTCCCTGTTACGGCCAGAATGTTGCGGCCCGATCGCTGCCAGCCATCCGGCGCAGCGCCCGTCACATGCTCATATATGTAGCCGAATCCGCTTTGCAGCCCAAGCTGAAAGCCTGATTTTGCGGGCATTTCCCGCGCCTTCCGCCACCTCCCGGCCGCTTTTCCGCAACTTTGTCCAAGCCGCGGGGCACCCGTTTTATATGATGGCAAGCCTTTCATCCCGCCGGAAAGGCCCTATCTAGGACAAACCTTTCCTGCGGAACGCATCCGGAAGACTGACGTTCTCCCTCAAAATCGGAGATTTTCGTGACGCCATCAGCATCCGCCCAGCATGCAGCCCCGATCTCCGCCACCGGCTCCCTCGCCCAACAGCTCACCGACGCGTATCTGCGGGTCCGCAACGAGACCGAGCAACGGGCTGCCCCGCTATCGCCGGAAGACCAGCTGATCCAGTCGATGCCCGATGCGAGCCCCGCGAAATGGCACCGCGCGCATGTGACATGGTTCTGGGAGCAATTCCTGCTCGGCGAACATCAGCCTGGCTACAAGGTCTTCCATCCCGACTACGCCTATCTGTTCAATTCCTATTATGTCTCCGCCGGCCCGCGCCATGCGCGCGCGCAGCGCGGTCATCTGACCCGGCCATCAGCCGACGAGGTCACCGCCTATCGGCGCTATGTCGATGACGCCGTCGTGAAGTTTTTCGACAGTGCGAGCGAGGAACAGCTCGCCTCGTTGGTCCCGCTGCTCGAAGTCGGCATGAATCACGAGCAGCAGCATCAGGAGCTGATGTACACCGACATCCTGCATGCCTTCGCGCAGAACCCGATCCCGCCGGCTTATCAGGACGGGTGGCGCTTCCCGGCCCTGAAGCGCGATGGCGAGAGCTGGACGACGCTGACCGAAGGCATCCACACCATCGGCCATCAGAGCGACAGCTTTCATTTCGACAACGAGAAGCCCGCCCACCGCGCGCTTGTCGGTCCAGTGAAGCTGCAGCGTAATCTCGTGACCAATCGCGAGTGGCGCGAGTTCATGAATGACGGTGGCTACGACAAGGCCACGCTCTGGCTGATGGATGGCTTTGCCGCCGCCGCACGTGAGGAGTGGCAGGCACCGGGCCATTGGCGAAAGATCGACGGCGAGTGGCAGATCATGACACTCGGCGGCCTCCAGCCTATCGATCCTGACGCGCCGGTGTGCCACGTCAGTTATTATGAAGCCGATGCTTTCGCGCGCTGGAGCGGCAAGCATCTGCCCACCGAGATGGAATGGGAAGTCGCCGCGCGCGCCAGCAGTCTCAACGATGCCTATGGCATCGTCTGGCAGTGGACGCGCAGCTCTTATGCCCCCTATCCCGGCTATCGCGCCATCGAAGGCGCGCTCGGCGAATACAACGGCAAGTTCATGGTGAACCAGTATGTGCTGCGCGGTTCGTCACTGGCGACGCCGGAAGGGCACAGCCGCGTCACCTATCGCAACTTCTTCTACCCCTACCATCGCTGGCAGTTCACCGGCCTGCGCCTCGCAGACTACGGCAACTGAGCATCACCCCGCATCCATCGCGACCGCGTCGAGGAGAAAGTCATGAACGTCCATGCCCCGCTGGCCACAGCCGAGCTCGATCCTGCGACCACGGCTTTTGCTGCGGATGTGACTAAAGCGCTGTCGCAGCAGCCGAAGAAGCTGTCGCCGAAATACTTCTACGACGAAGCCGGCTCGCAGTTGTTCGAGCAGATCACGAAACTGCCGGAATATTACCCGACCCGCACCGAGCTCGGCATTCTCCGTGCCCGTGGCAAGGATATCTGCTCGATCATTCCGAAGGATGCGGCACTGGTGGAATTTGGCGCCGGCGCCACGACCAAGGTGCGGCTGCTGCTCGAACAATGTTCGTTTGGTGCCTATGTCCCGGTGGATATTTCCGGTGACTTCCTCGCCGATCAGGCCAGTGAGCTGCGCAAGGATTTTCCGGCACTGGACGTTCTTCCGGTGAATGCCGATTTCACCACGACGTTCGACCTTCCCGATGAGGTGAAAGCGATGCCGAAGGTCGGGTTCTTTCCCGGCTCGACGCTCGGCAATTTCGACCCGCATGAAGCAGCGAACTTTCTGCGCTCGGCGCGCAACATCCTCGGCAAGGGTGCGTTGATGCTGATCGGCATCGACCTGGAAAAGGACGAGCGCATCCTGCAGGCCGCCTATAACGATGCGGCCGGGGTCACCGGCGAGTTCAACAAGAATGTGCTGGTCAGGATCAATCGCGAACTCGGTGGCGATTTCGATCTCGGCGAATTCGTGCATCGCGCGATCTATAACAAGGAGCGCCACCGCATCGAGATGCACCTGATTGCCAAGAAGCCGCAGACGGTGCATCTCTTCGGCCGCAGCTTCGATTTCCGCGCGGGTGAGAGCATCCACACCGAGAGCAGCTACAAATACAGCATGGAGCGGTTTGGCGCGCTGGCCCGCGGTTCGGGCTGGGAGCCGAAGTCGTCATGGACCGACGCGGAAGAGCAGTTCTCGGTGCATGCGCTCGTGGCGGTGGAGTAAGCCAGAACCTGTAGCCCGGATGAAGCGGAGCGAAATCCGGGGACCGGCGAACTGCTGAAACTCTGAATCCCGGATTACGCTTCGCTTCATCCGGGCTACGAGTGCGGAGCCTAGCCCTCCGGCACACCCGTCTGCAGCGCCAACGCATGCAGCACGCCGCCCATCTGGCCCTTCAGCGACTGATAGACGATCTGGTGCTGTGCCACGCGGGACTTGCCGCGAAACGTCTCCGAGATCACCGTGGCCGCATAGTGATCGCCGTCGCCAGCGAGGTCGCGGATTGTCACCTGCGCGTCGGGAATCGCGGCCTTGATCATGGTCTCGATATCGCGGGCGTCCATCGGCATTAATCGGGTCTCCAGACATCTCGAATCGCGGCCTGACTGGGCCGCAGGAAGCGCCAGCCTATCGCGTGCAGCGCGTCATTCCCATCATCATAATCCGTGATCGGCCCCTTTTAAAGGCGGGCAGGAGGTCACATCTGCTAGGGCATATCTGATCGCCACGAGGGTTTGCCCATGAAAGTCCCCGGCCCGGACCATCCGATCTCGATCACGCCCTCGGGCAAGCGTATCCGCGTCACCGCGGGCGACATGGTGATCGCCGACACCACGAGGGCGGTCACGCTGAAGGAGGCCACCTATCCCGAGGTGTTCTATCTCCCGCGCAGCGACGCCAATATGGACATCGTGACGCGCACCGAACGCGTAACCCATTGCCCCTACAAGGGCGACGCGAATTATTACAGCATCAAGACCGCGGACAGGGTTCTGGACAACGCCATCTGGACCTATGAGACGCCCTTCCCGGCCATGGCCGGGATCAAGGACTATCTCGCTTTCTATCCGGACAAGGTGAAGATCGAGATCCTGCCCGCCTGATCGGACCCGGCTGATCCCGGCGAATTGCCCGCGCGCCGTTCGCCCCTTATCATGGTGTACCATCACCGATGCGACGGCCGCGCCACCCGCGCGGCATAGCGGGGGCTCGCCGGACCACCATGTCAGACCGTAACGCCGCGCTCGACCGCGCCCGCACCTTCGTCACCTTGCTCGTGCTGGCGAACCACGCCGTGGTCGCCTACACCGCCTTTGGCCGCTACTACCCCAACCACTATCTGTGGTCGACCGCGCCCATCGTCGACGACCAGCGCTGGTTCGGCTTCAACGTCCTGACGCTGTTCAACGACACCTTCTTCATGTGCCTGATGTTCATGCTGTCGGGCCTGTTCGTGTGGCCGAGCCTGAAGCGCAAGGGCATCCTCGACTTCGTGCGCGACCGCGCATTGCGCCTCGGCGTGCCCTTCCTGGCCATGATCTTCGTGCTGATGCCGGTCGCCTATTACGCGTCATTCAGCCTCTCCACCAACAAGACAGGCTTCGTCGAATTCTACGTCAACAATTTCAGGCAGGGCCAATGGTTCGCCGGCCCCGGCTGGTTCATCTGGTATCTGCTGTTTCTCGACCTCGTCGCGATCCCGGTCTTCCTGTTCGCAGCAAGGCTGATCGACGCCATCAACCGGCTCTCGATCCGCGCCTTCGAGCGGCCGTGGCTGTTCGTGACCGCCCTCGCGATCATTGCCGTGATCTCATATGTGCCGTTCCTGTTCACAGTTGGCGCGGTACGCTGGTTCAGCCTCGGGCCATTGCAGGTGCAATTCAGCCGCATGGCGATCTATGGCGTGTTCTTCTTCGCCGGCATGGGCATCGGCGCCGCCAATATCGATCAGGGCCTGCTCGCCCGCACCGGCGCGCTGGCACGGCAATGGCTGTGGTGGACCATCGCCGCAGCAGTCTCGTTCGGCGGTCTCGCCTATCTCATCAATTTCCGCCGCATGAAGCTGTCCAACCTGACCGGCGCGCCGCCATTCTGGTGGCAGTCAAGCTATGGCGTGATCTATGCGATCGCCTGCACGCTGATCTGCCTTGCCGTGCTCGCGCTGTTCGTCCGCTTTGGCCAGCGCGAAAAGAGCATCTTCGATCCCCTGCGCGCCGATGCCTATGGCATTTTCGTCATCCACTACCTGCCGATGCTGTGGCTGCAATGGGCGATGCTGAAAATGCCCTGGGGCGCACAACCCAAGGCCCTGATCGCCTTTGCGGGCACGCTGGTGATCAGCTGGGCGGTGACGCGCGCAGTACGGCAATTGCCGGGCGCGACACGCGTCCTGTAACGGCACATCACAATACGAACGACGACCTGCAGGAGACCAGCATGCGTGCGCGCAACGGCGACAAGATCAATCTGCTCTTCAATGTCACGCCGGACGTACTCGCGGAATACCGTGATTCCATCCTCGATGCCCTGAAGCGCCGCAGCATCGACGCGCGCGCCGGCCTGCTCGGCGAGATCGCGCCGGGCGATGCGGACTACATCATCCATGCGACCGGCGGCGCCATTACCGACTTCGCTCCCTTCACCAATGCCCGCGCAGTGCTGAGCCTGTGGGCCGGAGTCGAGAAGATCGTCGGCAACACCACGCTGACGCAGCCACTATGCCGCATGGTGGATGACGGTCTGCGTCAAGGCATGGTCGAGTGGGTTGTCGGCCACGTGCTGCGCGCCCATCTCGGCATGGACCGCTATGTCCGCGAGAAGCCGCGGGGCTGGGAGCAACACGTGCCGCCACTCGCGACGGACCGCTCCGTGACGGTGCTGGGTCTGGGCGAATTGGGATCGGCCGCAGCGACAGCGCTCGCACAGCTCGGCTTCCGCGTCACCGGCTGGAGTCGTAGCCCGCGCGATGTCGCCGGGATCCGCTGCCTCGCCGGAGCGGACAGCCTGCCGCAGGCGCTGGCCTCTGCGGAAATTCTGGTAGGCCTGCTGCCGCAGACGCCGGAGACGATTGATCTCCTCAATGCCGAACGGCTGGCTCTCCTGCCCAAGGGCAGCTTCATCGTCAATGCCGGCCGCGGCACGCTAATCGTCGATGATGCATTGGTCGCAGCACTCGACAGCGGACAGGTGACGCAGGCAACGCTGGACGTCTTCCGCACCGAGCCCGTGCCGCAGGACCATCCGTTCTGGTCGCACCCGGCCGTGACGATCTCCCCGCACATCGCAGCAGCGACGCGCGCTTCAACGGCGGCGGAGAAGATCGCGGAGAATGTGGTGCGGGCGGAGAATGGCGAACCGCTGCTGCATGTGGTGGATCGGACGTTGAGTTATTAGCGGTCGGATTACTCACTCCGCAGCCGACGGCGCTCCGACATGATGGTTATCGTGCGATGACGGCCGAGCCTTGCGCTCGGCTTTGGCTTTTCTCTCGTCGAAATAATTGGCGACCAGCGCCGTTACGATCACGACAAGTCCGCCCAAAACTGGCGCAACCATCCCGAGAATTTCGATCCGCGTCATTCTTCGAGCCCTCCGAGCATGTGTCGCCCAAACAGGTGCAGACACAGGCAGATGACGAATGCGCCAAGCACGGTGCTGAAAACGGCGAAATCGCCAGGCGATCGTCCAACGCCAATGATGCCCGCAACGACCGGAGCAAAAACGCCAACGGTCAACATCCCGGTCCCCGCGGCATTGCACCACGCAGCAGTGAGTTTCCTCCGCTCGTTACGCCGGACAACGACAATGCTCACTCTAGCATGCTCCCGCCAAAAGGTCAGCGGAAACAAACTAAACCTGAAGGTGTAAAAACGCCAGCTGGGCCCTATGCGACCTTGCCGCTCATATAGTTCGGCAGCCAGCTTTCATGCGAATGCACGAGCGCCTTGATATCGATGGCCTTCTCGCCATCGATCGCCACCGCATGACCGCCGGTCTTGCCGATCTGCACGCAGGGCACCTCGACGCTCTTCAGCTTCGACAGCACCGTGAGCAGCTGATCTTCCGGCACGGTGACGATGTAGCGCGCCTGATCCTCGCCGAACCAGAAGGCATGCGGCACGATGGATGACGGCGCTGCATCGAGCTTGGCGCCGATGCCGGAGGCCATCGCCATTTCGGCAATCGCGACCAAGAGACCACCATCGGCGATGTCATGCACGGCCGTTGCCGTCCCCGCATGGATCATGCCGCGCACCACATCGCCATTGCGGCGTTCGGTGGCCAGATCGACCGGCGGCGGGGCGCCCTCTTCCTTGCCGCAGACATCACGCAGATAGACGGACTGACCGAGCCAGCCTTCGGTGGCGCCGATCAGCAGGATCGCTTCGCCGTCCTTCTTGAAGGCCAGCGTTGCCGATTTGGTGAAATCATCGAGCACGCCAACGCCGCCGATCGACGGGGTCGGCAGGATGCCGCGGCCATTGGTTTCGTTGTAGAGCGAGACATTGCCCGACACGATCGGGAAGTCGAGCGCGATACAGGCTTCACCGATGCCCTTCAGGCAGCCGACCAACTGGCCCATGATCTCCGGCCGTTCCGGATTGCCGAAGTTCAGATTGTCCGTCACCGCCAGCGGCTTGCCACCGACCGCGGTGATGTTGCGCCAGGCTTCGGCCACCGCCTGCTTGCCGCCTTCCACCGGATCGGCCTCGCAATAGCGCGGCGTCACGTCCACCGACATGGCGATGCCCTTCGGGCCATCCTCGATACGCACCACCGCAGCATCGCCGCCGGGGCGCTGCACGGTGTTGCCGCCGATCACATGGTCATACTGCTCCCACACCCAGCGCTTCGAGCACAGGTCCGGCGTGCCGATCAGCTTGACCAGCGCGTCAGCCAGCGAGGCCGGCGCCTTGACGTCGCGCGCCGCGATCACCGGTAGTTTCGGCGACGGCACATGCGGACGATCATAAAGCGGCGCCTCGTCGCCCAGCTCCTTGATCGGCAGGTCGGCCATGGTCTTGCCGCCATGCTTGACGACGAAACGCAGCGTCGGCGTGGTGTGGCCGACGATCGCGAAATCGAGGCCCCACTTCTTGAAGATGTCCTCGGCCTGCTTTTCCTTCTCGGGCTTCAGCACCATGAGCATGCGCTCCTGGCTTTCCGAGAGCATCATCTCATAGGCGGTCATGCCCTCTTCGCGGGTCGGCACGGCATCGAGATTGAGCTCGACGCCGAGATCGCCCTTGGCGCCCATCTCGACGGCCGAACAGGTGAGACCCGCCGCGCCCATGTCCTGGATCGCGATGACGCAATCGGCGGCCATGATTTCGAGGCAGGCTTCCAGCAGCAGCTTTTCGGCGAAGGGATCGCCGACCTGCACGGTCGGGCGCTTCTCCTCCGACGCATCGTCGAATTCGGCCGAGGCCATCGAGGCACCATGGATGCCGTCGCGGCCCGTCTTGGAGCCGAGATAGACAATGGGCATATTCACACCGGATGCAGCGGCGAGGAAGATCTTGTCCGCATCGGCAAGGCCGACCGCCATCGCATTGACGAGATTGTTGCCGTCATAGCGGGTATGGAAGCGCGTCTGGCCGCCCACGGTCGGCACGCCGAACGAATTGCCATAGCCGCCGATGCCAGCGACGACGCCCGACACCAGATGGCGCGTCTTCGGATGCTCCGGCGCGCCGAACGAGATGGCGTTCAGGCAGGCGATCGGCCGCGCGCCCATGGTGAAGACGTCACGCAAAATACCGCCGACACCCGTGGTCGCGCCCTGATAGGGCTCGATATAGCTGGGGTGGTTATGGCTCTCCATCTTGAACACGATGGCCTGGTTGTCACCGATATCGATGACCCCCGCATTCTCGCCCGGTCCCTGCAGCACCCACGGCGCCTTGGTCGGCAGGCCCTTCAGATGGATGCGCGAAGACTTGTACGAGCAGTGCTCGTTCCACATGGCCGAGAAGATGCCGAGTTCGGTAAAGCTCGGCTCGCGCCCGATCAGCTTCAGGATGCGCTCATACTCGTCGGGCTTGAGGCCGTGGGAGGCGACGAGTTCGGGAGTGATCTTTGGCTCGGTCATGGGGTCCAGTCGAATAGTTTGGCTCTGGGAAGGGCTCTTCATAGAAAGATCAGGCCAGCCGGAAAAGGCCCTTTTCAGGCCCGTTCCCTGCATGTCCCAAGCTTTGCCCGAAAAGTCCCGTCAGGGCCGGAAATCGGCCCGCATGGTGCCCTGCGCGGAGGCCGGATTGCGCCCGCCGGACGGATCGGATTTAACACTTTTCGCCGCCAATCCAAGGAGTTCCGCGCCGTGAATGTGCCCGCCGATGCCGTCATCCCGTTCAGTTCCGACGTCTATACCGAAACCGAGGGGGAATTCGCCGGCTGGAGCACCTGGAAGCGGGATTCGTTCGAATCGCTGTCCGGCCCGTTCTGGCACAAGGTGGAGGCCGACGGCCGGATCCGCTGCGCCTTCCGGGTCGAGCCGCGGCACCTCAACGGCATGAAGAACGTCCATGGCGGCTGCTTCATGACCTTTGCCGATTACTGCCTGTTCGCTCTCTCCTCGCGCGAACTGGCCGGTCCCGGCATCACCGTCTCCTTCGCCTGCGAGTTCCTCGATGCCGGCCGCGTCGGCGACCTCATCGAATGCGATGGCGAAATGACGCGCGTGGGTGGCTCGCTGATCTTCTTGCGGGGTGTCCTGCACACGGATGGACGCAAGCTGTTCACGTTCTCGGGCACGATCAAGCGCGTGAAGAAGCGCGCGAAGCCGGCGGCAATTGCGGCGGAGTAGACGCGGCCGTAGGGCGGATGAGCGTAGCGCAATCCGCCGGCCGAATTCGTGGCTGAAACTCCGCGGCGGATCACGGCTTCGCCTGCTCAGCCCTCTGGCTGCACTCAAGCCACGATCTTCGTTCGCTCCAGTGCCCGGATCAGCTTCTCCGCGATCAGATGATCGGACCGCGGATTCTGCCCGGTGATGAGCTCACGATCCTCGATCACATTCGGCTCGAAATCCGGGCCGATGATCACCGTGCCGCCGGCCAGTTCGAGTGTATCGACGACATGGAAATACATGTCGGCATGCAGGATCTGCTCTTCGATCACCTTCTCCTCGCTGTTGGAAAAGATGGTCATCCGATATCCCGCATATTGCCAGCCCCTGGCCGCCTCGTCGGCTTTGGCCGCATCGCCCGCCACCAGCGCGGCGCGCAAGGCCGGCGCCGTCGGCAATGCCGCGATCAGCGCAATCGGTCCATGGCACAGCAGCGCCGTCGGCTTCTGACGCGTATGGAAATGACGCAGGATCTCGCCAACCTCCGCATTCTGCATCAGATCGACCACTGGCGCCTGACCGCCCGGTGTGAAATAGGCCGCGTAACTGTCCAGTCCCGCGTCAATCACCGAACGCAAGCTGCGAACGTCGTTCATCGATGGGTGATCAGCGAAGAACGCCTCGGCGCGTTGAAATGCCGCCTCGTCATTCTCGAAATGCGCGGCGGCACGCGAGACCGGATCGAGTGACGGCTTGGCGCCGCTTGGCGTGGCGAGCACGATGTCGTAGCCGGCATCCACCAGCGCCATCGCCGGCACCACGGTTTCGTTGAGATAGTGCCCCGTCGGGCCGAAGCCGCCTCGCACTTCGATCCGGGTGGAATTGGAGCAGACGATCAGCACCTTCCCCTTGCTCATCACAACCTCCTTGATGCGTCACGCGAACGCGTTGAACTTCATGATGGAAATTCAGCTAAGGCGATGTCAGCGGCAATTGATCGGCGAGCGACGTGTCCCGGGTCTGCGGCGGAGAGATCAGTGCAAGAACAATTTGAACAGGATGCCGAGACTAAAAGCCCAGGTCACGCCATTCATCCATTTCAAGAGATTGAGATCGCCGCGGATCGCAACCAGTTCACTTTCGATCCTGCCAAAGCGCCCGTCATACGCCGCGATTGCTTCCGCAGCTTTCCGCGCCTTGTCTTCCGGCGCGCCCGACGCGATGAACGCGTCGTATACTTCCGAGATCATGGCCGGCATCGGCAACCTCTGGAGGTAATGTAGTCGTTAATCGCGTCCGCGTCCAGAACCGACGCATCATTCCCTCGCCAGCCCGTCCAGAAATGCCTCGGCCTCGGCAGTGATCGCTGCCTTGTGGCCCTCGTCCCACCCGGCCAGCGTACGATAGGGCATCGCCATGCGCTGGTTCGTACGCAGCGTCGCCGCGTTACGGATCAGGAACGCCCAATAGAGAAAATTGAATGGGCATGCCTTTGGCCCGGATTTGACCTTCACGTCATAGGCGCAGCTCGGGCAGAAATCGGACATCCGGTCGATATAGGCGCCGGACGACGCGTACGGTTTTGACGCCAGCAGACCACCGTCTGCGAACTGCGACATGCCCTGCACATTCGGCAATTCTACCCATTCGAAGGCATCCGCATAGACGACAAGATACCACTCGGCGATTTCCTTCGGCGCGATACCGGCAAGCAATGCGAAATTGCCGGTCACCATCAGCCGCTGGATGTGATGCGAATAGGCGGTGCGTCTGGTCTGCCCGATTGCTTCCGCCATGCAATGCATGTCGGTTTCGCCGGACCAGTACAGCCAGGGCAGCGGCCGGGTCGCGTTCAGTGCATTGGTCTCCGCGTAATCCGGCATCTTCAGCCAATAGACGCCACGGACATATTCGCGCCAGCCAAGGATCTGGCGGATGAATCCCTCAACCGCATTCAGCGGCGCGCGGCGCGCGATATATTCGCGTTCGGCAGCAATACAGACCTCTCGCGCCGTGAGTAGCCCGGCATTGAGATAGGGCGAGATGACCGCGTGAAACATGAAAGGTTCGCCGGACGCCATGGCGTCCTGATACTTGCCGAAATTGGGCAGCGCATTGATCAGGAAATCATCGAGCGAGCGCAGCGCATCCTTGCGCGTCACCGCCCATTCGAAGCCATCGAGGTCGCCGAAATGATCGGCGAAGTGATGCTGCACCAGGGCAATCACGTCCTTCGTGATCCGGTCCGGTGCAAATCCGAAACGCGGCGGCAACGCCTGTGACTTCGGCAGTCGCTTGCGGTTGTCGTGATCGTAATTCCATTGCCCGCCCGCGGGAGCATCGCCTTCCATCAGAAGATCCGTCTCCCGCCGCATCTCGCGATAGAAGAACTCCATCCGCAGCGCCTTGCGGCCTTCGGCCCAGGCGGCAAAACGCGCCGTGGTCGCGAAGAAGCGGTCGTCTTCACGGATGTCGACGGGAATGCCGGGATCGAGCGCCTCGAACGCCGACAACAGGCGCCATTCGCCGGGCGACGTGATGACCAGCTCCGCTGGCCGGTGACGCGCCACGGCGCGCTGCAATTCGCCGGAGATCGAGCCGGTATTATCGGGATCGTCGAACCTGATGTAATCGACGGTGACACCTTCTTCGCGCAATTCCTCGGCGAAGTGACGCATCGCCGAGAGCACGAACACGATCTTCTGCTTGTGATGCTTGACGTAAGTCGCCTCGCCGGCAACTTCGGCCATGACAACGACATCGCCGTCCGCATAGTCGCACAACGACGCGACATCGCGGGTCAGTTGGTCGCCGAGCACAAGCCGGAGGCGCTTCACGGTCGATCACCGCCGAGCTGCGACACATCGGCTCCCTTGCGACGCAACTCGCCCTTGCAGCGATCCGAGCAGGTCTTGACCTGCTCCCAGTCCCGCGCCCATTTCTTGCGCCACGCAAATGGCCGGCCGCAAGCCGCGCAGATCTTCTGCGGCAGATCACCCTTCCGGCGCATTTTCGGCATCACACTCCGTCCGCCCAAAGCCCCCACACCAATGGTGAGCGAGCGCCGGAGTTCCGTCGCCGCTCCTGTAGGGTGGGCAAAGGCGCGAAGCGCTGTGCCCACCTTCAAGTGTACGGCTGGTGGTGGTGGGCACGCTACGTCTTGCCCACCCTACGGCCTATCCTCGCGTCACATGTGTCGCCGGCAGCTTGCCGTCATTCCACTTGCCGCCGATCGCACGTTCGATCTGCGCGGCGAACTGCAGCAGCAGACCGTCATTGGCCTGCTTCGCCTGCGCCTGGATGCCGAGCGGCAGGCCGTGCTCCTGGCTCGCCAGCGGCAGCGAAATGCCCGGGATGCCGCAAAGATTAGCGAGCGGCGTGTAGGCGAAGATGCCCCAGAGATTGGCGAACCAGTCATGGACCGACGGATTGTCGCTCATCGAGAGATAGTCCGTCGTGCCGATCTTTGGCGTTGGCTTCGCCATGATCGGCGTCAGGATGATGTCGTAGCGCTCGAAGAAATTGCCGAAGGCCCGCGATGTGGTGTTGAACACCGCCTGCATCGCATTCCGCTCGCTATAGGAGGTCTTCATCCCCTCCTCCCAGATCTTGATGTTGATCGGCTCGAGCAGATCGGTGGTCGGCTTGTCATGGCCGAGCCGGGCGAGATGTCCGGCGATCACCTGCGCGAAATTGCTGATATAGCACGTCGTCTGCGCGGTGAAGGCAGCGTGGAAGTCGACCTCGGGCAGCTTCCATTCCACGTGATGCCCGAGGCTTTCGAGCGATTTTCCGACGCGCGTGAGCTCGGCGACGAAATGCGGTGGCGCTTTCGCATCGCCCCACTCATGCGACAGCGCGATGCGCAGCTTGCCGGGATCGCGCTTGATCAACTCGCTATACGGCTCGGCCGGCGACCAGAACGGCATGAACTCACCGGGGGCGCCGCCGCGGCAATTGTCCACGAAAGCCGCGGTATCGCGCACCGTGCGGCTGGTGCAGCCCTGGATCGAAACCAGGCTCGACAGATCGGACAACGCCGGCGCCAGCGAGTAAACGCCACGCGACACTTTCAGGCCGATGGTGCCGCACACGCCGGCAGGAATGCGGATCGATCCGCCACCATCGGTGGCATGCGAGATCGGCAGCGCGCCTGCCCCGACCATCGCCGAAGAGCCAGCGGAGGAGCCGCAGCTCGAATAATCCACGTTCCAGGGATTGCGCGTGACATAGAACTTGTTCTCGGCCGAGCTGCACACGCCGAATTCCGGCGTGGTGCTGCGGCCGATGATGTTGAGGCCGGCATTGCGGATCTTGCCGGTGAGGAAACTGTCCTGCGCGGGGCGATGACCCTGCATGATCTGCGAGCCGAATTCCTGCAGGCGTCCCTTCAGCGTCGGCCCGAGGTCCTTCATCAGATAGGGCACGCCGCCGAAGACGCCGTCGGGATTCATGCCGTCCTTCAGGGGATCAGCCACCACGTCGTCGAACACTTCAACGACGGCGTCGAGCGCGGGATTGGTCCTGGCGATGCCGGCGGCAGCCTGTGCCGCCAGTTCGGCCGGCTTGAGCTCGCCTTTGCGCACACGTTCGGCCAACCCGACCGCATCGTGCTTCGCCCACTCATCCCAACTCATCGCCAAAGTCATGCCGTGCATCCGTTCAACAGGGTTATTGCTGAACGAAGCGTAAGACGCCGGTAGCACTGCTGTAAACAAGCGGCGTGCAGATGCATGGACACTATGCGAAGGGCCGTAGGGCGGATGAGCCGAAGGCGTAATCCGCCGGCCGACTGCACGTGGCGAAAACGGCGGATGACGCTTCGCTCATCCGCCCTACGGTTGTCAGCGCGTCACCGGCTCGCTGGTCGGATTCAGGAACGCCTTGATGTCGGCGGAAGCTTCGTTGAGTTGCGCATCCTGATCGTAGATGTCATTGCGGAATTGCACGATGCCATCCCGCGCCATCCACGCCGTCAGATAAACCCACGCTACCGGCACCGGCTTCGTCAGTTTGATATCCTGACGTTGCCCCGTCGCGATGCCGAGATCGATCTGGATGCGATCCCAGTTCGCCGTGTCCTTGAGCAGCCATGCGGCGAGATCGCGCACATTGTCGACGCGGGCGCAGCCATGGGAATCGAAGCGATAGTCATTGGCGAACAGATTGCGCTGATTGGTGTCGTGCATGTAGACAGCATAGGAATTGGGCATGTCGATGCGGACGCGGCCGAGCGCATTCCATTCGCCGGGATCCTGGCGCACAGTGACATCGGGCGTCTTGCCCTCGCTCCAGTCGACGCTGGCCGGATCGAGCGCATTGCCGCGGCCATCCAGCACCTGCATATGCATGCGCGCGAGATAGCCGGGATCCTTGCGCATCCGCGCCGCAATCTCGTGCTTGGTGATGGAGGACGGTACCGTCCATGTCGGGTTGAGATTCACATTGTTGATCTGCGATGTGACGGTCGGCGACGGCTTCTCGCTCTTGCCGACGATGACGCGATAGCGACGAACGACCTTGTCGCCTTCGACTGCTTCGGCAAAGGCGGCGGGAATGTTCACGACCACATAGCGCTCGCCGAACTTGAAGCCGATCGCCTGCATCCGCTGCAGCGAGGCTTCGAGTTGCTGGACGCGTTTCTCGACCGGCACGTTCAGCGCCGCCAGCGTGCGCGGGCCCACGAGCCCGGTGGCCAGCAGCCCGTTGCGGAGCTGATAGCGTTTCACGCCGGCAATCAGCTCGTCGTTATACGGGCCGGTGTTTTCCACCGTGAACAGGTCGCCGGTGATCACGAGGCGCCGCCGCAGCAATTCGACGTCGGGTCCCTCGGCACCCGCGGCATATTTCGCTTCGGCTGGGATCATCGGCCAGCCGCCCTTGGCGGCAATGGCCTTGTAGCGCTTGATGGCTTCTTCCGTGCGCTGCGCCGACTGCGGATCGAAGGCCGGCTCGCTATATTGCGCGAGAATGGCCGCGGAACGCTGCTCCGGCGTCATGGTCTTGGCGTCGATGATCCCTGCCTGGGCACCCGGTGCCTTGGCCGGCGCAGGCACCTGGGCAAAAGCAGTCGAGGCACTCGCCGCAACGGCGAGGATCATGGTCGTGAAGCGCAATGTCATTGGTCTATTCCGGTGGTCCGCGGCAATAACCCGAGCATGAAACGAAATGTTCACGCTTTGATTAAGATCTGAACAGACACGGTTACCGGATCGTTAACGCTCAAAAGTTCGAACGTGACCTGCGCTCTATTCCCACCAGTTGCGCTGATACACCGGCGGTTCGTTCTGGCCGCTGCGACGGCGCATCGCATTGCCCTGCGGCGCGCGCTCGCGCGGGAAGAACATGCTGAAGCCGTCGTCATAGCTGTCATCACCGCTGGCAAAATCCACGTCAGGCCGCGGCGTCGGCTTGCGGGTGACGAAACCACCCTGCGGATGGTTGTTCAGCACGGTGACGAACTCGGTGCGGTAGTTGGTTTCGGCACTCAGCGGCTCGTCCGAGATCACGATCGAGGAGCGCGGCAGCGCCGTCGGCCCGATCCGGTCCAGCACCTCCTGCGGAATGGTGATGCGGTCGAGCGCAGCCTTGGCGGTGTCGCCATCGTCGATGGTCACCGCGCTCCAGCGCAGGCCCGCTCCGTCATTCGCCATCGCCGTAAAGACATGCGTGCCGATCGGCTTGCCCGCATCGCGGATGGTGACGGGTACCTCGATGCTGAAGTCGAACACCTCACCGCCGCCATCCGGTGCCGGCTTGTGCGTGTTGCGACGAACATACAATCTCTGCGTCTCGCGGCTGATATAGATCGAGACCGGTTCGGCAGCGAGTTTTGCATCGGTGGCTGCGGTCGCCGTTGCCGTCTTCTTCGCGTCCGCGGCCTTGGCGGCCTCCTTGGCCGCAGCGGCGGCGTCGAGCTTCGCCGTCGTGTCAGACTTTGTCGCCTCAAGCTGCGCCGTGAGATCTGCGGCCTTCGCGGCCGCCTTTTGCTGAAGCTCCTCGGCGCGCGCTTTCGCCTGATCGGTGCTTGCAGCAGCCAGCGCCTTGTCGGCCGCTGCGAGCTGGGCATCCGCACGCGTCTTGGCGGCCTCCAGCTTGCGCAGCGCTGCCGGCAGCGGCTTTGCTTCGCGCGCGGTCGTCGCCACCAGCTTCTTCGCCTCGGCTGCCGCAGTCGCGGCCTCGGCCGCCTCACGCGTCGCCGTCTCGGCGCGCGCCGGAACCGCGGCGATCACGTCGGGTTTCGGCACCAGCAACACGGGATGGGAAATATCGACCGGCGCCGCATCCATCGGCGAAACGATCACCCGCATGCCGATCCGCGTCCTGTCGAACATCCTGTCGGCAAAGCCGAACGGCATGCGCACGCAACCATGCGAGGCGGCATAGCCGGGCAACGGCCCACCATGCAGCGCCACGCCGTTCCAGGTGATGCGCTGCATATGCGGCATATGCGCATCGTCATACATGTTGGAGCGGTGATCCTTGTTCTTTTCCAGGATCGCGAACACGCCGGCCGGCGTCTCGCGCCCGCCCACGCCGGTCGAGACCGGCGCCCGCGCGATCCAGCCATCGGCGTCGTAGAACGTCACCTGCTGGCTCTTGATCGACACGATCGCCATGATCGGCTCGCCGGCATTGCGCGGCGCCATCGCCTCGACGACCTTGGCGGGCCGGGCCTGCTTCGCGGCAAGCGCGGAAACCGGCATCGCGACCACCGCAAGCGCCACGACGGCGGAAGTCATCCAGCACCGTGTCACCACGGTGGAGTGTGCCGTCGCCAACCGAATTTTCATGCAATGCTCCGAATCAAATGCCTGGCCGGACGCCAATCTTGCAAATGGCGATTGCGATTTTATCAATGCGCCCCGGTTCCCGCTGAAGGCGGTCGGCCAAATCACCGGTGAGATGCCCCCCATATATGACAGCGCGCGGCGGCGGAAGATGGCCGGCTGCCACACCCGGTACTCACGATATCCTGCGGGGGCGGAACATTGGGCCGGACGCATGCGCCCGGCCCGTGTCGTCACTGCATGCTCACCAGCGTCATGTCCAGGAACCAGGATTGCGGCGAGACGAACCCCTTCACATTCTTGGTCATCGCGCGCGGATTGAGATCATGCACGATGTAGAGCCACGGTGGATTGTCCACCAGCCGCTCATGCGCCTTGCGCGTCGCATCCGTGATCACCTTGGGATCGGTGGACTCGGCCAGCGTCTTCAATGCGTCCTCGAACCCGTCGTCCTTCCACTGCTCGAAATTGAAGCCGTTGGGGGAGAAATTCGCTGCTGCAAAATAACGCGCCATGATGCCGACATCCGACGACGGCGACGAGATGTTCAGGCCCATCGCGCCTTTCAGGTTCGGATTGTCCGGTGTCAGGCGCGCAGCCGTGAGCAGCACGGTCCATTCCACCACGTCGAACTCGACATTGACGCCGCAGGCTTCCTTCAGGTTCTGCTGCATGAATTCGTTCATCGGCATCGGCAGCATCTGTCCGGAGCCCGAGGAGGAAATCTGCACCTTGAACGACAGCGGCTTCTGCGCGGTGAAGCCGGCTTCGGCGAGCATCGCTTTGCCCTTGGCGGGATCGAATTTGTAGCGGTTCGCAGGACTCCCGAAATTCGGATCGGATGCTTTCAGCCAGCCCGATGAGGGCTCGGCTGTGCCTGCGAGCAGGCTCACCAGCCCCTCGCGATCGACGCAGTAGTTCAGCGCCTGGCGCACGCGCACATCCTTGAACGGCGAATTGGTGGCGCCGATATTGTAGAACCACGGCCAGACATGCGGATAGGATCCGGTGGTGATGGTGAAGCCTGCGGATTTCAGCGATGCCAGCCCATCCGGCGGTGGCACCTCGATCCAGTCGACCTGCCCCGAGCGCAGCGCGGCCAGCCGCGCATTCGCTTCGGGCACCGGCATCAGCACGACTTTATCGACCTTTGCCCTCTTGGCGGCATCCCAATATCCGTCATTGCGCAGCAGCTCGACGCGCTCGCGCGGGACCACACGGCTGATCTTGAACGGTCCCGTGCCCGCAGCCGGCAAGGTCGCCACCTTGCCCCAATCCTTGCCTGCCTTCTCGAACGAGGTCGGCGAGGTGAACAGCAGATACACGGCCATGTAAGGAAAATAGGACGCCGGCGTCGTGGTGGTGATGGCCACCGTCGCATCGTCGATCTTCTTGTAGGAGCCCATCAGCGGCACACGTGCCCGCGACATGCCCGAGGCTGCCGCCTCGAATTGCGGACTGTCGTTCTTGAAATAGCGGTCGAGATTCCAGATCACCGCATCGGCATTGAAATCGCTGCCATCGTGAAACTTCACGCCTTTGCGCAGATGGAAGATCCAGGTTTTGGTATCGCCCGGTGCCTGCTCCCATTTTTCCGCGAGGCCCGGCCGCAAGCCGGCCAGTTGATCCGTCTTCGTCAGGTCCCACAGCACGAGGCCTTCGAAGATCGGATAGCCCATGAAGCGCATGCCCTCGAAGCCGTTATTGGGCAGGCCCGTGGCGGTCGGAATGTCCGCCGCCGTCATGGCAATGCGCAACGTGCTCTCGGCCATCGCCGGTTGTGCCAGCAGCGCGGCTGCAAGTGCGAGGATAGTGGATGTCTTGCGAATGAACATGACGTCTCCTGCGATGACCAAAGGCAAGGAGACGTGAGCAAGTTTTGGGCCAGCACACTTTTGTCATCACCCGCGAAAGCGGGTGATCCAGTAGACACCGTCCCATGTGATAATCCAACCAACTGCGTTTACTGGATCGCCCGGTCAAGCCGGGCGACGACAGCATGGGCCCATGGCCGCCTATTTCTCTTGCAGCAGCTTGTTGTATTTCGCGACATCACGCGTCACGAGTTGCTGCAGCACTTCCGGCGCGTGCTCGCTGGCATCGGGCGCCACCGTGGAAAGATCGCGAAACCGCTTCTTCACCACATCACTTTCCACCGCCGCGCGCGCCGCGGCATTCAGCCTGGCGATGATCTCCGGCGGCGTGCCTTTCGGCGCGAACAAACCGTTCCAGCCCTGCGCCTCGAAATCCGGCAGACCTGCTTCCGCCGATGTCGGCAGATCCGGCAGCGACCCGAGCCGCACATTGGAGCCGACCACGATCGCCTTCACCAGCTTGTCGTCGATCGCCTGCGACACCGATGCCGCGCTGTCGCAGACGCCATCGATCTGCCCTCCGATCGCATCGGTGAGCGCCGGCGCAGCGCCGCGATAGCCGACCAGCGTGACGTCGATGCCGGCGGCCTGCACGAAGCTCTTGCAGATGAGATAGTTCGACGAGCCGACGCCGGCATGGCCGAGATTGACCTTGCCCGGGTTGGCTTTTGCATAGGCAATGAATTCCTTGAGATCCTTCGCCGGAAAATCCTTGCGCAGCGCGACGATGCCGAAGGTCTTGGCGACCATGCCGATCGACGTGAACGACTCCGGCGTGAAGGAGAGCTTTGGATAGATCGTATAAGTCGCTGCACTCGTGCCGGCATTGCCGATGGCGATGGTGTAGCCATCGGGCGTCGCGCGGGCCGCGCGTGTCAGCGCGGTCGAGCCACCGGCGCCCACCACATTTTCGATGATGATGGTCTGGCCAAGCGGGGTCGCCATCTGCTCGGCGACGACGCGGGCGATGACATCGGAGGTGCCGCCCGCGGCAAAGGGCACGATCATGGTGATGGGACGCGACGGATAAGTCTGCGCCTGGGCAAGCGGAGCGGCCGACATCAGAAAGAGAGCGGCGATCATGCGTCCGATCCAGTGGCCAGTCCTCTCACTCACGTCGCACGCTCCCATCGATCACGACGTGAGATTGCGACCGCGCCTGTCATGCCGCAAGTGATTTTTCCGCGATCGACAGCCATTCGGCCTGCGCCTTGCGGGCAAATTTGGGCGCCCGCTTCATCTGCACGACGAACTCCGCGAACACCACTTTCGCTTCGGACGAACGGCCCATCGCCTGCAGCAGCTGGCCATAACGGACATTCGCCTCGGCGCTCGATGCATAGCGCAGCAGTGCTTCATATTCACCGAGCGCCTCGTCGGTTCGCCCCGCTTCCGTCAGTGAACGTGCGTAGAGCAGATGCGCTTCGGCGGATTCGAAATCGGGCCACTGCTTCTGCAAGTCGTCGAGGGTCGCGATCGCATCCAGCGGACGCCTTGCTCCGAACTGCGCCCTCGCCTTGGCCAGCGCATATTTCGCCTCATGCCCCAGCGGCAGCGTGAGGATGTGCTCGTAATGCTGCACGGCCTCGTCGAACCGGCCGATCTCGAGGCACTCGGTCGCGAGCGCGGCGCGATTGGCGATCGTGTCAGCCGATGCGAGCTGATCGACCAGTCCGCGATAGGTCCTTTCGGGATCGATGCGTTTGGCCACGTTGCGGCGCGCCTGCTGCGCGGTGCGGCCGCCAAAGATCTCCGGCAACAGCTCGATCAGCACATAGGCGACCGCGCCGGCCACCGGCACCATCAGGATGATAAAGGCCCATGGCTGCATCCGCCCGGTGCGGGCGGCGTGCCAGACAAGCATGATATCGAGCAGAATAATGACCAGAGCCAGCGGCATGAGCGTCCCCTCAGGCGAGCATTGAAACGCACGCACCGGAACCGCCGGTGACGTGTCATCCTATGCCGTGATGGACGCAGCGAAATGACGCTGGGTTCAAACGCGCAGTGCAGCTATGCAGCGCGCGCCAGATGGGCCGCGAGGCCGGTGAAGAGACCACGGCCGTCGGTATTGCCCATGATGTCTTCGACGTGGTTTTCCGGATGCGGCATCATGCCGAGCACATTGCCGTTCTCGCTGGTGATGCCGGCAATCGAGGCGGCCGCGCCATTGATGTTATGGAGATCGCCCACGTCACCGGTCGGCGAGCAATAGCGATAGAGCACGCGGCCATCGCCTTCGAGGCGCTTCAGCGTCTCGGCATCGGCAGTGTAGTTACCCTCGCCATGGGCCACGGGGACGCGGATCACCTGCCCGGCATTGTAGCCGCGGGTGAACGGCGTGTCGGAGCGCTCGACGCGCAGATGCACGTCCTGGCAGATGAATTTGAGGCGCGCATTGCGCATCAGGATGCCGGGCAGCAGGCCGCTTTCGCACAGGATCTGGAAGCCGTTGCAGACGCCGAGCACGAGGCCGCCATCGGCCGCGAATTTGCGGACTGCATCCATCACAGGCGAGCGCGCCGCGATGGCGCCGCAGCGCAGATAGTCGCCATAGGAGAAGCCGCCGGGAACAACGACGAGGTCGGTACCGGCCGGCAGGGCCGTGTCGGTATGCCAGACCATCTTCGACTCGGTGCCCGAAGCAAGCTTCAGCGCCCGCGCCATGTCGCGCTCGCGATTGATTCCGGGGAAGACGAGAACGGCGGATTTCATGTCAGGCTCGGTGCTTCATTCAGTTCAAGACGATGCTCGATACGATCGAGCTGATGGTCGTGGCGGATCAGCGTGGCGTGAATGCCGCTGAGTTCGGAGTGGATGCCGGTGAGATCGTGATGAATACCTGTGATCTGATACTTCATCGCCAGCATTGTGGCGTTGTGCTCGTCAAGTTTGCCGTCGATTTGAGCAAGCCTGGCCTGCACAGCCTTCAGAACTTCATAAACCAGTTCAGCACTGACCTCGGCCATCACCCGATCCCCTGAGCGTTACCCCTGCACCTCGACCTTGTAATTCTCGATAACGGTATTCGCGAGCAGCTTGTCCGCGGCCGCCTTCAGCGCAGCCTCGGCCTTCGCCTGATCGGCGCCGGCAGCGAGTTCGATGTCGAATACCTTGCCCTGGCGGACCTGGGCAATGCCATCGACGCCGAGCGACTTCAATGCGCCCTCGATCGCCTTGCCCTGCGGATCGAGGATGCCGTTTTTCAATGTGACTGTGACGCGGGCTTTCACGTTGTATCCCTTAACTCTTGACCAATACCGGACCGGTGCCCATCGGGCGCTCGTTCTCTGCCAGAATGCCGAGACGCTTGGCAACCTCGGTATAGGCTTCCAGCACGCCACCGAGATCCCGGCGGAAGCGGTCCTTGTCCAGCTTCTCGTTCGACTTGATGTCCCACAGCCGGCACGAATCCGGCGAGATCTCGTCGGCGACGATGATGCGCATCATGTCGTTCTCGAACAGGCGGCCGCATTCCATCTTGAAATCGACCAGACGGATGCCGATGCCCAGGAAGAGACCGGTCAGGAAGTCGTTGACGCGGATGGCCAGCGCCATGATGTCGTCGATCTCCTGCGGGGTCGCCCAGCCGAACGCCGTGATGTGCTCCTCGGAGACCATCGGATCGTTGAGCTGGTCGTTCTTGTAATAGAACTCGATGATGGAGCGCGGCAGCTGGGTGCCTTCCTCGATGCCGAGGCGCTGCGACAGCGAGCCGGCGGCGACATTGCGCACCACCACTTCGAGCGGCACGATCTCGACCTCGCGGATCAACTGCTCGCGCATGTTGAGGCGGCGGATGAAGTGCGTGGGCACGCCGATGTCGTTCAGGTGCTGGAACAGGTATTCCGAAATCCGGTTGTTGAGGACGCCCTTGCCCTCGATCACCTGATGCTTCTTCGCATTGAACGCGGTCGCGTCGTCCTTGAAGTGCTGGATCAAAGTGCCGGGCTCCGGGCCTTCATACAGAACCTTGGCCTTGCCTTCATAAATGCGACGTCGACGGCTCATGGGGATGTACCGTGTGTTGTTGAAATCCATGGATTTTGGTTGCTCCGGAGTAACGGGATTGACCCACGACGGAGCTGCCGTGAAGGCCGGGAACCGGTCTGTACACAGATTCTGAAGACAGAACCGTGTCCAAGAGAACCGAAAGAAACAGAACAAGAACCGAGCCTTCCGGCAACCTACCCGATCCCCCCCGCCGATACAATCGATCCGGCCGGTCGGGAGCGGGTTTTACCCGGTTGCACAAAAGTCACATTCTCGCAATGACCTGCGACTATGCGGCCGATTGTCCGGTCGGCTACGGACACTTAGGTAAGCCGCGGACCGGTCATTTCAACGCCGGCCAGCCCACCCCCAACCCCAGGGAACTCACCGATGTCATCGATGGACAAGCGCGGACAGGATTTTGAACGCAAATTCGCGCTCGACGAAGAGCAGAAGTTCAAGGCGATGAACCGCCGCAACAAGCTGCTCGGCCTCTGGGCCGCTGAAAAGCTCGGCAAGACCGGCGCTGACGCCGATGCCTATGCCAAGGAAGTGGTCGCAGCAGACTTCGAGGAAGCCGGCGATGACGACGTGCTGCGCAAGGTGCTGGGTGACCTCACCGGCAAGGGCGTGGCGGTCACCGAGGCCGAACTGCGCACCAAGATGGACGCGCTGATCGTCGAAGCCGTCGCCCAGGTGAAGGCCGGCACCTGAGCCGCGAATCGACCCGACAACCGCGCAGCGCAGTTCACAGGCAGGACCCGCGCTGCGCGAGTTTGAAAGCTTTGTGCTGAAGCAAATGGCACGATCGCCCCCGCGCCGTCGCCTAGATCATCGGCAGAATGGCGCGGTGGTGTCTGGTTAGAGCTATTCAATCCGCCCCATCATTCTGCTCGCCGCTTCCGCCTGATACAGCGCCACTTTCTCACCTCATTCGGAAAGTGGCGGGGCATCGTGACCACCAGCATCTATCGCGGCTCCGGCAAGAGCCAATCCAACCCGTTCAATGCGCGCCACGCGCGCTGGCTGATCGGCGCAGCCTTCGTTGTCGGCGACCTCATGGCCGGCGCCTCGCTCGCACAGGCGCAGACTGCCCTCCCCGCCGTGACCGTCGAATCGTCGTCCCCCACACGCCGTCCTGCGCGTGCCACGGCGACACCGAGCCGTGGCCGCACCGTCACGGCCCGTCGCAACGTCATCCCGCCGCCCGCGCCACCGACGCAGACCCAGCGCGCCATTGCCGCCGCTGCCGCGCGTTACGAACAGATCCTCGGCTATCGCGCGATGCCGGATGCGACCACGCTGCGCGGGGCCACCTCGCCGCTCGGCACCTCGCAAGTCGTCAACGTCGTGCCGCAGCAGGTCATCAGCGACCAGCAGCCGCGCAATCTCGATGACGCGCTGATCAATGTCTCCGGCATCACCCAGGGCAATACGCTGGCCGGCACCCAGGACGCCGTGATGCGCCGCGGCTTCGGTGACAACCGCGACGGCTCGATCATGCGCAACGGCATGCCGATCAATCAGGGCCGCTCGCTCAATGCCGCCGTGCAGAGCGTCGAAGCGCTGAAGGGCCCGGCCTCGCTGCTTTACGGCATCATGGATCCCGGCGGCATCATCAACACCATCTCGAAGCGGCCGGATCTCTACCAGCATGGCGAAGTCACCCTGCTCGGCTCGACCTTCGGCAGCGGCAAGGATGGCATCGACGGCACCATCGACGTCACCGGCCCGCTGGGCGACAACGGCCTCGCCTATCGCTTCATCGCCTATGGCCAAAGCGAGGACTACTGGCGCAATTTCGGCACCCGCCGTGAGTCGCTGCTCGCCCCCTCGCTGTCATGGTATGGCGAAGACACCACAGTGCATCTGAATTACGAGCGCCGCAGTTTCTCCTATCCGTTCGATCGCGGCATCGCACTCAACCCGACGACGCTGAAGCCATTCAACAATGTGCCGATCACGCGCCGCTTCGACGAGCCGTACAATGCCATGTGGGGCAATTCCGACCTGATGCAGGCCTCGGTCGATCATCGCATCAACGAGAACTGGAAGCTGTATGCGGGCTACAGCTACAATGAGGAAACCTATACGGCCAACCAGCTCCGCGTTTCCGCGGTCACGCCCGCTGGCATCCTCAGCCGCAGCAACGACGGCACCGGCGGCGCGCTGACGCAAGTGAGCTATGGCACCTCCTATATGCAGGGCACGGTGTGGGTCGGCGGCTTCAAGAACGATATCGTGTTCGGCGGCGATGCCGAATATCGCGTGATCTACCGCAAGGATCTGATCCGGCAGGCGGTCGGAACGCAAAACATCTTCAACCCCGTCTATGACCGACAGGGCCCGGGCACCACCGTCTCCGCCAGCGACAGCGACCAGACCGACAAGCTCGGCCAGCGCTCGATCTTCGCGCAGGACACGCTGCACCTCACCAACTGGCTGTCGGTGGTCGGCGGCGTGCGCTGGATGGAGTGGGAACAGATCGCCGGCCGCGGCCGCCCGTTCAATGCCAACACCAACACGATGGGCGACAAGGCGCTGCCAATCGGCGGCGTGATCGTGAAAGTCAATGACGAGATCTCGCTCTATGCGAGCTATTCGGAATCGCTGAAGCCGACCTGGACCATCGCACCGCTGGTGAGTCAGGTCACTTCCAATCTCGCACCCGAAGAAGGCGTGTCCTACGAGACTGGCGTAAAATTCGACTTCAACAAGCGCCTGTCGGGCTCGCTGGCCTTCTATGACCTGAACAAGAAGAACATCGCCGTCTCGCAATTCGATCCCGGCACCGGCACCAATGTCCTGCGCACCGCCGGCGCCGCCCGCTCACGCGGCATCGAATTCGACATCACCGGAAAACTGACCGACAGCCTCAGCGCCATCGCCACCTATGCCTATACCGACGCCCGCGTTACCGCGGACCCGCTGGTCAATGGCAACACGCTGCAGAATGTGGCGATGAATACCGGCTCCCTGTTCCTGACCTACGACTTCGGCACGCTGCTGCCGGGCCGCCTGCGCATCGGCGCCGGTGCCCGTTATGTCGGCGACCGTGCGGGCGATGCGGAAAACACCTTCTACATGCCGTCCTATACGGTCGCCGATGCTTTCGCGACCTATGAAGTGAAACAGATGGGCCTGCCGGTGATTTACCAGTTCAACGTCAAGAACATGTTCGATAACGTCTACTTCCCGTCGGCGGTGAACCGGCTCAACGTGGCCGTGGGCGATGCGCGCAGGTTCTCGCTGGCGGCGACGGTGAAATTCTGATGTGAGGCAAGACATGCAGGCACGAGACTGGAACACGCTCACCACCCTCCTGCTCGCATGCGTTCTGACAAGCTCCTCGGCGGTTTCCGCCGAGGAGCTCAATCTCTACACGACGCGCGAGGCCGCGTTGATCACGCCGGTCACGGACGCCTTCAGCAAGGCGACGGGCATCACGGTCAACACCACCTTCATCGAAGACAATCTGTCAAATCGCGTGACGAGCGAAGGCCGCAAGTCTCCGGCCGACGTGCTGCTCACCATCGGCCTCGACAAGGCCTCGCAATTCGCGACGCTCGGCCTCACCCAGCCGATCAAATCCGCCACGCTCGAGAAAGCAATTCCGTTCGAGCTGCGCGACCGCGGCCGCGCCTGGTTCGGCGTCGCCATGCGCCCGCGCGTGGTGGTGACGCGCAGTGACAGCGCGCTGTCGGCGATCACCTATGAGGAACTCGCGCGGCCGGAATGGCGCGGCAAGCTCTGCATGCGCACGGTGCTGCATCAGAACAATGTGGCGCTGGTGGCCGCCTTCCTGCTGCATAACGGTGCACCGGCCACCGAGGCGTGGCTGAAAGGTCTTCGGACCAATCTCGCCGGCCTCGCCGAAGGCAAGGACAATGACGTCATCCGCCGGATCGCGCAGGGCCGCTGCGAGATCGGCATCGCCAACACGGTGGCGCTGGCGCAACTGCGCGATGGCCGCGAGGGCGCCGACTGGAAGACGGACGCCGACAAGGTGAAGGCCGTGCCGACCACCTTCCGCAATCGCGGCACGCATATGAACGTCACGGCGGTCGGCATCGCGAAACACGCGCCGCACAAGGCGGCCGCGCTGAAATTCGTCGAGTTTCTGGTGACGGACGAAGCACAAAAACTGTTCGCCGAAGCAGAGCTGGAATATCCGGTGACGTCGCGCGGGGAACGCGCCGCGATCGTCGCTGGCATCGGCTCATTCACCGTCGACGATCGCCCCATTGACCAGATCGCGACCACGCAGAAGGCAGCGATCGATCTGATCCGAAAAGCGGGATTTACGAAGTGAAGCTCAGCTTCCCCCTCCCCCCGGCGCGAAGCGCAGCTTCGCGTTGGTGGGGAGGGTGGCCGGCCCTCTTGGGCCGGTCGGGTGGGGGGCGCCACACGTGAGGTCCGAGTGTGCGGAGACACTCCACCCGTCTCGAATGCTACGCATTCGATCCACCCTCCCCCCTGCGCGGCTTCGCCGCTTGAGGGAAGGATAATCCCCTCACTCCTTCTTCAGCTTCACGCTCAGCATCATCGTGCCGCTGACCGTGTAGCCCTCTCGCTGGGAGCTCTGATAGCGCTGGCCGCCGTTGAGGTTGCTGTTGACCGATTCCAGGATGCACTCCTGTGCCATCGTCTCACGCAGAAGGTCGCATTCCCGTGCGGCGGTGCCGTAGATCATGCGACGCGCGCGATCGCGCAGCTTCTCCGCCTCTTCGCTCTCATCGATCGGCCCGGCAATGAAGATATTGAGCGTTGCAGTGACGCGGATATAGCCGTCACGCACCGCAGGCGCGCCGATCGGCGGATAGATGCGCGCCGGTGCGGGCGCGGGCACGGCCGGGGCCTGTGCGCCGGCGGGCGCGGCCAGTGTCAGCAGGAATGCCGCAAGCGACAGCGCATATTTTTTCGATGTCATGATGTGCCTCCATTACAGAGGCACATCATAGCGATTCTGGATGTCAGGCCTATCAACACACGCGCAGGATTGGGCGCGTGCGTTCACACGCGACAAATCACCGCCAGCCCATGCCCGGCGCCACATGTTTCAGGATCGCCTCGATCACATGGGCATTGTAATCCACGCCGAGCTGGTTCGGCACCGTCAGCAGCAGCGTATCGGCTTCCGCGATCGCTTCATCCTTCTTGAGCTGCCTGATCAGCTCGTCCGGTTCCGCCGCATAGCTGCGGCCGAAAATGGCGCGCTCGCGGTCGCTCAGCATGCCGATGGAATCGCTGTCCTTGCTGGCGCCGAAATATTGCCGGTCCTGATCATTCACCAGCGCAAAGATGCTGCGGCTGACCGACACCCGCGGCGTCCGTATGTGCCCGGCCGCCTTCCATGCCTCGCGATACAGCCGGATCTGCTCGGCCTGCTGCTCGTGGAAAGGCTTGCCGTTCTCGTCGATCTTCAGCGTCGACGACTGCAGGTTCATGCCCATCTTCGCCGCCCATTCCGCGGTGACATTGGTGGAGGAACCCCACCAGATGCGCTCGCGCAGGCCTTCCGCATGCGGCTCGAGCCTGAGCAGGCCGGGCGGATTCGGGAACATCGGCGCAGGATTCGGCTGCGCAAAGCCCTTGCCCTTGAGCACGTCGAGAAACACTTCGGTATGCTTGCGCGCCATCTCCGTGTCGCTCTGGCCTTCGATCGGCGCATAGCCGAAATAGCGGAAGCCATCGATCACCTGCTCCGGCGAACCGCGCGAAATGCCGAGTTGCAGGCGCCCGCCGGAGATCAGATCGGCGCTGCCCGCATCCTCCGCCATGTAGAGCGGATTCTCGTAGCGCATGTCGATCACGGCCGTGCCGAGTTCGATGCGCTTGGTGCGCGCGCCGACGGCTGCGAGCAGCGGAAACGGGGCGGCGAGCTGGCGCGCAAAATGATGCACGCGGAAATAGGCACCGTCCGCGCCCAGCTCTTCGGACGCGACGGCGAGTTCGATGGATTGCAACAGCGCATCGGAGGCCGAGCGCGTCTGCGACGACACATGCGGCGTCCAGTGGCCGAACGAGAGAAAGCCGATCTTTTTCATGGGAGAGGTCTCGGAGGATGAATCTGCTACCGCGCAATCTAAGTCGGATTTGCGACAGAACCAGCACGCGCATGGAAACGATGCGTTTCCAAGGGCGCTCCGAAAATCAACCTGAAATGGCAAAGGCCAGACAAGAAAGGCCAGGCGAGCCCGGCCTTGAAGAAGTCACTCAACCGTAGGGCGGATGAGCGAAGCGTCATCCGCCGGCCGATTGCATGATTGAGCCGCGGCGGATGACGGCTTCGCCTCATCCGCCCTACGGCGCAACCCTCACTCTTCCTTGAACCCGTATTCCGGCACGTTCCCGCTCGCGCCATAATACTTGTACGGCAGGAATTTGCCCGACATCGTGATCTTCACGCGGTCGCCCTTCGGGTTGGCCACGCGTTCGAAGTCGAAATCGAAGTCGATGGCCGACATGATGCCGTCGCCGAATTCTTCCTCGATCAGCATCTTCCAGGCCGGGCCGTTCACCATCACCATTTCATAGAAGCGATAGATCAGGGGATCCTGCGGCGGCATCTGCATGGTCTCGGCGCGCATCGGGATCTCGTTGAGCATCGCGGTCTCAGCCTTGGAGAGGCCGAACAGTTCGCCGGCATTGGCGGCCTGCGGCTTCGTCAGCTTCATGTTGCCGAGAATGGCGCCGACGATCAGCACGTCGGAATAGCCGCCGATCTTCCCGCAGATATACTTCCAGGTCCATTCCTTCTCGCGCTTGATGTCGAGCAGCTTTTCGGTGAGGTCGGATCGCAGCATGGTCTTCTCCTTGCGTAGTTGCGTTAGCGCGTGGCGCTGTGAAGAGACGGCATCGTTGGCGCCTCGGTGAATGCGGGCCGCACCACGGGGACATTGCGCGGATCGTGGTTGGGCGTGGTGGCAGTAAACGTCTTGCTGCGCGTCACCAGGAAATCGATGAGGTGGTTGCGCAGCGCGTAGTAATGCGGGTGCTTGTGCAGATCGATGCGGGCGCGATCCTTCGGCAGCGGGTTCTCGACGATCTCCGCGAGCACAGCACCGGGGCCGTTGGTCATCAGAAAGATCTTGTCGGCGAGATACATCGCCTCGTCCACATCATGGGTGATCATGAAGGTGGTCTGGCCGGTCTCCAGCGTGACGCGGCGCACCTCGTCCTGCAGCGTACCGCGGGTCAGCGCATCGAGCGCCGAGAACGGCTCGTCCATCAGCATGATTTTTGGCGTGATCGACAGCGCCCGCGCGATGCCGACACGCTGCTTCATGCCGCCGGAGAGTTCGGACGGCCGTTTGTGTTCGGAGCCGGTGAGACCGACCTTGTCGATGAACGTCTGCGCATGGGCGCGGATCTTTGCCTTGTCCCATTTCCGCCATTTGGACGAGACGGCATAGGCGATGTTGCCCATGACCGTCATCCAGGGCAGCAGCGCATTGCTTTGAAAAATGACCGCGCGATCGAGGCTGGTGCCGGAGATCGCCTGACCATCGACGATGACGGTACCCTCGCTGGGCTCGTCGAGCCCGGCGAGAATGTTGAGCACCGTGGTCTTGCCGCAACCGGAATGGCCGATGATGCAGCCGAACTCGCCGGGCGCAAGCGACAGCCAGAGATCCTCGAAGATCGTCGTGGCGCCGCCCGACGGCTGCGGATAGCGTTTTGCGATACCTTCGATGGAGATGAATTTTGTCGACATCGCATTCACTCCGGAAACGTGACCATGCGGGTGAAGCGCGCGAGGATCTGGTCGAGCAGCATGCCGACGACACCGATCATCAAAATCGCGATGATGACATTGGTGATCGACAGGTTATTCCATTCGTTCCAGACGAAGTAACCAATCCCCGTGCCGCCCACCAACATCTCCGCGGCGACGATGACCAGCCAGGCGATGCCGATGGAAATGCGCATGCCGGTGAGGATGGTGGGCGCCGCCGCCGGCAGGATCACCGTGAAGGCACGGCGGAAGGTGCCGACTTCCAGCGTGCGCGCGACATTCACCCATTCCTTGCGCACGGATGCGACGCCAAACGCCGTATTCAAAAGCATCGGCCACACCGAGCAGATGAAGATCACGAAGATGGCGGAGAGCGAGGAGTCCTTGATCGTGTAGAGCGCGAGCGGCATCCAGGCGAGCGGCGAGATCGGTTTGAGCACCTGGATGAAGGGATCGAGCGCCTTGTTCATCAGCGGCGACATGCCGATGAGAAAGCCGAGCGGGATCGCGACCAGCACTGCGATGAGATAGCCGAGCCCGACGCGGCCGATGGAATATGCGAGCTGGATGCCAAGGCCTTTGTCGTTTGGCCCATTGTCATAGAACGGCCGCTTCAGATGCTCCCAGAGTTTTGCGCCGACATCGAGCGGACCAGGCATCGCGGATTTGCCCTGGGTCGCAGTGATGCCCATCAGGCGTGCGTATTCCGGCGACATGGTCGTCGTGCTCGCGCTCTGGCGCGTGGCGAGATGCCAGGTGCCGAGAAAGGCGAGGAACAGGCCGATGGACACGACGGCCGCGCGGAAGCGGAGGGATTTTGTCATTCAGATTGTTCTCTGGTCATCACCACACACTCGCTTGTCATCCCCGCCTAGCGCACCGAAGGTGCGCGCGGAGCGGGGATCCAGTAGACACCGCACTCCCAATTCGAGCGCGAACCTCACAATCTGTGTTTACTGGGTCCCCGCTTTCGCGGGGACGACAGGCAGAGTGCTCGGATTCTCATGACGCCTTCTTGATCTTGAAGCTCGCCACATACTCTTCCGGCTTGGTCGGATCGAACGTCTTCCCCATCACCGCGAAAGACTTGTAGGCCGTCGTCGGCGGCGTCAGTCCCATCTCCTTCATCACCTTGCCGGTATCGGTCGCGAGATAGATCTGCTCGGCCACGCCCTTGTAATCGACGTCGCCCTTGATCTGCCCCCAGCGCTTCATCTGGGTCATCATCCACACCGCAAAGCTCTGCCAGGGGAACGGATCGAAATCGACTCGCTTCGGGTCCTGCTTGATGCCGCCGAGGCCATCGGCATAGGTGCCGGTGAGCACCTGCTCCAGCACCACCGGCGGCGCATTGAGATAGGCGGCGGGCGCAATCGCTTCCGCGATCGACTTGCGGTTCTCCGCCTTCGACGCATAGGCCGTGGCATCGACGATGGCGCGCGTCAGCGCGGCGAAGGAATTCGGCGAGTTGGTGATGAATTCCTTCGAGGCCGCGAACGAGCAGCAGGGATGCCCGTCCCAGATTTCCTTCGACAGGATGTGCATGAAGCCGACGCCGTCATAGATCGCGCGCTGGCAGATGTTATCCGGCGCGAGGAAGCCGTCGATATTGTCGGCGCGCAGATTGGCGACCATTTCGGGCGGCGGCACCGAGCGCAGCTGCACGTCGGTGTCGGGATCGATGCCGTGTTCGGCGAGATAGTAGCGCAACAGATAGTTGTGCATCGAATAGTCGAACGGAATGGCGAGCTTGAAGCCCTTCCAGTCCTTCGGATCGCGCTTGTCCTTGTGCTTCATGGCGAGCGTGATGCCCTGCCCGTTGATGTTCTCGATCGCCGGCACGGTGAAAGGGATCGGCTGCGAACCGAGGCCGAGCGAGATCGCGATCGGCATCGGCGCCAGCATGTGCGAGGCGTCGTATTCCTTGTTGATGGTCTTGTCGCGGATCACGGCCCAGCCGGCGGTCTTCACCACTTCGACATTGAGCCCCTGCTTCTTATAGAAGCCCAGCGGATCGGCCATGATGATCGGCGTCGCGCAGGTGATCGGAATGAAGCCGACCTTGAGATCGGTCTTCTCCAGATTTCCCGCACCCTGGGCGAAGACTTCGGTCGCCGTCTTGATCGGGAAGAACTGCGACAGCGCCGCCAGCGCCGAGGATGCGCCCACCGACTGCAGGAATGCGCGCCGCGTCGCCTGCTGCGGGAAGATCTGGCGCATCACGGCGGAGGCGATCACGCCCTCGTAGCGCTTTTCCTCGGTCTCGGGGATGTCGCACTGAAGCCGCAAGGAAGCCGCATGACTGGCCTCGCTGTCGTGCTGTCCGCAGCTGCAGGCGCCGAGGCGACGGTTAGGGTCGAACGGATTGTCGAATGTGGACATTGTGACTCCTCCGGTGATGCTCCCGAGGAGTATTCAAGGAGTGTGCCAGCCCCGGCGGTGCCGAGAAGTCCAAGTGCCGCAGGCATTTCTCCGTTTTGTTGGAAATTACGAGATTTCGTGCTACACGAGATTTCGTAGCCCGATTACGAAATCTCGGAGTCCATCATGGATGCGCCGGTCCGCGAGTCCGATCTGCGCCTGATCGCCTTCGATCATGCCATTGAGCCGACCTTGCTGCTCGATCCGCACAGCGATGCGATCATCGACGGCAATCTCGCTGCCTGCACCCTGCTCGGCTATGACCGCATGACCCTGCGCGAGATCAGGATCAGCGCGCTGCATGCGGGGCAGCTCCCTGCCCTCATCGTGTTCACCCAGGCGGTGCTCGCCAAGGGCAGCTATTTCACCCGCACGCTGACGCCGCGCCATGCCACCGGCCAGCCGCTGCAGCTTGAATATGCCGGCGCGGTGCTGGAGGTCGGCGAGCGCCTGCTGATCTCACTCACGCTGAGCGATCTCGAAGAGCGCCGCCGCCGACACGTCGATGCCGATGCCGAAGACTACATGCATGGCGGCATCGCCGCCTGGCAGCGGGTCGAGCGCGTATTTCAGGACATCGAACGCGAAAACCAGCTGATCCTGCGTGCTGCGGGTGAAGGCATCTACGGCGTCAATGCCGAGGGCAAGGCGACGTTTGTCAATCCCGCCGCCGAGCGCATGCTGGGTTGGACGGCGGACGAACTGGTCGGCCGCGAGATCCACGCCATCATGCATCACAGCCACGCCGATGGCAGCCACTATCCCGATCACGATTGCCCGATCTATGCGGCCTTTCGCGATGGCGCGGTCCACAAGATCGACAATGAGGTGTTCTGGCGCAAGGACGGCACGCCGGTCTGGGTCGAATACACATCGACGCCGATCCGCGACCGCCACATGGTGGTCGGCGCCGTCATCGTGTTTCGCGATGTCAGCCAGCGCCGCGAGGCCGATGAGAAACTGCACGCTGCGCTCACCGAAGTCGACCGCCTGCGCGAGCGGCTCGAACTCGAAAACGCCTATCTGCAGGAGGAAATCCGCATCGAGACCAATCCGCGCGGCATTATTGGCCAGTCCGCGGCGATCCAGCAGACGCTGCGGCAGGTCAAGCTCGTCGCGCCCACAGCCGCCGCGGTGCTGATCACCGGCGAGAGCGGCACCGGCAAGGAGCTGATCGCCCGCGCCATTCACGAAGCCTCCGGCCGAGCGCACCGCCCGCTGATCCGCGTGAACTGCGCCGCCATCCCGCGCGAACTGTTCGAGAGCGAATTCTTCGGCCATGTCCGCGGCGCCTTCACGGGCGCCGTGCGTGACCGCATCGGCCGCTTCGAGCTGGCGGACGGCGGCACGCTGTTTCTCGACGAGGTTGGCGAAATCCCGCTGGAGCTGCAGGGCAAGCTGCTGCGCGTGCTGCAGGAAGGCAATTTCGAGCGCGTCGGCGAGGAGCGCACGCGGGATGTCGATGTGCGCGTCATCGCGGCCACCAATCGCAATCTCAAGCAGGAGGTGCAGCGCGGCCGGTTTCGCGAGGACCTGTATTTTCGCCTCAACGTCTTCCCCGTGGAATCCGTGCCGCTGCGCGACCGCCGCGAGGACATTCCGCTGCTCGCGCAACACTTCCTGCTCAGCGAGAAACTGAGTTCGGATCTGCGTCTCTCGGAAGGCGATGCGCGCAAACTGACGCGCTATGACTGGCCGGGCAATGTGCGCGAATTGCAGAATGTGATCGAGCGCGCGGTGATCCTCGCGCAGAACGGTCGCCTGCGCATCGACCTGCCCGACAGCGCCGGCCCGCAAGCGGCCACAGGCCCACGCGCGAAAACCGAAACGCGGCCGGCGGTGATGACATCCGGCGAGCTGCGCGATCACGAACGCAGCAACATCCTCGCGGCGCTCAGCGCGACATCCGGAAAAATCTTCGGACCCGGCGGTGCGGCGGAGTTGCTGGACATGCGGCCGACGACATTGTCCTCGCGCATGAAGGCGCTGGGTATTGCACCGAAATCGTAGCCCGGATGGAGCATAGCGCAATCCGGGGACCGGCGAACTGCTGAAACGCTGGTCCCTGCATTACGCTACGCTCCATGCAGGCTACGCACAGCGCCGCCTTGGGTGCAGCGCATTAAGTCCGCGCGGCGAGATGGTGCGCGCAGACGTGGCATGCATTGTTTCGTTGCCACGCGAATTGACCGGCCCAAAACGCGTCGACATACTCTCGCGCAAGACGAGCAATCAGACTCGTTGCATGCGGGAGAAGACGATGGCGCAAGCAAGTGCTGCCCAGCAACGTCCGTGGCCAGCCGTCTCGCTCGCCGAAAGTCATCGCCTCCTCACCGCGCCCGGCGCTCCCTATGAGATGGAGACGGCGCAAGTGCGCGGCCGCCCGGTGCGCGTCTACAAACATGCGCAGCGCGACCTGCGCGCCATTTTCGAGGCCAGCCGCCAATGGACTGATCGCGTCTTCATCGTCTACGACAATGAGCGCCTGACCTTCGACGCGCATTTTCGCGCGGCATCGGCGCTGGCCTGCCGGCTCGCCGAGGATTTCGGCGTGCGCAAGGGCGATCGCGTCGCCATTGCCATGCGCAATTTTCCGGAATGGCCGATCGCCTTCTGGGCCGCGGTGTCGATCGGCGCGGTGGCGGTGCCGCTCAATGCCTGGGGCACCGGCGATGACCTCGCTTACGGTCTGCGCGATTCCGGCGCGCGTGTCGCCGTCGTCGATGCCGAGCGGCTGGCGCGTCTCTCCGCACACGGCAACAACGACGCGCGATTGATTGCCGTCCGCACGGCGCGCGACGATCTCGCGTCTGCCACGGCACTGGAAGACCTGATCGGATCGCCCGCCGGCTATGCCGCGCTGCCGGACCGCGCGCCGCCGGACAACGCCATCGCGCCGGACGACGACGCGACGATCCTCTACACATCTGGCACCACCGGCCGGCCCAAGGGCGCCCTGGGCACGCATCGCAATGTCGCCTGCAACCTGATGAACATCACTTTTGCAGCCGCCCGCGCCGCCATCCGGCGCGGCGACGCCCTGCCCGCGCCGCCGGCTGCACAGAAGGCGCTGCTCCTGCCGGTGCCGTTCTTCCATGTCACCGGCTGCCATTCAGCGATGATCCCGGCCATCGCCAATGGGGCGAAGATCGTGCTGATGTACAAATGGAATGCCGAGACCGCGCTCGAACTGATCGAGCGCGAGCGCGTCAACGGCATGTCGGGCGTGCCGTCGATGACATGGCAGCTCATCGAGTCGCCGGATTTCGCCACCCGCGATCTGTCGAGCCTCGAAGGCCTGTCCTATGGCGGCGCCGCCGCGGCGCCCGAACTGGCGCGAAAAATCGCCGCGCTGTTTCCCGGCCGTTTTGCCGCGCAGGGCTATGGCGCGACCGAGACCTCCTCGGTCTCCACCTCCAACAGCGCCGAGGACTATCTCGCGCGGCCGAACTCGGTCGGGCCCGCGGTCCCCGGCTGCGACCTGCGGGTGATCGGCGCCAATGGCGAGATCCTGCCCGCGGGCGGGATTGGCGAACTCGAAATCTACGGCGCCAATGTCGTCAAGGGCTACTGGAACAACCCCACCGGCACCGCCAATGCCTTTCGCGACGGCTGGTATCGCACCGGCGACATCGTCCGCATGGATGAGGACGGTTTCGTCTATCTCCTCGACCGCGCCAAGGACATGCTGATCCGCGGCGGCGAGAACATCTATTGCGTCGAGATCGAGGACGCGCTGCTGGCACATCCCGACATCATCGATGCCGCCATTGTCGGCATGCCGGACCGCGTGCTCGGCGAGGTCGTCGCCGCCGTCGTGCAGCCGCGCCATGGCGCCGCGCTGACGGAAGCGGACATCCTCGCCCATCTGCGCCCGCGCGTGGCGGCGTTCAAGCTGCCGGTGCATATCGATATCCGCCGCACCGAACTGCCGCGCACGGCCAGCGGCAAGATCATCAAGACACGACTGCGCGAGGAATTGCTGAAACAGGCCTGACAACAGGCCGATGCACCCCGGGAGGTGACGATGAAGCGATTGGTTTCGACACTGGCCGTTCTCTCCACCACATGCCTGCTCGCCGGCGGCGCGCTCGCGGCCGACAAGAAATACAGCGAGGGCGCGACGGATGCCGAGGTCAAGCTCGGCCAGACCATGCCCTATAGCGGCCCGCTCTCGATCCACGGCATTCAGGGCCGCACCGAAGTCGCTTATTTCAGGATGCTGAACGAGGAGAAAGGCGGCATCAATGGCCGCAAGATCAATCTGATCTCCCTCGACGACGCCTTCTCGCCGCCGAAGACCGTCGAGCAGACGCGCAAGCTCGTGGAGGATGACGGCGTGCTGGCGCTGTTCGGCTCGTCGGGCACCGCCGCGCAATCCGCCGTGCAAAAATATCTCAACGGCAAGGGCATCCCGCAGCTGCTGCTGTCCACCGGCGCCAATAAATGGAATCAACCGAAGACCTTCAAATGGTCGACACCCGCCTTCCATCTCTACGGCACCGAAGGCGAGATCCTCGCGAAGTATCTGTTGTCCACCAAGCCGGACGCCAAAGTGGCGATCCTGATGCAGAACGACGATTTCGGTCGCGACTATGTGGCCGGCTTCAAGAAGGGCCTCGGCGACAAGGCCGCGAAGATGATCGTCAAGGAAGTGCCCTATGAGCTGACCGATCCGACGCTGGACTCGCAGATCGCGCAGCTGAAATCATCGGGCGCCGATGTGTTCTTCAATGTCTCGCTCGGCAAGGCCTCGTCGCAATCCTTCAAGAAGGCCTATGAGCTCGACTGGAAGCCGCTGCAGCTGGTGGTCAGCCCGTCGGTCGGCCGCCAGTTCCTGGAGGCCGCCGGCCTCAATGCCGTCACCGGCATCATCGCCGCCACGCCCTACAAGCAGGTGTCGAGCCCGCGCTGGGCCAATGATCCCGACGTGCTCGCCTATCAGGCCTTCATGAAGAAGTATCTGCCCAATGAAGACCCGAAGAACGAGATCGGCTTCGCCGTCTATTCCTTCGCCTATGTGATGGGCAAGATCATCGAGGCCTGCGGCGACGAGCTGACGCGCGAGAACCTGCTCTATCACGCCACGCATCTCAACAATCTCGCAGCGCCGTCGCTGCTGCCCGGCACCACCTATAATACGAGCCCGGACAATTACGTGCCGTTCAAGCGCCTGGTGGTGCAGAAATTCGACGGCCAGGACTGGGTGGAGCTGCAGGCGGTGACGGTGGAGTGAGGCTGAGGCCCGTAGCCCGGGTGGAGCGCAGCGTAACCCGGGGACCGGCGAGATGCGGATGCTCCGAATCCCGGATTACGCTTCGCTCCACCCGGGCTACACATCCGAGCCTTACTTCAACGCCGCCTCCACCTTCGCGATCCCCGCATTCGCGCACACCTCGTCCTTCTCGCCGCCCGGCGCGCCCGAGACGCCGATGGCGCCGATGATCTCGTTCCCCGCCTTGATCGGCACGCCGCCGCCGACGGCGACGACGTTCGGGATCTGGCGCAGATAGGCATTGGCGGGATCGGCGGTCACCTTCATGAATTCCAGCGAGGTCTGGCCGCGGGTGCGCGAGGTCCAGGCCTTGAGCCGGCTGAACTCCATCGTATGCGGATTGGTGCCGTCGCCGCGCAGCTGCGCCGCGACATTGCCGGCCTTGTCGACGATGGTGATGGAGACCTTGTAGCCATCCTTGGTGCATTGCTCGAGCGTGCCCTGGATGATCGCCATGGCGAGGCCCATGGAGATGTTCTTCTCGGTCTGCGGCGCCTGCGCCGCGGCCGGTGCGGCAAAGCCGATGGCAGACGCCACGACGGCGGCGATGGTCAGTGAACGCATGTGTTTCCCCCTTTGTTGTTGGTCTGATGGAAACACTGCGCTGTGCGGTTTCATCCGCGCCATCGGCGCAAATTCGTTGCTGCGATGCAACCGGCCACGCCGCTTGCAACCTCCGCGAATAGGCATATAGTCCCCTTATGGCACATCCCTTTAATCCCCTCTTCAACCACGGGCCCCGCGTCCACGACGCCTCCGAGGAGCCTGTGCTGCGCCTGCGGATCCGGCCTGACGTGGACGACGGACAGCCGCCGATTCCCGACCGCCCGAAGGGCTCCAAGCGGCTGCACACCAATGCGACGGTGGCCGCGGCGCGCCGGCTGATCGAGGAAACGACGTTGAGCTATAAGCAGATCGCGGCGCGGACCGGCGCGACCCACGGCACCGTCGGCCGCTGGGCCCGCGAGTTTGGCTGGCAGCGCCATCCCTTTGCGCCGCGCGCCACCGACACGATCCCGACGCCCCGTGCCGGCCGCCGGCTCAAGCTGCGCATGCTGGGCGTGAAGCTGCAGGAGGTGGCCGAGCGCTGCGTCAATGAGCTGTGGAGCAGCCCCACGGTGGACTACGACCGGCTGATCAAGGCCATGGAAGCCTTCAAGATGGCGCGCCTGATGGCCATGGGCAGCCGCCGCCCGCGCCGCCATCCCGATCCGCCTGCGCGGAGCGGCCAGGACTGGCTCGACCGCGACGCCGCGATCATCAAGGCGCTGAAGGACCTGCGCTGGGGCGGCGTCAATATCGAGCACATCCCCGAGGAAGCGATGGCGCTCCTGGAAGAGGCGCACACGCCGCCGGAGCGGGATCATCCGGCGTTGAGGGCACGGGGGCCGCGGCGACGACGATAGGTGCTATGTGCACAGTGGCAAGTGGACCAGTGGCCGGCCCTAGATCTGCGCATCTACGCAACCGCGAGACCAACTCCATCTGAAATACCATCTTGAAGTTTGAGCAAATCGGCCACAAAGACTTTCAAGATCATTCAGGACGAGACGGAGGTCGCATGAGCCCCGAGGACGGCAAGGGCGAAGGCGAACTGATCCTTTATCGGACCGAGGACGGTCGGGATGCGGTGCAGCTTCGTTTGGTGGATGGCACGGTGTGGCTGACCCAGGCCGAGATCGCACTGCTATTCGAGACCACGCCGCAGAACATTACCCAGCATCTTGGCGCCATCTATGACCAGGGCGAATTGACGCCGGAGGCAACTTGTAAGCAATCCTTACAAGTTCGCACAGAGGGTGACCGCCGCGTCCAGCGAACAACAAAGCTATACAACCTCAACGCTATCCTGGCGGTCGGCTACCGCGTACGCAGTCCCCGCGGCGTCCAGTTCCGTCGCTGGGCGACGGAAGTCTTGAACGACTATCTGGTCAAGGGCTTCGTCATGAATGACGAGCGCCTGAAGAGCCCCGGCAGCATCGACTACTTTGACGAGCTGCTCGAACGCATCCGCGACATTCGTGCGTCGGAACAGCGATTCTATCAGAAAGTCCGCGACCTGTTTGCAGCCACCAGCGCGGATTATGACCCCAAGAACGACACCGCCAAAACCTTCTTCGCAACGATCCAGAACAAGCTGGTGTTTGCCGTCACCGGCATGACTGCGGCTGAGCTCATCGTGGCCCGTGCAGACCCTGCGCAGCCCAATATGGCCCTCACCAGCTGGAAGGGCGACCGTGTCCGCAAGGGCGATGTTGCCACGTCGAAGAATTATCTCATGGCGAGCGAGATCAGCGACCTCAATCTCCTGACCACCGCGTTCCTCGATTTCGCCGAACTCCGCGCACGCAGCCGTCAGCAAACCACCATGGCGGAATGGACGGCGCAGACAGATCGTTTCGTCGCTTTCAACGAGCGTGGTGTCTTGCAGGGTGCCGGGCGCATCTCGCATGCGCAAATGGAGAAGACGGCCCATGAGCGCTTCGATGCCTTCGATGCGCGTCGCCGCGCTGCCGAGGCCGATGCGGCCGAGCAGCAGGCGATCGACGAACTAAGCGAACTCGAACAACAGGCGCGCCAGCTATCGCAACGGCCTCCCGGCAGGAAGCCAACCAAGAAACCGTCATGATGTCATCATTGGCTCTCTGAAAAGAGGCCGGTGCTATCGCTGGCACCATCGAGCCCGTGGCAACATCGACATTGACCGTATTCCCGATGAAGCGACGGCCCTATCCGCAGCAGGGCTCGCTGGCCTTCGGCCCGCAGCAGGGCGATCGCTGCTCCTCCAGCCAGCGATCGCGCGGCTTGCAGCTGCTCGGGCGCGCCGAGAGCGGCACGCGGACGACCCCGCCATCAATGCTGATCGCATCGGCCTTGTAGAGCTGCATCGGCGTCACGCCATCGCTGACTTCGAAGGTCAGCCGCGCCTCGGCGGGAAACGGCACGCTCTCCGCCACCTTGCCCATGATCGCGAGAAACCTGCTGACGGGCATATGCCCGCGATGGTCTTCGACAATGTCCCAGAGCTGGATGAATGTCTCCTGCCAGCTTTCCGGATTGGCGCCGCAGTCGAGCGCGTTGAAGGCGCCCGTCTTCACTTCGGTCACATGATAGCTCGGCCGCACATCCCGGCCGTCATAGTGAAACACCAGCGCCTTGTCCTCATGACCCGCCAGGCCGCCGAACAGCGAAGCCATCGACAGCTCCTTGGTTGCATCCTGCGCGGAAACGGGGTTGGCAGCAGCCGTCATCTCGCCTATCCTCATTTTGATATTTGTTGAAATATAGGATCGTCGATGGACGAACGTCAAGCCACCCTCGCCTTCGGCGCGCTGTCGCAGGAGACGCGCCTGAACATCGTGCGCATGCTGGTGATCGCCGGGCCGGTGGGCATGGCGGCCGGCGCCATCGCTGACAAGGCCGGCGTCGCGCCGTCGAATGTGTCGTTTCACCTGAAGGACCTCGAACATTCCGGCATGGTCAGCTCGCGCCGCGAGGCGCGGTCGATCATCTATTCCGCCAATTACGAGACGCTCTCCAGCCTGATCCAGTTCCTCATGAAGGACTGCTGCGCAGGCCATCCCGAGATCTGCACGCCCGCTCTGGCCGCGTCGTGCTGCCCGCCGACGAAGGCGACGAAACGCAAAAAGGCGCAGCAGGTGTCATGAGCAGGTTCGAGCGTTATCTCTCCGTCTGGGTGGCCCTGTGCATTATCGTCGGCATCGCGGCCGGCCATGTGATGCCCGGCCCGTTTCGCGCGATTGCTGCCGCCGAAATCGCCCGCGTGAACATCCCCGTCGCCATCCTGATCTGGCTGATGATCATCCCGATGCTGCTGAAGATCGATTTTGGCGCGCTCGGCCAGGTGCGCGAACACTGGCGCGGCGTCGGCGTGACGGTGTTCATCAACTGGGCGGTCAAGCCGTTCTCGATGGCGCTGCTCGGCTCGTTCTTCATCGGGCACCTGTTCGCGCCGCTGCTGCCGGCCGGCCAGATATCGAGCTACATCGCCGGCCTGATCCTGCTCGCCGCCGCCCCGTGCACGGCGATGGTGTTCGTCTGGTCCAACCTGTGCGAGGGCGAGCCGCATTTCACGCTGTCGCAGGTCGCGCTCAACGACCTGATCATGGTCTTCGCCTTCGCGCCGCTGGTGGGACTGCTGCTGGGCGTCGCCTCCATCGCGGTGCCGTGGGACACGCTGATCCTGTCCGTCGTCCTGTATATCGTGGTGCCTGTCGCCATCGCGCAGCTCTGGCGTCGCGCGCTGGTCAAGGGCGACGGCACCGCCCTCGCCAAGACCCTCGCGATCCTGCAGCCGCTCTCCCTCGCCGCCCTGCTGGCGACGCTGGTCCTGCTGTTTGCCTTTCAGGGCGAACAGATTCTGGCGCAGCCGCTGGTCATCGTGCTGCTGGCCGTGCCGATCCTGATCCAGGTCTATGTCAATGCCGGACTGGCCTACTGGCTGAGCCGCCGCTTCGGCGTCGCCTGGTGCGTCGCCGCCCCCGCGGCGCTGATCGGCGCCAGCAATTTCTTCGAACTGGCCGTGGCCGCCGCCATCTCGATCTTCGGCATCGAGTCCGGCGCCGCGCTGGCGACGGTGGTCGGCGTGCTGGTCGAGGTGCCCGTCATGCTCTCGGTGGTCAAAATCGTGAAGGCCACCCGCGCCTGGTACGAAGCCGGCCCGATGCGATCGACCAACACGGAGCTCTCCTGATGCCTGTCACCATCTATCACAATCCGGACTGCGGGACGTCGCGCAACACGCTGGCCATGATCCGGCAGAGCGGCGAAGACCCGACCGTGGTCCTCTATCTGCAGACGCCGCCCTCGCGCGACACGCTGGTCGCACTCATCGCCGCCATGGCCGTCACGCCACGCGCGCTGCTGCGCGAAAAGGGCACGCCCTATGCGGCGCTCGGCCTGGACGATCCGAAGTGGAGCGACGACCAGCTGATCGACGCCATGCTGGCGCATCCGATCCTGATCAACCGCCCCATCGTGGTCACGGACAAGGGCGTCCGCCTGTGCCGCCCGTCGGAACGCGTGCTCGACATCCTCGACCACCCCGTCGCCCATTTCGAGAAGGAGGATGGCGAGATCGTCACCGCGACCGGCGCCACGCGATCGACGCCATGAGCGCTCCGAATGCAAGGCGCATCGTCGTCACGCTGGGCAGCCTGCAGATCCTCGCCTGGGGATCGTCCTTCTATCTGCTCGGCGTGCTGGCGCCGGCCATTGCGCGGGACACCGGCTGGTCCACCGCCGCGGTGATCTCCGGCATTTCGCTCGCTTTGCTCACCGCCGGCATCGTATCGCCGCGCGTCGGCCATCTGATCCAGGCCCATGGCGGCCGGCCCGTGCTCGCCGTCAGCTCGCTGCTGTTCGCGGCCGGGCTCGGCCTGCTCGCCGCGGCCACGCATCTGCCCGTCTATTTCGCCGCCTGGGCGATCATCGGCCTCGGCATGGCGTCCGGCCTCTACGATCCCGCCTTTGCGACGCTGGGACGGCAGTTCGGCCACAGTGCCCGGCAGATGATCACCACCGTCACGCTGTTCGGCGGCTTTGCCAGCACCGTGTGCTGGCCGCTGACGGCGTGGCTGCTCGAACATCATGGCTGGCGGCTCACTTGCGCCACCTATGCCGGCCTCCACCTCCTCATCGGCGGCCCCGCTTATGCCCTGCTGCTGCCGAAACGCCCGCCGGCCCCGACGGCCACCGCCGGCGCCGCCCACGCGGCAAAGGCCGAACTCCCCCTCGCCGCGCAAACAACCGCACTGATGCTGCTCGGCGTCATTCTCACCATCGGCGCGGTCACCATGTCGCTGCTCTCGGCGCATCTCCTGGTCCTGCTGCAGATGCGCGGCATCGATCTCGCGGCCGCCGTCGGCCTCGGCGCCCTGATCGGCCCATCCCAGGTCGCGGCCCGCGTGGTCGAGATGGCGTTCGGTCGCCGCCTGCATCCGCTATGGACCATGCTGGCCGGCGTGGTGCTGGTCGCCTCCGGCATCGCGCTTCTCGCCACGGGTTTTCCCGTGATGGCCGTGGCGCTGATCGCCTATGGCGCCGGCAACGGCATCAGCTCGATCGTGCGCGGCGCGGTCCCGCTGGTCCTGTTCGGGCCCGGCCGTTACGCCATCCTGATGGGACGGCTCGGCCTTCCCATCCTGATCGGCATGGCGACCGCCCCGACCGCCGGCGCGCTGCTGCTCGACACCGGCGGCCCGACCCTGACCTTCTCCGTGCTCGCTGTGCTGTCGACCGCCAATGTCCTGATCGCGGGGTATCTCACCTGGTTCTGCCTGAAGGCCGAAGGACAGGCGGACAGGGCTGCGGCGTAGCGGGCAGGAGTTGCGCGGCCGCGGCGGCGCGATCATCAAGGCGCCGAAGGACCTGCGCTGGGGCGGCGTCAATATCGAGCACATCCCCGAGGAAGCGATGGCCCTGCTGGAAGAGGCGCATACGCCGCCGGAGGATCATCCGGCGCTGAGGGAGCGCGTAGCGCGGGGGCCGAGAAGGAGAAGGTAAAGCGCGAAATCAAAAAGGCTAGAAGCGCTGAACTTAGTCTACCCTAAACTTGCCGATGGCGGGATCAGGGAATCCAAATGCGATTTCAATCAAATCATCATCCTGATCCGGCTGCTTCGTGATACGAACCGCCTCGATAGTGAACCCACGATTGAGCGCGCGCTCAAACGGGTTGTCTACCCGCTCGCCGGGCCGAGCATACTTTGCGAATAGTTCAGTCGCAGTCATCTTACCAGCGAGCAATTCTTGAACATGGCGGGCTGATATTTTGACAGTCATATGGCCCCCTCCCCATTGATAGAGTGTTCCAGTTGTTTGCCCCTCGTGCGGAGCTGATCGGCTTATCCAGTGGAGCGCATCCAAAGGAGTGGCTATTGGCGCGGGAAGAGAGGCGAGCCCACGATTGATGAGAGGCAGGAAGGCCTCACAATCGAGTGGGATGCTGGATCGCGGGTTTGAATAGATTTGGCCGATTATTCTCTTCTCCTTAAGTATTCCGTCAAACACTTGATAGCGCGACGGTGGAAATACCAGCACTCCGACGAAAGCAATTGATGAATGCTGTCGAAAAAACTCCTGGACCACATCGTCGAGACCAAACTGCATTTGTTGGCGGCCAGACCGAGACAAAAGAGTGCAACCGCCATCACAAAGAAAGATACCAAAAGGCCCGGCGGCTCCGGAATCTTTCAGTTGATCACGCTTCAACTTTAGGGCCTTGTAGACTGGATTTCTTTTCAGAGATTGTGCGGCGGTATATGCTGGATAGGACATGCCGCCATAGCGCTCGTCCTCATTATATGTGACGCTGCATTCGACGCCCGACGCTTCAATCTTGAAGCTAGCCACCTTTAGTTTCTGTTGAGCGATTGCCCTGAAATGCGGCCCGGCGTGCTGCTCTAGAAAGCGATCCATCTCGGAAACTTTAGGCAGCTTGAGGGTCGTTTTGCGATCGCGGTAGTTTGGACCAACCACGACGGCCTCAATGCGATGGTTCAAACTTCCTTTTAAACCGCACTTACTCTTCAGCTTATACAATGCCTGCGAAAACCGCCTTACGGGGTTTTGTTCGTGGAGCCCAGCATCCGAAATAGTAGTAACATCCGCAACACAACGAAGCGAACCGTCCGCTGAAACAAAGGAAATGTCGGGGCGCCTCGTTCCCCCAGGCGATTCAGCTTCGTAGTCGACTTTGCCAACACGGCTTAGTGCATAGACAAGAGCCAACTCCCATTCATAACCAAGCGCTGAAGGCCTTTGACGATCCATCTCAAAGGCGAGTTTTTTCCTCGCTTCAAGCGATATACTGCCCTTAAGATCGTCCAACAGACGTTGTATGGACCGACGCGCAAACATCGCCATGGCAAAAAAATCCGCAAATCAGGTGAGGAATCTTTTGATCATGGCATGATGGAAATCTGTCTGCGAGCCCAATGATCGAAGCCTCTCCCATGAAGCAACTTCAAACCGATGCTCTTTTATTGGAAGCACATACTGCGCTCTCAAAATGGCAATCACCTGAGGATTTCGTCAAAACGGTCAAAGCCGCTGACCAACTCTTAGAATCAGACGTATTGTTCAACAGAACAAACATCAACTTTCTATTCGATGCACTGACCCTTGCGTCGTTCGTTAAATTAAAGGCACCGGAGAAAGTCCGCCTTGCCGGCCCTGGCGAACAATGGCCCGACGGCTTCGTAGGCACATCCCAGGCATTTAGTAACGTTGAAATTACTGAGGTAATGGAGCCGGGCCGCAGGCGCGGGGAAGAATACCGTGTGAAGAATGCCAACAAGACGCCAGCCCCCGACAGACCGGAAGATTGGCGAGCGCGTGGCGCTCAAATACCAACTGCGCTGGAAGCGGCTATTAAAAAGAAGATTGCCAAGAACTATGCAGTGAGGCCAATACTTCTTGTTGAATTGAACATCAGCGAATATGGCCTTCTCCAAGCGGAAACAGCCGAAGCAATCGTCAAACTAAAGGCGCAGTATGCCGCCGCATTCGAGTGCATCTATATAATTTGGAAAAGAGTGCTTTATTGAGCCCATCGGCATCGAGATCGGCGTCGTCCAGTTCGATGAAGCGGCCGCTATCCAGTGCATCGAGCCCAGCCTGAAGTTGCCTGCCCAATTGCTCGTCCGTCTGATGAGTGTTGCTTGTCCGCATGGCCATCAATTCTGCCGATCGACGTTACCGCAACCAGCCACTTTCAATAGCGTGCCTGGAGATAAAAGCAATTTATAGTTGCTAATCCGGCTTTTAGCTAGCTATCCTACTCACGCAGCCCGCGTTCAATGCCCCTCCAGGCATCGTTGACCCCGAAGCGGAGGGTCTTATGCTTCGCGACAGCCGAGACATCATTCGCAGGCTACTGCGGGATGGCTTCGAGGCGGTGTCGGTGCGGGGATCGCACCACAAATTCGTTCATCCGGTGACGCACCGGATGGTGATCGTGCCGCACCCGAAACACGATTTGCCGCGTGGTACCGTGCGCAGCATCTATCGGCAGGCCGGTTGGCCGAAGGAGTGATCCATGCCGCATTACATTGCCCTGATCCACAAGGACAGCGACAGCAGCTATGGCGTCTCGTTTCCCGATCTGCCGGGCGTGATCTCCGCCGGCGATACGATCGACGAGGCGATGCAGAACGCTGCGGAGGTTCTCGCCTTCGCCGCGGAAGACTGGAGTGAGCAGGATGGTGGCAAGCGCTTCCCCTTGCCCCGTACCATCGACGAGTTGCGCACCGATGCGACATTCCGGGAGGACGCGGCCGAGGCTATCGTTGCAGCCGTGCCATTCCACGTTGTCGCTGAAGCCGCGCAGTAAGGTCGTAGGGCGGATGAGCCGAAGGCGTAATCCGCCGGCCGAGGTCATGATGGAAACTCCTCGGTGGATGACGCTGCGCTCATCCGCCCTACGGCTCAGCTCTCAAACAACTTATTCAACTCCCCGCCCTTCGCCCCATTCGCAAAGCTCGTAAACGTCCCCTGCCCGGCGATCTCCTGCGCGGCCTGCATGAAGCCGGCCCAGGCCATGCGGGCCAGTGCGCCGCCGACCGAGATTCGACGCACGCCGAGGGAAGCCAGATGCTGCACGGTCATGGTCGGCTTGATGGTGAGCACATTGAGCGGCTTGCCGCCCAGCGCTTTCACCAGCGTGGTGATCTCCTCGTCGCTGGCGACGCCGGGCGCATAGAGGCAATCGGCGCCGGCCTCGGCAAAGGCGACCAGCCGCGCGGTGGTCTTCTTCAGGTCGCGCTCGCCATGCAGAAAACCTTCGCAGCGCGCCACCAGCATGACGGCGGGATCGACACCATCGATGGCGGCGCGGGCGGCCTTGATGCGCTCCACCGCCAGCCGGTCGTCATAGAGCGGCTGGTCCGCGCGGCCGGTGGAATTCTCGATGGACAGGCCGGAGATGCCGCTCGCCGCGGCGCGCGCGACATTCGCCGCGACGCCTGCCGGGTCATCGGCAAAGCCGTTCTCGAAATCGGCATTCACCGGCAGGTCGGTGGCGGCGGAGAGGTCCTTCAGGTGGGCGATGACATCGTCGGCCGTGACCTTGTTGTCCGGGCGGCCGGTGGACCAGGCATAGCCGGCCGAGGTGGAGGCCAGCGCCTTGAAGCCGCAATGGGCGAGATAGCGGGCCGAGCCGACATCCCAGGGATTGGGCAGGACGAAGCAGCCGGATTCATGCAGCTTGCGGAAACGAGCGTGCTTCTCGGCGGTGGAGAGGGGCATGGGCGGGGCTCCCGGTGTTGTTTTTGTAGCCTGGGTGGAGCGTAGCGTAACCCAGGAAACGGCGGTTCAACTATCTCGCCGGTCCCCGGATTGCGCTTCCGCCTTCGCTCTTCGAGCTTCGGCGGACAAAGCCGCTCCATCCGGGCTACGGACCACCCATGCGACCCGCCACCCGATTCCCGGTCAGCCTTGCTCTTGCATCATCACTGTGTCCCGGGCGCGCTGCAGCGTTCTTCACGCTGCTGCGCAGAACCGGGACCGTCGCAAACGCCGTCGCCCGTCACGGTCCCGGCTCTGCGAAGCGGCATAAGCATGCCGCATCGCGTCCGGGACAAGAGCTAGCCCTGCCCCGGCATCCCGCTGTCCAGCAGCGCCGCCAGCCGGTCCAGCTCCGGCGCGATATCCCGCGTCACGTCGTCCGCACGGATCGCCAGCACGCGATAGCCGCGCTCCTCCAGCCAGGTCTGGCGGGAGGCGCGGTCCGCCACGATCACCTCGGTCTCGTCGGGATTCACCAGCTCCACCGCGATGCGCTCCGGGAAACTGACGAAATCCGGGATGTGGCGGCCCACCGGGGTCTGGCGCTTGAACTGGCCTGCAAAGCGGCGGTCGGAGCGCAGATGCTCCCACAGGATCCGCTCGGCATCGGTGGGGTTGCGGCGGAGCATGCGGGCGAGGCCGCGGACGGTGCCGCTCTCATGCTCCTTGGCGCCACGGCCGTGTTCGGCCAAGAGCGCGCGCAGGCGCGTGGCCTGTTCGCCGTCGAGCACGCCGCCCTTGGCCGGGCCCTTGCGGCCCTCGGCGATGGCCATGACCACGCCGTGCAGCGTGTGCATGTCCTGCTTGGACGGCTCCATGCGGGTAAAGATGTTGCGCAGGTTCACCAGCATGGTGTCGCGCTTTTCGGGCGGGCGGAGGAATTCCACCTTGTCGAGCTCGGCGACCAGATTGTCGAAAAACGTCCCCATCTGGTGCTGCGAGGCGCGCTCGGAGCGCTCGGGCATGGCGTAAGGCAGCGCGTTGGAGGTCGCCTGCTTGAACCATTCATAGCCGCAGAGCAGCACCGCCTGGGCGAGGTTCAGCGAGGAGAAGCCGGGATTGACCGGGAAGGTCATGATCCGGTTGGCCAGCGCCACCTCCTCGTTCTGCAGGCCGTAACGCTCGCGGCCAAACAGGATGCCGGCGGTGGCGCCCGTCTTGATATGGGCGATGGTCTCGGCGGCGGCGGCCTCGGGGGCGACCACGGGCTTGGCCTGGTCATGGGCGCGGGCGGTGGTGGCGTAAAGCAGCGTGCAGTCGGCGACCGCCGCTTCCACGGTGTCAAAGATCTCGACGGCGTTGAGGACGTGGTCGGCGCCGGAGGCGGCGCGCTGGGCGTGGACATTGGGCCAGCCGTCGCGCGGCTTGACCAGGCGCAGGCGGGTCAGGCCGAAATTGCCCATGGCGCGCGCGGCGGTGCCGATATTCTCGCCGAGCTGCGGCTCGACCAGGATGACCACGGGGCCTGTCAGATCGCTCATGGTCTTGCTGCGATCGGTGCCGGAGCCGGACATGTCTTCAATTCCTGATTGCTGCCGGACGCTTGGCTCGCGCTTCGAGCAAGATCTCGGTAACCATGTTTTTCTCGAACGATTTGAGCGGCTTGTACGGAACTCTGAATCCAGAGCTGGATGTCGTGGCGGCGGCGCCTGTCGCAGCCTCGCCGCGCTTTATGGGAGGATTGCGGGGAGTGCAAGCCGGTCCCCGGATTGCGCTACGCTCCATCCGGGCTACGCATAGCGGCCGCGCTTTCGCCCCGCCATGGCGGGTGCTATAGCCCCGTCACGAACCCTTCCCGCAACGCGCTAAAGGCCCGAACCACATGGCAAAGATCAAGGTCGCCAACCCGGTCGTCGAACTCGACGGCGACGAGATGACCCGCATCATCTGGCAGTACATCAAGGACAAGCTGATCAACCCCTTCCTTGATATCGACCTGCACTATTACGACCTCGGGATGGAATACCGCGACAAGACCGACGACCAGGTCACCGTGGATGCGGCCCACGCCATCAAGAAATACGGCGTCGGCGTCAAGTGCGCGACCATCACCCCCGACGAAGCGCGCGTGAAGGAATTCAACCTCAAGCAGATGTGGAAGTCGCCGAACGGCACCATCCGCAACATCCTCGGCGGCGTCATCTTCCGCGAGCCGATCATCTGCAACAACGTGCCCCGCCTAGTTCCCGGCTGGACCAAGCCGATCATCATCGGCCGCCACGCCTTCGGCGACCAGTACCGGGCCACCGACATCAAGTTCCCGGGCAAGGGCACGCTGACGATGAAGTTCGTCGGTGAGGACGGCACCACCATCGAGCGCGAAGTGTTCCAGGCTCCGGGCGCCGGCGTCGCGCTCAGCATGTACAACCTCGATGACTCGATCCGCGACTTCGCCCGCGCCTCGATGAACTATGGCCTGACCCGCAAGGTCCCGGTCTACCTGTCGACCAAGAACACGATCCTCAAGGTCTATGACGGTCGCTTCAAGGACATCTTCCAGGAGATCTACGACGCCGAGTTCAAGACCAAGTTCGAAGCGGCCGGCCTCACCTACGAGCATCGCCTGATCGACGACATGGTCGCCGCAGCCATGAAGTGGTCGGGTGGTTATGTCTGGGCCTGTAAGAACTATGACGGCGACGTGCAGTCCGACACCGTGGCCCAGGGCTATGGTTCGCTCGGCCTGATGACCTCGGTGCTGCTGACGCCGGATGGCCAGGTGGTGGAAGCCGAAGCCGCCCACGGCACGGTGACCCGCCACTATCGCGAGCACCAGAAGGGCAAGGAGACCTCGACCAATTCGATCGCGTCGATCTTCGCCTGGACCCAGGGCCTCGCCCACCGCGCCAAGCTCGATAACAATGCCGAACTGGCCAAGTTCGCCAAGACCCTCGAGAAGGTTTGCGTCGACACCGTCGAGGCCGGCTTCATGACCAAGGATCTCGCGCTCCTGGTCGGCGCCGACCAGCGTTGGCTCTCGACCACGGGCTTCCTCGACAAGGTCGCCGAGAACTTGACCAAGGAACTGGCGGCCTGATTTTAGCCGCCAGCTGATTGCATGATCGGAAAGTCCGGGTTGCCCATGGCACCCGGACTTTCTTTTTGAGACGATGCTTTTTCGAGGTGATTAATGACTGCGCAGAACCCCGCTGACGGCCACGACGATCCCTATCTCTGGCTCGAGGAGATCGAGGGCGAAAAGGCGGTGAACTGGGTCGATACGCAGAACAGGCGTACCGACGGGTTTCTGGTGGATGAGAGCTACCAGCGCGATTTCGACGCGGTGCTGAACATTCTCGATGCCGACGACCGCATCCCCTTCGTCGGCAAGTCGGGCGACTTCCTCTACAATTTCTGGAAAGACGCCGAGCACCCGCGCGGCCTGTGGCGGCGGACGACGCTGGACAGCTATCGCAAGGAAAAGCCCGACTGGGACGTGCTGCTCGATATCGACGCGCTGAACGCCGCCGAGAGCGTGTCGTGGGCGTTTGCCGGCGCAGCGCGCTCACCGGACAAGACGCGCGCATTGGTCAGCCTGTCCTTTAACGGGACTGATGCAATCGAGGTGCGCGAGTTCGATATCGCTAAGAAGAGCTTTGTCACTGACGGCTTTCTGATCCCGAAGGCAAAGACGCAGGTCGCCTGGGTCGACAATGACACGCTGCTGGTCGGCAGCGCGCAAACGCCGGAGACGACAACTGAAGCCGGCTATACCCGCATTGTGCAACGCTGGACGCGCGGCACGCCGCTGGCTGCGGCGGAGACCGTGTTCGAGGTCGAGAAGCAGGATGTCGCGGCCTGGTTCGGCGTCAATCGCCGGCCGGGCCATGAGGGCCTGATGTTCTGGCGCGCACTGGATTTCACGCGGTCGCAGATTTTTGTCGAACGCAAGCACGGGCCGCACGCCGGCCAGCGGCTAAAGCTGGAGCTACCCGAGGAAATCAGCGTCGGCGCCGAAGCCGAGGATCTGCTGCTCAGCCCGAAGCAGGACTGGACGGTCGGTGATGTCACGATCCCAGCCGGTGCACTGGCGGTCATCGATCTAGATCGCTTCCTCTCCGGCGCTCGCGATATGGAGATCGTCTTCACGCCCACGCCAGAGCGCGCATTGCAGTCATGGGCAGAGACACGCCACGGCATCGTGCTTGAGCTTCTCGACAATGTCCGTGGTCGGCTCTCCCTGCTGCGGCGGAGCGAGGCCGGCTGGCGGGAGACCGTCCTGCCCGGCCTGCCCGACAATGCCTCGATCTCGGCACAGAATTTTGGCGGCGAGGACGATCCCAAACTGGGCGAGGACGTGCTGTTCACCATCACCGGCTTCACCCGACCGACAACCACGGCGCTCTGGAATGGGCGCAGCGCCCCGGAGAAACTGAAGAGCGCCCCGCGCAACTTCGATCCCGAGGGCATCGAGGTGCAGCAGCGCCATGCGGTGGCCGAGGACGGCACGAAGATTCCGTATTTCCTGATCGGCAAGAACCTGTCGGCCGAAGGCGCGCCACGGCCGACGATCCTCTATGGCTATGGCGGCTTCGAAGTGTCGCTGACGCCATCCTACATGGCGATTGCCGGCAAGCTGTGGCTCGAACACGGTCATGTCTATGCCATCGCCAATATCCGCGGCGGCGGCGAATTCGGCCCGGGCTGGCATCTGGCCTCGCGCAAAAACACCAAGCATGTGGCGCACGACGATTTCGCCGCAGTGGCGCGCGACCTCGCAGCATCGGGTGTAACGACGGCAGCAAAACTCGCCTGTCATGGCGGCAGCAATGGTGGCCTTCTCGTCGGCAATATGCTCACCCGCTATCCACGGCTGTTCGGCGCGATCTGGTGCAGCGTGCCGCTGCTCGACATGGCGCGCTATACAAAACTGCTCGCGGGCCAGAGCTGGATCGCTGAATATGGCGACCCGGAGATTCCGGATGAGTGGGCCTATCTGCAGAAATTCTCGCCCTATCACCTCGCCGAGGCTGGCCAGAACTATCCGCCGATCCTGATCACCACCAACCGCACAGACGATCGCGTGCATCCCGGCCATGCGCGAAAAATGGTGGCGCGGCTGCAGGAGCTGGGTTGTCCGGCCTGGTTCAACGAGACGGTGGCCGGCGGGCATTCGGGCGCCGTGGACAACAGCAAGCAGGCACAGAGCCAGGCGCTGGGATATGCGTTCCTGCGTCGGACGATTGCCAAAGACTCTTGAGCCGTAGGGCGGATCAGGCGTAGCCGTAATCCGCCGCGGAGTTTCAGCCATGAACTCGGCCGGCGGATTACGCTTCGCTAATCCGCCCTACGGTTGAACGTTCATCACACAAGGGAGCATCAGCATGTCAGCAGGCAAAGTCGCCATCATTACTGCAGGCGGAAGTGGCATGGGCGCTGCTTCCGCGCGTCGCCTTGCGGCCGACGGCTTTCACGTCGCGATCCTTTCGTCCTCAGGCAAAGGCGAAGCGCTGGCGCAGGAACTGGGCGGCATCGGCATCACCGGCTCGAATCAGTCGAATGATGACCTGAAGCGTCTTGTAGATAGCACGGTCGCCAAGTGGGGCCGCATCGATGCACTGGTGAACAGCGCCGGCCATGGCCCACGCGCGCCGGTGACCGAGCTCACCGACGAGCAGTGGCACACCGGCATGGACGTGTATCTGCTGAATGTGATCCGGCCGACGCGGCTGGTTGCGCCGATCATGCAGGCGCAAAAGGCGGGCAGCATCATCAATATCTCGACCGCCTGGGCGTTCGAGCCCTCGGCGATGTTTCCGACCTCGGCCGTGTTTCGCGCAGGGCTCGCGTCCTACACAAAACTGTTCGCCGATTCCTTCGCGGCCTCGAATGTGCGGATGAACAATGTGCTGCCCGGCTGGATCGATAGCTTGCCGGCGACCGAGGAACGCCGTGCGAGCGTACCGATGCAGCGCTATGGCAAGGCTGAGGAGATCGCGGCTACTGTTGCCTTCCTCGCTTCCGAGGGCGCCGGCTACATCACCGGCCAAAATATCCGCGTCGATGGCGGGATGACGCGATCGGTGTGACTAGGTGAAACATGCGCCTCACCTCAGCCTGTCATCGCCCGGCTTGACCGGGCGATCCAGTAAACTCAGATATCGCGGTGTCTACTGAGGCACCCGGTCAAGCCGGGTGACGACAATGCAGGTTTGGCTCACGCCGCCATCGTCGCCCCGATTTTCAGCAGCATTGCCTTGGCAATTTCCTGCTCGCCCATGATCACGACATTGGCGCCGTGATATTTGAGATGCGCGACTTCCTCATCGGAATGCGCGCGGGCGATGATCGGCAAGGTCGGGTTGAGCGCCCGCGCCTTGGCGACGATCTGGCCGCCTTCGAACGCATCCGGAATGGCAACGAGCAATCCGCGGGCTTGGGCGATATTCGCAGCCTGCAGCATGTCGGGCGCAGCCGCATTGCCGGTGATGACATCGACATGGCTTTCGCGCAGCCGCTCGACCACGCCTGGTGTATCCTCAATGACGAGGAACTGCATCTTGGCCGCACGCAGCGCCGTCGAGACCACACTGCCGACACGGCCATGACCGACCAGAATGACGTGATTGGTGAGTTCGGAGACTGGCGGGGGATCGCGCACCACCGGCTTGGCCGGATCGGGCGGACCGATCGGCTGTGGTTCGGCTTCCTCCTTGGCGACCATGCGGTCGAGGATCGCGAAGAACACCGGATTGATCATGATCGAGATGATCGCGCCCGCCAGCACGAGATCGCGCCCGCGATCCGGCAGCAGCGCGAGGCTCGCCCCGAGACTGACAAGAATGAACGAGAACTCGCCAATCTGCGCGAGCGACGCTGAAATCGTCAGCGCCGTCGATTGCGGATAGCCGAACAGGCGCACAATGCCAAAGGCCGCGACGGATTTTCCGATCAGGATGATGAAGACCGTCGCGAGCAATGGCAGCGGATCACGCAGGATGATGCTGGGATCGACCAGCATGCCGACAGAGACGAAGAACAGCACCGCGAACGCATCGCGCAACGGCAGGGTCTCGTTGGCAGCACGCTGGCTGAGCTCGGACTCGCTGAGAATCATGCCGGCAAAGAATGCGCCGAGCGCAAACGAGACATCGAACACGAGCGCTGCGCCGAAGGCGACGCCGAGCGAGATCGCGAACACGGCCAGACGAAACAGCTCGCGCGAGCCGGTATGCGCGACGTAATGCAGCAATGCCGGAATGATACGACGTCCGACCACCAACATGAAGATGACGAAGCCTGCGACCTTGCCGAGGGTGACCAGCAACGGCATCGCCAGCGCCGACAGATCGCCGCCGCCCTCTCCCTTGAGCAAGGGTGCGATGGCCGGCAGCAGCACCAGCGTCAGAACCATGGCGAGGTCTTCGACGATCAGCCAGCCGATGGCGATCCGTCCGCGCTCGCTGTCCAGCAAGCGGCGCTCCTGCAGCGCGCGAAGCAGCACGACGGTCGATGCGACCGACAGCGCAAGGCCGAACACGAGGCCGCCGCCAAGGCCCCACCCCAATAGTTCGCCGAGCCCGATGCCGAGCAGCGTCGCTACCGCGATCTGCACGACGGCGCCGGGGATGGCGATGTTCTTGACGGAGAGCAAATCCTTCAACGAAAAATGCAGGCCGACGCCGAACATCAGAAGGATGATGCCGATTTCAGCGAGTTCGTTGGCAAGTTTCTGATCAGCGACATAACCCGGCGTGAATGGCCCCATCAGCACACCGGCCAGGAGATAGCCAACCAGCGGCGAGACGCGGATGCGTTGTGCAACCACACCGAGAATGAAAGCCAGCACGAGGCCGACGACGACGGTCGAAATCAGAGGGGTATTGTGCTCCATGCCGCTTTTTGCCGCATGGCAGCCTGGGATGCCAGCGTCAAGTGAGGCTACTCATGGTCGCAGCCTCAAACGATGTTGTTATCGCGACGAACAGTTGCAGCGAGGCGACGCGGTTCCTACTTAACAAGGTCAACAGGCTTTGTAGTTACTAGCCTGTAGCCCGGATGACCGAATCGGCATCCGGGGTCAGTGCTTCAATACAAGCGACATTTCCGCATATCGCAGCGCTCACGCGGGCTACAATCAGCCCGCGATCTTCGCCTCGATCGCCTTCAGCGCATCATCAGCCTTGGCCCCATCGGGACCGCCGGCCTGTGCCATATCGGGGCGACCACCGCCGCCCTTGCCACCAAGAGCTTCGGACGCGATCTTCACCAGATCGACGGCACTGAAGCGCGAGACGAGATCCTCGGTCACGCCAACCACCACGCCGGCCTTGCCGTCTTCACCGACATTGATGATGGCGACCACGCCGGAGCCGAGCTGCTTCTTGCCGGCATCCGCAAGACTCTTGAGATCCTTCATCTCGATGCCTGACACGCTCTTGGCCATCAGCTTGGTGCCGCCGACATCGCGGACATCGCCACCGCCTGCCCCGGCCGCAGCACCACCGCTGCCGCCGCCCATGGCGATGGTCTTCCTGGCCTCGGAGAGTTCACGCTCGAGCTTCTTGCGCTCTTCCATCAGCGCAGCGATTCGCGCGGGCATGTCGTCGAGCGTGGTGCGGAGCTCGTTCGCTGCACTCTTGGCGAGCGCAATCGTGTCATTGGCGTGATGACGGGCCTGGGTGCCGGTGAGCGCCTCGATACGGCGCACGCCGGAGGCCACCGCGCTTTCGGCCGTGACCGAGATCATGCCGATATCCCCGGTGCGCTTCACGTGGGTGCCGCCGCAGAGTTCGACCGACCAGCCGAGCGCATTGCTGCCCGTGTCACGCGGCATCTTGCCCATGGAGACGACGCGAACTTCGTCGCCATACTTTTCGCCGAACAGCGCACGGGCGCCGGCCTCTCGGGCATCGTCCACCGCCATCAGGCGCGTGGTGACTTCATCATTCTCCAGCACAACATTGTTGGCGATGTCCTCGACCTGACGCAGCTCTTCGGGCGTGATCGGCTTCTGATGCACGAAATCGAAACGCAGGCGCTTGTCGTCCACCGACGACCCTTTTTGCGCGATGTGGTCGCCCAGGACCTGACGCAGTGCTTCATGCAGGAGATGCGTGGCCGAGTGATTGGCTCGGATGGCCGAGCGGCGGGTGTGATCCACATCGAGTGCGAGCGCGGTGCCGAGCTTGAGCTCGCCGCTCTCGACGGTGCCGAGATGCACGAACAGATCGCCAGCGCGCTTCTGGGTGTCCGTGACGCGGAACGTCACGCCCTCGCCGGTAAGCACACCGAGATCGCCCACCTGACCACCTGATTCCGCATAGAACGGCGTCTGGTTCAGCACGATAGCGCCGGTCTCGCCGGCCTTCAGGCTCTCGACCTCGTTGCCGTCCTTGACCAATGCGGTGACAGCGCCTTCGGCGCTCTCGGTCTCGTAGCCGAGGAATTCAGTAGCACCGAGCTTCTCGCGCAGGCCGAACCACACGGTCTCGGTGGCTGCTTCGCCCGAACCGGACCACGAAGCACGCGCCTTTTGCTTCTGTCGCTCCATCGCATCGGTGAAGGAGGCGATATCGACGGAGATGCCGCGGTTACGCAGTGCGTCCTGGGTGAGATCCAGCGGGAAACCGAATGTGTCGTAGAGCGTGAAGGCGGTCTCGCCGTCGAACATGTCGCCCTGCTTGAGCGAGGCGCTCTTGGTGTCGAGAATGCCGAGACCCTTTTCCAGCGTCCGGCGGAAACGCGTCTCTTCGAGGCGGAGCGTCTCCTCGATCAGCGAGCGGGCGCGCTGCAACTCTGGATAGGCCTCACCCATCTCGCGCACCAGCGTCGGCACGAGCTTCCACATGATAGGCTCGCGTGCGCCCAGCAACTGGCCATGGCGCATCGCACGGCGCATGATTCGACGGAGCACATAGCCGCGGCCTTCATTGGACGGCAGCACGCCGTCGGCGATCAGGAAGGACGACGCGCGCAGGTGGTCGGCGATCACGCGCAGCGAGGCCTTCATCGGGCCCTGCGGGTCGGCGCCGGTGAGATCCGCGATGGCGCGGATCAGCGCGACGAACAGGTCGATATCGTAATTGTCGTGCTTGCCCTGCAGCACCGCGGCGATGCGCTCGAGGCCCATGCCGGTGTCGATCGACGGCTTCGGCAGTGCAAGGCGATTGCCCGGCGCGATCTGCTCGAACTGCATGAAGACGAGATTCCAGATCTCGATGAAGCGGTCACCGTCTTCATCGGGCGAGCCGGGAGGGCCACCGGGAATCTTGTCGCCGTGGTCGAAGAAGATTTCCGAACACGGACCGCACGGGCCGGTATCGCCCATCTGCCAGAAATTGTCCGAGGTCGGGATGCGGATGATCTTTGACTCAGAAAGGCCGGCGACCTTCTTCCACAGGCCGAAGGCTTCATCGTCTTCCGAATAGACGGTGACGAGCAGCTTGTCCTTCGGGAGGCCGTATTCCTTGGTGATCAGATTCCAGGCGAGCTCGATGGCGCGTTCCTTGAAGTAATCGCCGAACGAGAAGTTGCCGAGCATCTCGAAGAAGGTGTGGTGGCGCGCGGTGTAGCCGACATTGTCGAGGTCGTTATGCTTGCCGCCGGCGCGCACGCACTTTTGCGAAGTGGTAGCGCGCTGATAGGGCCGTTTCTCGATACCGGTAAAAACGTTCTTGAACTGCACCATGCCGGCATTGGTGAACATCAGCGTGGGGTCGTTGCGCGGCACCAGCGGCGACGACGACACGATGTCGTGGCCGTTCTTGGCGAAGTAATTCAGAAATGCCGACCTGATCTCGTTAACGCCGCTCATACCCGTCCAATCACGCCTGAAAACGGCCGCGGCAAATTCCGCGGCCTCGTGCCACAACCGGGACGCTTTTAGACCGGGGGGCACGCGCCTGTCCAGAAACTGTGCAGCTTAATCATGGGGTTGCCGCATCAGCACAAGCCGTTGATAGATGCTGCATCTGCGTTGACAGTTTCCCGGAACGTGTGGTCTTGTGCCAGCGTTGAACGACGTCACGTCGGGAGAGACCGGTCCTGAGAGGGATCGGCGCCGAAGGAGCAACCGCCCCGGAAACTCTCAGGCAAAAGGACCGCGTGACGGACTAAGCATCTGGAAAGAGGCGCTGCGGGCTTCCCGTGAGTGCCCGCCGACGGGATAATACTCTCAGGCACAGCGACAGATGGGGCTTCTGCGACACCCACCGGGAATCTGCCCGGGGGAACCGCGAGGGCCCTGTTGATGCTTGCGACCGACAAAAATTCAACTTTGAAGCAAACACCGCTCCACGCGCTGCATGTCGCGCGCGGCGGCAAGATGGTGCCCTTTGCTGGCTATGACATGCCGGTGCAGTACGCCACCGGCGTGCTGAAGGAACATCTCCACACCCGCACGGCCGCCGGCCTGTTCGATGTGTCCCATATGGGACAGATCGTGCTGCGGGCGAAGTCCGGCAAGGTCGAGGATGCCGCGCTCGCGCTGGAAAAACTGGTGCCGATGGACATCCTGGCCCTCGCACCTAGCCGCCAGCGCTATGCCCAGTTCACCAACGAGTCCGGCGGGATTCTCGACGACCTGATGGTGGCGAATTTCGGCGACCACCTGTTTCTCGTCGTCAATGCCGCCTGCAAGGCCGAGGACGAAGCGCATCTGCGGAAGCACCTGTCCGACTCCTGCATCATCGAGCCCCTGACCGACCGCGCGCTGATCGCGCTGCAGGGGCCGAAGGCGGCGGATGTGCTGGCAGAATTCTGCCCGGAAGCGCCTGACATGAAGTTCATGGATGCCGGCCCGCATCAGGTGAATGGCATTGCCTGCTTCGTCTCGCGCTCGGGCTATACCGGCGAGGACGGTTACGAGATCTCGATCCCGAACGATCAGGCTGAAGCGCTGACCTCTGCCCTGCTCGATCATCCCGACGTCCTGCCGATCGGCCTCGGCGCCCGCGACAGCCTGCGGCTGGAAGCCGGCATGTGCCTTTACGGCCATGACATCGACACGACGACGACCCCAGTCGAAGGCAACCTGATCTGGTCGATCCAGAAGAGCCGACGCACCGGCGGGGCGCGCGCCGGCGGCTTTTTCGGCAGCGAGGCGATTCTCGCCCAGCTCGATGGCGGCGCATCGCGCCAGCGCGTCGGGCTGAAGCCGGAGGGCCGCGCGCCCGTGCGCGAGGGCGTTCTGCTGTTTGCCGACGCGACCTCCACCGATTCGATCGGCAAGGTCACCTCCGGCGGTTTCGGCCCGAGTATCTCGGCGCCGATCGCCATGGGCTATGTGCCCACGTCACACGCCAAAGACGGAACGACGGTATTCGCCGAATTGCGCGGACAGCGCATGCCGATGACCGTCGCTCCCATGCCTTTCGTCCCGAACAACTACAAGCGCTGAGGAACTGCCCCATGACCACCCTCTACACCGAAGACCACGAATGGCTGCAGATCGATGGCGACATCGTCACCGTCGGGATCACCGATTTCGCGCAGTCGCAGCTCGGCGACGTCGTCTTCGTTGAGCTGCCGAAGATCGGCCGCGCCCTGAAGAAGGCCGAAGCCGCCGCCGTGGTCGAATCGGTAAAGGCCGCTTCCGACGTCTATGCGCCGATCACCGGCGAAGTCGTCGAGATCAATGACGGCCTCGCCGCGGAGCCGGCGCTGGTGAATTCCGATGCCGAAAGCAAGGCCTGGTTCTTCAAGCTGAAGCTCGCCGACAAGAGCGAACTCGACGGCCTGATGGATGCCGAGGCCTACAAAGCGCACAGCGCCTGAGGACGTATCATGACCGTGAAGACCTCTGCCGACGTTGCCACCGATTTCGTCCGCCGCCATCTCGGCCCCTCGCCTTCCGATATCCAGGCGATGCTGGAGACGGTGAGCGCCAAGAGCCTTTCGGGGCTGATGAGCGAGACGCTGCCGGGCTCGATCCGGCAGAAGGCGCCGCTCGATACTGGGCGCGCGCTCAGCGAGACCGAAGCGCTGGCGCATATGACCGAGCTGGCAAAAGGCAACCAGGTCTTCACGTCACTGATCGGCCAAGGCTATCACGGCACGGTTCTGCCCACCGTCATCCAGCGCAACATCCTGGAAAATCCCGCCTGGTATACGGCCTATACGCCGTATCAGCCGGAGATCAGCCAAGGCCGCCTGGAAGCTCTGTTCAACTTCCAGACCATGATCTGCGATCTCACCGGCCTCGATGTCGCCAACGCGTCGCTGCTCGATGAAGGCACCGCGGCCGCCGAAGCCATGGCGCTGGCGGAGCGTGCCTCCTCCGTGCAGACTAAGACCTTCTTCGTCGATCACGAAGTCCATCCGCAGACACTGGCCGTGCTGCGCACCCGCGCCGAACCGCTTGGGTGGTCCCTGCAGGTCGGCAATCCCCTCACCGATCTCGACAACGCCGATGTGTTCGGCGCGTTGCTGCAATATCCCGGCACATCAGGCGCGGTGCGCGACCTCAAGCCAGCCATCGCCACGCTGAAGGCCAAGGGCGCGCTGGCCGTCATGGCCGCTGACCTGCTGGCACTGACGCTGCTCGCTTCCCCCGGCGATCTCGGCGCCGATATCGCCATCGGCTCGGCACAGCGCTTCGGCGTGCCGATGGGCTATGGCGGCCCGCATGCCGGCTATATGTCAGTGCGTGACGCGATCAAGCGTTCGATCCCCGGCCGCCTCGTCGGCCTTTCCATCGATTCGCGCGGCGAGCCCGCCTACCGTCTCGCGCTGCAGACGCGCGAACAGCATATCCGCCGCGAAAAGGCGACGTCGAATATCTGCACCGCTCAGGTGCTGCTTGCCGTGATTGCGTCCATGTATGGGGTCTATCACGGCCCCGAAGGCCTCAAGCATATCGCCCGCACCACGCATCGTCGTGCGTTGACGCTGGCAACCGGTCTCAAGAAGCTCGGTTTCGCGCCGGAGAGCGAGGCGTTCTTCGACACGATCACGATCAAGGTCGGCGACAAGCAGGCCGGCATTATCGCCGCCGCGCAGTCCGAGAAGATCAATCTCGGCATCGGCAACGGCGCCATCCGCATTGCGCTGGACGAGACAACAACACCGGAGACGGTCGAAGCCATCTGGCGCGCTTTTGGTGGCAAACTTGGTTATGCGGATGTCGAACACGGCATCAGCGATGCGCTGCCCGCCTCACTGAAGCGCTCGTCGCCGTTCATGACCCATCCGGTCTTCCACAGCCATCGCTCCGAAACGGAGCTCCTTCGTTACATGCGAAAGCTGTCGGACCGCGATCTCGCGCTCGACCGCGCGATGATCCCGCTCGGCTCCTGCACGATGAAGCTGAACGCCACCACCGAAATGATGCCGCTGACCTGGCCCGCCTGGGGCTCGCTGCATCCGTTCGTGCCTGCCGATCAAGCCAAGGGCTATCATCAGCTCTTCACCACGCTGGAGAAGTGGCTGTGCGACATCACCGGCTATGACGCGGTGTCGCTGCAGCCGAATTCCGGCGCGCAGGGTGAATATGCCGGCCTGCTCGCTATCCGCGGTTACCATGCCGCACGTGGCGATCATCAGCGCACCATCTGCCTGATCCCGTCGTCCGCGCACGGCACCAATCCGGCTTCCGCCGCAATGGTCGGCATGAGCGTCGTCGTGGTCGCCTGCGACAAGGACGGCAATGTCGATGTGACCGACCTGCGCGCCAAGGCCGAGAAGCACTCGGCCAATCTCGCGGCGATCATGATCACCTATCCATCGACCCACGGCGTGTTCGAGGAGCATATCCGCGACATCTGCGACGTCGTCCATGAACATGGCGGACAGGTCTATCTCGACGGCGCCAATATGAATGCCCAGGTTGGTTTGTCACGGCCCGGCGAATATGGCGCCGATGTCAGCCATCTCAACCTGCACAAGACCTTCTGCATCCCGCATGGCGGCGGCGGACCGGGCATGGGGCCGATCGGCGTAAAGGCGCATCTGGCGCCCTACCTGCCCGGCCATCCCGCCACCAATGGCGATGCGCCGGTCGGCCCGGTCTCGGCCGCGCCTTATGGCTCGGCGTCGATCCTGACCATCTCCTACATCTACATCCTGATGATGGGCGGCGCTGGTCTTACCTCGGCGACCGAGGTCGCGATCCTGAATGCGAACTATGTGGCCGCGCGGCTCGATCCGCATTTCCCGGTGCTGTATCGCAACCACAATGGCCGAGTGGCGCATGAATGCATCATCGATCCGCGTCCGCTCAAGGCAACGAGCGGCGTCACCGTGGACGACATCGCCAAGCGCCTGATCGACTACGGCTTCCACGCACCGACCATGAGTTTCCCGGTGGCGGGCACGCTGATGATCGAGCCAACGGAATCGGAGTCCAAGGCGGAGCTGGATCGTTTCTGCAATGCGATGATCGCGATCCGCAAGGAAATCGCCGATGTAGAGGGCGGTCGCTTCAAGATCGAGGCATCGCCGCTGCGCCATGCACCGCACACGGTGCATGACATTGCCGAAGACGACTGGAAGCGCGCCTATACGCGGGCGGAAGGCTGTTTCCCGGCCGGCACCTCGCGCACCGACAAATACTGGTGCCCGGTCGGCCGCGTGGACAATGTCTATGGCGACCGCAATCTCGTCTGCTCGTGCCCTCCGATGGAGGACTACGCGCAGGCGGCGGAATAAACGCGACTGTCGTCGCCCGGCTTGACCGGGCGACCCAGTACACGCGCCTATCGATGAGTATCGCAAAACTGCGTTTACTGGACCACCCGCTTTCGCGGGTGGTGACAAGCTGAGCTTCAGCCAGGCAACACTAGGCTGCGGCGGCCAGATTGACGACCGACTTCGCGAGGGTAGTGAGCGAGTCGTCAGTCTTCTTTTCTTCACTCAGCGTTGCATCGAGCAGCTTGGCGGCGTCCTTCATGCCGAGCTCCGTGGCCCATGTTTTCAAGGTGCCGTAGCGCGAGATCTCATAGTGCTCGACGGCCTGGGCTGCTGCGAGCAAGCCGGCATCGAGCGAACTCGTGCCCTTGTATTCGTCCATGATCTCTTTGCCTTCGTCGAGAATTCCGACAATGGCGTCGCAGGTCTTTCCGCGGGCAGGCTTTTCCAGCAGTTCGAAGATCTGCTCGAGGCGATCGATCTGACCTTCGGTCTCGTCGTGATGCTTCTCGAAGGCGGCGCGCAGTTTATCCGAGGTCGCAGCCTTGGCCATCTTTGGCAATGCCTTCAGTATCTGCTTTTCGGCGAAGTAGATGTCCTTGAGGGTGTCGAGGAAGAGATCGTTGAGATCCTTGTCTTTGGCGGCCATGACGCACTCCGTTGGCGGTAGCGGGTTGTTTCCCGCTGCACAACGTGGGCGATTTTTCCTTGTTCCTGTTGCACGCAGGTGAATCTCGCTCAAGCCGCCAGCGACGTCTCCACCAGCTTCACCCAATAAGACGATCCATAGACGATGGCATCGTCGTTGAAGTTATAGGCGGGGTGATGCAGGCCGGCGCTGTCACCATTGCCCATGAAGATGAAGGCGCCAGGCCGCGCCTCGAGCATATAGGCGAAATCCTCGGCGCCCATCACGGGCTCCATGTCGATGGCGACATTGGCTGCACCGCCCACCTCGCCGGCGATCTTCGCCGCCAGTTTCGTCTCCTCGGGATGATTGATCACGACCGGATAGCCACGATCGTAATTCAGCAAGATCCGCGCGCCGGTCTGCAACGCGACGCCGGCGCAGACCTCATTCATGCGCTTCTCGACGAGATCACGAACCTCCTTGCGCAGCGTGCGCACCGTGCCGCGCAGCTCGGCGCTGGCCGGAATGACATTGCTGGCATGGCCGGCGTGGAATTCGCAAATCGAGATGACAGCGGAATCCAGCGGGCTGACCGTGCGCGAGACGATCGACTGAAACGCCACGATGAGCTGCGAGCCTGCCAGCACCGGATCAATGGTCTTGTGCGGATAGGCGGCGTGACCGCCGACGCCTTCGATGGTGATCGAGATGCGATCCATCGCCGCCATGATCGGCCCCGTGCGCATCGAGAACGAGCCGATCGGCTGGCCCGGATTGTTGTGCATGCCATAGACCTTCTGGATGCCGAAACGATCCATCAGGCCGTCCTTGATCATCGCGTCGGCTCCGGCACCACCCTCTTCGGCGGGCTGGAAGATCACCACGGCGTCGCCGGCAAAGTTGCGGGTCTCGGCAAGATATTGCGCGGCACCGAGCAGCATCGAGGTGTGGCCGTCATGGCCGCAGGCATGCATCTTGCCGGGGGTCTTCGAGGCATAAGGCAGGTTGGTCTGCTCCTCGATCGGCAACGCGTCCATGTCGGCACGCAGGCCAATGACACTGCCCTTGCCCTTGTTGCCCTTGATGACGCCGACAACTCCGGTGCGGCCGATCCCCTCTACCACCTCGTCGCAGCCAAAGGCCTTCAGCTTTTCCGCCACGAAGGCTGCGGTGCGGTGGACATCGTAGAGCAGCTCGGGATGCTGATGCAGGTCGCGGCGCCAGGCCGTGATCTCGGGCTGCAATTCGGCGATGCGGTCAATGATCGACATAAGGGGCTCGCTGGCAATGAAATCTGCTGGTGCGAGCCTAGCATGCGACGTGCCAACTGCCCAAGCCGGCAACCCCGCCCCCGCTATGCAATGGTCGTCTGTACATCGCCACGCCCGGCCGCTAGAGCGTCATAATCCGGCAATGAACCGTGACTGGCAGGGAACGATGACGCGGCTCGAGGGTGACTTTGACTATATCGTTGTGGGCGCAGGCACCGCAGGTTGCATCGTCGCCAACCGTCTCTCGGCTGATCCGCGCAAGCGCGTGCTGCTCTTGGAAGCCGGCGGCCGCGACAACTGGATCTGGTTTCACATCCCGGTGGGCTATCTGTTCGCCATCGGCAATCCTCGCTCCGACTGGATGTTTCGCACCGAGCCGGAGCCGGGCCTCAATGGCCGCTCCCTCGCCTATCCCCGCGGCAAGGTGATCGGCGGCTCGTCCGCCATCAATGCAATGATCTCCATGCGCGGCCAAGCCGCGGATTACGATCACTGGCGCCAGCTTGGCCTCACCGGCTGGGGCTATGAGGACGTGCTGAAATCCTTTCTCAAGCTGGAAGATCATTTCCTCGGCAAGAGCGAGCATCATGGGGTTGGCGGCGGCTGGCGCATCGAGGCGCCGCGGCTGTCATGGGACGTGCTCGATGCCGTTGCTGATGCAGCTTCAGAAATGGGCATTCGCCGCACTGCCGATTTCAACACCGGAGACAATGAAGGCATCGGCTACTTCCACGTCAACCAGAAGCGCGGACGTCGCTGGTCGTCGGCCCGCGGCTTTCTCAAGCCGGTGCTGAACCGGCCAAACCTGCGGCTCGAAACCGGCGTCATGGTCGATCGCCTGATCGTCGAGAATGGCCGCGCTGTTGGCGTGAAGTTCACGCAAAATGGTCAACAGGTCGAAGTGCGCAGCAAAGGCGAAGTGGTGCTGTGTGCCGGCGCCATCGGCTCACCACATCTTTTGCAGCGCTCGGGCATCGGGCCGGCCGAATGGCTCGCTGACGCGGGCGTTGATGTCGTGCTCGACAAGCAGGGCGTGGGACGCAATCTGCAGGACCACCTGCAGCAGCGCGCGATCTATAAGGTCTCCGGCGTGCGCACGCTTAACGAGACCTACTACAACCTGTTCCGGCGCGGCTGGATGGGCATCGACTATGCGCTGCGCCGCCGCGGCCCGCTGACCATGGCACCATCGCAGCTCGGCATTTTTACGCGCTCGGATCCGCATCGCGAGCGCGCCAACATCCAGTTTCATGTGCAGCCGCTGTCGCTCGACAAGTTCGGCGATCCCCTGCACCGCTTCCCGGCGATCACCGTCAGCGCCTGCAATCTGCGGCCGACCTCGCGCGGCACCATCAAACTGCGCTCGGGCAAGCCGGATGAAGCGCCGGCCATCGCGCCACATTATCTGTCAACCGATGAAGACCGTCAGGTCGCTGCGGATGCAATCCGCGTGACGCGAAAACTGATGAAGCAGAAGGCGCTCGACGCTTACCGGCCGGAAGAGTATCTGCCCGGCCCGTCTGTAGGTGACGATGCGGAATCGCTAGCCAAGGCTGCTGGCGATATCGGCACGACGATCTTCCATCCGGTCGGCACGGCCAAGATGGGCGCCGCCTCGGATGCAGGCGCTGTCGTCGACGAACGCCTGCGCTTCTACGGTATCGACAGGCTGCGCATCGTCGATGCGTCGGTGATGCCGACGATCACCTCGGGCAATACCAACACGCCCACCGCGATGATCGCGGAAAAGGGCGCGTCGATGATTGTCGAGGATGGCCGGTAAGCCTTAAGCCGACTTGCGCACGGCGTTGTCGACCAGCGTCTTGCCGAGCGACCAGATTGCGCCAGGCACCTTGTGACTGTCGGCAATGACAGTGCGGAATGAATCCGTGATCCACTTGGTGTCTTCTTCGGTCACCGTCAGCGGCGGCAGCAGCTTGATCGTGTGGCTGCCGTGGCCGGAGACCTGCGTCAGGATCTTCTGATCCTTGAACAGCGGCACCGTGATCAGCTGGCAGAACAGGCCCTTGCTGGCCGACTCCAGGATATTCCACGAGGCCTTCAGGCGCAGCGATTTCGGCGGGCCGAATTCGACGCCGAGCATGAGTCCCTTACCGCGCACTTCCTTCAGCAGCTCGAATTCCGGAATCATGTTCTGCAAAGCGAGACGGATCTCGGCACCGCGCTTGGCCGCGTTCTCGACCAGCTTCTCCTGCTTCATGATTTCCAGCGTGGCGATGCCGGCCGCCATGGCGAGATCGTTCTTGCCGAAGGTCGAGCCATGGACCAGCGAGCGATCCATGCGGTTGAAGATCTTGTCGAAGATCGACTTTCGGGTGAGCAGCGCGCCGACCGGCACGTGGCCGCCCGACAGCGCCTTGGCGAGCAGGATCATGTCCGGCTCGATATTCCAGTGCTCGATCGCGAGGAACTTGCCGGTGCGACCGAGACCGGTCTGGATCTCGTCGGCAATGAACAGCGTGCCATACTTGCGGCACAGCGCCAGCGCACCCGACAGGAATTCGTCGGACGGCAGGTTGACGCCCTTGCCCTGGATCGGCTCGACGATGAAGCCGGCGACCTGCTTCGACGACAGCGCTTTCTCCAGCGCCTCAAGATCGTTGAACGGGACGACCGAGCAGCCCTGCAGCAGCGGGCCGAAGCCGGAGCGAAAATTGGTGTCGTCGGTCAGCGACAATGCGCCATAAGTCAGGCCATGATAGGCGTGGTCGCAATAGATGATCTCATTGCGGCCGGTGGCGTTGCGCGCGAATTTGATGGCCGCCTCGACGGTCTCCGCACCCGAGTTGGCGTAAAACACCTTGTCCATATAGGGCACGTGTTCGAGCAGCTTCTCGGAGAGAATACCTGCGAGTGTAGAGACGTCCATCTGCACCAGATTGGGCAGATCCGCATCCAGCACCGACTTTAGCGCATCCCGCATCACTGGATGATTGCGGCCAATCGCAAAAACGCCAAAACCACTCAGTAGATCGAGGTAACGGGCACCTTCCCGATCGAACAGATACTGGCCGGTGCCTTTCTGGAAGCCAACGTCATATCCGATGGTCTTCAGGACTCGGACCATTTGTTCGTTAAGGTGGCGCGTATGCATCGAGCTACGCTGCGCCTCCCTTTCGACAAACATCTCGGAAACATCTAGATTCGGATATACCATGAGTTACATACGTCGGTTGATGGCCGCTTCGTCAACTGAAAACCGTAAATGCGGCGATTTGACTTCTCACGCACTATCGAACGCCGAGAAACGCTACTTAAGCATAGGTTTGAACATGTTGCAGCGCCCACCCGTTCCTAAGCGCCCTCTTACATATTGCGGAATCATTTTTTCGGCAGGCTTGTTTTCGGCAGGTCTGGCTCCCGCATTTGCAGCTGATCCGACCGGCGACTGGAAGGTCGAGGATGGGGTCGCACATGTTCGGATCGCCGAATGCGGCGGCAGCATGTGGGGCGCGATCTCCTGGGAGCAGACCCCGGGCATGACCGACAAGAACAACCCGGACGCCACCAAGAAATCGCGCCCGACGCTCGCTCACGCGATGATTCTCGACATGAAGCCCAATGCCGCAAAGGACAAGTGGTCGGGGCAGATCTACAACGCCAAGGACGGCAAGTTCTACAAGTCGAGCATCAAGCTCGGCGACACTACCAACGAACTTGAAGTTGAAGGTTGTGTGCTCGGCTTCCTGTGCGGTGGCCAGACCTGGGCCCGCGTCGGTCCTTCGATTCCTTCGAGCCCGTCCAATGCCACGGCAAAGAACGCTGTGGCGAGCGGCGCCAAAGGTGCAGCCGGTGGCAAGATGGCCCCTGCTCCCGCTCCAGGCAGCAATACGATGGCAAAGACCACGCCTGCTCCGACCACCGGCGCCAAGGCCCCCGCTGGTCAGAAAGCGGCTCCCGCCGCTGGCGCAGCTGCGTCGCAGGCCGGTGCCGATATCGGCGACATCTGCCTGCTGCCGGAGATCAACAAGGCGACGCACTGATCACCGCGCTGTCTCGAAATCAAAAAGGCGACCCAACCGGGTCGCCTTTTTTCGTTTTACTTGCTGTGCTCACGCGGCTTGCCCATCAGGGCTGGCTGGAACAGCAGCACCGCCGCCAGCGTCACCACGAAGGACATTGCCAGCAGCTTGCCCATGCTCGCCGTGCCCGGATGGTTCGACAGCCACAGGCTACCAAACGCCGTTGCCGTTGCCAGCGCGCTGAAGAAGATCGCGCGGGTGAGCGACGACTGCAGCAGGTTCTTGTGGCCGGCGCGCCAGGCGACGACATAGTAGATCTTGAACGCCACGCCGACGCCAAGCAGAAGCGGCAGCGCGATGATATTGGCGAAGTTCAGCGGCAAGCCGATCAAGACACAGATCTCCAGTGTCACTGCGCCCGCGACGAGCAGCGGCACGAGCGTCATCAGCACGTCGGTGAAGCGACGCAGAGCCAGCCACAGCAGCAGCGAGATCGAGATCAATGCCCAGAACCCGGCATGAATGAAGGCCGTGACGATGGTATCGCCCGATTTCAGGATCGAGACCGGACCACCCACCGCGAGCGGCTCCGATTTCAGCACGGCATCCGCGAACTTGCGCAGCGTGTCATTGTCGTTCGGATCGCCATTTGGCTGAGCCTCGACGCGAATCTGGCCGTCTTTCGTCTTCCATGAATTGACGAGTTCGGGCGGCAGATTTTCCAATGTCACCGGAGCGGCCTGCATCAGATTGCGAAGCTGGGCGAGCGCGATCTTCAGCGGCACCACGAAGGTGGCCTGTACCTGATTGCGCACGGTCTCGCTGGCGTCCGCCGTTTTGGCGAGCGCATCGGCGAGTCGCTTGGCCGCGACAGCGCCAGGTCCCGTCTGATTGCCCGCCAGCTTGCGCAGGCTCGCCGCCGAGTCCTTCAACGCAGTGACGTTCTCGGCATCGGTCGGCGCCTGATCTACTGACTCCGGATTAAGCGCCGGTTCCAGCACCTTCGCGCCGGCCTGGATCGCGGCGAGCTTCGCCTGCTGGTCTTCCGGCACGAAGCTGTTGAGCGAGATGGTGCGCGCGACTTCGGGCACCTTCGACAGGCGCTCTTCGATCAGCTTTGCGCCCGCTTCATTGGGCGCCATGATGTTGACGGCGTTAGCACCCGTATTCGGATCGCGGCGCAGATCGAGGAAAGTCGCGATCGACTCCACATTCGGATTGCGCAGATTGATCGGATTGAAGTCGAAGCGCAGGTGATAGAGCAGCGGCAGTCCGGCAATGGTCAGAGCCATCGTCACGCCGATGATCCAGAAACGCTTTTCCTCCAGGAAACGGTCAACCGGCGCGAGGAACGCGTAGCCAACCGGCTCCTTTTCGCCCGACGGATTGAACAGGTCGAGCAGCGCCGGCAGGATCGTGATGCTGGACAGGAACGCGATCACCATGCCGAGGCCAGCGATCTTGCCGAGTTCCGAAACGCCTTTGTAGTCGGTCGGCAGGAACGACAGGAAGCCGGCCGCGGTCCCGAAGGCCGCAAGGGAGATCGGCACGGCGCAATATCTTGCGGCCCTGTTCAAAGCCTCGCGGAGATCGTCATGCTTGTATCGCTCTGAACGGTACCGAACGCTGAACTGGATGCCGAAGTCGACGCCGAGGCCAATGAACAGGACAGCGAAAGCAATTGACAGCAGGTTCAACGAACCGACCATCATCAGTCCAAGCGCCGTCGTGAGCGCGAGACCAACAAACAGGTTGATGAACACGGCGCCGATGATCTTCGCGGAATGCAGCGCCATCCAGAGAATGAGCAGCACAGCCACCACCGTTGCGACCCCGTGCAAGACTGCACCGTCCTGCACGGTGGAGAACTCTTCATTGGCGATCGGCACCGGGCCGGTCAGGCGGACGCGCGCGCCATATTCACCCGCGATGTTGAGATCGACGGCGGCCTGACGGATCGCATCGGTCGCATTCTTGCCTGGCTCCAGCGCCGTGAAGTCCAGCACGGGCTTCACCTCGATAAAGGCCCGCTTGTCGGAATCGGTGAGCGGCTTGTCGCTGACGAGACCGCGCCAGGAGAAACTCCCTTTGCCGTTCTTCAGCACGTCTTCGATGGTACCGGCGACCGTGTTGAATGTCCCTGCCGCACTGTCGAGCTGAAGCTGGCCGCGGCGAATACCGGTCAGACCAGTTTCCAGCGCGCCAGTGAGGCCGCGCAGGCTGGGATCGCCCGCCATGATCTCAAGCAGCGGCGCCGCCTGCTGGAACTGGGCGGTCATCCCCTGCACTTCCTTGGTCGGCAGGAAGAGCAGGCCGTTCTTCTCGAAGAAGTCGCCACCGTCGAGACGGCGGACCGAATCGAAATCCGTCTTGTTGGTGACGAGCTTCTTCTCGAGCGCATTCGCCGCCGCATTCGCGAATTCCGGCGTCGGTGCCTCGACCACGGCGATGATCAGGCGCTCCTGATCGAACGCCTTGTCGAACGCCATGTCGCGCTGACGCCAGTCCAGATTCGGCGAGATCAGCTTGTTGATGTCGGTGTTGATCGAGAAATTCTGCGCGGTGTAATAGGCCGATCCGATCGACAGCAGCACACCCACGATGACGGTCGGCAGTGCGAACCGGGTGCAGAAGTTCACGATCGAGACGACTAGTCTTGTCAGCACGCTTTATCTTTCTATCTGGACGAGGCTCGCAATGAATGCGGCGCGCTTCGGTGAGTTCCGCAAACGGTGGATTCGTAGCCGAACGGCTGCGTTATCGGCAACGTGACCTGATGGCACAAAACGCACGGAGGAACTGGCAGGAGACATGGTCCGTCCTGTTAGCTACGCCGGTGCATCGGGTAAAGTTACGAACTGGTGAGATTTCGCAGCACTCTTTGGCCTAAATCCGAGATATCGTAAAGGTTTAGACCTTAACCCGCCGCGGGAAACCGCGTTCCCGTGGCGGGATTGCACACTGAGTGATTTTTGTCACACCGGGCGGCTCAAATACCTAGCCGGGCTGGATATGTCCCTGATTGTGGTACACATTTATCGTTTGTTGGACCTTGAAATGGATTTTGTCTCTCGTGCTTGACCGCCCCCGTCCCTTGGAAATCTACCTGGCTCAGCCTCGCGGATTTTGTGCAGGCGTCGTTCGGGCCATCGAGATCGTGGAACGGGCGCTCGAACGCTACGGCGCGCCGGTCTATGTCCGCCACGAAATCGTTCACAACAAGCACGTGGTCGAGACCCTGAAGGCAAAAGGCGCTGTTTTCGTTGAGGAACTTTCCGAAGTCCCCGACGGCGCGATGACCGTCTTCAGTGCCCACGGCGTGGCCCGCAGCGTCGAGGAAGAGGCCGAGGCGCGCGGATTGCCGGTACTGGACGCCACCTGCCCGCTCGTCACCAAGGTCCACAACCAGGGCAAGCGCTATGTGGCGAAGGGCCGGACCGTCATCCTGATCGGCCATGCCGGGCATCCGGAGGTCGACGGTACCCTGGGACAGGTTCCGGGGCCGATCCATATCGTCCAGAGCATCGCCGATGTTGCCGCGCTCACGGTTCCGATGGACGAGCCGGTGGCATATATTACCCAGACGACCCTGAGCGTGGATGACACACGCGATATCATTTCGGCACTTCACGCAAGATTTAGCGATATTCAGGGCCCCGACACCCGCGATATCTGCTATGCGACACAAAACCGCCAATCTGCGGTAAGAGACCTCAGCCGGCTCGTGGATGTGATCCTGGTCGTGGGGGCGGCCAACAGTTCCAATTCCAATCGCCTCCGAGAGATCGGGACGGAGATTGGTGTCGCGAGCTACCTCATCGCCGATGGCAGCGAGTTGAACCCCGAATGGTTGAGGGGCGCGCGGACTGTCGGCATAACTGCTGGTGCTTCGGCGCCAGAAGTGCTTGTAGACGACGTGATTGAAACCCTGCGGCGGATCGGACCGGTATCGGTCTCGGTATTGCCGGGCCTGGAAGAGACGATTGAATTTCGACTGCCCGCTGAACTGACCGCGGTTTGATCCACCTTCGAGCCTCGCCTTCGAGTGCGAAGCTGCCCAGAGAGAAAATTGTAATGGCAATTCCGTTCTTCAAAGAAATCAAAATCGGCGGCTATCTGATGAAGCAGAAGCTGCTGGGTCGGAAGCGCTATCCGCTCGTGCTGATGCTCGAGCCCCTGTTCCGTTGCAACCTGGCCTGCGTCGGCTGCGGCAAGATCGACTACCCCAACGCGATCCTGAACCGCCGCATGAGCGCGCAGGAATGCTGGGACGCTGCCGAAGAGTGCGGCGCGCCGATGGTGGCGATCCCGGGCGGCGAACCGCTGATCCACAAGGAGATCGGCGAGATCGTGCGCGGCCTGGTCGAGCGCAAGAAGTTCGTCTCGCTCTGCACCAATGCGCTGCTGCTGGAGAAGAAGCTCGATCTGTTCGAGCCCTCGCCCTACCTGTTCTTCTCGGTGCATCTCGACGGCCTCAAGGACCACCACGACAAGGCTGTGTCGCAGGAAGGCGTGTTCGACAAGGCCGTGTCCGCGATCAAGGCCGCCAAGGCCCGCGGCTTCTCGGTCAATGTCAACGCGACCATCTTCGACGGCCATTCGGCCGAAGAGATCGCAAAATATCTCGACTTCACCACCGAGCTCGGCGTCGGCGTCTCGATGTCGCCCGGCTACGCCTATGAGCGCGCGCCGGATCAGGAGCACTTCCTGAACCGCAAGAAGACCAAGAAGCTGTTCCGCGACGTCTTCGCACTCGGCAAGGGCAAGAAGTGGAACTTCATGCATTCGGGCCTGTTCCTCGACTTCCTCGCCGGCAACCAGGAATACGAGTGCAAGCCCTGGGGCATGCCTGCCCGCAACATCTTCGGCTGGCAGAAGCCCTGCTATCTGCTCGGTGAAGGCTATACCAAGACCTTCAAGGAGCTGATGGACACCACCGATTGGGACACTTACGGCACCGGCAAGTACGAGAAGTGCGCCGACTGTATGGCCCATTGCGGCTACGAGCCGACCGCCGCCGACGCTGCCCTCGCCAACCCGCTGAAGGCCATGTGGGTGGCGATCCGCGGCGTGAAGACCGAAGGCCCGATGGCGCCGGAGATCGACCTCAGCAAGCAGCGCCCGGCGCAGTATGTGTTCTCGTCGGAAGTGCAGAAGCGCCTGTCGGACATCCGCAAGGAAGAAGCCGAAGCCGCCGCAGCCAAGGCCGCCGCAAAGGCAGCCAAGGCCGAAGCATCGGCATCGACTGCCGCCTAAGCTTGCGGCGAGCAGACATCAAAAAGGGCGCGATGCAGATCGCGCCCTTTTTTTGTCTGTAGCCCGGATGGAGCGAAGCGCAATCCGGGAACTATAGAGGCAGATGAAACGCCAGTCCCCGGATTGCGCTACGCTTCATCCGGGCTACGAAAATTTACGCTTCGGCCGACGCCATGCCGATCCGGCTCAGCAGAAAGCTGCGGCAATCGCGCAGGCTGCGGAGTGCGCGGTTGAAGTCGCGACCGGTCGAGACCAGCGCGCGGATCACCAGCGGATTGCGCGCGATGCCGCGCAGGACCTTGCCCAGATCGACATCGCCATTCGGCTTGATCGCCGTGGTGGCGATCTCAGGCAGCGCGCGGGTGGCGGGATCGCTGACGACGCGCAGGGCAGCAAAAGGCAGGCCAGCCAGAGCCGCAAACTCCGCGGCGATGTGGCTTTCCATATCGACGGCAGACGCGCCGAATTCCGAGCGCAGCGCGGCTTTGCCTGCCTGCCCCGTGATGACCTTCTCCACGCCGACGAGGCCGCCACGGACGACCGTCTGATTGCCGACGCCAGAGCCTGCGAGGAGTTCAGCGCTGAGCTGTTCCGAGGCCGACCAGACCTGCCCGGATGCGACCACTTCCGTCGCCAGCACGACAGTGCCGGTCTTGAGCGCGGGATCGAGACCACCGGCGACGCCGAAGGAGATAACACCGCGGATGCTGGTCGAATCGATCTCGGCGAGCAGGCTGCGGAGCTGAACGGGGTCGCTGGACGAGCAGATGACAGTCATCCCCGGCCCGGCCGCGATCTTCGCTTCCTGGACCAGTCCCGTCACGATCAATACCGGCCGCGGATCGATTGACGTCGCCGCAGCTGAAATGCCCCCAGTCGCCAAAATCACATCCCGACTCCGACCGTCCTGCTGTTGGTGCTCTGCAAATTCCGGAACCGCGCCAACGCCCAGAGCGGGAAGAATTTCGAGTAGCCATGATATCGTAGATAAAAGACACGAGGGAAGCCGGTGGCGGTGTAGCGCGCCTCGTCCCACAGTCCTTTTTCGTTCTGTGTGGCCATTAGGTATCGCATTCCGCGTTCCACCGCCGGGTTATCGGCCTCGCCTGCTGCCATGAGTGCAAGCAAGGCCCATGCCGATTGCGACGAGGTGGACGGCGCAGCCTCGAATCCCTGGTAATCGAGACGATAACTGACGGCGTCCTCGCCCCAGCCGCCGTCCTCGTTCTGGATCGAATACAGCCAGGCCACGGCCTTGCGCATGGCCGGATCCTGATGCGACACGCCCGCCATGTTGAGGGCACAGAGCACCGACCAGGTTCCATAGATGTAATTCAGGCCCCAGCGGCCATACCACGAGCCCTCGGCAAGCTGGGTGCGGCGGAGATAGGCGACGCCATCCGCCAGCGGCTTCGAGGTCTCAACGGTGTCGCCGAGCTGCGCCAGCATCGAGACGCAGCGCGCAGTCACGTCTTCGGTCGGCGGATCGAGCAGCGCGCCGTGATCCGAGAACGGGATGTTGTTGAGATAGTGATGGTGATTGTCGACGTCGAAGGCCGCGAAGCCGCCGTCGCTGCTCTGCATGCCAAGGATCCACTCCTTGCCGCGATCGATCGCCTGGTCGTAATCCTTGCTGCCGGTCTGCCGGCGCGCACGATCCATCGCCATCATCACGACCGCCGTATCGTCCAGATCGGGATAATGCGCGTTATTGTACTGGAACGCCCAGCCGCCCGGACGCAGGTCGGGCCGCTTGTCGGCCCAATCGCCCTTCACTTCGAGCTCCTGCCGCGGCACCAGCCAGTCGAGACCACGCTTGGCCTGCGCGAACGTCTCTTCGCCGCCCGCCTCCAGCATTGCATGCGCGGTCAGCGCGGTGTCCCACACCGGCGAAACGCAGGGCTGGCAATAGGCTTCGTGATCCTTGATGACGAGCAGCTTGTCGATGCCGCGGCGCTGGATCGCGCGCGGCGGATGATCCTCGGGATAGCCCAGTATGTCGTAGATCATGACCGCATTGGCCATCGGCGGGAAGATCGCGCCGACGCCGTCCTCGCCATTCAGGCGCTCCTCGAAGAAGGCGACCGCCTTGTCGATGGCGCTCTGGCGAAACTTCTTCGGGAAGTATGGTTCTGCCGCGCGTAACAGCTTGTCGATGCCCGTGAAGAAGGCGAACCAGGCGCGATTCTGATGCGGCGCGCGTGCCAGCGTGCCGATCGTTTTCGGGTCCTGCAGGAACAGCTCGTCGACGCTAATGCCCTTCGGATTCTTGGCGCGCGCCTTCTTGGCAGCCAGCACGACCAGAGTCGCCACCGTGGTGCGCGCCCAATAGGACATCTTGTTGAGATGGAACGGAAACCATGCCGGCAGATGCATGATCTCGACCGGCAGCACCGGAACGCTGCGCCAGGTGGTCACACCGAACATCGAGAGCAGGAAACGCGTGAAGACATTGGCATTGATCGCCCCGCCGCGCTCCAGCGCAGCCTCGCGCGCGCGCTTCATATGCGGCGCGTCGATATCGTCGCCGATCATCTTCAGCGCGAAATAGGCTTTCACCGTCGCGCTCATGTCGAACGGGCCGTCATGCACCAGCGGCCAGCCACCGTGCTCGCCCTGGATACGGCGCAGATAGTTGGCGATCTTGCCTTCGAGTTCGGCATCGACGGGCTCAGCCAGGAAGTGCCGCATCAGCACATATTCAGCCGGGATCGTGGCATCGGCTTCGAGTTCGAACACCCAGTGGCCATCGCCCTGCTGGAATTCCAGCAAGCTCTTCTTGGCCGATGCGATGCTGCCCTCCAGCTTCGCCTTGTCGATGGTGATCTCAGACGTGGTCGATGACATGATGTTTGCTTGATCTCCGTACGTATCGTGACACTTGGGATGCCCGAACCGCGTTCTGGTTCAGGCCTTCCCGAGCGCCATGTCGGCAGCGCGATCGCCGGAGCGGATCGAGCCTTCGATGGTGGCGGGCAGACCGGTATCGGTCCAGTCGCCAGCCAGGAAAAGGTTCTTGAAATCGGTGCGCGTGCCCGCGCGCAGTGCATTCTGCGCCGGCGTCGCGGCAAAGGTTGCGCGGCGCTCGCGCACGATCTGCCATTTCGGCAGCGGCGCCTGGATGTCGGACACCTTGCAGATCTCATCCCAGATCTGCTGCGCAAATTCTTCGCGCGGCGTGTTTACGAAGCGATCGGCATTGCTGATGGTGATCGACAGGCGATTGTGGAAGGCGAACAACCACTCCACGATGCCGCCGACCACGCCAATGATGGGCGCGTGGCCTGCCGGCGGAACGTAATTGAAATGCGCATTGACGATGGCGCGCATTTCCGTCGGCGTGTTCACGCCGGGCAACAGGTTCTTGGCCGACCATGCGGGCACGGCCATGACGACGACGTCGTCAGCGCCAAGCGCGATCACATCGCCCTCGCCGAATTTCAACTCGATGACGCGCTCGCCGGCCATGGTGTAGCCACGCAGTTCGTGACCGAAGTGAACGCCGGCGCCCTTCTTGCGCAGCAGTTCGATGGCGGGCTCGACGAGCACGTCGCTGAGACCGGAACGCGCGATCAGCGGACGGCATGCCTGCCCCCCTGCCAGCAAGGTCTCGCGCACGATGGCGCCGGCCAGACCGGCCGAGCCTTCCGGCGGATCGACATTCAGCGCGGCCAGCAGCAGCGGCTGCACGAGGCGATCATAAAGAACGCCTTCGCATTTGATGGTGTCGCCGACGAGCTTGTCGTTGCCGGCCCAGATCAACGGCGTCAGCGCGAAGTAATCGCCGACCGACGTATCGGGCACGCGGCGCGAGGCATCGAACAGCCAGGTCGGGATCCGACCATCGCCAAGATCGAGCTGCCAGTGCTTGCCCGTCTTGACGTCAGCGAATGCGAATTGCGCACGCGCCGGACCGACGAGGCCCGCTTCGGTGCCGATCGACTTCGCGTAATTGATGACATGGCTGTTGCCCGACAGGACAAGGTGATTGCCATTGTCGATGGTCAGCCCGGTCTGTGCATCGAAATAGGAGCGGCAGCGGCCACCGGCCTGCTGGGTCGCTTCATGCACATGGACCTGATAGCCGGCATTGCTGAGACGCACGGCAGCGGCGAGGCCGGACACGCCGGCGCCAATGATATGAGCGGTTTTGGACATCAGATGATCGCGTATCGCAGCAGGATCGCTATCTTGGAGGCCTTGCCGAGACGAACGGGATCGCGCGGCAGAGCGAAGCCGCGTTTCACCAGCAATTCCAGGATGGCGTGGTAGTATTTCGACATGATCCGCGGCGCGCGCACGCTGCGGCGCTTGTTGCGGGCCATGATCTTGTCGGACTCCTTGAAGTGCTCCTGCGCGCGGCGCACCAGCGGCGCGGCGACTTTCGGCAGCGCCGTCTCCTTGATGACCACCTGCGGATCGCTGGAGGTGATGCCGGCGTGATAGAGCAGCTCGCGCGGCAGATAGAGACGGCCGAGCGTGGCGTCTTCATCGATATCGCGCAGGATGTTGGTGATCTGCAGCGCACGGCCGAGATGATGCGCGAGCAGCACGCCGTCCTCATCGGGCATGCCGAACACCTTGACCGACAGGCGGCCGACGGCGCTGGCGACGCGGTCGCAATAGAGATCGAAGGTCGCTTCATCCGGCGCGCGAATGTCGGCAGGGATATCCATCTCCATGCCGTCGATGACGGCGAGATAGTCTTCCTTGCGCATGCCGAAGCGCTTGATGGGCTCGACATAGTCGCGCACGCGCGGCGGCGGGTTGCCGGCATAGAGCGCCTCGATGTCCTCGCGCCACTGCTGCATCTGGCTGAGGCGCAGGTCACGCGCTTCATGCGAGTCGGCAATGTCATCCACCTGACGGCAGAAGCTGTAGATCTGGAACATGGCATCGCGCTGCTCGCGCGGCATGATGCGCATGGCCGCATAGAACGACGAGCCGGATGCGGCGCCCTGAGCTTCGCTGGTTTCGGTCTGGGTGTTCATCTGGTTCATTTGCCTGCCGCCGGACGTGAAAGCGGCGCAGAAGTAGTCGCGCGGCGCCACAGGCAGCCGGCCATGGCTGCAAGTGCGTAACCGGCCATGCTGCCCTTGGAGAGATGCACCTTCTCGCTGAGCGGATCGTGCACCCGCAGCAGCTTGGAAATCTCCCAGGCGAACTTCTCGATCACGGCGATGTTGCAGGCAAAGCGGGTGTCGGCCATGTGCAGCGTCAGGCTGTCGCCTTCGCGCAGCAGAGCCTCGTTGCGCGCAACGAGATCGCGCAGGCAAGCGAGCAATTCCGGCGACGATTTCGGCTTGTCCAGCGCGTCGACGCTGACGCCGTGGCGCTGCATGATGTCCTGCGGAAGATAGACGCGATCGAGATCACGATAGTCCTTCGCGCAATCCTGCAAATGATTGTTGATCTGCAACGCCGCGCAGATCGCGTCGGACGCGGGCCAGGTCGTCTTGTCCTCGCCATGCACCTCCAGCATGAAGCGGCCGACCGGCATCGCCGAGAACGAGCAGTAGTGGATCAGCTCGTCCCAATCGGCGTAGCGCAGCTTGGTCACGTCCATACGGAATGCGGTGAGCAGATCGAGCGCATGGCGCGGCGCCATGCCGCGTTCGGCAAAGGCTGCGCGTAGCGTGTTCGCCTCCGGCTGCTCGTCATGCTGGCCGAGCAACCCGGTCTCCAGCTCGTCGAGCATCGTCAGCTTGGTCGAGGCATCGAGCAGCGCGTGGTCTGCGATGTCGTCCGCGGTGCGAACGAAATTATAGAACGCCAGAATCAGCGTCCGGTGGCGCTTGTGGATGATCCAGGACGCGACCGGAAAATTCTCGTCGCGATCGGTCTTGCCGGATCGCAGCTCGCTCGCAGGGGTCATCAATCTGGGCTTCGTTCAATCAAGACTGGGGTGAAAACTGGGGGCTGTCACGGTCCGGGAATACCGGCCGGCGGGACGCCGCTGCGCCCCATATAGGCCAAATCGGCCAGCAAAACCAATGCCAATATGCCGCCTTCGACCGCAGCCGGAGCCGGGCCGGAACACCTGTCCGGGAGGCCTGCGGCATAAGCCACAGGCCCGAATTCGCGGATGGACGCTTACTGGCCGTGGCTGACCAAAACGGCGTTGCAGGCCTTGCTGATCTTGGGACGGTTTTCCTTGAGACAGGACAGGATCACGAGATCGCCCTGATCCATCACGTTGCGGCAGAGCTTCTGCACATCGCGCGAGCAAGCCTTCTGCTCGGCGTCGGTGCCGCTACGGCCTTGGATTTGCTGGGCCAATGCGCCGGTCGAGGCAGATGCGGTGAGCACGGTCAAAGCCAGGAGAAATTTACGCATTGTCTTCCTTCAATTGAGCAAGCGAGAGTCAGCCCGCAGGGTCCATAGCACAATCAGTAACGATCGCACCCGCAGAGCGATCCCAAACAGCGGCACTTTCCTCACATTCATCGCAAGGGATGCAGGCGGGACACAGGCCGACAACCCGTTAACCCGCAGAATGCGGCCAAAGGTTGCAGCGACTGAACACGCCAAACCTGCCGAACACGAATGCGTCATCTGGCGCGCAGATCAGCCCCGGACCAGTTGCATCGGGCAAACGGAACCCGATGTTCAATCGGAACCTGTTCGGCTACCTTCATGCGTGAACACGGGACAGATTCAACCACCTCGTGTTGTCGTGACTGCCTCCATTGCCGAATGAACCTGTTCTAACGACCGCGACACTTACGTCCGAAGCGTCGCGGCACCATTTTGCCGGCGCGGTGCCAACCTTTTCGGGGATACCAAACATGACGATTCGTTCTGCCAAGCTGCTCGGACTTGCCCTCAAGGCCGCCGGCGCTGGCACACTTCTGATGCTCTCCGTCTCGGCGAGCCATGCCCAGTCCGCCCCTTTTGCCGGCTTCGATGGCAACTGGAGCGGCACGGGCACCGTCACCATGTCCGATGGCTCGTCGGAGCGCATTCGCTGCCGCGCCAGCTACAAGGTCGGCGGCAGCGGCACCGCGCTCGAACAGAGCCTGCGCTGCGCCAGCGACAGCTACAAATTCGACCTCGCAGCCAATGTCACCAGCCAGGGCAACAACGTCTCCGGCAGTTGGAGCGAAGCCAGCCGCAATGTCTATGGCAACCTGAACGGCAAGGCCGGCGGCGGCCAGATCGACGTCTTCGTGGAAGCGGCCGGCTTTGCCGCGAACATCACGCTGACCACCAAGGGCAACAAGCAGAACGTCTCGATCTCGTCCAAAGGCGAGATCCGCGGCGTGTCGATCAGCATGACCAAGGGCTGAAGATCGCCTCTCCCGATAAAAAAGCCCCGGACATTGTCCGGGGCTTTTTCGTATCGATCGTTGTGCTCGCGCTTACTCGTTCTCTTTCGCCAGCGTCGATTTGCCCGTCAGCTTCTGCTGCATCTGGATCAGCCACATCGAGGTCGGGCGCAGGATGAAGAGGTCGGCGACCAGCGCCGCCACCATCGAGAAGGCGCTGAGCCAGCCGAACAGGCGCAGCGACGGCAGATCCGAGAACACCGTCACCACAAGACCGCAGGCGAGCACCACCGTGGTCAGGATCAGCGCCGGACCGACCAGCACGGTCGCGCGTTCGACGGCAACAGCCGGATCGGTGCCCGGCGTGTCTTCCAGCCGCAGACGGTTGAGGAAGTGGATGGTCGCTGACAGGCCAAGTCCGAAAGAGACGGTGAGCGCCACCACACTGGCGAATTGCAGCCCCTCCCCGAGCAGCCACAATACGAAGCCTGCGAGCACCACCGGGAAGATGCCCGGCAGGATGCAGGCCAGCATCACCACCCACGACCGGAATGCGAGACCGATGAACACCGCCACGAGGCCGAATTCGATGGTCAGGCCGTGATTGAGCTTCTCGATCATGCCGGCACTGTTGCGCGCGGCGATGGCCGAAAGACCGGTGACCGCGATTTCGTAGCCAGGATGCGCCGAACGAACCGTATTGAGCGCTGCGTCGAGATTATCGACCACCGGCAGGATCTTGCTCGAATCGCTGTCCGGCACGCGACCGGACACCACCACCGCAGTCTGGTCCGCCGAGATGAAGCGGCGCACGAGATGTTCGGGAATGACGCTGACATATTCCTTCAGCGTCGCTACGTCGGTCGAGCCGGCCTTCTCGGCCAGCCAGCGGCGCAGCGTCTCCAGCGACCAGACGTTACCGACGCCGGCCTGCTTCTCCACCATGGCGTGAACCTGAGCGATGGTGTCCAGCGTGTCCTTCGAATACAGATCGGCGCCCTTGGGGAATTCGATCAGGATGTCGATGGGATTGGCGCCGGTGAGTTTGGCGTCGAGACGGCCGCTGGCTGCCACCGCCTGCTCCTTGTCCGGTACCTGATCGGCGAGACGATAGCGCGGCTCGAGGCTCGCATAGACGATGCCCAGGCCGACAACGACGATCAGCGAAATCAGGCTGAACAGGCCGGGACGGCCAACCATCCGCACGGCGATCCAGTAACAGAACGACCGCAGCGCCTGCACGCCCGCATCCGCTGCCTGGAATTTCTGCGCGAACAGCTTTTCGTTGCGCACCAGCAGCACGCCGAACACGGGCACCAGCGACAGCACCGCGACCAGCGCGATGATGGTGGCCGTCAAGCCGGCCTCACCGAAGGCGCGGATCAGGTCGGAATCCGAGAACTGCAGCGCGAGGAACGAGATGCCGGCGGTGCCATGCGTCAGCACGCAGGCGGGGCCGACCACGCGCACAGCATTGGTGAAGGCCGAATACTTGTCCTCGCCGGCAATCAAACGATCGCGCGCCGCAAAAGTCAGCTGCATGGAGTCGGCGAAACTGATCACCATGATCAGCGGCGTCATCACATTGAGGAACATGTTGAGGCTGAAGCCGGCCCAGCCGAGCGCGCCGAGCGATAGCAGGATCGCCAGAAGCGGCGGGAAAGCCGCCACGATCATGAAACTGATCTTGCGGAAGAAGATGATGGCGATGATGCAGCCGGCGAGAATGCCGATGACATTATACATCAGGCCGTCGCGCTCGACCGCATTGCGGATTTCGAGCTGCATCACCGGCACGCCCGACAGTTCCTTGGTCAGGCCGCTATCGGCAAGATCCTCGTTCATGGTCTTGCGGATATTGGCGATCACATCGGTCAGCTTGTTGTTGCTGACCACGGCCGGATCGAGCGACAGCACCACCAGCGCCAGCGTACCGTCATCGGACAACAGCTTGCCGCGGATCAGCTCGTTCTGTTTGACCGTCTCGATGAACTGGTCATAGGCCGCGCCTTCGGGCAGTTCATTGGGGAATAGCGCCGCCGGCAACTTGCCCGGTGCCGGCGTCTGCCGCGCCGAGAAGATCGAGATCAGGCCGCGCACGCCATCGACCAGCTGCATGTCGGTAACGAGGTCGCGCATCTTTTCGAGATTGTCGCGGGCAAGCAGCGTCTTGCCCTCGATCACCACCAGCACGTCGAATTCGGTGGACGGAAAGCGCTTCGTCACTTCCTCATATTGCTGATATTCTTTGCTGTCGGAGCGAAACAGCTGGCTCAGCGAATCGTCGATCTTGATGCGCTGGATGCCGAAGATGGCGCCGATCACAAGCGCCAGCAGGATAATGCAGGACAGCACAGGCGCCTTGACCGCAATCAGGCCCATGCGCTCCAGGCCAAAGGCAATGCTGGACGGCCCACGCCCCAATTTCTTGATGTCGGCGTCGTGGGAGCTCATCTGGTCCATGCCGTGTCCTGTAAGCGTTTGTCTCGATTGAGCAATTGCGCGGTAAATTCGCCGGGCGGGTGTAGCAGTTCTGTATGACTATTCGCAAGGCGACGCTGGCGCGGGGCTGCGCACGGGAACACAAATTCCGGTGTAGGGCTGCGTCAGTCCGGCGATGTCGGAAGGGGCGCCAATTGCAGGCCGCTCTCGTCCTTCAAGGTTACACCGGTGATACCGCGTCGCAGGCCCTCGCGCGCCAGCCACGCGATCTTGATGGCCGCCTCATCGAAACTCAGCCCGGCCGACTGGATGTTGGAAACGCAGTTGCGCTCGGCGTCGCTGCGGCCCGGCTCGGGCGCGACGGTGACATAGGCACCGAGGCTGTGCGGTGCCGACAGTCCCGGCCGCTCGCCGATCAGCATCACGGTCATCCGCGCCTTCAGCAGCGCACCGATCTCGTCGCCCAGCGCCACGCGCGCGCTGCTTGCGACGGCGATCGGACCAAGCGACAGGCCATCGAGCCTTGGCAGCAGTGCAGCGACCAGACCGAGGGCATGGGCATTGACCGCAGCAGGTGAAAGTCCGTCGGCAACAATGACGGCGATGTCGCAGCCTGCGCTGCCCTGCCCATCGAGCAGCCTGTGCGATTCGGGTGCGAGCTTGCGACCGAGATCGGGACGCTTCAGGTAGTCAGCGCGATCAGCCACGAGGCTGGACACGACGATCGCGGGCAGTCCCTGCTCGTTCAAGGCCGCGGCAATGACTGCATATTCGAATGGCGCGTGCACGGCATCGCGGGCACGGGCATGATCGAGGGTGAAATCGAGCAGCGCCCGCGTGGTCAGACTGGCGCCGGCACGGCCGAGGCCGACGCGCGCGGGCGTCATCCGGCGCAGATCCGCGATTCCGCGAATCGAAGATGACGTCATGTCGTCGCGATCGGCCATGACGTCATCAGCCATTCTACTCGGCCGGCACCGCTGGCGCGGTTGCCGCGTCCTGCAGCTTCATGGAGTAATAGGACGCATTGGTCACGCCGCCCGACGCATCGCGCGCGAAGTTGATCAGGTGATGCGCCACCATGATGGACGAGATCAGATACTCGATCTCGCCACGCGAGATGCGCCTGAACGCAAATTTCCAGAAGGCGCGCTTGTAGTCGCCGAGCACACCGACCTTCCAGAAGATGTTACGCAGCATCACCAGCCCGAGCCGGATGTTCTTCGCCGTCAGCATCGCGCCGACCGGCGGCTTGATGCGATGCGGATAGGTGTGCGTGATCTGGTGCTCGAAGCGCTGGAGCAGTTTTTCCGGCACATAGGCACTGCCCATGGCGCGCCGCCAGCTGCGCACCACATCTTCGTAAGGCAGCAAGAAGTCGACATTGGAATCGCGGCCCTCGTCCTCGTTGAGGCGACCTTCCTTCTTCAGCCGATCCCAGAGCGGCGTCTGCGGCAGCGCCTGCAGCAGATTGATCGTGAGCAGCGGGATCTGGGACGCATCGACGAAATCGAGCAGCGCCTGCCCGGTCTCCGGGCGATCCGTGTCGAGGCCGAGGATGATGCCGGACACCACCTCCATGCCGAAACTGTTCAGCACCTCGATGGATTCCATGATCGGCAGGACCATGTTGTGGTCCTTCTTCATCGCCTTCAGCGCGACCGGATCCGGCGTCTCGATGCCGCAGAAGATGGTGCCGAACCAGGCATCGCGCATCAGCGCGAGGATTTCCGGCCGCTTGGCGATGTTCAGCGTCGCCTCGCAGGACAGACGCAGCACGTAGCCGGTCTTCTTCTGCCATTCGACCAGATGCGGCAGCAGATCGAGCGCCGCCTTGCGGTTGCCGATGAAATTGTCGTCGACGAAATAGACGGAGCCGTTGATCCCGCACTCCAGCAGCTTGTCGAGTTCAGCGGTGATCTGCTGCGGTGATTTCAGGCGCGGATTGCGGCCATAGAGACCGGGAATGTCGCAGAATTCGCACTGATAGGGGCAGCCTGACGAATACTGGATGGAGCCCAGGAAATAGCGCGGGATGTCCGCCAGCTCATAGGCCGGGATCGGAAACTCGGTCATGTCCAGACGATCGACGGTCTTGAGCACGACCTGTCGCGCGGGACGCTTGGTGTCCTTCGCCAGAATGTCGATCAGCTGATCAGTGGCGTCGCCGAGTTCGCCCACATGCAGATAGTCGAAGGCCGGGTAGTAGTCAGGGCAGGACGACACCGACGGTCCGCCGATGGCGACCGGAAGATCATAGGAATGGGCACGGTGGCAGATGTCGTTCATCTGCGCGCGCTGGATATGCATGCCGCTGACAAGAACGGCCTCGGCCCAGAGGAAATCGTTCGGCGTGGCGGTCCGGATATTTTCGTCGACGAACCGGACTTCCCAGTTTTCCGGCATATAGGCAGCAATCAGCAGCAGCCCCTGCGGCGGCATGAAGGCCTGAACGCCATCGGTCAGTGGATAGGAATACTCGAACGTGCCGAATGACGACGTGTATCGCGGAAATACGCACAGGATGCGCCGCGTCGTCTGCCTGCCCTCAGCTCTCATAAAATAACCTCTGCGAATGCATCAGCGGTCCCTGCGCTGAACCTTCAATAACGTCGCCGAGATAAAACCGTTCCACTCCATTCACATGCGCCGGCCAAATCTAAACACGTGGGGTGAATCTGGGCCAGAATTTCTTCAACATTGTGACGGCTGATGACATGGACGTGATGCCGGTCAGACACGCATCAGGCAATCAGTCGCGCCGCGAAATCCGGCAACCGGCCGCCCTGGTCGCGGATGCGCAGATCGCCGTCGGCAATCCCTGCCTGTATCAGCCACGCATCGAATTCCGGCGCCCGCTTGAGGCCGAACACATCGCGCAGATAGAGCGCATCGTGGAACGACGTCGACTGGTAATTCAGCATCACGTCGTCGGCGCCGGGCACACCCATGATGAAATTGACGCCAGCCGCGGCCAGCAGCGTCAGGAGATTGTCCATGTCGTCCTGATCGGCTTCGGCATGGTTGGTGTAACAGACGTCGACGCCCAGCGGCAGGCCAAGCAATTTGCCGCAAAAATGATCCTCCAGCCCGGCGCGGATGATCTCCTTGCCGTCATAGAGATATTCGGGGCCGATGAAGCCGACCACGCTGTTGACCAGCAGCGGCGAGAACGCCCGCGCCACCGCATAGGCGCGCGCCTCCAGCGTCTGCTGATCGACGCCGTGATGGGCGTTGGCGGACAAGGCCGAGCCCTGCCCGGTCTCGAAATACATGATGTCGGTGCCGACCGTGCCGCGCTTCAGCGACAGGCCGGCCTGATGCGCTTCCTTCAGCAGCGCGAGATCGATGCCAAAGCTCCTGTTGGCGGCTTCCGTGCCGGCGATGGACTGGAAGACGAGATCGACCGGCGCGCCCTGCGCGATCAGGTCGATCGAGGTGGTGACATGGGTCAGCACGCAGCTTTGCGTGGGGATGCCGAGCTTGACGATGACGTCGTCCAGCATCCGCACCAATCGGCCAAGCACGGCGGGATCGTCACTGGCCGGATTGATGCCGATACAGGCATCGCCCGCTCCCAGCATCAGACCGTCCAGCGTCGAGGCGGCGATGCCACGGAGATCGTCGAACGGATGGTTCGGCTGCAGCCGCACGCTCATGCGGCCGCGCAGGCCGATGGTGTTGCGAAAGCGGGTGACGACCTCGCACTTCTTCGCCACCAGGATCAGGTCCTGATTGCGCATCAGCTTGGACACGGCTGCCGCCATTTCCGGCGTCACACCGCGCGCGAGCGCCGTGAGCACTTCGGGCGTTGCGGCATCCGACAGCAGCCAGTCGCGAAAGCCGCCAACCGTCAGCGACGCGACGGGCGCAAAGGCCGTAGCGTCATGGGTGTCGACGATGAGGCGCGTGACCTCGTCGGTCTCGTAGGGGATGACCGCTTCGGTCAGGAATTGCCGCAGCGGCAGATCGGCCAGCGCCATCCGCGCCGCGATCATCTGCTCGGCCGTATCCGCCGCGACGCCAGCCAAGCGATCGCCGGAACGCGGCGGCGTCGCCTTGGCGAGCAGATCGCGCAGATCGGCGAAGGTGTAGGTCGTGTTGCCGATGGTGTGACGATGGGTCATGGACGTATTGTTGGTCATGCCCATCGTCCTGTCCACCGGCGATGACGCTACATCGTCGCCCCCAGCACCCATGGCGCGAATTCGGCACTGCCGACGTCAAAACCCTCGCTCTTGGTGCGCTGGCCCGATGCAGTGGCGAGCATCAATTCGAAGATGCGCTGGCCGCATTCCTGCACGGTCTCGTCGCCATCGAGCACGGTGCCGCAATTGATGTCCATGTCGTCTTCCATGCGCCTGAACATCGGCGAGTTGGTGGCGAGCTTGATCGACGGCGCCGGCTTGCAGCCGAACACGCTACCGCGGCCGGTGGTGAAGCACACCATATTGGCGCCGCCGGCAACCTGTCCCGTCGCCGCCACGGGATCGTAGCCGGGCGTGTCCATGAAGACAAAACCCTTCTTGGTGATGGCTTCGGCGTAGTTGAGGACATCGACGAGATTGGTCGAGCCGGCCTTGGCCATGGCGCCCAGCGATTTTTCGAGGATCGTGGTGAGACCGCCGGCCTTGTTGCCCGGCGAGGGATTGGCGTTCATCTCGGCGCCTTCCCGCTCGCAGTATTTCTCCCACCAGCGCATCAGGCCGACCAGCTTTTCGCCGACTTCGCGCGACACCGCACGCCGGGTCAGCAGATGTTCGGCGCCGTAGGTCTCCGGCGTTTCCGACAGCGTCACCGTGCCGCCGTGGCGCACGAGCAGATCGGAGGCTGCGCCGAGCGCGGGATTGGCCGAGATGCCGGAATAGCCGTCGGAGCCACCGCATTGAAGTGCGACGGTGAGTTCGCTGGCAGAGACTTCCTCGCGCGTCACCTTGTTGGAGTCGGCCAGCGCCTCCTTGACGAAAGCAATGCCGGCTTCAGTCGTCTTGCGGGTGCCGCCGATGTCCTGGATCTGCATCTCGCGCAGACGGCCGGCGAGCTTCTGCTCCTGCATCAGCCCGCCAATCTGGTTGATCTCGCAGCCGAGGCCAAGCACGACCACATGCGAAAAGTTCACATGCCGCGCATAGCCGCCGAGCGTTCGGCGGAGCAGCGTCAGCGGTTCGTCCTGGGTCATGCCGCAGCCGGTCTTGTGGGTCAGCGCGACCACGCCATCGACATTGGGATAGTCGGCGAGCGGATCATGACCCGAGAACGGGTTGCGCTTGAACACATCGGCGACGAGGCTTGCCACATGCGCGCTGCAATTCACCGATGTCAGCAGCCCGATATAGTTGCGCGTGGCGACGCGGCCATCGCTGCGCTTGATGCCCATGAAACTCGCCGGCAGATCGAAATTCGGTGTCGGCTTCACATCGACGCCATAGGCATAATCGCGATCGAATTCGCCCATGCCGCAATTCTGCGTATGCACATGCTGGCCCGGCGCGATCGGCTGCGTGGCAAAGCCGATGATCTGGCCATAGCGATAGATCGGCTCGTTCACGGCAATCGGCCGGATCGCGACCTTGTGGCCGGCGGGGATGCGCTCCGATGTGGTGACGCCTTTTGCGACTTCGACGCCCGGCAGCAGCATGGTGCGCGCGATCAGCACGGCGTCGTGGGGATGCAGGCGGATGACGGGAGACGGAGACATCGGGATTTCCTCGCGGGAGATTTATTGTTTGGAACGAGTCTAGCCTGTAGCCCGGATGGAGCGAAGCGAAATCCGGGGACCGGCAGATATGCAGAGGCTCTGAATCCTGGATTGCGCTGCGCTCCATCCAGGCTATGGGTCTGCATTCTCGCGGCGCCCATGGCGTCCGAGGTATGAGCAGGTCTCCCCTCCAGACATGAGGGGAGGCAACGCGCCGCAAGGCGCAATGGGTGGAACTTGACGCAATCCGTCTCGCTGGATCGCCAGCGAAACCGCGATTGCGCAACGCCTTGCGGCGCGCCACCGCGACGTCTTTTTGGCCGAAGGACCGTTCTTCCGGGTACTGGGCGCTCTCTCGCAAGAGAGCCATCCGATAGGTTTCCCTGCCTTCGCCCGCACCACGTCCAGCCGCGCAATAGCGGCAGAGCCCCGTATTGGGCCCGGACGGCGACCCTCGGCCACCCGAGTGCTGGGGGATACGTCCTCCCCCGGCCCGCAGGCGCCGCATCCGGCTCCGCTTCAAGACGCCTCTAGAAGCGCCCCCTCACGAACCGAACGTGGCGGATATTATTCCTGCTCCATCAGCTGTCAAGAGGATCAGGAATAAATACTTATCGCGATCCGCAGGGCAGGCAAAGGCGCACAGCGCCGTGCCCACCACCAGGTGCCGTGCAAGAATGGTGGGCCCGCTACGCTTCGCCCACCATACAGATTACGGCCGGCGCTACTGCGTCACACCCAAGCCCGCGGCCAGCTCCGCCCAGACCGGCGCTTCTTCCTTGTAGAGCGCGTTGCTCGCTTCCAGGCTCATCGCGCCTTCATTAACGCCCTGGCTCTTGAGCAATTCGCGCACGCGATCGGTCTTGCTGGCGGCCAGGAACAGCGCATTGAGCTTTGCGACGATCTCCGGCGGTGTCTTCGCCGGCGCCATGCAGCCCTGGAAGGTCAGCAGCCCGTGCGCGCGCGAGGTGGCACCCTGCTCGCTGAAGGTCGCGACATCCGGCAATGCATCGATGCGGCGACGCGACACCGCGACGGGACGTCCCTTCCCCGTCTGCAGCACCGGCAAGGCAGCGGCATAGCTGCCGATGCCGGCATCGATGGAGCCGCCGGCGAGATCGCTCCACATCGGCGCCTCGCCGCGATAATGCACGGCTTCCATCTTCAGCCCATACTGCTTGTTGAGCTCGACGATCACCATATGCGCGAAGGAGCCGGCGGCGTAGGTGCCGACATTCACCTTCTCGGTCTTCTTCGCATAGTCGATGAAATCCTTCAGCGTCTTCGCGCCGGTCTTTTCGCTCACCACCAGCGGCAGGCTGCCGCCGGGCATCACCGTGACCCAGGTGAAATCCTCGGTGACATTGTATTTGATGTCCTTGATGAGGACGGGATTGAGCATATAGGCGGTGGTATTGCAGACCATCAGCGTGTGGCCGTCGGGATCGGAGCGCTTCAATTCCAGCGCGGCGACAGCGCCGCCGGCACCGGCCTTGTTCTCGATCACCACGGTCTGGCCGAGTTCACGCTGCAGGTATTCGCCATAGACGCGCGAGAACTGGTCAGTCTGTCCGCCGGCTGCGGAGCCCGCGAGAATCTTGATGGGTTTTGTCGGCCAGCTATTGGCGCGCAGGATTGACGGCGCACTCAGCAAGGCAGCAGCGCCTGCGCCAATGGTGACGAATTGGCGTCGATTGAGCAGACGCAGATCGGTCGTCATGTTGTCCCTCCGGATATTTGTCTTGTCTCTTTGGACAAGTCCGGTGAGCATGACCTATTCGATGGCGGATGGCAAAGATGCGCGTTGTTTCCGCCGTGCGGATTTTTGCAATCGCGGAAGGATGTAGGATGGGTTGAGCGCAGCGATACCCATCACGACAGGCACCGGCGTTTGCGGTGATGGGTATCGCTTCGCTCAACCCATCCTACGGCTCAATGCCTGAACTTCGCCTGCCCCGATTTTCCTTCAGCAGTTTTCAGCGTGATGCTCACCGAGGCGCCCTTCGGGATGTCGGCTTTGGCTTCGCCCTTCAGCGTGTGACCGGACGCCGTCAGCGACAATGTCTCGCGCTCGCCACCCGCGGTGAGCAGTGCAGAGGCCGAATAGCCGGTTGTCGAGAGCGCCTTGTTGGATTCGTCGAGAACATGGAAGGTCAGCGTCTTTCCCGACGCCGTCATCTCCACATGCACGCCGGCAACGTCCTCCATCGGGCCCCCATTCGGGCCCTTCTGGTGAACGTGTTGCGCCAGTGCAGGCGTGGAGAACAACAAAGCGGATGCGACGAGCAGGATCTTCTTCATCAGTGATTTCCTTGGGTGGCGTGAGCAGGTGTTGTCACGGCTGGCGACGATTCCCGACGGAACAGAATGTAAAGGGCGGGAAGAACGAGAAGCGTGAGGATGGTGGACGAGATGATGCCGCCGATGACCACAGTGGCCAGCGGCCGCTGCACTTCTGCGCCGGGACCGGTGGCGATCGCCATCGGCACGAAGCCGAGCGAGGCGACCAGCGCCGTCATCATCACCGGACGCAGGCGCGTGAGTGCGCCTTCACGCACGGCCTCGGCGATCTTCATCCCCTCGGCGCGCAGCCGCTCGATGAAGGTGATGATCACGAGACCGTTCAGCACCGCGACACCGGACAGCGCGATGAAGCCGATGCCGGCGCTGATCGACAGCGGGATGTCCCGCAGCAGCAGCGCGGCAACGCCGCCGGTGAGCGCCAGCGGCACGCCGCTGAACACCAGTGCCGCATCCGCCGTCGAGCCGAGACTGATGAACAGCAGCAGGAAGATCAGCGCCAGGGCGACCGGCACGACGATGGTGAGGCGTTTGGTGGCGGAAACCAGCTGCTCGAACTGGCCGCCCCAGCCGATCCAGTAGCCGGACGGGAGCTTCACCTTCTCGGCCACCTGCGCCTGTGCATCACTGACGAAGGAGCCGAGATCGCGGCCGCGCACATTGGCCGACACCACGATGCGGCGCTTGCCATTCTCGCGGCTGATCTGGTTCGGCCCCGGCGTGACCTCGATGGAGGCGACGGCGGAGAGCGGCGTATAGCGCATCTGCGACAGCGGCGAGTTGCTGGTCAGCGACGCCCGCGTGGCTGTTGCGGCCGGCGCTTCCACCGCCGGCAACGGGATCGGCAGGTTCTTCATCGCCTCGACATCCGAGCGCATGTGTTCGGGCAGACGCACGACGAGATCGAAGCGGCGATCACCCTCGAAGACGAGGCCGGCATGTTTGCCGCCCACCGCCGTCTCGACGATGCCCTGCACGTCCTGCACGCTGAGGCCAAGACGCGACAACGCCGGACGATCGAGCTTCACATTCAGCATCGGCAGGCCGCTGACCTGCTCGGTCTTGACGTCGGCGGCACCAGGCACGCCGCGCAGCACGGCCTCGACCTTGCCCGCGGTCTCCAGCAGCCTGTCCAGATCGTCGCCAAAAATCTTGATGCCGACATCGCTGCGCACACCCGAGATCAGTTCGTTGAAGCGCATCTGGATCGGCTGGGTCAGCTCATAGACATTGCCGGGCAGCAGCTCGCCCTGCCGCTCGATGGCGGCGACGAGATCGGCCTTGCTGCGCTTCGGATCGGGCCACTGGTCGCGTGGCTTCAGCATCACGATGGTGTCGGCGACATTGGGCGGCATCGGATCGGTGGCGACTTCCGACGTGCCGAGCTTGGAAAACACCTCCTTCACCTCGGGCATTTCCAGCAGCACCTTTTCCAGCCGCATCTGCATGTCGATGCCCTGGGTCAGGCTGGTGCCGGGAATGCGCATGGCGTGCATGGCGACATCGCCTTCATCCAGGCTCGGGATGAACTCGCCGCCCATCCGCGACGCGGCGAAGCCGGTGACGACGAGCAGCGCAACGGCTGCGACGGCGACCGAACCGCGAAAGCGGATCGACAGCGCGAGCAGCGGCAGATAAACGCGGCGGCAGCCGCGCATGAACAGGTTTTCCTTCTCCGTCACCTTGCCCGTCACCAGCAATGCCACCGCGGCCGGCACAAAAGTCATCGACAGGATCGATGCACCGGCCAGCGCCATCAGCACCGTCAGCGCCATCGGCGTGAACATCTTGCCCTCGACGCCGGTGAGCGTGAGCACGGGCAGATAGACCACGGCGATGATCAGCGTACCCAGCAGGCTGGGTTTTATGACTTCCTTCGATCCCGCAAGGATGGTGGCGAAACGCTCCTCACGGGTGAGCAGGCGTCCCTGCTTCTGCTGCTCATGGGCGAGCAGGCGCAGACAGTTCTCCACGATGATGACGGCGCCATCGATGATGATGCCGAAATCGATGGCGCCGAGGCTCATGAGATTGGCGCTGACCTTGCTCTCCACCATCCCGCTGATGGTGATCAGCATGGACAGCGGAATCACCAGCGCGGTGGCCACCGCGGCTTTGAAATTGCCCAGGATGAGGAACAGGATGACGATGACCAGCAACGCGCCTTCGAGCAGGTTCTTCTCGACAGTGGCGATAGTGGCCTCGACCAGTTTCGTGCGGTCATAGAGCACGCGGGCGACGATGCCTTCCGGCAGCGTCTGCGCGATCGATTCCAGCTTGGCCGAAACGCGCTGCGACACCGTGCGGCTGTTCTCGCCCATCAGCAGCATGGCGGTGCCGAGCACGGTCTCCTTGCCGTCGAGGGTGGCGGCGCCGGTGCGCAGATCGGTGCCGATCTGCACATCGGCGACATCGCTGATGCGCACCGGGACCCCGCTGCGCGAGCCGATCACCACATTGCGGATATCCTCGACATTGGCGACCTGCCCCGGCGTGCGGACGAGATATTGCTCGCCATTGCGTTCGATATAGCCAGCGCCGACATTGGCATTGTTGGCGGCGAGTGCCGTCATCACATCGCGAAAGCTGAGGCGATAGGCCATCAGCTTGCTGGGATCGGGCAGCACGTGGAACTGCTTCTCATAGCCGCCGATGGTGTTGACCTCGACCACGCCCGGCACGGTGCGGAGCTGCGGCTTGACGATCCAGTCCTGCACCGTGCGCAGGTCGATCGGCGTGACCGGCGAGCCGTCCGCGTTCTTCGCACCCGGCTTGGCACCGAGCGCAAAGGTGTAGATTTCACCAAGGCCGGTGGAGATCGGACCCATGGCGATCTCGATGCCGGTGGGGAGCTGGTCCTTCACCTGCTGCAGGCGTTCGCTGACCTGCTGGCGCGCGAAATAGATGTTGGTGCCTTCGTTGAAGACGATGGTGACCTGGCTGAGCCCATAGCGCGATAGCGAGCGCGTATATTGCAGGCTCGGAATGCCGCTCATATTGGTTTCGACAGGAAACGTGATCCGCTGCTCGACCTCGAGCGGCGAATAGCCGGGCGCCTCGACATTCACCTGCACCTGCACATTGGTGATGTCGGGCACGGCGTCGATGGGCAGGCGGGTAAAATTCCAGGCGCCGAAGGCGGCGACAGCGAACACGCCGATCATCACGAACCAGCGCTGGCGGATGGAGAATGCAAGGATGGCGTTGATCATTGCGGCGCTCCGCTGACCATGGCGATGAGCTCAATGGTCATGCGACGCCTCCGACTTGCCGAGTTCCGCCTTCACGACAAAACTGTTCTTCGCGGCGTAGCGATCGCCATCCATCAGGCCGAACACGATCTCGACATTCTCGAAATCCCGCGATCCGATCTCGACCTCGCGCGTCTCAAATTTTTCGCCATTGCGGACAAAGACAACGTTCTTGTTCTCCACGGTCTGCAGCGCCGTGCCCTTCACCGCCACAGGCACCTGCTTGGCGGAGAGGATCAGCCGGGCCGAGACGAACAGGCCGGTGCGCAGCCGCATGCCGTCATTGGCGACCACCGCGCGGACCAGCGCGCTTTGCGTGTCGCTGCTGCCGACCGGCGAGACGTAGGACAATTTCGCCTCGATGGGCGTGCCGCCATCGCCGACATCGATCTGCACGGTGTCGCCGATGCGGACCCGCGGCAGATCGCGACGATAGACGGAGAGGTCGACCCAGACGGTGGAGATATCGGCGACGATGAAGGCCGGCTTCTGCTCCGACGCATATTCGCCGAGCGAGATCTGGCGATCGATCACGGTGCCGGAAATCGGCGCGCGCATCTCATAGACCGTCAGGCTCTGATTGCTCTCGATCTTCGCCAGCAATTCGCCCTTCTCGACGGTGTCGCCGATGCGCTTCTTGATCTCGCGCACGACACCGGGAAAGCGCGGCGTGACCTGCACCAGCGCTTCCTGGTTGGGCTGCAGGATGCCGTTGAGGATGATGGAATTGCGCAGCGTGCCCGGCGTCGCCGTGAGAATTTCGATGCCGGCCGCCGCGACCTTGGCATCGGACATCTGGACGACGCCCTCTTCCGCATGGGCATGGCCCTTGTCGCCGCCTTTGTCGCCATGGCCCTTGGCGCCATGTCCCTTCTCGCTGGCCTTCGCGGCCGGGGCAGCATTGCTGCTCGGCGCGGTGAGATAGACGCCGGCGCCGACAGCGATCGCTGCGGCAGCCATCAACACCATGAGTGGCTTGTTCATCTTGCGCTCCCCCGCGCCAGTGCAAACGGATTGCCGACCAGCCCCTCGATGGTGGCGACGGCGACATGGAAATTCTGCTGGGCTTCCTGCTCGCGCAGGCGCGCCTGGGCGAGGCTCGCCTGGGCATCGAGCACTTCGAGCAGCGAGTAACGGCCCTGCCCGTAACCTTCGGAGATCGCGGCGGCCGCATCGCGCGCTTTCGGGATGCCGGCCTCGCGCAGGATCGCGAGCTCACGCAGCGAGCCCTGCAGCGTGTCATAGGCGCGGCCGGCAACGACGATCAGCGTGTTGCGGTTGCCCTGCCGCTCGGCAGCGGTCTTGGCGAGGCTTTCCTGGGCGGAGAGGATGTTGCCCTGGTTCTGGTCGAAGATCGGGATCGGCACCGAGACCGACAGGCGCACGGCGTTGTCCCCCGTATCGTGGAAGCGGCGCATGCCGGCGGAGACGGTGACATCGGGATAGGGTTTTAGCCGCGCGAGCAGCAGTTGCGCGTTGCGCTGGGCGAAAATCGCCTTCCAGCGCACGAGCTGCGGATTGGCGTCGATGGCGTTGACGACTGCCTGGAACGATGGCGGGCGGCCGGTGGCATCGAGACGGCCGGACACGACAGAAAATTTCGGCGCCGTGTCGCCCATCAGGATCGCGAGTTCGCGGCGCGCGGAGGCGAGTGCCGCCTTGGTGCGTTCGCGATCGGCCTTCACCAGCGCAGAAGCGACATCGGCGCGGCCGGTTTCGGCCACGGAGGACGCACCGGCCTCGACGCGCCGCTGCAGCAGCGGCGAGATCTGGTCGATAGCCTCAACCTGCTCGTTCAGGATCTCGATGCGGCGCTGCAGGCCGAGCACGTTGAGAAAGGCGATGGCGGTCTCGGACAGCACCTCCAGCCGCACCGCCTGGCGTTCGATGCTGGCGGCGTCGAGCCCCGCCTGTCCTGCGGCGATGCGCGCGTCGCGCTTGCCCCAGAGTTCGAACATCTGGCTGATCTGCAGCGTCGAATCCGCCCCGCGGGTGCCGCGATAGGCGCCGGAGCCGAGCGCACCGTCGATCTCATAGGAAATCTCGGGATTGATCAGCGCGCCGGACTGGATGCGCTGGCCGCGCGCGATGCCGATATCGCGCTCGGCGGCGGTGAGACGCGGACTGGCGGCGAGCGCGCGCTGCAGCGCGCTGCCCATGGTGAGGGTCTGCGAATGCGCGTGCCGCGTCGGCATGAATGCGACGAGCAACGCAGCCGCGCACGCGAAACGCGTGGCGTATGTCGAGAACATGAGATGAGCCTGACGAAGAACGGATTCAGGGCGTGGATGCGCCCGGCGGTTGCGTTCAGGTCAGGGATTTGGGAGGCGGAGGATCGACGCCCGGCGGCAAGCCGCTGCGGTAGGTGTCCTGCGAGATGATCGCAAGCTGGATCGGCATGGTCACCGATGCCGTCGTGACCGGCTTGCCGATCGAGACCGGGAAGCAGCCGTGGCATTCAAGATCGATGGCGAAACCGAGCTCGACATGCGGGGTGCTTTCCTTGACATGCACCACGTCGTAACGGCCGTGCGGCTTCACCACGTCGATATCGCACCAGCTATGGAGGAGCCCGGCCGTGAGATGCGCCATCAGCATGAGCACGACCAGTGCCTTGCGCGGAAAGCGCAGGACATGGCGGCGGAACATGCGGGCGGACGACGTCACGAGAGCCTCATTCGACGGATGTGCCGAGGTATCACGGCCGGTCCGGGCTGTCGATCTGCAATAGAGTTACATTCCGCACCCCAAAATGTCGCACGGGTTCCGCGGCGCGCGGACATGAGGTTGTCATGAAGCCCATCGATGGGGCATGAACTGTAGGATGGGCACTCTTCGCTTTGCCCACCCTCCAGATGAATCCGCCCTACGGCTGAGTCCTTACTGCTGTTGCAGGTCCAGCCCCGCCGCCAGCTGCGCCCAGATCGGCCCCTCCTCCTTGAACACCGCCTGGCTCGCCTGCGCCGACATCGCGGCTTCATCGATGCCCTGGCTCTTGATCAGTTCACGCACGCGATCGCTCTTGCCGGCGGCGACGAACAGATCGGAGAGACGCGCGACGATCTCCGGCGGCGTCTTTGCCGGCACCGAGCAGCCCTGGAACGACAACAGGCCATAGCCGCGCGAGGTGGCGCCCTGTTCCTGGAACGTGGCGACATCCGGCAAGGCATCGATGCGGCGGCGGGTGACGGCAACCGCGCGGCCCTTGCCGGTGTGCTGCACCGGCAGCGAGGCGGCATAGCTGCCGATGCCGCCATCGATGGCGCCGCCGATCAGATCGGCCCACATGGGCGCCTCGCCGCGATAATGCACCGCGCCCATCTTCAGGCCGTATTGCTTGTTGAGTTCGGCGATGATGATGTGTGCGAAGGAGCCGGCCGCATAGGTGCCGATATTCACCTTCTCGGCTTTCTTCGCGTAGTCGATGAACTCCTTCAGGGTCTTGGCGCCGATCTTCTCGCTCACCACCAGCGGCAGGCTGCCGGTGGGCATCATCGACACCATCGTGAAGTCTTCGGCGGCGTTGTATTTGATGTCCTTGATGAAGACGGAATTCAGCATGTAGGTGGTGGTGTTGCTCACCATCCATGTATGGCCATCTGGATCGGAGCGTTTCAGCTCCATCGCTGCGACGGCGCCGCCGGCACCGGTCTTGTTCTCGACCACGATCGTCTGTCCGACCTCGCGCGAAATGTAGTCGCCATAGGCGCGCGCGAACTGATCGGTCTGACCACCGGCGGCGAAGCCGGCGAGGATCTTGATGGGTTTGGTCGGCCATGTGCTGGCGCGCACGATGGCAGGTGCGCAGAGCAAGGTCGCAGCACCTGCGCTTGCGGTGACGAATTGACGGCGGCTCAAATGGCGAAACGAATCTCGCATGTCGTCCTCCCGATGTGATCCCGTCTCTGTCGGACAGGTGCATCGAGTATGACGGGCTTGGCACGGGAACGCAAAGCGACATGCGCTCTGCCGTAGGGCGGATGAGCGCAGCGTCATCCGCCGGCCGAGTTCAACGCTGAAACTCCGCGACGGTTTACGGCTTCGCCTTATCCGCCCTACGGAATTGGAAAATGCGTCCGCCAGTGCTGCGCGATATCGATACCGCGTGCGAACCACACGCCCTCATGCGCGCTCATATGTTCGAGCATCCTGATCAGCCCGCCGACGCGTCCGGGGCGACCGATCAGGCGATCATGCAGGCCGATCGACAGCAGCTTCGGCGCACCGGCCTGACCTTCTGCATAGAGCACGTCGAAGGCATCGCGCATATAGGTGAAGAACTGGTCGCCAGTGGAGAAACCCGAATTCTCGTTGAAGCGGTTGTCATTGGATTCGTAGGAGTACGGCACAACGAGAAACGGGCCGTTCTCGGTCTTCACCCAATACGGCAATTCATCGGCCAATGAGTCGCGGTCGTAGAGAAAGCCGCCCTCTTCCGCGAGCAGACGCCGCGTGTTCGGACCGGGACGCCCCGTCATCCAGCCGAGCGGACGCGAACCGGTGAGGCTTTCGAGGATGTCGATCGCCTTGCGGATATGTGCGCGTTCGGTGTCTTCATCCACATCGCAGTAGTCGATCCAGCGATAGCCGTGGCTGACCATCTCGTGGCCGCGCGCAACGCAGGCCTTTGCGAGTTCGGGATTCTGCTCCATCGCCCGAGCGACACCGAGAATGCTCACCGGCACCTTGAAGCGATCGAGAATGTCGAGAATGCGCCAGGCGCCGCGGCGGCTGCCATATTCGAACACGGATTCCACCAGCGGCACGCGCACGCCCTCTTTCGTGGGCACACCGATGTCGTTGAGCATGCCTTCTGAGACCGCATCGCCATTCGCGAGCGTCGATTCGCCGCCGCCTTCGATGTTGAGGCTGATGCTGACCGCGATCTTCGCGCCACCCGGCCATTTCGGATCGGGCGAACGCGCGCCATAGCCGACGAGATCGCGGGCGATCATCGCATCGGGGCGAATGTCGCCGGGCTTCATCGCTGCAGATTCGGACATAGGGCCTCCGGAATGGCGCGGTCGAGCGGAACGGTGCAGGCATCATAACCGAAGAACCAGTCGGTCTCGGTCGGACCATGCATCCACGAATTGGCGATGGAGATCTGCTGGATATCGGCGACGCGCGGAATACGGATCATGGTGTAACGCGCGAAGGCGGTGGCGGGATCGCCGAACTCGGCGATGCAGCGCGAGAGGATCGCGGCATCCTCGATGGCTGCGGAGCCACCGGCGGCCATGAACGGACGCACGGCGTGGCAGGCATCGCCCATCAGAACCACGCGGCCCTTGTACCAGGTGTCGTTGCGCGGGCGATCGAAGATCGGCCACACGGTGACGTCGTCAGCGGCTTCCACCGCGCGCTTGAGATCGGGATGCGCATCGTCGAAGGCCGCGATGAATTCGTCGCGATCGCCCTTCACCGGCGAGCCGTCGCCGTCCCAGCGATCCTTCGGCAGCGCCGCCATCACATAGACCTCCTGACGGTCGGGCGTCATGTAGTAGGCTAGCGTGTGGCGATCCGGCGCCCACCATTTCGTGCAGTCGTCGATGGGGTCACCCTTGATGCGGCTGGCCGGGAACACCGCGCGCGGTGCAGAACGCCCGATGAAGCGCGGCTCTTCCGCACCAAGGATGAATTCGCGTGTGATCGAACGGATGCCGTCAGCGCCGATGGCGATATCGGCCTCCGCGCTCGCGCCGTTCTCGAAGCGCAGCGTGAGCGCATCGCCGCGCTCGTCGATGCCGGCGAGCTTGTGCGAGAAGCGGATCGTGCCCGGCTGCAGCGGTCGCTGCAGCAACTGGTGCAGGTCCGCGCGATGAATGTTGACGAACGGACCACCAAAGCGCGCTTCGCATTCGGCGTCGAAATCGAGCTTGTAGAGCTGTTCGCCCGTTTGCCAGGCGCGGCTCAGAAACGCATCGGGCCGAATGCCGGTGGAGGCAAAGGCCTCTTCGAGATCGAGGCGACGCAGCACCTTCGAGACATTGGCGCCGAGAATGATGCCAGCGCCGATGCGCGAAAAGCTTGGCGACTGCTCATAGACCGCGACCGAAAATCCTGCACGCTGCAGCAGCCCGGCCGCCGTGAGACCGGCAAGGCCCGCGCCGAGAACGGCAATCCGTGTTCCGCGATCCATCTGTCATCCCTGTCGCAAGCGGCACCGGACAGCGGCCGGCACCAGATCATTCGATAGCTAACGATTTCGCATATGACGGACGGTTGAACGCTGTCAAGCGCCCGCCATTTCGCGCCTGCGAAAGAAGCTGGATGAGCGAAATTTGCGCGGATAACGACCATATATGACGCAATTTTAGGCAGCCATCTCGTTGATCTCCATCAAGGCAAAATCTAACTTTCATTCGATTGCGAACGAAATGGAGTGCGAGGATGCGCTCCAAAAAGCCGGCCTCCACTCCAGTCACTCGAAGGTCAAACCATGAATTTCCGCGCTCGCCTCACCGCTGCCCTGCTCGCGACCCTGGCTACGGCCGGCGTGTCCACCGCCCAGGCGGCGGACATCAACTTCATCACCGATTTCGGCTTCAACGGCCGTCACGCCTATTTCTACGTCGCCCGCGAGAAGGGCTACTACAAGGCCGAGGGCTTTGAGGTGAACTTCGTGCGCGGCCAGGGCTCGGCCGACGCGATCAAGAAGGTCGCCGCCGGCGTTGCCAATTTCGGTTTCGCCGATGCGGGCTCGCTGGTGCTGGCGCGCGGCAATGACGGCGTGCCGGTGAAGCTGGTCTCGGTGGTCTATGCGAAGCCGCCGCAGGCGATCTTCGCAGTGAAGGGCAGCGGCATCAATTCGCCGAAGGATCTCGAGGGCAAGACCGTCGCCGACACGGCATCGAGCTCGGTGCGTCTGCTGTTCCCGGCTTTCGCCAAGGCGGCCGGCATCGATGCCAGCAAGGTGAAATGGGTGGTGGCCGAAGGCTCGGCGTTGCCGTCGCTGCTGGCCAATGGCCGCGCGGACGCGATCTGCCAGTTCTCGGTCGGCGAGCCGCTGATCGCCGCCGCCGTCGCGCCGAAGGAAGTGGTGCGCATCAATTACGCCGACACCAACCTCGATTATTACGGCAATGGCCTGATCGCGTCGGAAGAGATGATCGCCAAGAACCCGGACCAGGTGAAGGCCTTTGTCCGCGCGACCATCAAGGGCATGAAGGACGCCTTCGCCAATCCGGCCGAAGCCGCCACCATCATGGCGAAATACGAGAAGGCGCTTGCCCCCGCCGTCATCGAAGGCGAGACCAAGCTCGTCAAGGAGCTCGCCGAGGTGAAGGGCAAGCTCGGTCATATCGAGCCGAAGAGCATCGCCAGCACCGTGGATGTGATGTCGACCAACTTCTCGCTGAAGACGCCGGTGAAGCCGGAAGACCTGTTCGCACCGGGCTTCGTCGACTGATGACGGCCACCGCTCCCCTCACCTCCTCGCCGTCGCGGCCTGCCGCGGCGGTGGTCCCGGCAATCGATATCAAGGGCGTCACCAAGACCTATCCCGGCAAGGGCGGCAAAGCCACGCATGCGCTGGGGCCGGTGGACCTGCGCATCGATCCCGGCAGCTTTGTTTCGGTGGTCGGCCCCTCCGGCTGCGGCAAGTCCACACTGCTGCGCCTCGTCGCCGGGCTGGAAATGCCGGACAGCGGCACCATGCAGCGTTATGGGACAGAGCTCGACGGCCCCTCGCATGAAGTCGGCATCGTGTTTCAGGAGCATGTGCTGTTTCCGTGGGCGAGCATTCTCGACAATGTCCTGCTTCCCGCCGATGTGCTGGCGCTGCCGAAGGCCGCCGCGCGCGAGCGGGCGCTGAAGCTGCTCGAACTCACCGGGCTGAAGGACTTTGCCCATCAGCGACCACAGGCGCTGTCGGGCGGCATGAAGCAGCGCGCTGCCTTCTGCCGCGCGATGATTTCCGACCCGCGCCTGTTGCTGCTGGACGAGCCGTTCGGCGCGCTCGACGCGCTGACGCGCGAAGAGCTGTCGCTCGAACTCTCGCGCCTGTGGCAGGAGCTGGGCCGCGCCGCGCTGCTGATCACCCATGACATCGAGGAAGCGATTTTGCTGGGCGACCGCGTGCTGATCATGTCGGAACGTCCCGGCACCATCCGCGCCGACATCACCATCGACCTGCCGCGCCCGCGCAATGCCGACACGGTGAAGCTGCCGCGTTTCCAGGAGATCAAGAACCAGATCCGCGACATCATCTTCAACCGGGTGCCCGCATGACCTCGCGCTTCATCGACCGCGCGGCGACGCCGCTGATCTATCTCGGCCTGCTCGTCGGCTGGGAGGTCGTCTGCGACACTCTGAAAATTCCGACCTGGATCCTGCCGGCGCCATCGGAGATCTACGCATCGGCCGTGAAATGGGCGCCGGAGCTCGCCTCCAACACCATCGTGACGCTGCGCGAGACCGTGCTCGGTTTCGTCTTCGCGATCCTGCTGTCGCTGCCGCTGGCGATCCTGATCAGCCTCAATCCGCTGGCACGGCGCATCATCTATCCGATCCTGCTCGGTCTGCAATCGGTGCCGAAAGTCGCCGTGGCGCCGCTGATCATCCTGTGGTTCGGCCTGGCGGAATGGCCGAAGATCATCGTGGTCGTGCTGGTCTGCTTCTTCCCGATCCTCGTCAACATGGTGGCCGGCTTCGAGGCCGCACCGAAGACCATGCTCGATCTGATGCGCTCGCTCGGCGCCTCGCCGCATGTGGTGTTTCGCCGGCTGCGGCTGCCGGTGGCGCTGCCGCACTTCTTCACCGGCTGCAAGGTGGCGGTGACCTTTGCGGTGATCGGCGCGGTCATCAGCGAATTCGTCGCGGCGCAGGACGGGCTCGGCTATCTCATCCTCACCTCCACCGCGCAGTCGCAGACGCCGCTCGCTTTCGCCGCCATCGCCTTGCTCACGGTGCTGAGTATTGCGCTCTTCCACGGCATCGAGTTTATCGAGAAGCGTGTGATCGACTGGACGCCATAACCGAATGACCGAAGAAACAGCAGGAGCCAAACCGCCTTCGCGCCGCCCGACGCGCGCGCGGGCGGCAATGCGCGAGCAGGTCGATGCGATCTTCGCGCAATGGCAGGCGGAGCGGCCGGATATCGATCCGAGCCCGGTGCACGTCTACGGCCTGATCGGCCGCATCCAGATGCAATGCACGATGCTGATCGACGAGGCGCTGGTGCCGTTCGACCTGACGCGCGGCACCTATGACGTGCTGACGGCGCTGCGCCGCGCCGGTGCGCCCTACAGCCTGTCGCCCAAACAGATCGCGCAGTCGTTGTTGCTGAGCGGTGCTGGACTGACGAGCCGGCTCAACAAGCTCGAAGCGCAGAATTATCTGGCGCGGCTGCCGGAGCCAAATGATCGCCGGACATTGCGGGTACAACTGACATCGGCGGGCGAGACCGTGATCAATGAAGCGATCCCGCGGGTGTTCGATGTGCAGCGGAGCCTGCTGCTGCCGCTCGGGCTGGAAGGACAGCAGCGGTTGATGCAGGAGCTGATGCGCTTTGCCGATGTGATCGACGGGCGGCAGTCTCAGACGTAGGGTGGGCAAAGGCGCGCAGCGGCGTGCCCACCTTCAAGTGCACGGCTGGTGAAGGTGGGCACGCTTACGCTTTGCCCACCCTACAGATGGCTTACGCCTTGCCGCCGGAGTTCTTCCGCGTTTCCGCGACCCAGTTCTTCGCGCCGGTGGCCAGGATGCCGCTGTCATTGAGCAGCGTCACGAGCTTGAAGCCCATGGCGATGTTCTTGGCGGCGCCGACCGGGCCCGAGCAATGGATGCCCGGCGCAATGCCACGCTTGTCGCATTCCTTGATGAGCTTGTCGTAGATCTTGAGGATCTCCGGCTCCTCGCGATCGAGCTTCGGCACGAGGCCGTAGGAATAGCCGAGATCCGACGGGCCGACATAGACGCCGGCGATGCCATCGACATCGAGAATGGCTTCCATATTGTCGATGGCGGTCTTGGTTTCCAGCATCGGGATGCACAGCGTCTCGGCGTTTGCGGTTTCCTGATAGGTGCCGCCGGCGCCATACATGCCGGCGCGGAT